>ENA-OZYQ01000347-OZYQ01000347.1-human-gut-metagenome-genome-assembly--contig:-NODE-347-length-10260-cov-4.094170_pt1 | contig 10260 bp, 6 predicted proteins | sample MGYA00243637_ERZ654131 | MGnify/ENA primary metagenome ERZ654131 (study PRJEB26926, sample SAMN06164953) | human gut metagenome | biome: ENVO:00009003; feature: ENVO:2100002; material: ENVO:00002003... | reverse complement strand
TAATATGATATAATTATTTTGTTAATTTTTTGTCGATTTATCAGTTAATCTGAGGTGTATTAATAAATGGATAATCTTTCTAATATAAGTGTGATAAAAGATGTTCTCGCAAGACATAATTTCACTTTCTCCAAGGCTCTCGGTCAGAACTTCCTGGTGAATCCCTCCGTTTGCCCCAAGATAGCCGAAATGGGCAATGCAAAAAAAGGCTTCGGCATAATCGAGATAGGCACAGGCATAGGCGTTCTCACAAACGAGCTTGCCAAGCGTGCCGACAAGGTGGTGGCTATCGAAATTGACGACAGGCTTATGCCGGTCCTTGCAGAAACTCTTGCAGAATATGACAATGTGAAGATAATAAACGCCGACGTCATGGAAACTGACCTCCATAAGCTTATTGCCGAGGAATTTCAGGGCATGGACGTTGCCGTTTGTGCAAATCTGCCTTACTATATAACCTCGCCCATATTAATGATGCTCCTTGAAGAACGTCTGCCCATAAAGTCTGTTACTGTCATGGTGCAGAAAGAAGCAGGCACACGTCTTTGTGCCCCTATGGGTACAAGAGATATGGGAGCAGTCACAGTGGCAATAAATTATTTTTCTGTACCGAAACTGCTTTTCAACGTATCACGAGGAAGCTTCATGCCCTCGCCTAACGTTGACAGCTGCGTGGTGAGGTTTGATATCCGTGATAAGACCCCCGAGGGCGTGACGGACGAAAAGTTCTTTTTTAAAGTCGCTAGGGGAGCATTTTCACAGCGAAGAAAGACCCTCTCAAATTCCGTATCATCATCAATGGGCATAGATAAATCTATAGTAAATCAGGCGATAGAGCAAAGCGACCTGCCTGCCTCCGTCCGTCCTGAAGCTCTTTCCATGGAACAATTCATAACCTTTTCCGAAACCCTTAGAAAGCTTATCTAATTGTACATATTTTCGTATAGTTATACTTCATTACTTGTAGAGGAGCGTCTCAGTTTCTGCAAGCAGAAATGCGACGTCCCATTTCGTCCGTCCGTTGCTCGGCAACTATCCCGAATTTCAACAGCAGATTTTCATGACGTTGAAAGTTACGAGATCTGTCCGTAAATTTGGTCAGTATTTCAATTTCAAGCCCATATTGCGACACCTTTCGCTTGATAGTCCTGCTAAAATGTAATTATTACATTTTGGAAACATAGGACGTGATAAGCAATGGAAAAAATACGGCATACGGCAAAATTTCATACCTCAGGCAAAACGAATGTACTTATGGCTGTTTTATCGGCGGCAGCAGCGTTTGCGGCAAGCTTCGGAAAGATACTTGGCTTCCCCTCGTCAATGAACGTGGCGGTGGCAGTGCTTTCGGGAACTAATGTGATACCTGTTTTTTTAGGCTCTGCACTTGCATATTTTGTAAGCGGAACATTTTCAGAGGGTATCGTTCAGCTTTGTGCGATACTTGTTATAGGGGCGGTAAGGCTTGTGATGCCCTCTGCTGACCATAAGGAGGATCCCGTTTTTGTGTCGCTCCTCACAACAGGAGCAATGCTTCTTTTCAGTTGTGTAATGTCGGTGGCAATGCCGTCGGATACATATACGGCTTCACTGCGAATGATAAGCTCGCTCATGTGTGGCTGTGTTGTTTTTATTGCACTGACCGTAAAACGTCAAAGAAACCGAAGCGGTGTTTTTGATCTCACAGGAATAAACGGAGTTTTCACAGCTATACTTTATATTATGTTTATCTCGACCATCACTGCCGCACCGCTCCATGTGGTGAACCTGGGCAGGATAGCAGGCACTTTGTTTATGCTTATGGCAGTGCGAAAGTATAGAAATATAGGCGGTGCAGTTGTTGGCGCATTGACCACCTGCGGTGTACTCCTTTGTACTCCGTCACTTGCGAGAAATACACTTTTGCTTGCCACGTCAGGACTTATCTGCGGAGCTTTTCTGCAATTCGGCTCTCTTGTGATAGTGCTTGTTTTCCTTGCAGTTTCACTTGTGAGCCTTGTGGCAATGGGCGTGAACGGTGACACATTTTCAATGTTTGCTGATTTGCTTATAGGCTCTGTGCTTTTTATCGCCCTGCCTGTTCCTGTGATAAAAAGGGTGGCAAAAAAAGTGGTGGGAGTGAAAAATTCCGTTGACCTTGTAGGGCAGACCACTTCTTCAAAGCTCAATATGGCTTCGAGAACTCTGGGCGGTATCAGAGGTCAGCTTACAATGGTCACTGCGGCGATAGATAAACGCTCAAAGGAAGCTACACTGTCAAAGCGTGTACGATCTGTTGTTTGTACCGATTGCGATATGTACTCAGTGTGCAGTAAGCGTTGTGTACAGCTTGATGACAGCTTTTCAAAGCTTGAAAGCATAGTTTGTACATATAATAACCTCAGCCTTGACGACGTTGAAAAGCATTTGGGAGGCTGTGTGAGAAAGTCGCTTCTTTGCAAAAGCTTCAATGAATTGTATACCGACTTTGTGGCAGAACGTGCCGACAGCATGAGAGTTCGTGAAATGCGTGAGTTTTTAAGCGAACAGCTTTCCTCCATGGAGGATATCTTATCCGACCTTTCTTTCAGGGCAGGTCAGGTGAGAAGCGTTGATCCTCAGCTTTCAGCAAGAGTAAGGGAGCATTTCTCAAACCTTGGCTATCCAAATGTGAAAGCCTGCGTTTACATAGACGAAAACCTTTGTCAGCGTGTGGACGTTTTCATAACTGCGCAGTTCAGGGGCGATCTTGTAAGGCTCACAGCAACGCTTTCAGAAATGATAGATTATGACCTTGATATGCCTGTGATAGTCAAGGTGGATAATATAACCAGAATGTCCTTTGCGGAAATACCGAAATTCACAGTTGATATAAAAAGCTTTTCAGCTTCGTCAAGCGGAGAATATTCGGGGGACAGCTTTGAAGTTTTCGATTCAAGCGTCAACGAAAAGTATATTGTCCTTTCAGACGGCATGGGAACAGGAAAAAGAGCAAGACTGGATTCATTGTTTTCCGTAAGTCTTGTTACAAGGCTCATACGATCGGGAATGTCTATGCAGACAGCCCATAGGCTTATAAATTCTATGCTCAGAGTTAAGGGCTGGGAGGAATCTTTTGCGACCCTTGATATAATGCGGCTGGAGCTTAACGGCGGAACGGTGCAGTTTCTGAAATCGGGTGCGGCGCAAAGCTTTCTTTTCCGTGACGGCGGTCTTAAATCTATCGGCGGACAGGCTTTTCCTGCTGGGATACTTGCGGAGTGTACACCTGATGTGAGCGAGCTTAAGCTATTTGACGGGGACGTTTTGCTTATGACCTCAGACGGTGTCGAGGACGCTACAGCACGAGAGATACTCCGCTGCGGCGGAATGAACGCTCAGGAGATAGTCACGGTGCTTGGCGCAAAGGCGCTTGCTCAGCGAACAGGAGGCAGGCGTGACGATATAACTATTATTGCCGCAAAAATTTTCCTTCGTGACGAGAATGGAAAATGGATGTAAATGACTTTGCCGACTTTTGCCTGCAATTTTTTACTTTTGTATACTTTGACTTTACTTTTTCTATGTTATTATATAAAATCTATTGTGCAAAATATATAAAACTATCTGTTGAAATATGTGCGAATACGAGAATAACTACTAAAACTATTGCAAATTTGTTCAAAAAAGATTAAAATGTAAGTATGAAACACCGAAATTATTCAGCGGTTTTCACAAAAAGACAAGGGAGGCTGAATTGTGATAGATATTATTCCAAAGGATTATGAACTGCCGCTCTATCTTTTCCACAATGGCACAAACTGCGAAACATATAAGTTTCTTGGCTGCCATAAGGGAGAGAAAGACGGCATAGAAGGATACTATTTCAGAGTCTGGGCAGCACACGCTGAGGGCATTTCTGTTGTGGGAGATTTCAATGACTGGGACGAAAATGCCACTCCAATGGAGAAGATAGACGACTCAGAGGTGTGGGAGGCTTTTGTTACAGGGCTTAAGACTTATGATACATATAAATACTGTATCCACGGCTGTGACGGCAAGACCCATTATAAGGCTGATCCGTACGGCACACACATGGAGGTCGCTCCGAGCACTGGCTCGAAGGTTTTCGATATAGACGATTATCTTTGGAGCGATAAAAAGTGGATGACCGAGAAGAAATCTAAGGATATCTACAATTGTCCTATGAATATCTATGAGGTACATCTTAATTCATGGAAGGCTTGTCCTGACGGAAAATATTTCTCATATGTTAGATTTGCAGATACTATAATCCCATATATAAAGGAAATGGGCTATACTCATATCGAGCTTATGCCGCTGGCGGAATATCCTTTTGACGGCTCTTGGGGCTATCAGGGTATCGGCTATTTTGCACCGACTTCACGTTTCGGCACGCCTTATGACTTCATGAAAATGATAGACCTTTTCCATTTGGCGGGAATAGGCGTTATCCTTGATTGGGTGCCTGCGCATTTTCCTAGAGATGAAGCAGGACTGTTCGAGTTTGACGGAGGTCCGTCATATGAATACTCTGACCCGAAAAAGGCAGATCACCTCACTTGGGGAACGAGAGTTTTCGATTATTCAAAGGGCGAGGTAAAGTCATTCCTTATCTCAAACGCTCTTTACTGGATAGAAAAATATCACGTTGACGGTCTGAGAGTTGACGCTGTTGCGTCTATGCTTTATCTTGACTATGACAGACGTGACGGAGAGTGGACGCCTAACAAGTTCGGCGGCAAGGAAAATCTTGAAGCCGTTCAGTTCTTCAAGGATCTCAATACCGCTGTGTTCGGAAGAAACCCTAATACCCTTATGATAGCCGAAGAGTCAACTTCATGGCCTATGGTAACAAAGCCTGCGAGCGATGGCGGTCTTGGTTTCAACTTCAAGTGGAACATGGGCTGGATGAACGATATGCTCAAATATATGGCTCTTGACCCTATTGACAGAGCTTTTCATCATGATATGCTCACGTTCTCATTCTTCTATGCTTTCTCTGAAAACTTTATTTTGCCTATCTCTCATGACGAGGTGGTGCATGGTAAGGCTTCATTGGTAAATAAAATGTATGGTGGAGATATCGACAATAAGTTCAAGCAGTGCAAGCTGTTCATGGCTTATATGATGGCTCACCCAGGTAAGAAGCTTCTGTTCATGGGTGCTGATTTTGCTCAGTTCAGAGAGTGGGATTACGAGAATGGTCTGGAATGGTTCATGGTGGACGAATATGAAAACCACCGCAATTATCTGAACTACTCCAAGAACCTCAATCATTTCTATCTTGACCACCCTCAGTTCTGGGAAAGAGATTTCTCTTGGGAGGGCTTTAGCTGGATATCAAATGACGATTTCAAGCAGAGTATCATCATCTTCAGACGTTTTGACAAAAACGGCGGAGAGGTCATCGTGGTTTGCAACTTCGTTCCTGTGGAAAGAAAGTCATACTGCTTTGGCGTTCCTTACTGGGGCAGCTATACAGAGGTGTTCAACTCGTCTTCTGTTGACGGATCCCCTTGCACGAACGGTACTGTCAAGGCGGTAGATGTTAAGATGCACGGCTTTGACCAGTCAGTCTGCATCGACATTCCTGCGTTCTCTTGTATGTATTTCACGGTGAAGAAAGAGGAAAGACCTGTGCCTGAGAAAAAGGCAGAGAATAAGAAAAAGACAAAGACGGCGGCTAAGAAAACTGCTGTCAAGAAAGCCGCTAAGGCGAAAACAACTAAGAAGTCCACAGCTAAAAAGGCTGAGTAATATAGACTTAATAAAAATTGGTGGGTGAATTAATTATGTTCAACAAAAAAGAATGTGTTGCAATGCTGCTGGCAGGCGGTCAGGGAAGCAGATTGTATGCCCTGACACAGAGCGTTGCAAAACCGGCAGTACCTTTCGGTGCTAAGTATCGTATCATTGATTTCCCTCTCTCGAACTGTATCAATTCAGGTATCGACACAGTGGGCGTGCTGACACAGTATCAGCCATTGGTACTCAATGAGTACATTGGAAACGGTCAGCCTTGGGATCTTGACAGGATCCACGGAGGCGTTCATGTGCTTCCTCCTTATCAGACAGCTTCAGGCGCTGACTGGTATTCGGGTACTGCAAACGCTATTTATCAGAATATCGCTTTTGTAGACAGATATGACCCTGAGTATGTTGTTGTACTTTCAGGCGACCATATCTACAAAATGGATTACAACAAGATGCTGGAATATCACAAGGCTAAGAACGCTGACGCTACTATCGCTGTTCTGGACGTTCCAAAGGAAGAGGCTTCACGTTTCGGCATCATGATAACCGACGAGGACGACAATATCATAGACTTCGAGGAGAAGCCAAAGAACCCTCGTTCAACTCTTGCTTCAATGGGTATTTACATATTCACTTGGAAGAAGCTGAAAGCTTATCTTATCGCTAATGAGAACGACAAGGAAGCTTCAAAGGACTTCGGCAAGAACATTATCCCTGACATGAGAGAAGCAGGCGAGAAGCTTGTGGCTTATCGTTTTGACGGCTACTGGAAGGACGTTGGAACTATAGATTCTCTTTGGGAAGCTAATATGGACCTTATCAATCCTAACATTCCTATCGATCTTTATGATACAAGCTGGAAGATATACTCAAGAAACCCTGTTATGCCACCTCAGAGCATAGGCAAGAACGCTCAGGTACAGAACTCTATGGTAACAGAGGGCTGCGTTATCGACGGTTCAGTCGAGTTCTCAATGATCTCTGACGGCGTTACTGTTGAGGAAGGCGCTGAGATACTGGATTCTATCCTTATGCCTGGCGCAGTTGTCAAGAAGGGTGCAAAGGTCGAGTATGCTATCGTTGGCGAGAACACTGTTATCGGTGAGAACGCTCAGATCGGTGCAAGACCTGAAACTATCGAGGACAAGGACTCATGGGGCGTTGCTGTAGTGGGCAATAATCTGACTGTTTCTGACGGCAGTGTTGTTGCACCAAAGGCAATAATTTACGAGAATATCTAAGAAAGGACCGAGTAAACATGGATGTAAATATGGGTAACGTACTGGGTCTTGTTTTCGCTAATATGCACGACACGACTCTTGGCGACATGACAAAGAACAGAACTATGGGTTCTGTAATGTTCGGCGGAAGATACCGCCTTATCGACTTCCCACTGTCTAACATGGTAAACAGCGGCATAAGCGAGGTCGGTGTTATAACAAAATCTAACTATCAGTCACTTCTGGATCACCTCGGCTCTGCAAGAGAGTGGGATCTGGCCAGAAAAAAGGGCGGACTTTACATTCTGCCTCCATTCGGCAACGTTGAAAGCACTCTTTACAGAGGCAGGATCGAGGCTCTTTATGGTGCGATGAGCTTTATCAAGCATTCAAGAGCTAAATATGTTATCCTTTCAGACTGTGACGTTGTCACAAACATTGACTACAAGCCTATCGTTGCGGCTCACATCGAGAGCGGTGCTGATATTACTGCTGTTGCACACACTGGCGTTTACAGCTCTGATGATATAAAGACTTCAACTGTATTCAACGTTGACGCTGACAAGAATGTAACTTCTGTTCTTATCAATCCTGGCATCAGCGGCACTTGCACAACGAGCCTTAATGTGTTCGTTATGTCAATGGATTTCCTTATTGAAACTGTTAATGACGCAATGGCTAGAGGAAATGTAAGCTTTGAGAGAAATATTCTTCAGGAGAAGTGCAGAGAGCTTAAGATAAAGATCTACGAGTACGATAACTATTTCAGCAAGCTCAACAGCCCTGAAAGCTACTTTAAGTCAAACATGGCTCTGCTTGAACCTGAGAATGCACGCAAGCTGTTCGTTCCAAAGCGTTCTATCTACACAAAGGTAAGCGACAACGCTCCTGTTAAGTACGATCTGGACAGCAAGGTATCAAATTCTCTTGTTGCTGACGGCTGTATCATAGAGGGCGAGGTAGAGAACTCTGTACTGTTCAGAGGCGTTAAGGTAGGCAAGGGTGCAAAGGTCAAGAACTGTATCCTTATGCAGGGCACTGTTGTTGGTGACAATGCTGAGCTTAACTATCTTATCACAGACAAGAACGTTTCTATCTGTGAAAACCATATCCTTACAAGTTCGCCACAGTATCCTATGTATGTAGGAAAGGGAGCTTCTGTATAAAAAGGTCGCAATGACTTAGGAAAGAGGGTTCGGATATGAACATACTTTATACTGCAAGTGAGGCTTTGCCTTTTATTGCTTCAGGTGGATTGGCTGATGTTGCAGGCTCACTGCCTGCGGCTATCAATGCCGAGGGTCACGATTGCAGAGTCGTGATACCTTATTACAGCTCTATCAGGCAGGAGCTTAAGGACAAGCTGACATATGTTACGAATTTCACTGTGCCGGTGGCATGGAGAAATCAATACTGCGGCGTTTTTACAGGCGTTGTGAACGGAGTGACTTATTATCTTTTGGATAATGAGTATTACTTCCAGAGAAACGGTCTGTATGGCTTTTATGATGATGCTGAGAGATTTATATTCTTCTCAAGGGCAGTTCTCGAGCTGCTGAGATACATCGACTTTAAGCCAAATGTTATAAACGCCAATGACTGGCAGACGGCACTTGTTCCTGTTTATTATGATATTTTCTACCGCTATCAGCAGGGTTATGAGGATATCAAGACGGTATTTACCATACACAATATTCAGTATCAGGGACAATATGGCTTAGAACTTATCAACGATATTATGGGCATTCCGCTTTATCATACGGATCTGCTTTCATATGACGGTGATGTGAACTTTATGAAGGCTGCTATTGAAACGGCTGACAAGGTGACGACAGTTTCGCCAAGCTATGCTTGGGAGATACTTGATCCATGGTATTCACATGGTCTTGACAGGGAGCTTGTGAACAAGCAATACAAGCTTTGCGGAATACTCAACGGAATAGATCAGAAGATCTACGATCCTGCAACTGATCCTGTTATTGCTAAGAATTATAGTTTGAATGACAAGACGGGCAAGGCTGTTTGCAAGCACGCTTTGCTCAGCGAGCTTGGCATGGCACATGGAAAAGAGCCTGTTATCGGTATCGTAACGAGATTTGTTTCACACAAGGGTCTTGACCTTATCAAGTATGTGTTTGAGGACATAATCAGGCTTGGCTGCAAGTTTGCTATTCTTGGTTCGGGCGAGAAGATATACGAGGACTTTTTCAGCGAAATGCATTATCGTTATCCTGACAGAGTGGGTCTGACCATCGGTTTTGTGCCTGAGCTGTCCAAGAAGATATACGCTGGTGCGGATATGTTCCTTATGCCGTCGCAGAGCGAGCCTTGCGGTTTGGCTCAGATGATCGCTCTGAGATATGGTACTATACCTATCGTAAGAGAGACAGGCGGTTTGAGAGATAGTATCCATGATGCAGGCGACAAGAATGGAAACGGCTTTACTTTCAAGTCCTACAACGCACATGATATGCTTGACGCTGTTGTAAGAGCCAGGGCATACTATGATGACAAGATGAAGTGGGGCAGACTTGTGAACACTGCGCTCAAGCAGAATTTCAGTTGGACAAAGTCCGCCAAGGATTACATTGCACTTTACAACGACATTCACTAAACACCAATATCCGTTTATTTTGCCTGATAAACGGGAAAGGCCGTCCCTTATCTTAGGGGCGGTCTTTTTGCATTTATATAAGTGTACGATCAATTGTACATTTATTTAGGGATTTGTCAACAAACTGAAAGCGGACAGGTGTGTGCCTGTCCGCTTTGGTTTAATGCTGTTTTGTTCGCATTGCTTTCGCTTTTTCTTTCATTTTCTGACCCAAATAAGAGCCTATTTCCAACATTGCGGTGTATTTGTCGATACACACGATAACGTAAGATTCAGCGTATTTAGGAAATTTCAGGGTCAGCGGCCACATATGCTTGACTATCATATCCTCCTCACGCTTGCCTATCTCAAAATGCTGTTTCGCATTGTTGAGTGCGACCTTTGGGTGGGTCATTCCGTGAGGCATTTCGCCTTTTTTCTTCTCACGATCCCGCCAATCATAAAGAAACAGATCGTGAAGCAGACCTGCTCTTGCTGCGGATCTTGAATTTAGTCCCAATTTTCTGCAAACGAGATAGTTATAGTAGGATACATTGATGCAATGCTGATAGCAAGTCGTACTATAGTGATGACGAAAATTTTTCATTTCGTTTACAACATCGCTGTCAAGCAGGTCCTTTACAAACTCAAAATACTCCTTTGCTTCCTCGGAATTTTCAATGGAATATCTTGAACCGAAAGGCTTTGACA
>ENA-OZYQ01000339-OZYQ01000339.1-human-gut-metagenome-genome-assembly--contig:-NODE-339-length-10358-cov-5.751432_pt1 | contig 10358 bp, 10 predicted proteins | sample MGYA00243637_ERZ654131 | MGnify/ENA primary metagenome ERZ654131 (study PRJEB26926, sample SAMN06164953) | human gut metagenome | biome: ENVO:00009003; feature: ENVO:2100002; material: ENVO:00002003... | reverse complement strand
GGCTCGGAGATGTGTATAAGAGACAGCAACAACGATGGCCCCGGCTTCTCCCACGATATGGTGGACTCCGAGGCGTACCGCCGGGTGGCGGATAAGCTCCACACCTATGTGCCGGAATCCTCCATCGTGGGCGTCCTGCTGGAGCACGCGGAGGATTACGCCGTTATCGACAGCAGCAACCGCTCCATCATGCAGCATGAGCCGCTGTCATGGAACGTGCTGGGGTCCCGGTTCATCCACTTGGGAGAGCGCTCTCAGATGGGCAAGCTCAGCGACGACGTGCTGCGTCAGTGGATCGGCTCCATGACCCCGCAGGAGCGGGAGCAGTTCTCCGACGCCCTGTTCGATGTGCTGAGCCTGTCCGGTAAGGCCCGGACGCTGGACGACCTGCGCACCGGCGGACTGGCGGGCGGCGCGGCGCTGCTGAAGCAGTACAACGGCGCGGATGAGGAGGACAAGAAGATCATCTCCGAGATATTCCGCCGTCTGGCGGTGGATGTGAAGGCAGAGCTGAAGAAGGCCGCCGGACAGAGCCTGAAGACAGCGGAAAAGAGTCTGGCCGACATGAAGCACGCCATCACCGGCTTCGCAAAGGGCGACAAGACCGATAAATGACCGGCAGCGCCCCTCCGTCTGTACGGAGGGGCGCTGTGATTTTCCATGGTTGACGGTTACGGTGGCGCGTTGTATAATAAACTGATTTACTATCTAAAACACGGGGGTACGGCCTTTATGTGGATCGCAAAGGATTGGCAGGATTACGAGCTGCTGGACTGCGGCGGCGGTGAAAAGCTGGAGCGCTGGGATAAGCAGATATTGGTGCGCCCCGACCCGCAGGCCATCTGGGAGACGGATCGCCGCGACCGGCGGTGGAAGACCGCCAACGCCCGGTACTCCCGCTCCTCCACCGGCGGCGGACACTGGGACAAGAGCAAGCTGCCGGAGAGCTGGCCCATCCACTATAAGGAGCTGACATTTCAGGTCAAGCCCATGAACTTCAAGCACACCGGATTGTTTCCGGAGCAGGCCGCCAACTGGGATTTCGCCATGGAGCAGATCCGCGCGGCGGGGCGTCCCATCCGGGTGCTGAACCTGTTCGCCTACACCGGCGGCGCTACGGTGGCGTGCGCCAAGGCGGGCGCCAGCGTCTGCCATGTGGACGCGGCCAAGGGCATGGTGGCGTGGGCCAAGGACAACGCACGGCTCAGCGGCCTTGCCGATGCGCCCATCCGCTGGATCGTGGATGACTGCGCCAAGTTCGTGGAGCGCGAGATCCGCCGGGGCAAGACATATGACGCCATCATCATGGATCCGCCCAGCTACGGCCGCGGCCCCTCCGGGGAGGTCTGGAAGCTGGAGGAGAACCTGTATCCCTTCGTCCGGCTGTGCGCGCAGGTGCTGTCGGACAACCCCTTGTTCGTCATCCTCAACAGCTACACGACGGGGCTTGCCCCCTCGGTGCTGGGATATATCCTGCAAATGCTGGTAGGGCGCAGATTCGGCGGCCACGTGACGTGGGACGAGCTGGGGCTGCCCTGCACCGATTCCGGCATGGCGCTGCCCTGCGGCGCCACGGGGCGTTGGTGCGCCGACTGACCAAGAACGGAGATATAACGCAATGTCGACCATGATCGAAACAAAAGACCTGACCTTCACCTACCCCGCGCCGGAAGGGGAGACGAATCCCCCTGCCCTCAACGGCGTATCCGTAGAGATAGAGAAGGGCAGCTTCGTGGTGGTGCTGGGCCACAACGGTTCCGGTAAATCCACCCTGGCCAAGCATATGAACGCGGTGCTGCTGCCCGGCGGCGGCGCCGTGTATGTGGAGGGGATGGACACCCGTGACGAGTCGCTGCTGCTGGAGATCCGGCGGCGCACCGGCATGGTGTTCCAGAACCCGGATAACCAGATCGTCGCCAACGTGGTGGAGGAGGACGTGGCCTTCGGGCCGGAGAATCTGGGCGTCCCCACGGCGGAGATACGCCGCCGGGTGGATGACGCGCTGGCCGCCGTAGGTATGGAGAAATTCGCCTGCCACGCGCCCCACCTGCTGTCCGGCGGACAGAAGCAGCGTGTGGCTATCGCCGGCGTCATCGCCATGGAGCCGGAGTGCATCGTGCTGGATGAGGCCACCGCCATGCTGGATCCCGCCGGCCGGCGGGAGGTGCTGGACACCGTCCACCGCCTGAACCGGGAGATGGGCATCACCGTGGTGCTTATCACCCACCATATGTCGGAGGCGGAGGACGCCGACCGTGTCATCGTCATGAACGACGGCGTTGTGGTCATGGACGGTACGCCCCGGCAGGTCTTTGCGCGGGTGGAGGAGCTGCACGGCTTCGGCCTTGCCGCGCCGGACACGGTGGAGCTTTTATACGAACTGGGGCAGGCGGGTCTGCCCGTAACGCTGGACAGCCTGACGGTGGACCAGTGTGCCGATACCATTTGCCGCGCATTGGGCGGGGCGGAAGGGAAGTAACCTTGGAACCGATCTTACAGATAGAGCATTTGACTCACACCTATTCGGCGGGTACGCCGTTTCAGCGCAGCGCCGTGGACGATATGAACCTGTCCGTGATGGACGGTGAATTCCTCGGCATCATCGGCCACACCGGCTCCGGCAAGTCCACACTGATCCAGCATCTCAACGGACTGCTCAAGCCCACGTCGGGCCGCATCCTGTTACAGGGCAAGGACATCTGGGCGGAGCCCAAGAAGATCCGGGATGTGCGGTTTCAGGTGGGACTGGTGTTCCAGTACCCGGAATACCAGCTGTTTGAGGAGACGGTGTATAAGGACATTGCCTTCGGCCCAAAGAACATGGGACTGGACGAGGAGGATATCGACCGCCGCGTCCGTTCCGCCGCCGCCTTCGTGGGGTTGACGGAGGCCATGCTGGACAAGTCCCCCTTTGAGCTGTCCGGCGGCCAGAAGCGCCGCGTGGCCATTGCCGGCGTTATCGCCATGGAGCCGAAGGTGCTGGTGCTGGACGAGCCTACGGCGGGTCTTGACCCCCGCGGCCGGGACGATATTCTGGCACGCATACAGGACTATCACCGGGCGAAGCACGCCTCCGTGGTGCTGGTGAGCCACAGCATGGAGGAGATCGCCCGCAACGTGGACCGCATCGTGGTGCTGTCCGACAGCCATGTGCTCATGGAGGGCGCGCCCCGTCAGGTGTTCGCCCGCGCCCATGAGCTGGAGCAGGTGGGACTGGATATCCCGCAGGTGACGAAGGTGGCGCTGGCTCTGCGGCAGCGGGGGCTGCCGGTGGACACGGCGGTCTACACCGTGGAGGCGCTGCGCGAGGCGCTGCTCCGGCTGAAAGGGGGCGCTGACGTATGCTGAAGGATATCACGTTGGGTCAGTATTTCCCCGGCGACACCCTCATCCACAAGCTGGATCCCCGGACAAAGCTGCTGTGCGTCATCTTGTACATCGTGGCGCTGTTCAATGCAAAAGGCCCCCTGACCTACGGCATCATGATCGCCGTGCTGGCGGTGTGCATCCTCATCTCACGCGTGGAGTGGAAGGCGCTGACAAGGGGCTTGAAGCCGGTCTATTTCATCGTGGCCTTCACCGCCGTCATGAATATGTTCTTTACCAATGGTACGCCGGTGGCGGACGTGTGGCTGGTGCGCCACATCACGTGGGAGGGCATCATTGCCGCCGTGCAGATGGTGCTGCGCATCGTCATGCTCATCATGGGTACGTTCCTCATGACCTACACCACCAGCCCCATCGCCCTGACCGACGGACTGGAGCATCTGCTCTCCCCCCTGAAGAAGCTGCGGTTCCCGGTGCATGAGCTGGCCATGATGATGTCCATCGCCCTGCGCTTTATCCCCACGCTCATCGAGGAGACGGACAAGATCATGTCCGCCCAGAAGGCCCGCGGCGCGGATTTCGAGTCGGGCAACATCTTCCAGCGCGCCAAGGCGCTGGTACCCATTCTGGTGCCGCTGTTCATCAGCGCGTTCCGCCGCGCCGACGAGCTGGCGACCGCTATGGAGTGCCGCTGCTACCACGGCGGCGAGGGTCGCACCGCCCTGCGCGTCCTGCGCTTCCGGCGGGCGGACTGGCTGTCGCTTGCGCTGTTCGTGGTGCTGACCGCCGGCGTCATCACCCTGAAAAAATTCGGATTCTGACACAGAAAGGAGGCGGCGCATTGCGTAATATCGCCCTGATCTTAATGTACAACGGCGCCGCCTACCACGGCTGGCAGGTGCAGAAGACGGAGACCTCCGTGGCCCAGACGCTGGAGCGCGGGCTGAGCATGGTCTGCGGCGAGCCCATCAAGGTCACCGGCTGCGGCCGCACCGACGCCGGCGTCCACGCCGAGCACTATGTGGCCAATTTCCGGACAAGCTCCCGCATCCCGGTGGACAGACTGCCCTTTGCCGCCAATACCCACATTCCGGAGGATATCGTGGTCAAGGCGGCGTATGAGGTGGCGGAGGATTTCAACGCCATCGGCTCCTGTATCAAGAAGGAGTACACCTACCGCATCTATAACTCCCGCATCAAGAACCCCTTCTATGTGGACAGAGCCTATTTCTACCCCAAGCGGCTGGACGAGGCGGTGATGGACCGCGCCGCCCGGATGTTTGAGGGTACCCACGACTTTGCCGCCGTGCGGAGCGTAGGCACCAATGTCCGCAGCACGGTGCGCACCATCCACTACTGCCGCGTCACCCGCAACGGGGAGCTGCTGGAGTTGAAGGTCTGCGCCAACGGTTTTCTGTATAATATGGTACGTGCCATTACGGGCACGGTGCTCTACGCGGCGGAGGGTAAGCTGGCGCCGGAGGATATCCCGGTGATCCTGGATTCCGGCAACCGCACGTTGGCAGGCCCCACGGCGCCTCCCGGCGGCCTGTATCTCACCCGCGTATGGTACGAGGACGAACGACTCAATGGATAAAATGGCATTCGACCGCGGCAACCCGCAGGAGGAGCCGCCCCGCCGTGTGGCGAAGAAAAGTAAAAAGCGTTTTCTCTGGCTGACACTGGTGGCGCTGCTGGCGATGATCGCCGTGGTGCTGTCCATCCTGTATGACCGGGGCGAATTCGACGGCCTGCGCCGCCGGGTGCTGTACGCCAAGGCGCAGAAGGACGAAAACGGCTGCGCCCAGCTGTACCGCTACGCCAGCGACCAGTCCGGCAGCTTCGCCTCGCTGGAGGGCAGCCTTGCCACCGTCTCCATGCATCAGATCTCAGTGCTGGACGAGGCGGGCAAGAGCGTCTACGAGCAGGCGGTGAAGTTCCAGACGCCTACGCTGGTTCGCAGCGCAGACCGGGCCGCCGCCTATGACGTGGGCGGCAAGACCATCTACGTCCTGTCTGCCAAGGGACTGGTCTGTCAGGTGGATACCACCGGCGAGATCCTGTCTGTCGCCTTGAACGCCAGCGGCTATCTCACCGTGACCAGCAACGAGAGCGGCTGCAAGGCAGCTGTCCGGGTCTATGACGCCTCCGGCCAGCCGGTGTTTGCCTACCGCTCGGCGGATCGCTTTATCATGACCGCCGCCCTGTCCGCCGACAGCCGCACGCTGGCTGCCGTCACCATGGGACAGAGCAGCGGCGTCTTTACCAGCTATGTGGTGTTCTACCGCATCAACAGTGAGGCGGCGCTGACCACCAGCGCGCTGACGGGCAGCCTGATCTACGACCTGTTTCCCATGGGGGATCGGTTCTGCGCGGTGATGGAGGAGCAGCTCTGCTTTTTGGATCATGACGGCGAGGTCTGTGCCGCGTACAGCTACGGCGGCGACTACCTGCGCCGTGTGGACTGCGGCGGCGACGGCTATGCCGTGCTGCTGCTGGGCCGCTACCGCAACGGCACGCAGCACCGTATCGTTACGGTGGGCAGCGACGGCAGCGCGCTGGCCGCACTGGATGTGGACGGCGAGGTACTGAGCATCTCCGCGGCGGGGCGCTATGTGGCCGTCCTGTTCAGCGACCATATGACCATCTACGACAAGACACTGACGGAGTGCGCCCGTCTGGACGCCGTCAGCGAGGCGCGTCAGGTGCTGATGCGTGCCGACGGTTCCGCTGTGCTGGCGGGCTCTACCGCCGCCAGCCTGTATCTGCCGTAAGCGGCGAAGGAGGGGGACTATGGCTATTTTTGTGGATATCTTCATGGCGGCGATCCTGCTGCTGGCACTGGTGCTGGGCGTCCGTCAGGGCTTCGTCCAGAGCCTTGCCCGCGTGGCCATCGTGATCGTGGCGCTGCTGGGCGCGGCGTGGCTGGCCCAGCAGCTGGCGGAGCCTGCCACCAAATGGCTGGAGCCGGTGCTGACCGAGAAGATCCAGCAGAAGCTCAGCGGGCAGACTGTCGCCGTGGACGACCCCAGTCTGGCTGCCGCCGGACTTTTGGAGACCTTCGGCTTTTCCGGCGATGTGCTGGATGAGCTGGTGCAGAGCGTCACCGATAAGGCGCAGGAGATGGGGCAGACGCTGCTCAACGCCGTGGTATCCACGGTGCTGCACTCGGTGGCCTATGCCGTGGTGTATCTGCTGTCGTTTTTGCTGCTGCTGCTTGTGCTGCGGCTGCTGCTGGCGCCGCTGCACCTGTTCACGAAGCTGCCGGTGGTGCATGGCGTCAACGCCATACTGGGCGGTGCGCTGGGACTGGTGAAGGGGGCGCTGCTGCTTTTCTTCGCCGTCTGGCTGCTGCGCCGGTTCCAGATCCTCGTCACGCCGGAGCTGATCGGGCAGACCTACATCCTCCGCTTCTTCGCGGAGCATAGCCCCATGGAGCTTATTACATCCCTATGAAACCCCGGCCGCCGGCGGGTTTGACCGCGCCGGACAACGGCCATACTGATATCACCCCAACGGATAATGGAGGAATACCATGCAGCCTACACTTTGTTCCCGATGCAAAAAGAATGTGGCCGTTGTGTTCATCTCCCGCATGAACGAGAAGAACGAGATGGTCAACGAGGGCCTGTGCCTGAAATGCGCCGCCCAGCTGGGTCTGCCCCAGGTGGAGGACATGATGAAGCGCATGGGCATTACGCCGGAGGATCTGGAGAACATCAACAACGAGATGATGCAGGCCTTCGGCGGCGCAGAGGAGATGAACGACCTGCCGGACGGCGAGGACGAGGACGATGAGGAGAGCGGCAAGACCGCCACGTTCCCGTTTTTGAATCGCCTGTTCAACAACGGCAATCCGCCGGCGGAGCAGCCCCGCGAGAACGGCGGCAATGCCGGAGCGCAGCCCGCCGGCCGCAAAAAGGAACAGAAGCGCAAGTTTCTGGACAATTACTGCATCAATCTGAGCCAGCGCGCCCGCGACGGCAAGCTGGACGCCGTTATTGGCCGGGAGCAGGAGATCGAGCGCGTGGTGCAGATCCTGAACCGCCGCCAGAAGAACAATCCCTGCCTTATCGGCGAGCCGGGCGTGGGCAAGACCGCCATCGCCGAGGGACTGGCCCAGCGCATCGTCTCCGGCGACGTACCCTTCAAGCTGCGGCAGAAGGAGGTCTATCTTCTCGACCTCACCGCGCTGGTGGCGGGTACCCAGTTCCGCGGTCAGTTTGAAAGCCGCATGAAGGGGCTGATCGAGGAGATCCGCAAGGCGGGCAACATCATCCTCGTCATCGACGAGGTACACAACATCGTGGGCGCCGGCGATGCCGAGGGCAGCATGAACGCCGCCAATATCCTCAAGCCCGCCCTGAGCCGTGGCGAGATCCAGGTCATCGGCGCCACCACCTTCAACGAGTACCGCAAGCACATCGAAAAGGACACCGCGCTGGAGCGCCGGTTCCAGCCTGTCACCGTCAACGAGCCGAATATCGAGGATACGCTGAAGATTTTGCAGGGTATCGCCCATTACTACGAGCAGTTCCACGGCGTCTCCATCCCTCAGGGGGTGCTGCGTCAGGCGGTGCTGCTGTCCGAACGGTACATCACCGACCGCTACCTGCCGGATAAGGCCATCGACCTCATCGACGAGGCCTGCTCCGACAAGAACCTCCACGACCCCGACATCAACCGCCGTATGGAGCTGGAACGTGAGCTGGAGAATCTCACCTTTGAGCGGGAGAATCTCATGTCCGCCCAGCCTGCCGAGGGGCAGGAGTTCACGCAGGAGGAGCTGGATCACCGCTATGCGCGTATCGCGGAGTTGCGCAGTCAGGAGCTGCGCGTCACCGATGAGCTGAATACCATCCGCGCCAAGGGTACGCCGCAGCTGACCATGGAGAACATCGCCCGCGTCATCGAGATGTGGACGAAGATCCCGGCCAGCAAGATCAAGGAGGAGGAGTTCAAGCGTCTGGCGGAGCTGGATCAGCGCCTGCGCGCCCATGTGGTGGGGCAGGACGAGGCTATTGCCGCCGTGTCCGCCGCTATCCGCCGCAACCGGGTGGGCATCTCGCCCAAGCACAAGCCGGTGAGCTTTATCTTCGTCGGCCCCACCGGTGTGGGCAAGACGGAGTTGGTCAAGCAGCTGGCGGACGACCTGTTCAACGCGCCGGAGTCTCTGATCCGGCTGGATATGTCCGAATTTATGGAGAAGCACTCTGTCTCCCGCATCGTCGGCTCGCCGCCGGGCTATGTGGGGTACGACGAGGCGGGGCAGCTGACGGAGAAGATCCGCCGCAAGCCCTATTCCGTGGTGCTGTTCGACGAGATCGAGAAGGCGCACCCCGATGTTCTCAATGTGCTGCTGCAAATTCTGGATGACGGTCAGATCACCGACGCCCACGGCCGGAAGGTGAACTTTGAAAACACCGTCATCGTCATGACCAGCAACGCCGGCTCCGACAATAAGTCCGCCGGTGCGGTGGGCTTTGGCGGCAGCGCCGACCAGCAGGGGAAGGAGCGCACCATGAAGGCGCTGCAGGACTTCCTGCGCCCGGAGTTCCTCAACCGCGTGGACGAGATCATCTGCTTCAACCACCTGACGAAGGAGAATTTTACCGGCATCGCCCGCATCATGCTGGAGGAGCTGCGCACATCCCTCGGCGACAAGGGGTACACCTTCCGCTACGACGACGCGCTGGTGGACTATCTGGTGGAGAAGTCCTACTCCATGACCTACGGCGCCCGCAATCTGCGCCGCCAGATCCAGAAGGAGCTGGAGGATCCCATGGCCGCCCGCATCATCGACAGCTTTGAAAACCCCATCACCCAGATCAGCGCCACCGCCGCCGACGGCGCGGTGCAGCTGTACACACTGTGAGGTGCGCTATGTTGTTTCGCAAGGATATAGACCCGCGCTGCGCCTACTGCGCCCGGGGCAGCCGCATCAACGATGAGCAGGTGGCGTGCGTCAAACGGGGCGTGGTGCCTGCCTCCGACCGCTGCGGCGCGTTCAAGTACGATCCGCTGAAGCGTGTGCCGCCCCGTCCGGCCAAGCTGGACGCCAGCCGTCTCAGCGAGGACGATTTCAAGCTGTAAGACCCATATACTATATAGATTCAGGAGAGCAGGGAGGGACTGTCATGCAGCCGAAGAAGGTATGGGCCGTGTATTTCAGCGGTACAGGTACAACGGAAAAGACGGTTCGGCGCATTGCGTCGGGTCTGTCCGCGGCGCTTTCCGCGCCGATGGAGGTGTTCGACTTCACGCCGCCTGCTGCGCGGCAGGATGACCTGTCCTTCGGCCCGGAGGATCTGGTGGTGTTGGGCGTGCCTACCTACGCGGGGCGCGTACCCAACGTCCTGCTGCCCTATCTCACCGGAAAGGTCCGCGGCGCCGCCACACCGGCGGTGCCTGTGGTGCTGTTCGGCAACCGGAATTTTGACGACTCTCTGATGGAACTGCGGAATATCATGACCGCCAACGGCTTTATGCCGGTGGCGGCGGCTGCCTTCGTGGGCGAGCACAGCTTCTCCCGCACGCTGGGCGCTGGGCGTCCCAACGCGGAGGATCTGGCATTGATGGACAGCTTCGCCCGTGATATAGCGCAGACACTCGAGGGTCTTGCCGCACTGCCCGCCGTCCCGGTATACGTGGCGGGGGAGGAGCCGATCCGGCCCTACTATACCCCCCGCGACCGTCACGGCGCGCCCATCAATATCCTGAAGGTCAAGCCCAAGACGGATATGGCGCTGTGCGGCGGCTGCGGCCTGTGCGCGGCGCGCTGTCCCATGGGCAGCATCGACCCTGCCGATGTGTCGCAGGTCAAGGGAATCTGCATCAAGTGCTGCGCCTGTGTGAAGGGGTGTCCCTCCGGGGCGAAGTACTTCGATGATCCCGGTTATCTCTACCACCAGCATGAGCTGGAGGAGATCTACGCCAGACCGGCGGAAAACGCTCTATTTATATAGGTATTTCCTTCGCCTTCTCACGGCGTCTGTAATAAACGCTGCTTATCACGGACGCCGTATTATCTA
>ENA-OZYQ01000331-OZYQ01000331.1-human-gut-metagenome-genome-assembly--contig:-NODE-331-length-10483-cov-7.010453_pt1 | contig 10483 bp, 7 predicted proteins | sample MGYA00243637_ERZ654131 | MGnify/ENA primary metagenome ERZ654131 (study PRJEB26926, sample SAMN06164953) | human gut metagenome | biome: ENVO:00009003; feature: ENVO:2100002; material: ENVO:00002003... | reverse complement strand
CTTTATATCTATTCTAGATAATATTTTAAAATTGCTTTTTCTTGATGCAAAGGTACATTAAAATGCGAACAAAACAAAATAATTCCCATTTTTTTTTGTATTATTCTCGATTTGCAGTACCTTTGCATCCGCAAAATGTAATAAGAATGAAAGATATTTGTTGTATTGGGCACGTAACAAAGGATAAAATCGTGACCCCGAGCAGTACGGTTTACATGGCTGGCGGCACCTCTTTTTATTTTGCCTACGCCATCAACCAATTGCCAAAGGATGTAAGTTTCTCGCTCATTACGGCGATGGATCCTACCGAGAAGGAACCGGTTGAAAAGATGCTCAAGGCTGGAATAGACGTCACCTTGAACCCATCGCGCAATACGGTTTTCTTCGAGAATATTTATGGCGATAATCCTAACGACCGTAAGCAGCGTGTGCTTGCCAAGGCAGATCCTTTCACCATCCTGCAGCTGGAGCATGTAGAGGCCAAGGTCTTCCACCTGGGCAGTCTGCTGAGCGATGATTTCTCGCCAGAAGTGGTTGCCTTTCTTGCCAAGAAGGGAAAAGTTTCCATCGATGTGCAGGGATATCTGCGCGAGGTGAGAGACGAGAAAGTTTACGCCATCGACTGGAAGGACAAGCTAGATGTGCTCAAGAACACCTATTATCTGAAGGTGAATGAGACCGAAATGGAGACCATTACCGGACTGAAGGACCCGAAGGAAGCCGCCAAGCTGATTCATGCCTGGGGCGTAGCCGAGGTTATCATCACCCTGGGTAGCGAGGGTTCGCTGGTTTATGTAGATGATACGTTCTACGACATTCCAGCCTATCCTCCTCATGAAGTAGTAGATGCTACCGGATGCGGCGATACCTATTCGGCAGGCTATCTCTACAAGCGCCTGCAGGGAGCCAATCCGGTAGAAGCCGGCAAGTTTGCGGCAGCCATGTGTACCATCAAACTGGAGCACAACGGACCATTCAACCGCACCATCGAAGATGTAATGAAAATCATCAGATAACAGACGGGGCAATCCCCACTTTGAAGAGAAAGGCAGTTTCCTACATGCAGGAAACTGCCTTTTTTCTTTGAGTTCACCCTCCTTTTAGCCTCTGAAAATATGTTGTTTAGCAACTTTTTCCATATATGGACCATTATGAACTTGTATAACACCACATTTTTTCATACCTTTGCAGAGTAAATGAAACTGACAGTTCCAGATACACCTAGGAAAAGTAATCATATTAAACAAAGAAATCATGAAACAGAAGAAGCATCTAGCAATCGTAGGGAGCATGCTACTCGCGTTAACCGCATGCTCTGGTGGCAGTTCCGAACTGGACCCGACACCAAAGCCTACCCCTGCAGCAAAAGTACCTATCAACATCAGCACTTCGATACAAAGCCGTGCTACAGATCTGGCTTTCGAAGCGGGCGACCAGATAGGCCTGTTTGTCGTCAACCATCAAGCCGACGGCTCTGCCGCAACACTCCAAACGACAGGTAACTATATAGACAACACGAAATTCACCTATGATGGAACCTGGAAGGCTGCAACTCCAACCTACTGGAAAGACAACAGCACCCCCGCCGATTTCTACATTTATTATCCATATACAAGTTCTATCAGCAACATAGAGGCGATGCCTTGGACTGTAAATACAGACCAGAGTACAACCGAGAACTACAAGGCTAGCGAACTTCTGATAGGCAAGACTACAAATGCAACTCCTACAGAAAGCGCCGTGAAGATAGACGCCAAACACGTGTTGAGCCAGATGATTATCAAACTCGTGGCAGGAAACGGATTTACAGAGGCTTCGCTTGCTGCAGCCAAGATTAGCGTAAAAATCAACCGTCTGAAAACACAGGCTACAGCCAATCTTTCTACAGGTGCCGTAACAGCCAAGGGCGATGATACAGACCTCATTCCGCTCAAGGAAGAAGGCAACAGCTACAAGGCGCTCATCATTCCGCAAGCCGTAGGCGAAGGAAATCTCATTACCGTAAATGTTGACGGCAGAGATTTCAATCTTCCTAAGTCATCCAAGTTTTCCGCTTTCGAGGCTGGCAAGAAGCATAAGTTTACCGTTACGCTCAGCAAGACCAGCAACGGCGTGAATGTAAACATCAGCAAGTGGGAAGACGACGGTATCGACTATGGTGGTACAGCCGAATAAAAAAGTACAGACGATTTTCTATCCTAGAAATAATACGAGATGATCTTTCTTCTAGAGAAAAGTCATCTCCCCAAAACGAATTATTTATGAAAAGAGTAAAACATACCTTATTATATCTGCTTGCGGCAGGAGCCATGCTTCTGACAGGCTGTAGCGATGACTTCTTCGGCGACAAGACCGAGCAGCACGACAGCAACCGCATCCAACTCTCGAGCGATATCGACCAGCTTGCCGTAACCCGCGTCAACGACAACGGTTTCTGCAACGGCGACGTGATGGGCGTTTATATCGTAGATTACGAGGGAAACAAGCCGGGAACCTTGAAGGTAAACGGCAACCGTGGCGATAATGTGCGCCACACTTTCGATGAGCCTAACTATAAGTGGAACTCTGCTTATGACCTTTTCTGGAAAGACAAGCATACGCATATTGATGTGTATGGCTACTATCCTTTTGCCAACCCTGAGAGCATAGAGGATTATCAGTTTGAAGTACAGAAAGACCAGAGCAAGGCAACCGAGAATGGCGAAATGGGTGGCTACGAAGCGAGCGATTTTCTCTGGGGCAAGGTGTCGGATGTGGCTCCTACTACCAGCGTAATCCGTTTGCCTATGGCGCATCGCATGTCTAATGCCCGTGTTACCCTGATTCAGGGTTCCGGTTTTGCCGAGGGCGAATGGGCGAATCTGGAGAAGATTGTTCTGACAGCCAACGTAGCCCGCAAGGCAAGCATCAACCTTTCTACTGGCGATATCAAGACTGCAGGTGCTGTAGAGAACACCATGACCATCCCATCTCGTACTAACGACGAGTGGCGCACCATCGTGGTTCCTCAAACCGTGGCTGCCGGCACAACCCTCTTCAGCATCACCATCGGCGGCGTACCTTATAAGTTCACTAAGAACGAGGCTCTTACCTATGTGGCAGGCAAGATGATGAACTTCGGTATCAAAGTAGATAAGCAGACCGGAAGCGGCGCTTACAAACTTACTTTGGTAAGCGAAAGCATCACTCCTTGGGAGAATGATTTGGTAAGCCATGATGCTACGGCGAAGGAGTATATTGTCATCAACTCTACTCCTGGAGGTTTGAAGAATGCCATTACTGCGGCTAATAAGGACTATACTCAGGTTCGAAATCTCAAGATTACAGGACAGATTAATGCAAAGGATTTTTACTTCATGAGAGATTCTATGCTCCGTTTGTCAGCATTGAATTTGAAAGAAGTTCGAATCAAAGGATGGGGAAAGAACGAAGAGAATGAAGAGAATATGGATGATCAAATTCCAAATAGTGCTTTCTATTTCATTCAGACTGTGGGAGGAAGTAATAGTCTCAATAGAATAGTTCTTCCTGACACTTTAAAATCTATTGGTTCAAATGCGTTCTACGGCTGCAAATATCTGTCAGGTTCTCTTATAATCCCTGAAGGTGTGACAGAAATTAAACGTGGAGCTTTCAACGGATGTATCGGTCTAAATGGAATCTTATCTCTCCCATCTACTCTAAAAAAATTAGGAAATAGAGGCGAAGATGACATGGGTGATGAAGGAACTGACTATTATGGAGGCGTATTTCAAAATTGTAGAAATCTTACAGGAAATTTAATTTTGCCAGATAATTTGGAATTAATTAGAGGATATTGCTTCTCTGGGTGTAGTGGATTATATGGTGAATTAAGATTACCTGCAAAACTTAAGAGAATGGGTAATTGTGCATTTAGCTCTTGTTCTGGATTCACAGGCTCATTATCAATACCACAAGGTATTACAGCACTTCCATCTGAAGCATTTCATAACTGTGGTTTTAACGGAACACTAACTTTACATAATGGTATAACAAATATTGCAAACGATGCTTTTGCTAACTGCCATTTCAAAGGCGAATTACACTTGCCAAAAAGTCTAAAAGTCATTTCAGAAAACGCCTTCTGTAACAATGATTTTTCTGGAACATTAACATTACCATCTACCCTTACCCATATCGGTAGCAATGCATTTGCATACAATTGGCGATTGATGGGAATTCTTGACATTCCACAAGAAGTAGAGAGCATTGGAGAAAACGCATTTAGCAATTGTAAAATGCTGGAAGGCATCATCTTTCCAGAATCTATGGAGACTATTCGCCAAGGCGCATTCAATGAATGCTATGGTATAAATTCCATTATATGTAAAGGAACGATGCCTGCCCATATTGAGAGCGGAGCTTTCGATGGCGTAGCCAAGGACAACTTCACTCTCGAAGTTCCTGAGTCTGCCATTTCCCAGTATCAAGCAGCACCAGGCTGGTGCGACTTCAAGCGAATCGCAGCTCACCATGAGCTCGTTTGCCGTCCATCTGTAGCCTGCGCCTTGAGCACGGAGCATAAGCAGAAACTGGTAATTAACGCCGAGGGCGAATGGGAAGTAGCCAGCAAGCCAGACTGGTGTGAGGTTTCTCCTGCCAGCGGCAACAAGAAGACAGAAGTTACTTTGACCATCAAGGGAATGGCTAAGAATGCTGATAGCCGTGATGGAAAGGTGGTGTTCCGACTGAAGGACAAAGACTACACCCACGAATGTAGCGTTTCGCAGTATGGTTATGAATATGGCGAGGACGAATGGATTACCTTGCAGAAGGCTACCAAGGGCAATAATGGTGGAATCAATATCGTGCTGCTCGGCGACGGCTTTAACGCAAAGGATATTGCCAGCGGCAAATATCTGAAGGATATCAAACAGGAAGTGGAGTATTTCTTCGGTATCGAGCCTTACAAGACTTACCGTGATTACTTCAACGTTTATACCGCCATTCCGCTTTCTACGGAATCGGGCATAGGAACCGTGAACACCATCCGCTACAACCGATTCAATACCACCTTTACCGGTGGCGTAGGATTAAAGGCAGATTATGATGAAGTATTCGATTATGCTCTGGGCGCTCCAACCGTCAACAAGAGTAATCTGAATCAGACCCTGATCATCATGGTTCCTAATTCTACCGATTACGGCGGCATCTGCCAGATGTGGGAAGATGGTTCGGCTATTGCCTTCTGTCCTCAGAGTACCTATGGTTATCCGCTCGATACCCGTGGCGTCATCCAGCATGAGGCAGGCGGACACGGATTCGGAAAGTTGGGCGATGAGTACATTTATCACAACGCCTTCATCGATGCCTGTGGATGTTCTTGCTGCGGACACGTTCTTGAATTCAACGGAGCCAAGTCACTCGGCTGGTACGACAACCTGGAACTTACCGGCAAGATGCATAGCGTAGGTTGGAGTCATCTGATTTTCGACAACCGATATAGCGACATCGTAGACATTTACGAGGGAGGCTACATGCACAACCGAGGCGTATTCCGTTCGGAGCCGAACTCCTGCATGAACAACGATATTCCTTACTACAGCACCATCAGCCGTGAGAGTATCGTGAAGCGCATCAAGGCTTATGCCGGAGAAACCTACAGTTTCGAAGACTTCGTTAAGAACGACAAGCGGGATGCGGGAATCGTAGAGAGCCGTGCTTTCGGCGGCAATGGCGACCAACGCACATCCGGAACCTACCAGCATGCTCCAGTCTTCCATAAAGGCAGTCCGCTGAAAATGGCAAAGGTTAGAAAGCATCGCTAAGAGCGAAGGCAAGGTAAATCAGAATATGGACCATTAAAACAAGAAAAAAATGAAGAAACATATAATAAGATACGCCAGTTTTGCGTTGGCTATATTAGGAATGGTTTCATGTAGCGAGGAGGTGGAAACAACCTCCCGCTACAAGGATGCCCAATCTACGCCGATGACTTTTGCCGTAAGCTATCCCGGCCAGAGCCGTGCCACGGCAACCAGTTTCGAGTCAAACGACAAGATAGGTCTCTACGTGGCAGAAAGCAAGGCTCCACTCGAAATAGGCGGCAATCTCGTGAACAACGAAGCGCTCACCTACGATGGCAGCAAATGGGAAGCCGCACGCACCCTCTACTGGGACGAAGGCACCTACAACGCCTACGCTTACTACCCATACATACAGGGCGTAAGCAGCACGACAGACCAGCCTTTCAGCGTAGCCCTCGACCAGAGTACCCCGAAGACGGCAACTGCACCCGGCGGTTACGAGGCAAGCGACCTGCTCTTTGCCACCAGCAAGGACATCCAGGCATCCAACTCCCCTATCAGCCTCAACTTCAAGCACATCATGAGCAAGCTCAAGATACGCCTGATCAAGGGCGAAGACTTTGAGGGAGACATGCCTACCCATGCCCAGGTAACCATCCACAGCACGGTACCTACAGCCACCATCGACCTTCAGGCAGGCGTGGCAACCCGTTATGTGAAGGGAACCCAGCAGAGCATCATCGCCCATCAGGAGAGCGACTACATCTACTCGGCCATCATCGTGCCTCAACGCATCGAAAACCGAAGACCACTCATCGAGGTGGTAATGAAAGGTGTAAGTTATCTCTACGAGAGCAGATTCCAGTTTAAACCCGGAACCGAACATCTTGTCAACTTCATCATTTCTGACAACCCAGACCAGGTGAAGATAGAGATAGGCGGTGAGATTCAGAACTGGGGGAAATAAATAAGAAAGCCTTTCTCCCGAAGGGCTATGAATGATAAGAATACATAGAATTATAAATGAAGAAGACGGTATTGATATTATCCCTTCTAGCATTCCTTCTCGGAGGATGGGTGGCAGCCTTGTGGCTGCTGCCCTCTGCCGTTTATAAAGGCGACTGTCAGGAAATCCGATACGGAGTGAACGAAGGACTGGAACTTGTAGAACAGGACAACGGCGCGAAAGGCAAGCGATACGTGGTAGAAGATGCAGACGGAAACGAGCTGTTTACCATCCCTTTGCGTGGCTGTCTGCTAGACACCCGTTTCCGCAACGGGCAGCTCCGGTTCCGCGAGCAAAACTCTAAGAGAGAGGGATTTATCGACCACCAGGGTATGGTAGTATTCACAGAAGACAATAAAAATGCGGTTCCGGAAGCCAACAGGCAGCAGGCGCAGATGCTGATGCTGATGAACGGAGAGACGGAAGAAGGCACGAAGAGTGCGGCTGATTACCAACCGGAAGAACAGGCAAGCAGGCAAGCGAATGCACCAAAAGCAGGAAAGACCAGCCATCTTTCGCAGGTAAATCTCAAGACGATGGCACAGTCGAATCCTTTCTACAAGGAAGCCTCGAAAATCATGCAGGGTAAACTCACAGAGACCGATGCCAGACGCCGCCATACCATCCTCAACTACTGCGAACATTTCCGCAGAGCCTATACCACCAAGGATCTAGATTTCCTGAAACAGGTGTTTAGCGACAAGGCACTCATCATCGTAGGAAACGTGATAAAACCAGTAGCCAACGACAACAAGTGTCAGGCTGAAGCAAAGGTAACCTACGCCATTCACTCGAAGAAAGACTATATTTCAAGACTGGCGAAGGTATTTACAGCCAACCAGAAGATAGACTTGAAATTCTCGGGATTCCGCATCATGCGCCATCCTACGATGGACGGCATTTACGGCGTCACCCTCCGGCAGCAATACAAGAGCGACCGCTACGCAGACGACGGCTATCTCTTTCTGCTCTGGGATTTCCGCAACCCGTCCATGCCACTCATCCACGTGCGCACCTGGCAACCGGCAGGAACCGTACATAGCGGAGACGATGTAATCAGTATACAAGATTTTAATTTAGAATAATATGATGATACTCTTATTCATATTAAGCCTGTGGTCAGCATCCGTTCAGGCACAAGAGTTTTCGGTAGCAGGTTTCCGCCTGTTGCCCAACGACGTGAGTGCCTTTATCACCCCCGTGCGCGACCTCAACGATGAACCTTGCGCCCTGGTGAAGGTAGAAGCACCCTCCGACTTTGCCTTCTCCACCCCGCTAGGAATCGTATCGCGAAAAGATAAAGTGGGCGAAATCTGGCTCTATCTTCCTAAAGGCTCGAAACTGCTCACCATCAAGCATCCGGAATGGGGCGTGCTCCGCGATTACCGGTTCAGCAAACCGCTGGAAAGCAGAATGACCTACGAGCTGAAACTGAAACTGCCCAAGCCTACTCCTATCATCCAGGAGAAGCACGACACCATCGTAGAGGTAAAGACGGTAATAGATACGATTGCCATCCCACAAGTACGTAAGAAGATGCCACTCGCCCTCTACACGCTCGCCACGCTATCCCTTCATGAAGACGGACCGTCCTATGGTCTCTTCTTCGCCCTGATGCACCGCCACGGCTTCTTCATCCATGCCAGCAGCAACCTCAAGAGCATAGGCAGCACAGAGGGAACCTGCAACAAAGAAGGTTTCACGCCGGGCAGCAGCATCAAACCTTATTATACAGGCAATACACGCCACCAGAACTACACCTTTACCGCTGGAGCCATCCACCACATCACGCATGGCTTCTGTCTCTTCGAAGGTGTAGGCTACGGCAAAGCCGCTACAGCCTGGCAGCAGACCGAGAGCAGCGGAGGCGGATACCTGCTCAACGAAGACCTTACCGACAAAGGCTTCGCAGCCCAGCTGGGTGTGCTCGCCTCGTTCAACAGAGTGAGCATCGCAGCCTCAGCCATCACCATCGCCGGGAAACAATGGCAGGGCAGCATCGGCATAGGTATTAAAATAGGAAAACAAAAGAAGTAAGAAATGAACATAAAAAGCATATTACGCAGCATCAGATTTCTTGCCCTCCTGATAGGAAACATGATGATGGCAGGTTGCAGCAATAGCGATAAGCCCGCCTATCTGGAGCCGCACCTGATAACCACAGAGGCGACCCACATCACCCGAACAGAGGCTACCCTCAACGGATCAGCCACCATAGAGGGAGAAACAGAAATGCCGAAACTCCTGTTCAGATACGGCACTTCGGAGAGCATGAACCTCAATACCAGCGAGGTTCATGCCCAGGGAGCTGACGTCTCGCTGGTTCTGACGGGACTCAAAGCGGGCACTACCTATTATTATATGCTGCAGGGCAACAACGGGCGAACAACCACAACCAGCAACATGATGAGTTTCACCACCCAGCCCAATATAAGTCCGAAACTATCGTCGGCTACGCTCTTGAGCCACGGACCGATGAGCGCATTCGTAAGCTACGAAATAACCGATGATGGTGGCGAGCCGATGACCGAAACCGGATGCTACGTTTATCTGACCGGCGAGCCGGAGAACAAGCAGAAATGCATCGTAGAAAACTTTGACGGAAAGAAGGGAAAAATCAAGTTGCGCATCGGAAATCTGGAGCGGAATGCCCACTATGAATTCCAGCCTTTCGCTCGGAATATGGTAGGAGAAACCATAGGAACCGCCATCAAATATGATACGAGCGACGCCATTACGCTAAACGAAACAGGTGAACTGATCCAGCTGATGGGCAATCATCTTTACGAATATACCCAGTTGACCATAGCCGGAACCCTGAACGGCGAAGACCTCAGCTGTATGAGAATGATGATGGGGCGCGACAACGATAACGCAGTCACCCCCGGCAAGCTATCGGATATAGACCTTACCGACGTTCACCTCGCAGCAGGCGGAATGGTAGGTCCTTATCATCACGAAGCTGCAGAAAACCAGATTGTGCAAGGCACATTTGCCGGTTGCGAAAAACTCACCCACGTAGTTCTCCCAGCCGATGCAACCACCATAGAGAAAGATGCATTTGCCGATTGTACTTCGCTCCGCAAGATAGAAATTCCTGCCTCAGCAGGCAGCATTCTCCCTTCCAGCGGATGCACGGCGCTCGAAGCCCTTACGGTTTCGCCTGCCAACGCTAACTACAAGAGTCAGGACGGCGTGTTGCTGAATGCAGAAGGCAACAGAATCATCTGGTTTCCGATGGGCAAGAAGGGCAAATACACCCTTCCTTCCGCCTTTACCTCCATTGGCGCCTACGCCTTCAAGGAATGCAGCATCGAGGCGTTTTATCTGTCAGACAACGTTGAAACATTAGGACAAGGCGCCTTCATGGACAGTCAGATAAAGGAAATACATCTTGGGGCAGGCATCAAGCTGATTCCTACAGGCGTTTTCCAAGGCTGCCGGAAACTCACGAAAGTGTATCTGGGAGCCAACACAGAACAAATCAGCAACTACGCCTTCGACGGAAGTCCGCTTACCGACCTTTATGTTTCAGCTTCCATGATTCCTTACTGCGAAGAAAACGCCTTCGCCAACAAGGTAGAAGACTTCTTCGCCACCTGCGTGCTCCACGTGCCTGCAGGCATGAAAAAGAGCTATCAGAACCATAAAATATGGGGTAAATTCACCCATATAGTAGAAGAATAAAAATGTTGAATAATCATATAAT
>ENA-OZYQ01000306-OZYQ01000306.1-human-gut-metagenome-genome-assembly--contig:-NODE-306-length-10944-cov-6.295987_pt1 | contig 10944 bp, 9 predicted proteins | sample MGYA00243637_ERZ654131 | MGnify/ENA primary metagenome ERZ654131 (study PRJEB26926, sample SAMN06164953) | human gut metagenome | biome: ENVO:00009003; feature: ENVO:2100002; material: ENVO:00002003... | reverse complement strand
TGATCGCTTCCTCGCTGGAGGAGGCGGAGGACTTGGGGCAGCGCACCGCCGAGGTGACCCACAATCACCCAGAGGGCATCAAGGCAGCCCGTGTAACAGCGGGTCTGGTCTACTTGGGACGCGAGGGCCGGAGTATGGACGAGCTTCGTGCCTATGCAGGGGCGGTCTATGAGATACCCACCTGCGACGCGATCCGGTCTTGGTATGAGTTCGACGAGACCTGTCAGGGTACGATGCCCGCCGTTTTCGCGGCGTTTTTCGACAGCACCGGCTTCGAGGACGCCATCCGCAACGCTATCAGCGTCGGCGGGGACAGCGACACCATTGCCGCCATCACCGGCAGCATCGCGGAGGGTTACTACGGCGTACCCGACGCGCTGTGGAAGCAGGCGCGGCAGTTCCTCCCCATCCGGCTGGACAACGTGGTACGGGCCTTCTACAAACGCTACGACCTCAACTAAAGCAGAAAAAGACCCCGGTAGGTACAGCACCTACCGGAGTCTTTTCATGTCATCCGACCAGCAGCTCCAGCTTCGTGTCGATGAGCGCGGGCGCCCAACCGCGCACGGTCTTGCCCACGTTGAAGTCATCGAACAGCACGTCGTACTGCTCTTGCGTCAGGTTGGGATACATCTTATAGATCATCTGCGCCTTGCGCATACTGGCCGTGTTGCTGATGGTGTCGCCGTTTGCGTCAGGAATTCCCCGAACCGTGGTGATGCCGCTGGAGTACAGGTTCACGTAATCGCTGACGGGGAAGGAGTAGTCGTTGGCAGCGTCCCGCGCCTTGATGACCCAGCTCTCCGTGATCTCGTAGTCGCGGAGGGTCGTCTCCTTGGCGATCTCGTTGGCGTACTTGTACACGTTCGACACAGCCTTGACCTTCTGCTCATCATCCATGGCGCGATAGGCCGCACTTCCTGTCAGGCTGTTCATCAGCCGGAATGCCGTCTGGCCCCGCGTCTGCGCGTAGGTCAGATACTGTGCGCCGGTCAGATCGACGCGCCCGCCGTTCACGTTGAAATACTTGTCCGCACGGGAGATGAGTACGCTTTTCTTCCCGGTGGACTCGTACAGCCGCAGCAGCTCCTTCTCCATGTCTGTCTCCTCGATGGTGGAGGGGTAACCGGGACTGAACAGCTGAGACAGCACGTTCTCCGTGGCCGTGTCCGCGTTCTTCTCCGTCCGGCCCCAAGCGTCAATGTAGGCGATCTGCGCGCCGGTGATGTTGTTCAGCCCGGGAATCTTGCCGGTGAGCTTGCCGGACAACTTCTGCCAGAAGTCCGGGATGTCCTTGTTCTTGTCCACGTAGGTGGACATCCGCTGGTTGTTGATGGAGCGGTTGACCTGTCCGGCCAGTGTCGGCACGAACTGCGTGAGATAGCCCCACATTGCGTTCTCGACGAAACGGGGCAGGGCGCTCTCATCGCCGTAGGTAGAGGCGTTCTCCAGCGCGTCATTGACGCCCTGAAGCATGGACATCTGGAGCATGGGGTCCGTGATCGACCCGACGGCCTCCAGCGCCTCCTTCAGCGTCAGGCCCTTGCTCAGTGCCGCCGCGTGGAGGTTGGCGCCCAGAAACAGCGGGATGGACTCAGGAGCCAGCCAGTCCAGCGTGTAGCTCTTACCGCCGTACTCCAACGAGTATTCCTGATGACCCAGCTGCTCCCAGAACTCCTTCTCCTTGTCATCCTCCGGTGCCTTGCCGACGAGGTGACCCATGGAGGCCAGAGAGAAGCCCAGCAGAACCAGCGCCGAGCCGGTGAGGGTCTTGGCCAGATTGGACACGATGTCCGCGCCGGTCACGGCCGTCGCCCCTTCGCCCAGTTTGCCCGCCGGGTGCGCCCTCATGTCGGCCGGAGAAGTCCAGCTTCGTGCCGTCCGTGGTAATGTATCCGGTTTCGTTCCAGTTGTTCGTCTCCCCGAAAAACTCCTTTGCAGATTTTACATGGTCTTTTTTCTCCGCCTCCGAATAAGCTTTCAGCGAAAACCGCGGCTTGACATTCTCGCCACCGGTGAGTATACTGGTATCAGAAGGTTTTGGCGAGGTTACTTCCGAATGCGTTTCCGCAGAGAAGGAAGTTTTGCTGATTACCTTCTTTTTTTCTACATCAAGAAGGTCGTACAAATACGATTTCCCATCTGCATCATTGCGGATTAAGAGCGTCCCGCCGTAGACAGTATAGTGGTCTATGGCTTTTTTGCGTTTAAAACAGGAACCGCAAACTGCGTATCATACCGATACCATCCATTTTGTGCGTCTTTACTGTGTTTCGGCTTTACATTCTCTCGCCACTCGCCATTTTCAGCAAGCAGAAGCATCTCATCCAAGTTGGTAGCCGCTTGCATTTTGATTTTCCGCAGCGCAGGCTTCATGGTTTTTATGTACTCGGAAGATTTGTATTCTCCCGGCAAGTCTTTTCCCACATATCCTTGGCATCGATGAGTTTTTCCCGCAGCATAAGGCGGAACAGCGCGGGATGCTCAACAGCCGCCCCAATGAGCTTTGCAGCATTGGATCTTATATACCTGCAGTATTTTTTGCCGTTTTTGTCCGCGCAATCCCGAAATGCCTCTGCGCCGATATGCGTCACGTTTTCCGGAATTGTGATATTCGACAGCCCACTGCACCCTGCAAATGCGGAATCTCCAATACTCGTAAGACTGTTAGGGACGATGTATGCTAATAGCGAGGACTTTTAAGTCCTCACTACCGTACCATGCGATGTTCAGCCCTTCTATGCCAAACAGGTTTTCACAGCATAATGATTCATAGATTTTTTGAAAGCCTCCCTGCTATTCGACGCGGAGCATCCGATAGCCGATTCCGATGTGCGTTTGTATGTATTGCTGCCCGTCTTTTCCGCGTTCCAGCTTTTTGCGCAGGGTCGCCATGAACACCCGCAGAGAAGCAATATCGTTTTCCCAGCTGCTGCCCCAGATCTGCTGTGTGATGTAGGTGTGGGTCAGAACCTTGCCCACATTTTTTGAGAGCAGGCACAACAGCTTGTATTCGATGGGCGTCAAGTGCAGTTCTGCACCGTCAAGATATGCGCAGCCTGCCGCATAGTCGATTTTCAGCGCACCGTTCGTAAAAATCGGAGATTCCTGCGCTGCGTCTGTTTTCATCAGCGACAGTCTCCGCTGCGTCACTCGCAGCCGCGCCAGCAGTTCATCCACGGAAAAGGGCTTGGTGAGATAATCGTCCGCCCCGGCATCCAGCGCCACGATTTTATCAGAATCCTCTGTTCTGGCGCTGATCACAATGATCGGCATATTTGACCACGAACGGATTTTCCGGATGATCTCTACGCCGTCCATATCTGGCAGTCCCAAATCAAGCAGCACAATGTCCGGGTTGTGAGACAGCGCCTCCATCACGGCGCTTGCGCCGTTTTGCGCAGAAAGATACCTGTATTCATGGGTTTTCAGCGTTGTTGTGATCAGATTGCGCACCGGCGTATCATCTTCTACAACGAGGACGAGTGGCTTATTCATTTAGGTTCACCTCACTGAGCGGTACTGTAAAGGAAAAGATGCAGCCATGCGGCGAATTTTCTTTCAATGTCATTTCGCCATTATGGGCATGAATGATGGCTTGGCAGAGCGTAAGCCCAAGCCCAAGACTTCGGCGGCTGTCGCCAATCGGGTTGCCCCCGGTAAAGAACATTTCAAACACATGTTCCTTCAGTTCATCTGGAATACCGGGACCGTTATCGCTGACGCATATTTCAGCCATATTTTCTCGCGGGATTGCCGTGATCCGGATGTTCGAGCCAGCCGGAGTATATTTGACTGCGTTGTTCACCAAGTTGATAAGCACCTGCATGATGAGTCCCGCATCCACCCGAACCAGCAACGGTACATCTCCGCAATCCACTGCGATGTGATGTTCTGCGGACCTTCGGTCAATATGTCGGAGCGATTCCGATACGATGTCGTCCACGACCTGATCAGAAAGGTGCAGTTTTACGCTGCCGTCCGCAATTTTTGTAATGGAAAGCAAGTTCTCAACCAGTCCCGTCAGCCATTGCGCATCGTCATAAATGTCCGTAAAAATCTGTTTCCGCGTTTGTTCATCCAGCGCGTTATAGCTGTGCAGCAGCGTATCCGCGTTGCCGGAAATAGAGGTCAGCGGGGTCCTAAGGTCATGGGAAATTGAACGCAGAAGGTTTGCACGAAGCTGCTCGTTCTTTGCAAGGACGGCGGCTTTTTCCTTTTCTTCGGCGTTGCGTAGGCTTTCCAGCGCCAGAGCGCACTCGCCGAGAATGGAAAACAGCACGCTGGATGTAAATGCGTCAGGCTGTGTTTGCTTCTCCATCGGAATCCCGACAACGCCGAAAACCTGCTGCCCGGTACGAATGGCAAGATACAGCCGTTTTGCCTTTGGAAAGTTTTGCGTCGTTGCGCCAGCACGCTTTCGGTTATGCCAGACCCATTGAATCACGTTCTGTTCCTGATCAGTATCCGGGATGCAATATGGACTGCTTCCGTCTGCCGGATAAACATTCCCATCCAGCAGCGCATCGCCTTGTGCCGGATAAATCAAAACGTCCCGCTGCATGAGCTTCTGTATCTGCGTCGCGGTCATCTGATAGACCTCATCCGGTGTTTCCGCCTTTTGAAGCTGCCTGTTCATATCAAAAAGGAGTTTTGTCCGATAGGCATCCCGCGCGGATAGCTGCGCATGGGCTTTGAGCTTTGCGGCAAGCGTACCGGTCAAAAGCGCCGCTGCAAACATGACGGCAAAGGTTATTGGGTATTTACTGCCGTAGGCTGCCAAAGACAGCCGGGGTTCCGTCAGAAAATAATTGAACAGGATGACACTCAAAAAAGCGGACAGCACACCGCAGGTATATCCGCTGGTAAAAGCGGAAGTCAGAAGCACCCCCAGCAGGTAAACCATGATGATATTGGCATTTGCAAAGCCGAGCCGCAGAAAGGCCCATCCGATGACCGTCGCAGCTGCCAGAATCCCGATGGTCAGAAGCAGTTCCCATGCGGTCGGAAACGCCGGACGGATGGTAAGCAGCCGTTTCCTGCGGTAGCTCTTATAGGCTTCCACATCCGGAATGATATGAATGTCTACCTCTGGTGCAAGCGTAATGAGCCGTTCTGTCAGCGTCGGTTCACTCCAAAAATACCGCCGCTGTACGCCGCTTCGCCCAATCACAATTTTGGTCACATCAGAGAGCCGCACATATTCCGCGATCTGTGTTGCCACATCTTCACCATGCGTTGTGACGATCTCTGCGCCAAGCTGCTGAGCCAGACGCATATTCACCTGCAAGCGAACGGTATCTTCCGCATTCATATCAGCGTCTCCGGGTGTCTGCACGTAAAGCGCGGTAAGGCTGCCACTAAATGCCTGTGCCATTTTCCCTGCCATTCGTACAATGCGTTCATTGGATGGAGACGAGGACAGGCACACAAGAATATGCTCTTTTGGCTGTTCGCTTCCTTTGTTCTGCACATTTTCACCACCCCTCTTAAACGATATTATAGCACCAAGATGTGAAGGTTTCTACTGCGCCAGGTCAGATTCGTTGTCCGGGAAGGGAAATTCATCCGGGTCATAGATTGCGATTTTTACATTGGTATGACTGCTGCGAAACCGGAAAAGCGTTTCCTCAAGTTTGTCAGGAGGAATATTTCCGACCAGATGCACGCACGGCTCAGGCTGCTGCTGTACGGTCTCTTCCTCGATTCGTTTCTGATTTTCCGCCAGAAATTGATCCAGACGTTTCATCAAAAACCAGCCGAACAGGAACATTAACGCTGTTCCAACGATCAAAACAACATCTTCCACATACCCTCACCGTCCGTTCATATCCGGAAACACTTTTGCAGCGCCTTATATTCACCCAGCGCTAGAATCGTTATTTCCCCGGACAGCACCGTATCCGGTGTAATTGATACGTCGGTTTTTCCCGAATGCTTGATGCCAAGAATGTTGATTCCAAACTTTCTGCGGATATCCAGTTCGCCAATGCTTTTCCCGACCCAGCCTTCCGGCACTTCCACCTCAAAAATGGCGTGCTGCTCGTCGATCTCTATGTAGTCGAAAATATGGTCGGCAGTGTATCGGATTGCTGCCCATTTTGCCACCTGCTTTTCCGGGTAGACTACATGGTCTGCACCGTTGCGAAGCAGGAACTTTGCCTGCACATCACGCTCGGCACGCGATACCACGCACTTTGCACCCAGCTCCTTCAACAGCGAGGTGGTTTCCAGCGAGTTCTGAAAATTACCGCTGATGGTCACGATGCAGACGTCAAAATTTCCGATGCCAAGAGAGCGAAGAAACTCCGCGTTTGTACTGTCGCCAATTTGTGCGTTGGTGACATATGGCAGCACATCACTGATTCGTTCCTCGTTTGTATCGACTGCCATGACCTGATGTCCCAGCTGAGAAAGCTGTACTGCGATATGCCGTCCGAAGCGGCCTGTGCCAATCAATAGAATGTTTTTCATGTGAAAAGGCTCCTTATCCAATCGTTATTTTTTCCTGCGGTAGCCTTGCATTCCCCACTTTTTTGCTGGAAAGTGCCGCATAAATGAGGGTAAGACCGCCGACTCTGCCCAGATACATGAGCAAGATCAGCACCATTTGCGATGGAATGCGCAGCTGCGGTGTAATACCAAGTGTCAATCCCACCGTCCCGACCGCCGATGCCGTTTCATACAGGCAGGCAGACAGCGGAAGATTCTCGTATGCGCTGATAAAGACCGCACCGCCAAAGAACAGCACCAGATACATCGTCAGAATGGTCGCGGCGGTCTTGACGGCGCTGCAATCGACTCTGCGTCCGAAAAATTGGGCACTATCGCGCTGGCGGAAGGTCGCAGTGGCATTGGCAATCAAGACCGCCAGCGTCGTTGTTTTCATGCCGCCTGCCGTAGAACCCGGAGAACCGCCGATGAGCATCAAAAGGATCATCACGCCCTGCGACGCACCGGACATCGCGGATAGATTTACCGTGTTGAAGCCCGCTGTCCTCGGCGTGACGGACTGAAAAAAGGATGCCAGCAACCGGTTTTCGGCGGGAAGCGCGGAAAAGTCTGAAAAGAAGAAAAACACAGCAGGCAGAAAAATCAAGAGACCTGTCGTGACGAGAATCACCTTGCTCTGCATTCGGTAGCGATGAAACCGCCACTTGTTTTCAAAGATGTCATCCCACGTCAGAAATCCAATGCCGCCAATCACGATCAACAGCATAATCGTGATATTGATTACCGGACTGCCAGCATAGCCGGTAAGGGATGGGTAGAGATTGCTTTCCGTTCCAAGAATGTCAAATCCAGCGTTGCAGAATGCGGATATAGAATGAAACACCGCCATCCAGATGCCGCGCCATCCATAGTCACGGCAGAACACCGGCAGCATGGCAAGCGCCCCCAGCAGTTCAATCAGAAACGTTCCTCGTAGGATAAAGCGTGTCAGACGGACGATTCCGCCGACCTTTGGTGCTGAAATTGCATCCTGCATGGTGCTGCGCTGCATCAGAGAGATCCTTCGCCCGGACAACAGTGCAAACAATGCTGCTACGGTTACGACACCAAGACCGCCAATTTGGATCAGCGCCAGAATAACCGCCTGTCCAAAGGTTGACCAGTAGCTGCCTGTATCCTGCACCACAAGCCCTGTCACGCAGACGGCAGAGGTTGCTGTAAACAGCGCTTCATTGAATGGAGTTACATTCCTTCCAGTCGTGGAAATCGGCAGCATCAGCAGCAGCGCTCCGAGCAGAATGACCCCGGCAAAACCTAATATGATAATTTGAAAAGACGAAAGGCGGCGCTTTCGACGAATGATCTCTTCCGGCATAAAGGCAGCTCCTTATTCCTGTGATGGTTATATTATACATCCGGAGATTTTAAGAGCGGATAAGGGACATTTGCGACGTATTAAGATTGAATAAAGATGAGGAGATTGCTTGTGCAGATTGGGCAAGGCGAAAGTCTTGTCCATTTTTTTGTGGCCGGCTTTGCCAAATCGCCCACACCAGACCGTAGTAGTGGTGAAAAGCGGACAGGACGGTTTACCGCAAACGCTTTATTTGCAGAAGTGGCCAAAAAGCGCTTTTGAGATTGTAGTAAGCATATATAGGCCAAAAGGCGGTTTTCTGCAAAATTTCGTGTAGATGCACAATCCAGCACATCCGCAATCGACATATTTGCAGCGTTATACCCATGAAATGCGGCGGTTTTTGCTGCCTGCACACGAAAAAATGGGCGGCAGAGGCCGATTTCTACCCCCAAACCGCCGAAAATAATATAAATATTTAGGTCTTATTAAAAAAGGTGCTACACTGACCGCAAATCACATTGCAGGAGGAAATGACCATGGATGTTACTTTTTCACCCGCCCTCCGTGTGTACGCGGAGCTGTGGGAGATCGCCGGACGGCGACGGGAGGCGGACGCACAGTTCGCGCAGGCGTTGGCACATATCCGCAGCGGCACGCCCGACGCTATGGCAAAGGCATTCGATCTATTCAAGCGTTCAGGAGCCCACAACTTTACCGAGGCGCAGTTCGCCGCCGGATGGTGCTGTGAGCACGGCTGCGGTACAAAGCGCAACTACCCGCAGGCTATCCGCTGGTACAAGCGGGCGGAGAACAACGTGACTTCCGATGTAATGAGCGCTTTTGACCCTGTGGGTGAGGCGGAGAATGCCCGGCTTCGGCTGTACTTCGAGTGCGAGTCCTACGCGGCGGCGGTGGACTCGCTGCTGGACGCACAGGAGCGGGAGGATAGCTTTATGGCCGATTACGAGGCGGCGGTGGGCGGCGATGCCACCGGGATGCTGTATCTGGGGCATCGATACTATTACGGGCGGGATGTGGCGTGTGACCAGGCAGAGGGCATCCGCTGGTATCACCGGGCCGCCGAGGCTGGCAGCGATGCCGCCATGTCGCGGCTGGCGGGGATCTACGAGGCGGATAAGCACTACAAGGAGGCGGCAAGGTGGTATCGCCGCTACGCGGCGGAGCGCATCCGCTGGCGCAACCAGCGGCTAAATTGGTGAAAAAGTTCCAAGAAATTGGTGAACTTGCGTTTTTCGACAACGTCTCTTATAATGGACGTACAGGCAATGGCACGCAAAAGAATATGATGAGAAGGAAAATGAACGATGAAAAACTTGATTAACCAGTTGACTAGTACACACGACAAGGATGCACAAGTGAATTTCCTGCAGGAAATTGGTAAAAAACTGCTGACGGAGTATGTGATCAAAATCGGTGATATCACAATCAAGCCGCTATGGGTCGAAGCATACTATTCTGATACGAACACCGGATTTGTTGACGAAGCTGTTCACGGTAACGAATGTCAGAAGAATCAGTACGGTGCTCTCTATTTTCACCACAAAACGGATGACCAGCGCAGCGGTGTAGATATTTGCCTGTCGTGCGGCAATTACTATCTTTCCTATCTGTTGAAATACACACTGGTCAATGGCATCTTCAAATCGCAGGCACAACTGAGCAGTATGATCCCACATGAATTGCGGGGAACCGCCAAGAACGTTCTTGTAAAGGAGCAAAATCCCGCAGAGGTAATGGGTTGCACGAAACGCATCGGCATCATGTCCAGTGCGTACAAGGATGCAGATCTGGCTATTGCGAGGGATATCAACCAGCGTTTTGTGATAGATTCCGGGGAGAAGAAATCCTTGCCGCAAAAAACGGAACTATTAAAGGCATATATCGACGCCGTTTATTCGGACGACCAAATCAACACAGAGGAGCAAAAAGCAGCTATCAGCCGTAAATTAGTCGGCGAGTATTGGAAAGGTCTGTTTGAATGATCTATTTCTCTGCACTCCTCCCTGTGCTTTATCCAACCGACGCAGAGACGCTGTTCACGGCGCTGGCGGCGCACGATGTCCCCTATGCGCTGCTGGATGGCACACGGGACGTTTGGCTGCGGGACTTCATGCCGGTGCGGACAGGCTCCGGAAAGCTGGTATCCTTCCGCTATGAGCCGTCCTATCTGAAAAACGATCCTGTTCTGAGGACCGATTTTCGTAAGGATCTTGCTCCGCAGCTCGGTCTGCCGGTTACATACAGCAATATCAACCTCGACGGCGGGAACGTGGTGTTCTCGCCGTCCGGGGCGCGCGTCCTGATCAGCGACCGCGTCTTTTCCGAAAACCCGGAGTATCCGTCTGCCGCGCTGGTGCATGAGCTTTCGGAGCTGCTGGAAACGGAGGTTTTGATCATTCCCTCTCTGAAAAGCGACATGACCGGCCACGCCGACGGCATGGCGCGATTTCTCGACGACCGCACCGTGCTGTGCAATCGGCCGCTGTCATCCTGCGGCTTTGAGCAGCAGGTGAAGCGAGCGGTGCAGGACTGCGGCCTGGACGCGGTGGATTTTCCCTTTGTCCCGACCGGTGGGGTCAGCGCCGTTGGCTGCTACCTGAACTATTTGGAGACGGAACGGGTGGTTTTCCTGCCGGTGTTTGGCATCGAGCAGGATGCCGAGGCTGAGACTTCCGCACGGCAGCTTTTCAGCAAAGAGATCGTGCCCGTCAACATCCGGGAGATTGCCCGACAGGGCGGCTGTCTGAACTGCATCAGCTGGGAGGGACCTCATGCATAATGAACAGGATTTGAAGAACACGCCGGAGTACCGCTCCGGTATGTTCCGCATCGTCACCTGCCCCGTCTGCAGCCATCCCACGCTGGATATGTACTGGATCTGTGCGCATTGCGGCTGGGAGTATGACATCGAGCTGCAGGCGGAGGATGAGGAGTCTCCCTGCAACGGTATGTCCCTGCGGGCATACCGCGAACTATACAAAACTGGAGGTATATCTATGAACGTGGCCATCTGTTCCCGCAAAGCCGCCGAGGAACTGCTGCGTACCGACACGCTCTCCCGCACGGCGGTGATCTCCTTCTGCGACCCACCCTCCGCCGGCAAGCCTGCCCCG
>ENA-OZYQ01000293-OZYQ01000293.1-human-gut-metagenome-genome-assembly--contig:-NODE-293-length-11037-cov-5.408851_pt1 | contig 11037 bp, 9 predicted proteins | sample MGYA00243637_ERZ654131 | MGnify/ENA primary metagenome ERZ654131 (study PRJEB26926, sample SAMN06164953) | human gut metagenome | biome: ENVO:00009003; feature: ENVO:2100002; material: ENVO:00002003... | reverse complement strand
GACGCTGCCGGTGGGTGAGGTCAGCAAGGCGCTGGGCCGTGGACGCCATACCACCCGCCATGTGGAGATGTTCTCGCTGGGCGGCGACACATGGGTCATTGATACGCCGGGCTTCTCCTCCTTCGACACGCAGGAGATGGATCTGGAGCTGAAGGCACACCTGCCGGAGACGTTTCCGGAGTTTGCGCCCTATCTGGGGCAGTGCCGCTTCGTGGGGTGCAGCCACACCAAGGAAAAGGGCTGCCGCATTTTGCAGGCGGTGAAGGACGGGGACATCCATCCCAGCCGTCACCGCAGCTATGTCCGTCTGTACGAGGAACTGAAGGACCTGAAGGCGTGGGAAAAGAAATAGCAAAAAAGCGGAGTGCGATGCACTCCGCTTTTTCTGCGTCCATATACTGGAGCAGAGGGGGTCCTGCTATGAGAGGGTGGAACTGCGGCGGAACGATCATCGGCATCTGTGCGCTGGCATTGGGACTGGGCATCCTGATCGCGGCCGTTTTTCCTGTGGGGGTTTTGATGTTTCTGGTGGCATTTCTGCTGATCGCCTGCGGGATCGTCTGTCTGAGAAATAGGAGGTAGGTTGTATGAGGATCGTTGTCTGGAAGTCGCCGCGCATCCTGCGCGGTCTGCTGCGGAGCCTTTTCGGGATGCGGGAATAACGGCGGACGCCCGCTCATACCATGAAGTATCATGGAGAAATGAGAGGGCAAGACCATGGAATTAGGCTTACAGTTTACAGATCTGACCTGCTGGGAAAAGACAGGTCACGCGGCGGTCAGCCATGAGGAGACAATGGAGACCGCCATTGCGGAATACTGCCCCGACATGACGCGGATCGTCACCGCCTGCGGGCAGCTGTATATCCGGGAGAAAACCGCCTCGGAGGAGCGGGTCACGGTGTCCGGTACAGTTCGTGTCACCGTGCTGTATACATCGGAGGAGAGCACCGGTCTTCGCAGTCTGACGGCATCCGTACCCTTTTCCTGCGCGGCAGAGGATCGGGAGCTGGCGTCCGCACAGCTCATCTGGGCCACGGGGCGACTGCTGCTGGTGGAGGCACAGGCGGTCACGGCCCGGAAGCTGTACATACGCATTTTGCCGGAGGTGACCATGACCGGCTATATCCGCGCCGTCCGCCGCATTTGCAGCGGGACGGAGGAGAACGCCGCTCTGCGCGTCCGATGCCGGGACCATGCGTGCAGTCTGCTGGACACAGTCGTGGAGCGGGATATCACCGTGACCCAGGAGGTGCAGGTGTCGCCGGTGCCGGAGGAGCTGCTGCTGTACCGGCTGTATCCCCGGCTCACCAGCTGCCGCACCGTGGGAAATAAACTGGTGGTAAAGGGGGAGGCCGCGCTGTCCGCCCTGTACCGCGGACAGGATCAGCAGCTGCATACATACGACACGGAACTGCCCCTGTCCCAGATCCTGGACGGCGGCGGTCTGCCGGAGGACGGCGAATACGCCGTACGGCTCTGCCTCACCGGCGGCGAGGCGCGGGTGCTGCGCTCCGACAATGGCGGCGGGCTCTCCGTCACCGTGGAGCTGCGGCTGCTGCTGTGCGCCTACCGCACGGAGCGCTGCACCTGCGTGGAGGATCTGTACAGCATCCGCCAGCCGGTGCGTCTGGAGCAGGAGACGGTGACCCTCCCGGCCGCGCACCCTGACCGCATCCTGCGGGAGGAGACGGTGGAGCATCTGGATTTTGGCGGGAACAAGCCGTTTTTCTTCATCACCGATACGGACTGCGCCAATGCCGCCGTTACGACGGAGGCGGGGCAGACGGCGCTGCGTACCACGGTACGGACGAGACTGCTGTATCTGGATGAGAACGACTCGCCCGCCGTGACCGAGCGCGCCTCGGAGGTGGTGCTGCCTGTGAAGGTGACAGTGCAGGGGCTGTGCTGCGGCCTGTCCGGCGGGCCGGGGGTGCAGCTTGGCGCCGGCGGCTGCGATGTACGGCAGGTGGTGGAGTTTCTGGCGGAGGATGCCCAACAGGAGCCGCTGGTCACCGTCTGCGGCGGCGAACTGCTGGAGCCGGAGGAGCAGGGACAGACGCCGTCTCTGGTGCTGCGCCGTCTGCTGCCGGGGGAGACGCTGTGGGACGCAGCCAAGCGGTACCGTACCGATGAGGCGCTGCTGCGTGCCGTCAACCGGCTGGAGGGGGAGGAACTGCCGGATAAAATGCTGCTGATCCCCCGTGTTCGTTGAAATGTGCATTGACTTTCCCGGTGCCTGTGGAGTAGAATAGCGAATGCGAGTAGGCTGGACAGTCGCGGGGACAAGGCGAAAGCCTGTTCATGAGGAAAGTCCGGGCTCCACAGGGCAAGAATAACGGGTAACGCCCGCCGAAGGCGACTTCAGGAAAAGTGCAACAGAGATATACCGCCTCGTCCGCCTGCGCAAGGAGGCGGCGGGGTAAGGGTGGAAAGGCGAGGTAAGAGCTCACCCGACGGCGTGTGAAAGCGTCCGTCGCTGTAAACTCTATTCGGAGCAACACCGGTATGGGAGCGCATGGCCGGCCCGGCCGCTCCCGGGGTGGCTTGAGCGTACCGGCAACGGTGCGCCTAGATAGATGACTGTCGAAACAGAACCCGGCTTATAGGCCTGCTCGCACCAGAAAAAGGGAGGCCCTCCGCGTATGCGGTGGGTCTCCCTTTTTTCCTTGTTCACATCTCGCTGTACCGCGCCAGAAATTGGCGGGTGCGCTCCTGCGCGGGATGGTCGATGACCTCCTTGGCGGGGCCCTGCTCCACGATCACGCCGCCGTCCATGAAGATCACCTGATCGGCTACGTCCCGGGCGAAGGCCATCTCGTGGGTGACGATGACCATGGTGGTGTGCTGGTCGGCAAGGTCACGGATGACCCGCAGCACCTCGCCGGTCAATTCGGGGTCCAATGCGCTGGTAGGCTCATCGAAGCACAGAATGTCCGGCTTCATAGCCAGCGCCCGTGCGATGGCCACACGCTGCTGCTGACCGCCGGACAGCTGGTGGGGGTAGTTGTCCATCCGCTGCCCCAGCCCGATATCCTCCAGCAGCCGCCGCCCCTCGGCGACGATGCTCTCATGGCTCTCGCCGGTCTTTTCCGACTTGGCCATCAGCTCCCGCGCCAGCGTCACATTTTGCAGCGCCGTGTACTGCGGAAAGAGATTGAAGCTCTGGAACACCAGTCCGAAGTGCAGCCGTTTCTTGCGAATATCGCTTTCAGAGCGGGAGTCGTGCTCCGCCGCGTCAAACAGCTTTTCGCCCCGGACGGAGATGATGCCCTTGTCCGGCGTCTCCAGAAAATTCAGGCAGCGCAGCAGCGTGGTCTTGCCGCTGCCGGAGGAGCCGATGATGCTCAGCGCCTGCCCCTCCTCCAGAGAGAAGCTGATGTCCTTCAGCACCGGGGTGTCGCCGAAGTGCTTTTCGATGTGCTGTACGTCCAAAATCGCCATGTGCGGCACCTCCTCCTTAACGGAAATAGCTGAGCTTGCGCTCCGTGTAGTTGAACAGCAGCGTCAAAATGCCCACAAAGGCCAGATAGAACACCGCCGTGTAGAACAGGGGCCACACGATACCGGCGGACTTCATATAGGACTCGCCGGTCATGATCAGTTCCATGATGGAGATGGTCTTGGCAAGGGAGGTATCCTTCACCAGCGTGATGACCTCGTTGGACATAGGGGGAACGATGCGCTTGACCATTTGCAGCAGCGTGACCTTGAAGAAGATCTGCCACTTGGTCATGCCCAGCACCTGCCCAGCCTCCTGCTGCCCTACCGGCACACTCTCAATGCCGCCCTTGTAGATCACGGCGAAATAGCAGGCGTAGTTGATGACGAAAGCGATGACGCAGGCCGCCATACGCCCGTCGGCGAACTGCCCCCACAGGTTAAAGTGGAACCACTTACCGGGGCCGTAAAAGATGATGATGAGCTGGAGCATCAGCGGCGTACCGCGGATGATCCAGACGATCACGTTAAAGAGCCAGCTCACCGGCTTGCACCGGCTGCGCAGGGCGAAGGCGATGAGAAGTCCCAGCGGCAGGGAGAAAAGCAGTGTCAGAAAAAACAGCTTCAAAAGCTGTCCCATACCGGCCAGCAGGGAGAGAGTGACAGTCCAAAACATGAAAAAAGCTCCTTCGTGGTTACTTGCGCGGGGGAGGGGATACGCTGCCCCACGGCGGGGGACGCCGTTGCGCCCTCCGCCGCGGGGATCACTTTATGCGGTATTTTGCAGCGGTTACTTGGTGATGACCACCTGTGCGTTCTCACAGTAGGCATTGGTGCATTCCATAGCCGCCTGCACGCCGTCGGTCAGGGTCATGCCGTTCCACACGCAGTCGATCTGCTTGCCGTCCAGCTCCTCTACCTTCATATCCCAGTTGATGATCTGGAACTCCACCGCAACGCCCAGCTTCTCAGCGACCAGCTTGGCCATATCGGCGTCGAAGCCGATCCACTCGCCGTTTGCATCCTTATAGTCCATGGGCTCGAACTCAGTGATGCCCACCACCAGCTTGCCCTTGTCCTTGATATACTGCACATCGCTGTCGGATGCGGAGGCGGTGAACTCGCTGGCGGGCTGCTCCACCAGAGCCTCCTGCACGCCGTAGGTCTTGGCCAACTCCACCATGGTGCCGTCGGCATAGGCGTCAGCCATGACGCTGTTGATGAAGGAGGCCAGATCGCTGCCCTTGCGGCAGCCCACGCCGTACAGCTCAGAGTTCAGCTTCTGGTCGGTGACCTTCAGGTCGGGGTAGCTGGTGTTCTCACCCACCATGGCGCCCGCCATCAGCAGGTCGATGATCGCGGCGTCCGCCGTACCGGCGTCCACCTCCATCAGGGCATTGGCCTGAGAGCCGACAGACACGGTCTTGAAGCCGTTGGCCAGCGCGACCTCCTCACCTGCAGAGCCGGCCTCCACAGCGTAGGTGATCTTTGACGGGGCATCTGCGTCATCCGGTGTGTCTGTGTTGTCCTTTTGTTCGCCGCAGGCCGCAAGGCTCATCATCATGCCCAGCGCCAGCAGCATTGCAAGAAGCTTTTTCATAGGGAATACCTCCATTTTAATATCGTGGCGTTTCGCCCGGTCTGGTGTGCCTGCGATACGGTCTGTCCCGTACCGCTCATTCATTACGCTAACATACTAACACTTTAGCGCGATAATGTAAAGAAGTAATTCCGCCGATTGTAGGGAATGTGACCGGGTGCGCTTTTGTGCAGGCTGTCTAAAAGAGGCGGCGCAGCACCCTGTTTGAGGTGGAGCGGTATATGGTACAAAGAAAACTTTCCCCGAGAAACCGGAAAACGCATTGAAGAAATGATGCCGGTGCAGTATAATATAGCATCATCAAATCAATTCAGGGAGGGGAATGACCCTATGACTCTGCGGGAATATGTGGATTCCTTACGAAATAAAACGGTGGCGGTGCTGGGCGTCGGCGTCAGCAACACGCCGCTGGTACGGCTGCTGCTGCAAAACGGTGTCTCCGTCGCCGTCTGTGATAAGCGGACGCGACAGCAGATGGGGGCGCTGGCCGACGAGCTGGAGCGCGGCGGCTGTACGCTGCGCCTTGGCCCCGACTATCTGGAGGGACTGCACGAGGACGTGATCTTCCGCACACCGGGTCTGCGGCCCGATATGCCCCAGATCGCCGCCGCTGTATCCGACGGCAGCGTGCTGACCAGCGAGATGGAGGCGTTTTTTCAGGTTTGCCCGTGTCCCATCATCGCCGTTACCGGCTCTGACGGCAAGACAACGACCACCACGATCATTGCCGAGCTGCTGAAGGCTGCCGGCAAGACGGTGTGGCTGGGCGGCAACATCGGCCATCCGCTGCTGTGTGATGCGGATCGGATGCGGCCGGAGGACTATGCGGTGCTGGAGCTGTCCAGCTTCCAGCTGATGACCATGGAGCGCAGTCCTCACATTGCCGTGGTGACCAATCTGGCGCCCAACCATCTGGATATGCACCGGGACATGGCGGAATATGTGGCCGCCAAGGAGAACATCTTCCGGCATCAGCGCCCCGGCGATATCGCGGTATTCAACGCCGACAACGGCATCACAGCCGAGCAGTCGTCCCGCGCTGTGGGCCGCAGCCGCCTGTTCAGCAGGCAGTCCGAGCAGCGGGACGGCGTGTTCCTGCGGGGGGAGGACATCGTCTGCCGCAGCACGGCGGGGGAGCGGGTCATCATGACCACGTCGGACATCAAGATCCCCGGTGTCCATAACGTAGAGAACTACATGGCGGCCATCGCCGCCGTGGACGGCCTTGTGCCGGACGATATCATCCGCGATTTTGCCCGCAGCTTCGGCGGCGTGGAGCATCGCATCGAGCTGGTACGCACCTACAAGGGCGTTCGGTACTACAACGATTCCATCGCGTCCAGTCCTTCCCGCACCATTGCCGGACTGCGATCCTTCCGGGAGAAGGTCATTCTCATCGCCGGAGGCTACGACAAGCACATCCCCTTCGACGTGCTGGGGCCGGAGGTGACGGCGCACGTCAAGCTGCTGGTGCTGTGCGGCGCTACGGCGGAGAAGATCCGCGCCGCGGTGGAGGCCGCGCCGGACTATCGTCCCGGCCACCCGGAGATCCTGGAGGTCACGCCCTTCCGCGCCGCGGTGGAGGCAGCCCGTGACCGCGCCATATCCGGCGACGTGGTGACGCTGTCCCCGGCCTGCGCCGCCTTTGACCAGTTCAAGAACTTTGCCGAGCGCGGCAAGACCTTTAAGGAGATCGTCAACGGCTGGCCGGAGGAATGAGGAAAAGCCGTGGCGTCATAGACTCCCTGCAAGGGGGTGAGCGCCATGGGACGGCTCCGCTATCTGCGATTCACAGGGCGGCAGAGGGTGCTGATCTGGCTGACAGTCATTTTTACGCTGCTGCTGGCACTGACCGTGGCGGTCGTGCTGCACATGAAGCCCGTTGTGGTGGATCTGGCCACGGCACGCACATCCAATGCGGTGAACCGTATCGTGGTGGCCGCCGTCAACGACGCGGTGGACAGCGGACGCATCGACTACGAGCAGCTGGTGGACTTCGACAAGGACGCTGAGGGCCACGTCACGGCGCTGAGAAGCAACATGGCGGCATTCAATCGCTTGCAGGCATCTATCGCCGACGATATTTTACAGCGCATGGCGGAGGTATCCTCCACCGATCTGGCCATCCCCATAGGCACGCTGACCGGCTCGCCGCTGCTGGCGGGACGCGGGCCGTGCCTCCGTGTGCGGATGCAGTCCGTGGGGACGGCCACCGCCCGGTTCGATAACCAGTTTTCCTCCGCCGGGATCAACCAGACCCGCCACCGCATCATTCTGGATGTGGACGTCCATGTCAGTATCCTGCTGCCGGGACTGACCACCTATACCAAGGTGTCCAACGAGATCTCCGTGGCGGAGACGGTCATCGTCGGCGGCGTACCGGAGACGTATACCTATTTCAGCACCACACCGGACGAGATCGAGAACTATGCCGACGAATACATCATCAACAATGCTTGAGAGGTCACACAATGAACTACCGTGAAGAAATGAAGGAGCTGCGGGACACCCTGAACGCCCATGGCTACCGCTACTATGTATTGGATGAGCCCACCATCTCCGATTATGAGTATGACCATATGCTGCGCCGCTTGGAGGAGCTGGAGGCCGCGCATCCAGAGGAGATCACGCCGGACTCGCCCACCCAGCGCGTCGGCGGACGCACGCTGTCCGAATTTGAACAGGTGACCCATCCCGTCCCGCTGGAGAGCTTGCAGGATGTGTTCAACGACGACGAGGTGTGCCAGTTTCTGGAAAAGATCCCGCTGGACGCGCCGGTGTGGAGCGTGGAACCCAAGGTGGACGGCCTGTCGGTGGCGCTGGAGTACCGGGATGGCGTGTTCGTCCGGGGCGCTACCCGGGGCGACGGACGGGTAGGGGAGGACGTGACCGAGAATCTCCGCACCATCCGCTCCATTCCCATGACGCTGCCGGAGAAGCTGCCACGGCTCATCGTCCGGGGCGAGGTCTATATGGCCCGCAGCGTATTTGAGGAGATCAACGCACGCCGGGAGCTGGAGGGGAAGCCCCTGATGGCCAACCCCCGCAACGCCGCCGCCGGCTCTCTGCGGCAGCTGGATCCGAAAATCGCGGCGCAGCGCCGTCTGGACATCGCCGTGTTCAACCTCCAGCTGGCGGAGGGACGGACGTTTGCCACCCATACGGAGACCATCGACTATCTGGCGTCCCAGCATTTCAAGGTCATCCCCCACAAGCAGCTGTCAAGACCTGCCGATATTCTGGCGGAGATCGCACGGCTGGGCGACCAACGGGAGGATTTCCCCTTCGACATCGACGGCGCGGTCATCAAGCTGGATGAGCTGGCGGCGCGGGATGTGCTGGGCAGTACCGCCAAGTGTCCCCGCTGGGCCATCGCCTACAAATACCCGCCGGAGACGAAGGAGACGGTGCTGCGGGACATCGTGGTGCAGGTGGGACGCACCGGTGTGCTGACGCCAAAGGCGGAGCTGGAGCCGGTGCGTCTGGCGGGTACTACCGTGACCTACGCCACCCTGCACAACCAGGACTATATCACCCAGAAGGATATCCGCATCGGCGACACGGTGCTGGTCCGCAAGGCGGGAGAGATCATTCCCGAGATCGTGGCGGTGGTGCCGGACAAGCGTCCGGCGGACGCGCAGCCCTACACGCTGCCGGAGCGCTGCCCCGTCTGCGGCGCAGAGGTGGTGCGGGACGAGGACGGCGCTGCGCTGCGCTGCACCGGTGCGGAGTGTCCTGCCCAGCTGCTGCGGAACCTGACCCACTTTGCCAGCCGGAACGCCATGGACATTGATGGCCTCGGCCCCGCCGTTATACAGCAGCTGGTGGACAGCGGCCTTGTCAAGACCGCTGCCGACCTGTACGCCCTCCGGCCGGAGCAAATCGAGGTGCTGGAGCGCATGGGGCAGAAGTCCGCCCAGAATGCGGTGGACGCCATCGCAAAGAGCAAGGAGGACGATCTGTGGCGCCTCATCTTCGCGCTGGGCATCCGGCAGGTAGGGGAGAAGGCCGCCAAGGTGCTGGCTGCACGCTTCGGCACCATGGGTGCGCTGGCTGCCGCCTCAGAGGAGGAGCTGACCGCCATTGATGATGTGGGACCCATCACGGCGAAATACATCCGGCAGTGGATGGACAGTCCCCAGTCGAAGGATCTGCTGGCGCGGCTGGAGGCGGCCGGGCTGAATATGACCTGTAAAGAGGAAATAGTTGACAATCGTTTTGCCGGAATGACTTTCGTCCTTACCGGCGCGCTGGAGAAGTTCACCCGCGACGAGGCGGGGGAGATGATCGAAAAGCGGGGCGGCAAGGCGTCCGGCTCCGTATCGAAGAAGACCACCTATGTGGTGGCGGGCGCGAATGCCGGCAGCAAGCTGCAAAAGGCGCAGCAGCTGGGTATCCCCGTGCTGACCGAGGACGAGTTTTTGGAGCTTCTGAAATAGGGAGGTAAATGATATGGCGGAGAACACCGACAAGAGCCTGCTGCATCAGGTCATTTACAGCGTCTTTGTACGCAACCACACCAAGGAAGGTACGTTCCGCGGGCTGGAGAGCGATCTGGATCGTCTGCGCGGACTGGGTGCAGACATCATCTGGCTCATGCCGATCCATCCCATCGGCGTGGAGGGCCGCAAGGGAACACTGGGCAGTCCCTACGCCATCCGGGATTACCGCGGTATTAACCCGGAATACGGCACAAGGGAGGACTTTGTCCATCTGGTGGACGCTATCCACGACCGCGGCATGAAGTGCATCATCGACGTGGTGTACAACCACACCTCACCGGACTCCGTGCTGGCGCAGACCCACCCGGCGTACTTCCTCCGCGACAGCGAGGGGCGTCCCACCCGCAAGGTGGCGGACTGGTGGGACGTGGTGGATCTGGACTACACCAACCGCGAGCTGTGGACGTATCAGATCGATACGCTGAAGCAGTGGGCCGCCATTGTGGACGGCTTCCGCTGCGATGTGGCCAGCAGCGTGCCGCTGGAATTCTGGTGCGAGGCACGCCGTCAGGTAGAGGCGGTGCGCCCCGGCTGCATCTGGCTGGCGGAGAGCGTCCACGGTGCTCATGTGCTGGGGCTGCGCCGCATGGGTGCGGCCTGTGCCACGGACACCGAGCTGTACCGCGCCTTCGACATGACCTACGATTACGATGTGTGGCCCTTCTACGAGAGATTTTTGAAGGGCGAGCTGTCCCTGCGCACCTATACGGATATCCTGAACTATCAGGAGCTGACATACCCCACCGGCTACATCAAGGCGCGCTGTCTGGAAAACCACGATACGCCCCGTGCGGCCTCGTGGCTGGACAGCGACCGCCAACTATACCACTGGCTGGGCTTTCTCTACTTCCAGCGGGGTGCCGCCATGCTGTACAGCGGCATGGAGTACGCGCCGAAAAAGCAGGTGGGCCTGTTCGACGCCGATGACAACTACGGCGATATGCGGTTGGATGTACAGCTGTATCTGGGACGCTGCAAGGCCATGAAGCAGACGTTGCCGCTGGGCGGCGGCTTTTGGTGGGAGGCGCTGGACGACAGCGTGGCGCTGGGCCACTACGACGGGCCGAAGGGGCAGGCGTTGGGCGTCTTTGACCTGCGCGGCCAGGGCGGTGAGGTGGCTGTAAGCCTGCCAGACGGCGTGTATCGGAACCGTCTGGGCGGGGAGGTCACCGTCCGGAACGGCAGGCTGCCGCTGGGTGAATACCCCGTGGTGATCTGATGCGGGCCACCGTTATTGGTTTTTTATACAAAGCGAAAAGAGATTCTGTGACGTATGTCACAGAATCTCTTTTGTTCATTGACCTGCGGCAATCAAAATGCTATACTTTTACACGGTATATCTAAGTTCTTTCCTGTGGCAAAGCAGGGAGGAGCTGATAGAAAAGAGGAGGAAAGAATCATATGAGCAAGATCATGAAGATCTGCGACGGCAACGAGGCGGCGGCATACCTGTCTCTTATACACATCTCCGAGCCCACGAGACGCTCATGAATCT
>ENA-OZYQ01000288-OZYQ01000288.1-human-gut-metagenome-genome-assembly--contig:-NODE-288-length-11107-cov-6.780583_pt1 | contig 11107 bp, 9 predicted proteins | sample MGYA00243637_ERZ654131 | MGnify/ENA primary metagenome ERZ654131 (study PRJEB26926, sample SAMN06164953) | human gut metagenome | biome: ENVO:00009003; feature: ENVO:2100002; material: ENVO:00002003... | reverse complement strand
GATTTACAGACGATTAAATATTAATTTAACGCAGTATTGTTTTAATTCTTGAAGAGAATAAGTACAAGATACAAATGTCACATTTGAATCTGTGCCTAGTCTTTTCTTTATATCTTCTATTCCTTTTGGACTTCCATTTTTGACCATAACAATAAGTTTATTTGCCTTGACATATGAGCCTCCAAAATATTCTGGTGTTATTATGTTATCAGATGTTGTGTTGTTTTTCCTTACTGCAACATTTGCATAAGAATCATATAACTTTTCATTAAGTTGTTCTATGTTGCTTGCATAAGAAGGCCTACACTTATTACTATTCTCTGCACAAGAAGAGATAAATCCTAAAAGGATTAAAGAGAAGATTGTAAAGTATAAATTCTTACTATTCATAGTTGATAAAATTTAATAATACTACAGCATGGGTTAGTTCCACCCATCGAGTCGGACTCATCGTAAAAGCATTCGAGCCCGCTTCTTTCAGGGGGGCGAATTCGACCCCTTTAAAATTAGGGTTGTTCAACTGCTCTCAAAGTCCTAAGTACTCCAAGGTATTTTTGGAACGCAACCAATTCTTTACCACATCTTTGGGCTCAACGGGATTCTTCAGCCTTGCTATATCGGTAATGCAGATGTAATCAACACCATCCTTGGTTAGCGTCTTTATCGTTTGGTTTCTTACTATAATCTTTGCCATAAGATATTTGTTTTTGCATTCATTTTTAGATTTTTGCGTTGTCGGTTTCCCGATTGCGAATGCGAATATACGAAAAATATCGCTAAAATGAGAACAAAAGAATAAAAAACGGATGAAATTTCGAAATAAGACTTGGTTTTTAACGGTTGTTATAGCATTGGCGCACGTTTATTGTAGTATTAAGATTGCAAAGACTATAAATATCCGCTTCAAGGGAAACGAGTAGCGTATAATGACAAGACCTCGCAGAAGGCCCTTGGATTGATTCACAACTATCGCATGGGACTGGGTTATGCCATTGCTGATAACCACCAGCTATCCCTGGCATATACAGGAAAATGGGATAGCAGCCATCTTCATCATGAAACGATGGGAACAAACACATCCCAGCAACAGGGCAATGAGCATATTTACCTGCACAATGTAGATGCCAGCTACAACCTGCCCTTTGAACTACAAATAGGCATATCCTATCTCAACTACCAAAACCCCAGTCAGCAATATCTGGAAGGAACAATGCTTGACGAAGAGCGTATTCTATACACAAACAGCAAGCAGGTAATAGACAAATGGCTTTTCACCGCCGATCAATCCCACACTTAATGCATCGTGGAAAGCCAATCCTGGCAACATACTCAACTTATCCTTCAGTTCCAGCTCACAGTTTCCTAGCTATTGGTCAACTATGAGCAGCATTTACTATGCCTCTACCTATATGGAGATATGGGGAAATCCTCATCTCAAGCCTTACTCTACATACGAGACCAACCTGATGTGGACAATCAAAAGTCGCCATACATTGATGGCATTTGCAGAGTTCCAACCCAACTATTCTGTGCAGTTGCCTTATCAGACTACCGACCACCTGGCAGTCATTATGAAGGAGACCAATTTCGACTATAATCATACTATAGGCATTAGAGCATCGACAACTTTCGGTATAGGCAATTGGATGAACGGAAGTGTTTCGGCAACAGGAATCTACAGACATGACAAGAGTAACGATTTCTTTGACTTGCCCTTCAATCGCAAACATATCTCTGCCGTTCTTGCCGGAAATCTATCCGCCCAGCTTAGCCGAAGCCATCACATCCATTTCATACTTAACCCATTCTATCAGTCGAAAGCCATTCAAGGACTCTATGACATCAAATCAGTCTTTCTCTTGATTGCTATGTTGAGATGGGCTTCCGATAATGATAAATGGAGCATTGTGGTTAAAGGCAGCAACATCTTCAACGAGGGATTCTCTACAAAATCAGTACAAGGCAGTCAAGACTACCACATGAACATCAAGCAAGATTGGGCATCAGCCTCCATCTCCATCATCTATAAGATAGGCAAGTACAAGAAGAAGAGAACCAAGAACGTAGATACTTCCAGAATGGGAGTAAACTAGCGAATTTCTTAAAAAAACGTCAGTAAACAAGCGTACTTTCTTAAAAATCGTCTACAAACTGCTCTTTTTTCTGATAAAAGTAGTATCTTTGCACCGTAATTGCATTTTAACTATAAGACGACAATGAAAATAACAATTATCGGAGCAGGTGCTATGGGCGGTGCCATGGCTGAAGGACTCTTGCAGAGCGAGAAGTTCACTCCATCAGATATTACGGTATCTGACCATAACCAACCAGTATTGGATCACTTCGCAAGCGAAGGAGCCAGCGTAACCCTAGACAACCAGTTGGCTTGCCATGGCGCAGACATCATTTGCGTAGTAGTAAAACCTTGGTGCGTGGAGAAGACATTAAAGGGAATCAAGGATGCACTCAACTACAAGAGTCAGAAACTCGTAGTGGTAGCAGCCGGTGTGCCATCAGCCAACATCAAGGAGTGGTTAGACAAGGATGGTATCACCCCAACCTTCTTCCTCGTGATGCCAAACATCGCCATCGCCTACAAGCAGTCGATGACCTTCATCACTCCTGTAGATGCATCTGCTACAGAAATCCAGCAGATTACAGAAATCTTCGATGAATTGGGCGAAAGCCTCATCATGGAAGAACGTCTCTTCCCAGCAGCTACCGCTATGTCGTGTGCCATCGCTTACGCCATGCGCTATGTAAGAGCCAATGTAGAAGGCGGCGTAGAGATGGGCTTCAAGGCAAAGGATGCCCAGAAGATTGTCTTGCAGACCATCAAGGGTGCCGTAGAGCTGCTTCAGGAAACTGGCGAACACCCAGAGGCTGCCATTGATAAAGTAACAACTCCTGGCGGCTGCACCATCAAGGGCCTCAATACCATGGAACAAGACGGCTTTACCAGCGCAGTAATCAATGGTTTATTGGCAGGAAAAAAATAAGAAAATGATACAATGAATGCTGCACAGATTACTTTATTTGTGCAGCATTTTCGTTTTTATAAGCACAAAGAGTTTTAAAAACGTAAGTTTTTTGAGCCGTTTTAAATATTTTTCGTATCTTTGCGCTTACATTTCGAAATTGCCCATCAGCAACTGTTCGATGTATTATCAAAGCAAACAATAAAAAGAATATTTTATGGACGAAGCAATCAAACAAATCGGTGAAAGGCTGAAAGGTCTCCGCGAGGTTCTCAATATTCCTGCCGAGGAAATTGCAGAACTGTGCGAAATCAGTCTTGATCATTACCTCAAGATAGAATCCGGTGAGGCGGATCCTTCTGTTTATCGCCTGTCAAAAATCTCTAAGCGATACGGCATCGACCTCGACGTATTGCTCTTCGGCGAGGAACCTCGCATGAAGGGATACTACGTAACCCGCAAGGGACAGGGACCGGAGATTGACCGCAACAACCAGTATAAATACCAGAGCCTTGCCGTAGGATTCAAGGATAGAAAGGTGAATCCGTTCATGGTACAGGTGGATCCGTTGCCAGGCGACAAGAAACCGAACAAGAACGGACACGACGGACAAGAATATGATTATGTGATAGAGGGACAGCTCGAAGTAACCATCGAAGAGAAGGTGATGGTGCTGAATCCGGGCGACAGCATCTACTTCGACAGTAGAAAGTCGCATTGTTTCCGCTCACTCAACAATGAGCCAGCCAAGTTCCTTTGTATAATTATCTAGAAGAGTAACTATGATCGAGAGATTTCTAAAACAGACAAAATTTACTTCAGAGCAAGACTTCAAGGAGCATCTGGAGTTTATCATACCAGAAGATTTCAACTTTGCCTACAACGTGATGGACGAATGGGCAAAGATCAAACCAGACCACGTGGCGCTGCTTTGGACAAGTGAACGTGGCGAAGAAATCCGTTTTACATACAAGGACCTGAAGGAGCAGAGCGACAAGGCTGCTGCTTACTTCCAGAGTCTCGGCATCGGTCACGATGATAAGGTGATGCTCATTCTGAAGCGTCACTATCAGTGGTGGCTCGCCATGCTCGGTCTCCACAAGTTGGGCGCCGTAGCCATCCCTGCCACCCACATGCTTACCAAGCACGACATCGTTTACCGCAACAATGCAGCAAGCGTGAAGGCTATCATCTGCTGCGGCGATGATTACGTGGTAGAGCAGGTTAATCAGGCTATGCCAGAAAGTCCGACTGTCAAGACATTGATCAGTATCGGTCCGGATATCCCTGAAGGTTTCCACGACTGGATGAAGGAATGGAACGAATGTGCTCCTTTCGTTCGTCCGGAGCATGTAAACTCTAACGAAGAAACCCTGCTGATGTACTTTACATCGGGAACCACAGGCGAGCCAAAGATGGTGGCACACGATCACCTCTATGCGCTCGGTCATCTGACCACGGGTGTATATTGGCACAATCTCCACGAGAATTCCATCCATCTTACCGTAGCCGATACCGGTTGGGGCAAGGCTGTATGGGGCAAGCTCTACGGACAATGGTTTGCCGGAGCCACCGTCTTCGTCTTCGACCACGAGAAGTTTACGGCTGATAAGATCATGCGCCAGATTGAGAAGTATCACATCACCTCTTTCTGTGCCCCTCCTACTATCTACCGCTTCATGATTCAGGAAGATTTCTCCAAGTATGACCTCAGCAGTCTTGAATACTGCACCACAGCGGGTGAGGCAATGAACCCATCCGTGGCAGAGACCTTCCAGAAACTTACTGGTGTTCAGATTTACGAGGGCTTCGGACAGACTGAGACCACGATGACACTCGGAACCTTCCCTTGGATCAAGCCAAAGCCAGGAAGCATGGGCAAGCCAAATCCACAATATGATGTTCACATCCTTCGCCCAGACATGACGGAATGCGAAGATGGTGAAAAGGGCGAGATTTGCATCCGCATCGGCGATGACAAGCCTATCGGCCTCTTCAAATATTACTATCGTGACGAAAAGCAGACCAAATCGGTTTGGCATGATGGTTACTATCACACGGGCGATATGGCCTGGCGTGATGAGGAAGGCTACTTCTGGTTTGAGGGCAGAATCGACGATGTGATCAAGAGTTCGGGTTACCGCATCGGTCCTTTCGAGGTAGAGAATGCCCTGATGACTCACCCAGCCGTAGTAGAGTGCGCCATCACCGGTGTGCCAGACCCAATCCGCGGTATGGTAGTCAAGGCAACCGTCGTACTGAAGGATGAATACAAGAGTATGGCGGGCCCTGACCTCATCAAGAAGTTGCAGGATCATGTGAAGCATGAGACTGCTCCTTATAAATATCCTCGCATCATCGAATTCGTCGATGAACTGCCAAAGACCATCTCCGGCAAGATTCGAAGAGTAGAGATTCGAGAAAAAGACAATAAAAAATAAAAAAGAATGCGCTGGGAGGGCAGGTTTTGTTTCCTGCCCTCACCCAGTATGTCAACATAAAAGAATTTATGAGACGAATAGTAGTAAAGGTGGGCAGCAACGTACTGACCCGAGAGGATGGACATTTGAACGTAACAAGAATGTCGGCTTTGGTAGACCAACTGGCTTGGTTGAGAAGGCACGACTACGAGGTGATCCTCGTATCTTCTGGTGCCGTAATGGCAGGAAGAGGCGAGCTTCAGGTAGACCACCAGCTGGACAGTGTAGAACAGCGACAGTTGTTCTCTTCCGTAGGTCAAGGCAAGCTGATTAGATTGTATTACGACTTGTTCAGAGAATACAACATCAAGGTGGGACAAGTATTGACCATGAAGGAAAATTTCCTCGCCAAGGAACAATACCAGAACCAAAAGGCTTGTATGGAACTGATGTTGGAGAACGGCGTGCTCCCTATCGTGAATGAGAACGATACCGTGTGCCTCACCGAATTGATGTTCACCGATAATGACGAGTTATCAGGCTTGATAGCCAGGATGCTGAATGCCGATGCCTTAGTTTTACTTTCCAATGTGGATGGCATCTACAATGGCGACCCTTCCCTACCGACCTCCCGCATCATCCCTTCGGTATATTACGACCGAGACGTGAGCGAGTATGTGAGCGACGAGAAGAGTAGCCATGGTAGAGGCGGCATGATTTCCAAATTGAAGACCGCCCAGGATGTAGCCAATGCCGGCATCAAGGTAATCATCGCCAACGGCAATACACCAAACATCCTCATCAATCTGAAGGAGCATCCGATGGAAACCCTTCATACTGAGTTTGTGGCAAGACCGCTAAACAAGTAAAATCATTAGGGATAAGAAATACAGAAACCTAAAAAAGCAGCAAGCCTATTTATAGACTTTGCTGCTTTTCGTTTTCATTATGAATAGTTGATACGTTATTCTAATACCAATACATGGCTGGTTCCATCTGTCTGGCTGAATACATTCAAGCCGACTTTCATCAGATAGTCACCGCTGTACTGCTTGCCATTGCACTCCAAATCAGACTTCTTTCCAGGCATCAGATTGGTCTCCTTTACGGTATAAACCTTATCGGCATCCAATCCCTGCATCTTCACATTCATCACAGGCTCCTTGTAGCGTGGATGCAAGTCGTAAGCAAAGAGAACGGCACGCTGCTTGTCCTTACTTACATAGTTAATGGCACAATGGTTGCCTTCGTAAGGAGAAACCAGGCGATACTGGTCGCCCTCGAGAATCATAGGCTTCATGCTATCATAGTTCTTGACAGCATTCTGCACAAACTTGTATTCATCACCAGAAAGCGACTTGAGGTCGATATCAAAGCCCAACTTACATGAACTGCAAACATCGGTGCGGAACTTCACACTGGTATTCTTGTTCCAGTTAGTTACATGCGAACCCATGGTCTTGGCTGGGAAGAACTTTGACAGGCTCCACTGGATGTAGAGGCGCTCGTATGGATCAGTATCGTCTGAACACCAGAACTCAGTGAAATACTTCAGCATCTCGTAATCCATTCTGCCGCCACCACCAGAGCAAAGCATCATCGGCAACTTAGGATACTTGTTATGAATACGGGTAAGCACCTTGTAGATACCACGAACATGATCGATATAGAAATTACCCTGATTCTCCTTATGATATGGAGAATAGATGTTGGTAATCACACTGTTGCAGTCCCACTTGAAGTAAGCCACATCCGGATTCTCCGTCATGATGCGATCCACGATGCCGAACACATAATCCTGTACCTTAGGATTACTGATATCAAGTACCAGCTGGTTGCGGTAATAATAGGTATCACGCTTTGGCTGCATAATCACCCAGTCGGGATGCTTCTCAAAGAGTTCACTCTTAGGATTCACCATCTCTGGCTCAATCCAAATACCAAACTTTACACCAGCCTTTTTGGCATCTCTTACCAATCCAGGTATGCCATCAGGCAGCTTACTCTTGGTAGCCTCCCAGTCGCCGAGACCTGCATGGTCGTCCTTGCGAGGATACTTGTTGGCAAACCAACCATCATCAAGCAAGAACATATCTACACCCAGGTCCTTGGCATCCTTCATCAACTCAGCAAGACTCTGCTGGTTGAAGTCGAAGCCTGTATTCTCCCAGTTGTTCAAGAGCGTAAGGCGATCTTCCATACCCATGTTTACCTGATACTGGCGAGCCCAATTGTGCAAATTACGGGAAGCCTCACCGATACCATTATCGCTCATGGCAAAGATAAACTCAGGGGTAGTGAACGTCTCACCAGCCTTCAGTTTATAATTAGAGGCGTATGGATTGATGGCAGGAATAACACGAAGGGCTCCCACGTTATCTACCTCGAAGGTAAAGCGGAAGTTGCCAGGCCATCCGATGGTTCCAAGCATCACCTTGCCCTCATTCTCCTTGGCTGGCTCATCAAATCCCAGTTCAAAGAAAGGCTCCTCCTGCATGGCTGCACGGGTACCCAACTTGGTATCAACAATTTTCTTACCAGCAGTCAACTGGCAAGTCTCAGGCTGTCCTTCCTTAGCCCAGTCGCTATGATAATTGGTAACGAAATACTTGTTTGCCTTGAAATAAAGCATTGTAGAGCTATATCTCCAAAGCGTAACCGGAGCTTTCTCCTTATGAGAGATTTCGCTCCACGCCTTGATGACGTTCTCCTTAGGATAAGCTGCATAGTGGAGCTTCACGGTCAGCGGATACACCTTGTCCTTAAGCGTGATGATGGTCTCAACACCTCCACTGATAGCCTTTTCTTCAGAAGACTGATAATACAAATAGGTAGTCATATTACCATCTGCATGGGTCACTGCCACTGCCGGCTCGAAGAAATCTTCAGCACCAGAGGTTGCATAAACCTCATGACCTCGCTGGCAGACGGAACCATCAGAAGCCGCATATACATCCCACTTCAGATGATTGTAATCTGAAGGATTCTTCAACTTGTCACCCAGATACACTTGGTAGAGGCGACCCTTAGGAGAAACCTGCATCACGAGGTCGGTCTTGTCGGTTGACACTCGGATGGTCTTTTGAGCAGATGCCATGATAGATGTCATGCACATCGCTGCGATAATCATAAATACCTTTTTCATCGTTCTTTGGTTTTTATGTGATTGCTTTGTTATAATTAAACGCTATAATACTTTCGTTATTATCTTAGAATTTGATTCCTGCAGAGAATTCCACCGTGAACGGACGGAGATAGCTACCACTCATGTACTTGCCGTCATATTTGCCAGCTTCCTGCTTGGTAATCAGCTCAGAGCCGCTAATGGTACCCTTGGCACCCTTCTCGTTAAAGATATTGATGACACTCACGCCAAGGCTCAACTTCTTGTTCACATTCCAGTTGATTCCGCCGAAAGTCTCCCAGTGACCATTGAAGTAGAGTGCCTCCTGAAGGTTGGCATAGGTCTTACCAAAGTAACGGAAGCTCAACCAGGCATTCAGATTCTTGGTGATATCATACTTAGGGTCCAACTCGATAAGAACCTGAGGAATCTCCTTGACAATCATGTTATTGGCATTCACACCCATAGACTGACCGTCACTGAACGTTACGCTCGCATTATAGTTCTTATACACCGGCTTCTGATAAGTGAAGAGTGCATGCATGTGGAAGTTCTTGAACGGATTGATTTCTGCCGAGGTTGTCCAACCCAAAGTCTGGATGTTATAGATGAGCAACACGGTCTTGCCCTCTGTAGTGCCAGGCTTGGTAAGATTCTGCTGGTCGATATTGTTCGACTTTGATATGTAGGTCACCATTGAAGAAAGGTCAATCCAATCGTTCTTGTAGAAAATACCACCACGAATCAATGGAATGGTTACTCGCTTATACTGCTCCTCGGTAGGTCCTGTTCCTGCATACTCGCTGATGCGTGGGAAACGGGTGGCGATGGTAGCATCGGCTGTCAGACCAAACTGGCGGGTAAGGTTATACGTCAACTGCAAGGTGGCTGCATAATTCAATTTATCCTTGGTTACGTTCTTTGCTTCGATGCTGTGCTCAGTAGCAACAACAGAACCATCAGCAGCTGTGGCGTATGTATTATAGTTACCCATGTGGAATCCTGAGAAACGTGGGGCAGAAATCTGCTCGGCAGACATGCGGTAGTACTCCAATCTACCACCATAGAACACCTTGAACTTAGGACTTACCTTCCATTCGTCGGTAAAGTAGAGTGCCAACTTGTTCTCTGAACCCTTGGTGTATTCTGGACTCAACTCATTATAACCGAAAGTCTCAGAACGACGGGCTGTCTGTGTAGGATCAAGCGGATTGACATACATCTGGCTCAATGTGCGTGGATAAGCTTCTACGGTGCCTGCCCACTGGAACGAAGACGAATAGTAATTGAGATGGTAATACCACTCGTTCAATCCTATCATTAACTTATGGTTGTTCAACTGCTTAGAGATTTCGGTAGTCAAAAGCGCATTGCTCACCTTACCAACATGCAACCAGGTGCGACGGCCTTCAATGTAACCACTGTAGGCAGACCCATCAGAAAGCTGATAGCCATCAGCCTCGCTCACCTGAGAGATGGTACTTCCTCCGTAATCCACATAATTGGCACGTGGAGCATTCATATACTTGGCGTTGAATTTCCACAACCATCCATTATCAAACTGATACTGGCTGATGAGGGCAATTTCGTTGGCATGATTCTCACTGCCATCGCTCATATTCCATGTCTCCATCTTTCCTGACTTTGTATTCAAGTATTGGAAAGAACCTTGACGCTGCACGTATGAGTCCATACCAGGGTCAAAGCCATCAATCTTCTTGATACTGCCGTCGCCTGAATAGATAAATGGGGCTGCATTGGCAAAATTGCCAGGGTTCTTGCTGTTGGAATACTTATATAATAAGGAGACACGTCCCTTTCCATCATTCAAGATGCGAGTGATACCGAAATGATAAAGTTGGGTACGGTCGGCATAATCAGTAAAGCGAAGCTTGAAACTACCTGGATCGAAATTCTGATACATACTGGCTGTATAAAGCCAATTGGCACCGATTCCACCAGACAGGTTGAGGTCTACATTCTGCATACCAAAATGGTTTGCCTTATAGTTGAGCTTACCTTTGAACTCTTTCTGTCCCAACTCGCTGAAAGAAGAAACTGCATACGCAATATTACCTGTAGCAATGGCAGACTCAGATGGAGTCATCAAGTCGGTACCTTTCAGTGAGGCATCGCTACGCCAATGTGCAGACAGTTTGTGTACGGAAGAAGAGTAAACGGCAGGAAGACCGTTTTCATATACGGTTACATCCTCGCTTGGCAATCCTATCTGGATTTCACGAGGCTTGTTGGCATCAGATGCGTTGAGCATCACATTACGCTCTTCCTTTTTCTCCTTGTTTTCAGATTCGTCGGAAGGAAGTGCATACACTTGGCTTGCAGCAGACATCGCTACCAAAGCCATAGAAAATGTTCGGATTCTTAAGTTCATAATCTTACAGTTGTTTATTCTTAGTTTTACATGATTTCACTTGCTACCGAATGCGATTCGATTACGGTTGCAAAGTTAAGGAGATTTTTCAGACATTGGCATCATGTGTAGGTTATGAGTAGATAAATATTAGGTTTGTTAAGTCTATAACCTTCTAATAATCAAGCTATCAAAGATATTAATACTTTTTAAT
>ENA-OZYQ01000271-OZYQ01000271.1-human-gut-metagenome-genome-assembly--contig:-NODE-271-length-11377-cov-4.136725_pt1 | contig 11377 bp, 11 predicted proteins | sample MGYA00243637_ERZ654131 | MGnify/ENA primary metagenome ERZ654131 (study PRJEB26926, sample SAMN06164953) | human gut metagenome | biome: ENVO:00009003; feature: ENVO:2100002; material: ENVO:00002003... | reverse complement strand
CGAGATTCATGAGCGTCTCGTGGGCTCGGAGATGTGTATAAGAGACAGATCCTGTGGTACTTCAATTTCTGTTTCACCTAAATTTCCACGTATCTTCTTGGTTTTCCTACCATTATGGTAATTGGAGTTGTCCGAGCGTTCATATGAACTGTACCCTAAGTGTTCATCCAGCTCTGCCTCAAGCATTTCCTGTATCGTGCCGCCCATCAGATCCCTGAGAGCATCCTCAATATCTTTTGCTGTCCTGATATCATACTCCTCGATCAGCTCTGCGATGATATTCTTCTTCCCCTCGCTCATTGGTTCTCTTTTTCTTCTTGCCATAAAAAATCAGCCTCCTGTGTTATTTATATTTTACCATAGTTGACTGCGTTTTTACAGACTTTTTTTCGGTGGGTCTCAGCTCTTTTATTATACACTACTTTGGAGATTTACACAACATATGGGGAAAAACCTATCTTTTCTTTGAATATAGCTTTTAAGATATTTCTTAGTTAGTCATATTTTGTTCTTCTCTGATGCCAATTCCTGACTTTCTCTTTTGTATCATTTTTCTGAGCTTTCTATCAGTTTGTATTTTTAAAGAACACTGCTTCTGCGAATAATTATCCTCAATACAGCGACTTAAATTCACAAACAATCCCATAACAGTATTTCTAAGCAGCATATTTTCAAAATCATCAATATTGTTAAGCATATTCTGAACGTACTCATTACCATCATTTGCGGACTTTGTGAGCCACTCCACAGCCTTTTCCTTATCCTTTTCAAGTTCATCTGCTCCGAAAAGATAAAGCCTGCCGAGCTGATAGCTTGACCACATATTCTTATCAGCGGATTTTTCAAAGTAATCTACCGCCTTTTGAATATCATACTTTTCTTCCTGCAAATACAACTTCCCAAAAGCATACTGTGTGAATTCGTTATCCTCTGCAAGCAGCAAATATTTCTCTGCTCTTTCTAAATCCTGCGTGACAATTTCACCTTTCAAATAAAACTGACCCAACTGAAAACAAGCAAAACTGTCACCCTTATCTGCACATTCTGTCAACATAAATAGTCCTTTTTCAATATCTTGTGAAAAATATTCACCCGAAATATATTCCAATGCAAAAAAACGCTTTGCATTGGAATTTTTAAGTTTCATTGCTTTTTCAATACACTCCAAACCCTTATTTAAATCAGCCTCAATGTATTTTCCTTGAATTAATGTTTTGCCATATTCATACAGACCATTCTTGTTATTCATCTCAGCGGAACGTTTGAAGTAATCAATGGCTTTTGAAATATCAGCTTCCGTTCCAAGTCCGTTTTTGTACATAACTCCAATTTTATAAAATAGGTTATCGTCCGCCTGATCTTTGCTTTCAAGTTCAAGGAAACCAGATAATGCAGCTTTGTAATATCTCTGTGCGGTTTCATTATTCTCAGCAACATATTCACCCTTGCTGTACATCTGTGCAACAGCATAAGAAGCATACGGCTGACCCTGAGAAGCCGATTTCTGATACCACAAAAACGCCTGCGACAAATCTTTTTCCACGCTGTTGCCATAATAGTATAGGTTAGCGAGACTGTATTGTGCGAATTTGTGGCCCTCCTGAGATGACTTCAAAAACCATTGAAACGCTTTTTCATAATCCTGTTCTGTGCCTAACCCATAGCAATGCATTTTACCAATGCGATACCAAACGTAAGAACGCATATCCGCAGGTTTCATGACCTGTCCCTTGAATTTAGGTTCGTATGGGAACATATAGTCCGAATCCGGCTCTATCTCCATAAATCCCTGCAATGCCTCTTGGTAGAATGCGAATGATTTTTCTTCGTCTTTTGCGCCAAGCTTGTCGGTGGAATACAATTTTCCTAAATCGTGAATAGCAAGGACATTGCCTGACTTTGATTCGGAGAGCAAGAGCTGTTCCGCCTTTTTGAAATCTTCAAGCTTTGATTGCTTGTTGTAAATAATCTTACAAGCTTCTTTGTATGCTGTACTCCATTTGAGATAGTATTTACTTTGAGGTTCATAATCTTCAATATCGACTGTTACCTCATTTTCATTGCTCCAAATGAAATCTTCGGCGGTCGGCTCGTCGTTATCCGAAAATGTTACTTTATCATTTTCGGATTGCTCAGATTCATCAAACTTCAGAAGAATATCAACATAAAAGTCATCATTCGCAAATTGTTCTGTTGGTTCGGGTTCTTCAATTTCTACATCAATGACAGGATAATTCATGTCAAGCACAGTTCTGATTATCATATTCCGCACAGGCTGAAAAACTTTGTTATCAACCAATGGCGGCAGTTCTTTTTCCTTTTGCGTATAGCTCTTGTATTTCAAGCTCTCCAAACTGCACCATTTTTCATAAAGCTGACGGATATTATTGTCTTTTGCAAGTTCTGAAAAAATACTGTTGACCGTTTCTTTGACATCAGGCGGAAGGTACCCATATACTTTTTTGCCTTTAACATTCTGTAACTGAGAATATAGTTTGCGGATAAGATTTTCAAGCTGCGGATTTTCAAAACCGCCTTGCTGAACTTTTCTGACAATACTTTTAAACTCCGTTTTTGATACAGCTTTCAATTCGTTACGGCTTAACGTCTGCTCCTGATATATGGACTGCAAATCGTCCTTAAATATATCGTTTGCAAAAGCTGAACGAATCTTATTAATTCCCTCGTTTGTTAAGAATCCTTCCTTTGTATTTTCGGAATAAACAAGCAGATGAATATGCGGATGATGAGTAGTGTCATGAAATGCGGCGTACCATTTTAAATTGCATAATGAAATTTTCTGATTTTTTGCAATATCTGAAATGTGACGCATAACAAGCTGCCGCCACGCTTCCGAATTATCGTAACCAAGTCTAATTGCATCTTCACGACGAAGTGAAATTACGTGGGACCAGACATTGCCTTTGTGATTTGCTATTTCGTTAGCTACCCTGTCAAGAATTATCGGTTCATCTTTTTCATTGAAAAGACCATGAGAACCTCTTTTCTGAACTCCCGGACGCATAGCCATGTAACCGACAAAATTCTGACGATTACCAATGACGTCAGCGTTACGCTCAATGATCGTACTGATTAGTTCCGAAGCGTTTTCTACAGTAGGGTTCACAGTGTAGTCCTCATATTCCAAATATTTTTTAGCTTCGGGAAAATCTGAAAGCAGATCGTTTAAAAGCTGTTCTTGATTCTTTGTAGCGTTATCATTTCTATCCATAATGTTTTGGTCACGGACTTCAACTGTTTCACGGGTTGCGATGTACTTTGTGTAGTTTCTGCGCTTGTTTTTACTTTTCTGTGTACCGCTTTTTAGGTAGCGGCTTGTTACGATAATTTGAGATAAAGTCATAACATATCACCCCCATTTTTATGTGATTTAATCTAACCGTTGATACCTCACAGCCTTCTCAAAATTAATAACACCGTTAATGCGTTTAACCTCATCTATACACATAGCCCTCAGTTTAATCATCGTATCATCATCAATCTCATGTACCGCCGCAAGCATATGAGTAACTGCACCAAGTTCAACTGCAATTTTAAATAAGGCACGGGACAACCTCTGTTCCGTGCCTTTGACTATTCCTTCCGCCATTGCCGTTAGCTGCGGGGCAATAAATTCCGTTGCCGTATGCTCCTTGTTCAAAAGATACCCGCAATAAAAACGCACAGCCTTTTCAATAAATTCCGAGCGTGATTTACAATTATCGTGCTTAAAAAGAGTGTCCACTATTTCCAAAGTTTCGGGAAAAATCTTTAGTCCAAATCTTTGCTTTTTATACTCAGATGTGACCTCGCAAACCTCTGTTTTTTCGGCTTTTTCTTCTGTATTTTTAATTTTATCCGACTGCAATTTGCAAAACCTCCATTCTATGCGACTGCACGTCAAAGTTTTCAAAACTCCGCAAATTCGGCGAGCTTTGCTCGACGATGTGTCTGTTTGGTCGCTTCAAGCGACCAAACTTTAACCTGCAATATAATATTTAAGCCAATCCTATTGGCTTTGCCCTCATAAACCCACCCAAAATCATCTGATTTCCGCCATTCTCAAACTCTGCGACAAATGCCCGCAAAGCCGTTCAACCCCTCCTATGGTAAACTTACCCCACCGACCGCCAAAACTCGCCACACGGGGCAACGTGGTGCGAACTGCGGCGAGTTACTGCTCAGACTGCTTTTCCGTTTCGGCAGGCAAGAAGTTTCTCGGCTTTCTTGCAGGCTTTTTTGCCGACATCATGTCAATGAAATCACGGACGTTCTGCGGCACATTTTTCTGATACAAGCCGTCAATGCACTTGTCGATTTCATCCGAAAGCTTAATATTTTTCTGCTCCAAATACATTTCCAGAGCCGCTAATTTTTCATCACTAATTGTTATCGCAACTGATTTTTTCATTCGCTGTCACCTCCGTTTTCATCAATTTTATCCTGCACTTCCTGCGGATAGTCAACGCCCTCATAGGTACACCAGCTTACCCAACCGCCGTTTGAAACGAGGTCTTTTGTCACATATCCTGCTGATTCGGAACAGTAAATCACCTCGCCGTCACCGACATATATCCCATGCTGACTGCCGTCAAACAGTCCTATACCTGCGACCTCAGGCATGGTATCAAGACTGCCTTGCTCGGTGAAAACAAGCGTCTGAAACTGATTTCCAAACGACTTTTCATCGGGATTGTAATTCAGATATCCAAGCATAAGTCCTGCATTATCGCAGTATCTGATGCGGTCAACATCGTCACGATTCCCGATTGCACCCGACTTAAATCCCCAGCCTGAGATGTACGCATTCTCCGCCCAAGCCGCAAGATCGGCGCAGTTCTTTGTGCTTTCATCGCTGAACATATACCCGTTGATCGTAGAATTCATCACCCAAGTGTAGGTTCTCATAAATTCGTCATAGCCGATCTCCAAGCCGTAAGTTGAATTTATCGCAGTTATCAAATCGCTGTCATTCGGAGCAACAGCAAACAGGTTGGCATAGGATTCCGCATTGAAATTTTGCACGTCACCGAAGTATGACATATATATCAGCTGTGCTTTTATGGTCTGAGAGCGAACTCCTGCGCCACTCATGGCGTCCTCGATTTCCTGACCGCTGTTTTGAATTTCGGTTATTTTCGCCTGCTGTTCGCTGTCAAGGCTTTCAAACAAAGCCGAATCGCTGAACATTTCAGCGTTAATTTCAGGTTGCTCGATTTCCATACTGCCCATGCTCGAAAGCACAGCTACGGGCAGGCACATTAAGCCAATAAATCCAACGGCGATACTCCCGATCAACACAAACAGCTTTCCTCGTTTCTTTTCGTCGCCCAGAATATATATCGCTATCTTTTTCAGAGCTGCCGCAACTGTTGCAGACATTACCGACCACCACCGTTTCCAAACAACACAGCCTTGTACTGCGGAGCGATGACCTGTAACAGATACCTCTCATTTCCGCACCTGTAAAGGCAAGTACCACGTTCGGGATACTTAATCAAAGCATATTCCGACTCCTCCAACTGCAGGGTGTCAATGAATGCAGTCGGCGAAATATTACCGGGGTTGAACAGAAAATGGTGAGACGGAATACTGAACAGCGGCTTGGTGAACTCCTTGATCTCAGGCAGCAGGAAGTCCTCGATATTCTGACTTGCCAGAATAAACGAGGACTCCTTTTTACGAACACGTTTCATGCCGTTGCGGATATATTCGATCGCCGTCATATTTGTGAGGAACAAATACAGCTCGTCTACTGCGGCAACTGTATTTCCTCTGCCCAAAAGCTGATTGCTCATGTAGCTGAGAATGTTAAACAGCAGAGTATCCTTAAGCCTTTTGTTTGTGTCCATAAGACCTTTCACTCCGAAACAGATAAGCTCGCTGTCATTGATGTTGGTGTGACCGTTGAAATATTTTGACTCCGCACCCTTGCACATGGAGTGCAGTCCCAGACAGATATTCTGTAACATTTCTTCGGTGTATAGGTGCTTTTTCTCGTTATCAAACGCCATGAATTCCTTTTCAATAAGTTCGTAGAGGTCTGACATCACGGGATAGTCATCACTGTTAAGCGTATTGAAATCGGTAAAATCATCAATTCCGAATCTTGCGTACAGCTTCATAAGCATGATTTCAATTGTGTCAATTTCAGCGTCTGTGAAGTCCTTGTATGCTCTGAAAAAGTCTTTTAGATAGCTGATGTGCTGACTTAAACGGGTTACTTTTCGGAATGTTTCAGGGCTGTCATCGGTTTCCTTTTCTTGATTTCCAAAGCGAGAATTTTCCGACCAAGCTTTAGGTTCAAGCGGATTGATCATAAACTCGCCCGACATCATATCAATGTATGTGCCGCCGAGATTTGAACACAAGTCCTCGTACTCATGCTCAGGGTCTAAAACCAACACACTTTTGCCTGCCTCACGCTGATTGCACAGCAAAAGTTTCATAAGATACGACTTGCCCTGACCGCTGTTGCCAAGAATTAAAATATTGGAATTTGTCTTGTCCTCGGTACGCTTGTCAAAGTCAACAAGCACGTTGCTGCCGTACTTATCTCTGCCGATATAGAAGCCGTTTTCGTCCGTTTTTCCGCTGTAATTCAAAGGATAAAGATTAGCAACACTTGAAGCAGGAAGAACACGCTCAAACTGGCTTGCGAATACATTATTGCCCGTCGGCAAAACCGATAAAAAGCCCTCTTTCTGACGGAGCAAAAGCCTGTCTACAGATATTTTTGAACGTGTTAATTCCATCGAAATGTCGGCTTGCAGTTCCTTTAATTTATCTTCCGAGCTTGCTTTTAATTCAATAAACACAGCCGTATGCAGCAGCGGTTCTTTGTTTCGGCGAAGTTCTGACAGCAGTTCTACCACATCGTTGATATTATCCTGAGCCTTGATGCTCTCGTTTACATCGTTTGTGGTGGTCATCATATGATTTTTCCGCATTGCCTGCTGAACGATTTTTCGTTGTTCCATACTTGTCACAAGGCGGTTGTAAATGCGAAGCGTTACTCCGTTCCTGTCTGCAAGGTGAGCGAGGATAGCCGTTTCTTCTGTTGAAGTCGGATATTCCGTTACCGCCCAGCAGGACTTGTAGAAGTTTCCGCAGATATAGTGGTCGGTGTAGAACCTGATTATTCCCGGAACAATGCGGTCAAAAAAGTCCTTTGTGCTGATAATTTCAAGTTGTTCGTCCGTCAGTTTTTTCTTTTTTCGTAAATTAATTCTCATGCAATTCCTCCAAATTAAATTCCGTTTCTCCCTCAATATCAGGGATTCCCTCGCCCGATATGCTCGTTCCGAAGTAAAGCGCAAGCATACGCTTTATCTCAGGTTTGGACATTCGACGAGCCGTAAAGCCATGTTCTGAGATTGCTTTGTCAACACGATTAAGCGTGCTGAATATCTGCTCGTCCTTTTCACGCCTGAACCGTACCGCAAACATAAACTGTCTTGCCGAGGACATCTCCACCTGGATCTCGTCAAGAAAATCATAGTCCGCCTGCAAAAGTTTTCGCACATCTTCGTTCTGCTCGGTCTGCAAACGCTTTTTGACGTACACCTTGTTGGTATCGAAACACTCACAGGAATCCAGAGCAAGAATTTCAAGGGAATCCAGAGCAAGAATTTCAAGGTCGGGTATGGTGCTTAACAGCATCATCAGATGATGTATCTTCACGTCAATATTAGCCGCTGAAAGCACTGAAATATTGGTGGGTTCTACGCTGAAAAATGCTATTTCGGCCTTGTCGGTTTTCACTCCGAAACGTGAAAAACGTTCAAAGCCGATAAGACCCTGAACGCTGTTTTTGTTCTTTGTCATTTAATTTTCCCTCCAAAAATACAATTGCTGCGATGTCAGAAAGAACTTCGCAGCATTAAAAATATAGTCCATAATCGCCGTTTCGTCAACTCGAAGCGAGAGAAACGCAAAGCAGGCGGTCGCCGCAAAAGGCAGGACGTTCCACAGATTCACAAGCACAATTACCGACAGAATTATTCCGCCGCAGATTATGATAAAATCACGAACATTCCAGAACCACAGCTTTACGTTGGCTCTCAGGTTTTCGGGGTAGATGTAGGTTTTCAATTTTTTCACACTCCATTTTTTCACATAAAAAAACAGCCAAGCTTTTGCTTGACTGTGCTCAATAATATTTTGTTGTAACTGTTCGACAAACTGTAATTTGACGCTCTATTAATGCTATAAAACCCAATCAATAGCATTCTTTACAAGTTTGACAAATGGTTCACAGGTCAGATTTTGGGTATTGTGTGCAGGAACGATACAGCAGATTTTTCCCTTGCCATAGGTGTGAATCCATACAGCAGGCTGAACGCCGTTCTTTGAAACGGTTTCTGCAAGAATCGTTGTATCAGCATTCGGAATCATTTTCATTACATAATGTTCGTCAAAATCAGGGAATGTGAATTTGCCAATGCCTTCAATAATCGGATGTTCTGCTATCGGTTTTACAGTAAGCGGACATTGTTCGGGATGAGTGATAAAGTTACTTCTTACAACATTTGTGAGGATTGCGTGATTTTCTGGGTAATCAGTAAGTGATGCGTGAAACATAATCGTTCCCATACCATTCTGAACATCATTCAGAAATTTCTCCGTCCATTTTTCATCACACCAGATTGGAGTAGGAATCTGATCATTTTCAATAGGATCTTTGAAAGACAAAAACAAATCAAACTGCCCGTTGAAATAATCATTTGGCTTCTTTGTGAATGTTACTTCATAATCTGCGTTAAAAAGATAGTCCATCATAGGCTTGATGGAATCATCGTGATGCCAGTAATCGTGTACCAAAACAAATACTTTTTTACTCATAAGTCATACGTCCTTTCATCACCATTTTATGGCTACGTTTCTGTGAATTCTCGTTTTTTAGATGTGCGTTAAATTCCGATTTGTCGCTCAATTTTAAAAAGTAAACTAATAAAAGTATATCACAAACCTCACTGTCTGTCAAACCAATATTTATTTACGCTTTCCCCTTAATCAAACCGACAGCCTTAGCCCCCATAGAAACAGTATGACTAACACTCATCATATTGACCCTGACGCTCGTATCCAATCCATACATCTGCGCAATCCTCGGAACTTCCGTTGCCGACAAGCAAATTCCCACCGCAAGCAGAGCGTGCTGAGTGTAGGTCAGCAGTCCGAGATAGAGTATCGTTGTCTGCAAAAACGCCGTCAGACAGGTGGCAATAACTTGTTTGCACCAGCTGTAAAAACCGTCCGTGTAACCTCTCGGAATGCCAAAAAGATACAGACTTCCCACAGCAATCTGACACAGCATGATGCCGCCACGCTTGATGTTTGAAAACACAACTTTCACTGTACAATAGCCGAAAAGTATGATAAAAAACAGGCTGAACAGACTTACGTCCATCGCCAGTGCCATAATCACGGTCAGCCCCGAATCAGCTACTGTCGTTGTTGTTCCCGATATGAAATTTCCAAGCAAATCGCTTGAAAATGTACCCTGCAAATTAACGCAAAACGAGTAAAGTCTTTGCGGAACAACAGTAACCAAACTTGCCGCCATAAAGCCTTTCAGCACATTCAGACAAGTGTTTTTGATGTTCGCCTGACCAGATTCATAGGCTATCGCCGTGTCAAATACCGCTACGATAAGTCCGCAGACAAACAGCATCCATGCGAGACTGTGGAACAATGCTATGAACGACTGCACCCACGACAGAGCGAAAATACTGCTTGTGCTTGCATTGATAAATTCAAAAAGATCGGCTACTGCGCCGTAAATGAGGTTGAAAAGCCACTCAAACATAATATTCCATATCTCGTCGGTAATTGCGTCTACCGCAGAACCTACCGTGTTATCCCAAAGGCTTGATATTCCGTCGCCTATCCAGTCAATGGCGTCGCCGATCCAATCAAACATCCGCACCACCTCCTGCCTTTGTTATCTCGCCCTTTACTCTGTACAGCGAGCTGCGGCGTCCTCCTTGGATATGATAGCGAGGTATCCGTTCTAACAATCCACGGTTTTCAAGTTCCGTAAATGCACGATACACCGTGCTTTTGTGTATACTCAAATCTTCTGCTATCCTGCGCACAGAGGGAAAACATTCTCCGTTTTTATCCGCACGGTTTGCAAGATAACAGTACACAGCCACAGCCTTGTGGCTCAGACCTAAATCGTAAATTCTTCTCGGTAATATCAATTTGCATCAGCCTCCTCACGTTTTAATTTTCGCTTTTCTCATCGGAAATTCATCAAATTCTTCATCATCGACAGACACTTCAATTTCCGCAGCAACAGCTTTTTTCTGCGGATATTTAACCTCCACATCTCTGATTAATTCATCACGATTTTTGTAACAAACCTGCCTTGCTGTTTTATCAGGGAGACAGTATTCTTCCTCAAATTTAATCCCCCATTTAAAGAACAATTTCAGCTTTGAAATCATCGGGTGTGTTCCTGTTTTCATTACGATAAATTGACCTTTTGGCATAGATTTGAGTTCGTCCACAGTCATAAGCGGTCTGCCTATCATCTGAAGTGACTGTGATTTTTCCTTTCCGCACGACACAGAACCTGACAATACAGTTTGCTCTCCCAACGCTTTTGACAGTACTTCCGCTGATTGAGAATTTGGCGCAAAACCTCCGAACACGGTAAGCTGAGTGTTGTCGGTGATTATCTCCATGCCCTGTTTTCCGTAGTTCTGTTCAAGCTGTGCAAAGGACTGAATTATCGCAACGATTGATATTTTTCTTGAACGTCCTGCCGAGAACATTGCTTCAGCACCCTCTATCTTAGGAAAAGTTCCGAACTCGTCGCAGTAAAACATAACTCTGTTTTTAAGCTTTCCGCCGTTTTCATCTGCAATGACTAATATCTCACGGTATAGCTGTTGGATAAGCAGACTGACCATAAAGTACTTGCTTGTATCTTCTTCGGGCAGAACAATAAAGATAGCAGACTTTTCATTGCAGAACTTCTCGGCGTCTATCGCCGTTCCAAAGCACAGCATTTGTTCAAGTTCAGAATCAAGAAAACTGTTTAATCGTGATAATGCCGTACTCATTACAGACAGCATTGACTGATCGGAAGCGTTGAGCGCCGCTCCTGCAAGCCATTTGGCTTTGTGTTCGCTTGGGAGCTTGTCCATAAGCTTTGTAAAATACATCTTAGGCTTTGCTTTCGGCGCAGGCTGATACTTTGCAAGCAAGTCTTGGATCAGCTTAAAAACTGAGACAATAAGCCTTTCGTTTTTGTCGCCAAACTCCGCTAAAAGCAGGATAACCGAGGCAAGAAGTCCTTCCGCTGCGTCATAGAAAAATGCGTTCTGACCGTAGTTTGAGCTGTCACCTCCGCCGATATTGATAA
>ENA-OZYQ01000265-OZYQ01000265.1-human-gut-metagenome-genome-assembly--contig:-NODE-265-length-11555-cov-5.699913_pt1 | contig 11555 bp, 10 predicted proteins | sample MGYA00243637_ERZ654131 | MGnify/ENA primary metagenome ERZ654131 (study PRJEB26926, sample SAMN06164953) | human gut metagenome | biome: ENVO:00009003; feature: ENVO:2100002; material: ENVO:00002003... | reverse complement strand
GGAAGATAGCGTGCGCCACAGCCGGCTTATAAAGTTCCGGCGTCCTCGATATCAGCAGCTCCACCAGTTTCGGCAGTTTCTTCGGCATCTCCGGCGGGTCAGGATAATCCTCCCCGGTACTTTGAACTTTGAGATTCGAACTTTGAACTGCATGATTACCATCTGCCCTATTAACTTTCAACTGTAAACTATTAACTTGCTGGCTGGCCTTCTGCTCTGCCAGCGCATTCACCCTCATCACTTCCCTCGACATCGGCTTCGTATTGTCAGCATATTTCGCATAGAAGTCATGAATCAGCTGATGGCAGTCGTTCTCCTGATAGTAGCTCGGCATTTTCACCCTCACCACCTTCATCAGTTCCTCTTCCTCCATCACCCTCGAAGCACCGGCGCTCATGATAGCCAGCAGCGAGGAGTGTCTCGACCCCACGGTATCAATCTCCATACCCCCGAGTCCGGCAGCCTGCGTAAAGAGGTCAAACGCAATCAGATTCTTCTCCCTGGCTTCCAATCTGCCAGCATCCTGATTGCCTCCAGAATGCCCGATATGAGGAGCATCAGTACCATGGCTATCACCAGATTGGGCAGGCTGAACAGCAGAGCCAGCAGAAACAGCAGTATTGCCGTTGTTGCCCGATAGTCTATTATTTTCATTATTCTTACCATTGTCATTAACTTTTAACTGTAAACTATTAACTTTCCCTCTTCCGTCCACGGTCAGTCCGCGGTCCAGATACGCCTGCCTTCGCATCAGAATCTCCTTCTCGCTCAGCACGGCGCACCACATCTTCGACCTGTAGATTTCCGAGTCCTTATCCGTGAGATAAATCATTCTCTCGGGTGTGATGCAGCTCTCGTCATACGGCACCCCCAGCGCCTCGCAATACGCCTTCTGCGTCTCCTCGATGGTCATTCCCACCGGCAGTCTGATACCGATGTGCAGCTTCTTCCGGGCACTGTAGCAGAGGTGCAGCAGCGAGCCGTTCCAGATGCTGTCAGAGCAGTTCAGCTCCCTTGCCTTCTCGATAGCCTTGTCTACATATTCCCTGTCATCCACGTCGATGATAGTCTGGAACATGAAGCTCTCGGGCTGGGCATTCTCCTGTCTGCGCACGTTGTTCTTGAAGATGCCGTAGTGGGGACAGAAGAAAGGCAGTTCGCTCTTCAGCCTGTCCTGCGCCTTCTTCACCGCCTCCTCATCGTTGGCATTCACCTTCGGGATAGGCAGTTCGCCCCTAATCTGCTGAATCATCTTCCTGATTTCCGGCGATGCAATCACCTTGTCATACACCGCCATACTGTTTGAAAACACCTTCCCCTTATTGCCCTTGCGATAAGGGTTCAGTGCAATTACATGTTGTGTTTCTGTCATGTTATTTCGTTAATAAAAGATTGGTTTGTGGGGTAATCCCCTCTTTCGTTTTCACCACTCTCAGCCGTCTGTAAGGAGGAGGACTGAACACATACGCTTTCACTTCCATCATTTTAAATAATTTAGAAGATTGGAGGCTCCCACCATGGTTGATGTGCAGATACACAAAAGCCCCCGAAACTCAGACCGCATTGGTTCTGAATTCCGGGGGCAAAGATAGGGCAAATTTCTCACTTCTACCTAGTACGTACTATGTACGCGTACTAGTACTACCTGCCAGATTAGCCTCTGATAGCAGGCATCACTTTTTCGAGGAAGGGAATCGTTTTCTTCTGATCCATTCCTCGGTTGTAGGCGGCTCTCATCGAGTTCGGATTAGGACCCCAATAATTGCCGAATACGCTCCATATATTATCGATTTTCAACTCTGTACCTATCTGGTTGGCAAGGATGGCAGCTTCGGATGAAGACAGTCCTGATGGCATGAAATTTTCGGTTACCAAGCCTATCTCTATCAGGTTGTTCTTTATCCTCTGAGCCTTTTCCGTTTTCAGCTCAGCCGGCATCTCAGCATTTCTGCATGAGTTTTGCTCACAGGCATTGCTGCCATAATAGTTTTCCACATGCTCGAAGTACGAGCTACCAGCGTTCATGATGATCATTCTTTGTCCAGACATTTCTCATCCTCCTTTCCCTGATAGTTGTTCATGCGTTCGATATACTGTCCACCATTCATCTGTATGGTATTGTTGATAACGATGGTAAAGTGCTTTATTACGAAGCGAATAAATTTTCTATAGAAAAAAAGTTTCATCTTCTTTTATTGTTTTTATGTTGATTGTTAACTGTTTCCGCCTCATTTTAGTAGAGGACGTGTGTTTGCGCTAACGTTTTTAGCGTAAGCCGCTGGAGAACTGCCGAGCGCCTACTATCGTAAGGTGTGGGGGCGGGTAGGGTTGTGTTTACTTTCTGGTTGTTGTTGATTTTTTATGTTAATACTTGGCTTCAGATGTTAGCATCTTAACCATTATCTGCTAGTTGTTTATTGTCGTTATGACTTGAATTTATCATCTTCTCTGACTCTTTTTAAACAATATTCTGCTTTTGAACCGAAAACCTTTTTAAAATTTTCTATGGATTCTGAGCATTTCACTTTCTTGTTTTTCAGGTCCTCAATCTTCTTTTTTTTCAGGGTCTTATCCATCTCATCATCTTTTTCAAGAGCTTCCAAATTATCTTCATAATTTTCTTCAAATTTATTGAGATAATAAGCAATATACAACCCCAACTTATCCTTCGTATCAGCAGTTATGGACGTTTCTTTGTCGCATAACCGATTAAATGTATTATGCCCCATTCCGAACTTCTTTTCAATGTGGGTAGAGCTAATCAATTTGGAACGCTTCAGCTCGCTTAAGAAATCTCCTAAGCTTACTGTCTCCCCTGTCCTTATATAGGCAAGGTCTTCTGTGGTGATGTATATTTTACCTTTCATCTGAAACGAATTTCCTACAAAGGTAAAATGAATAAATCATACCACCAAATGGCTATGGACGTGCTTATGACTTCCGGTTTTTAACTAAAAACGGGAAATTATTTATAATCTTTAACAGGTTAAAGGCTAAATAATGCGGATAAAACGCATTATAGTCCATTTTATGCTATCCTGACCCCTTCCTTTTCTACGTTTCTGACGAAGGGGGTATTCCTATACTTTTCACATTCCTGGGCGGTATACATCACGGGGTTGATTTCCTCGCCCAGTTCCCATCCGAGTTCGGTCAGCGGATAGGTGATGTTGGCATAATCGTCAGCCATGAGTTTCTTCTTATCCAATATGATAAGGATATCCCAGTCACTATCCTCCCTGGCGGTACCTCTGGCTTGTGAGCCGAAAAGTATCGCCTTCCCGCTAGCCGGCAAGTTTTTCGCCAGGCATTCACGGATAGCCGCCAATATATGTTCCTTTACATTCATAACTTATAAATGAATCCTCCGTTATTTGAATATTTTTCGGGCATCAGGAAGTTCGGCTCCTGAAGCTTCTGCCGCACGGAGTTCTTTAAAAGCTTGTGTCAGACTTTCCTTCACCACCAATCTCTGTCTCATTGCTTCAGTATCTACATCTGTTAATGTTGCCATAATCTTCTCCTTTAATTAAATATCTCCCACAAAATTACACTTTTTCTCTGAAAGCGCCAAATTATATCTGGAAAATATACGCAAAAAGAGCTTTTTTAAAAGGTAAGGCCATTCCCCTCACGCATCCCTGCAATTCCCCTCACGCCCTGAAGGGGCAGAAGCTCCTAGCCCAGGGCATTCGCCCTGGGTATTCATGTCCGCATGCCTGGCGCCCTGTAGGGGCAAAAGCTTTATATGGCGCCCCAAATATGATAAATAAGCCGAAAAAAATAGGAGAAAAGATGATGTAAATGGATTCTTTTTTGTACTTTTGCACGCTAGAAGAAATAAAGTCAAATAAAGAAGATAATATGGCTGGATTATACGAACAAATCATAAACCAACTCTTCAAGGCAAAACTTGAAAAATATGATAGAAAAATATATCATATAGGAATGAAAGAAATTGGTCGCGATGAGGCGATTCAATATCTTTCACGTTATCTTTATGCCTTGATTCAGAGTACGATTGATGATGTGGCTCAGCAGGAGAATGGAGTAGAAAAGTGCATTCAGTTTACCAATGACGTGATAAAGGAGTTGGGCGAAAAGTTTGCCATCGAGAACTACGAGGATGATTTGGTAGATGCCAGCAACTCTATCCTGACAAGTGTCATTGATAAGACGAAGTGCGATTATCCTGATTTACAGAAGTATATACAGCGAATCACCCCTCTTACTTCGCTTACTAAAAGTAGTCTTTTTACTGGGGCAAAGAACTCTGTAAATATGATTAGCGAACTGAAGAAAGAAATCCTGTCTGCCGACAAGATTTATATCGTGGTTTCCTTTATACGTTTGTCCGGCTTGAATATGATGCTGCCCGAATTACAGGAGTTTGTGGCACGTGGCGGATGTTTGAGAGTGATAACCACTACCTACATGCAGATTACGGAATATAAGGCTGTAGAGAAGCTTTCCAAACTGGCTCATACCGAAATCAAGATATCTTATCATAGTGATTTAGACCGCCTTCACGCCAAGGCGTATGTGTTTATGCGCGATAGCGGCTTCCATACGGCATATATTGGCTCTTCCAATATTTCTCATGCAGCATTGACCGAAGGCTTGGAGTGGAATGTGAAGGTAACTCAGATGGAATTGCCGCATATTTTCGCTACCGTGAAGAATACATTTGATACCTATTGGGAACAAGATGTATTCGAAACTTTCAATCTGAATCGGGATAGCGAGCGCTTGAAGAAAGCGCTCGATAAGAACGCTCAGACTTCTGAAGGAATAGATTATTCGGTGCTCGATTTGATGCAAGCCAAAGAATATCAGAACGACATCCTTGACAGGCTGGAGAAGGAACGCCGTTACCATAACAACTGGCGAAACCTGGTAGTTGCTGCCACCGGTACCGGTAAAACGGTTATTGCCGCTTTCGACTATAAGCGTTTTAAAGAGCAGCATACAAAGGCTAATTTCCTTTTTGTGGTGCATCGTGAAGAGATTATCAAACAGGCTTGTGCTACCTATCGTGCGGTATTGGGAGATCCGAATTTTGGTGATATGTGGTATGGTGGACATGAAGCCTCTTCGTATTCGCATCTCTTTGCATCAAAGGATTTGCTGAATAACAGATTGGACAAGCTCCAGCTGCCAGATGATTATTATGACTATATCGTGTTTGATGAAGCTCATCATATCGTGGCAGATACCTATCAGAAGATTTTGCATAAGTTTAAGCCGAAGGTACTTTTGGGTCTTACCGCCACGCCTGAGCGAATGGATAACAACGATATTACCCAATACTTCAATCATCAGATTTCGGCAGAAATACGTTTGGATACTGCTCTGAATAATCGCCTGCTGTCTCCATTCCATTATTTCGGCATCACCGATTCTGTAGATTTGTCTGAGGTGAAATGGGAGCGAGGCAGATTCGTGGCTTCTGAGCTCTCCAAAATATATACCAACAACGATTTACGAACCAATATTATCTTCAAAACCTTAGAGAAATATTTGCCTAACTATAACGATGTTAGGGCTTTATGCTTCTGTGTAGACCAGCAGCATGCTAACTACATGAATGCCAAGTTTACCTTGGCTGGTTTGAAGTCTGCTGTTCTGACGAGCGAGAATTCCAAGTATAGAAATATCGAGATAAAACGTTTGGCAGAGAAGAAGATTAACTATCTTTTTGTAGTAGATATGTTTAACGAGGGTATCGATATTCCTGCGATAGATACAGTACTCTTCCTTCGTCCGACAGAGAGTTTGACCATCTTCCTGCAGCAGTTTGGTCGTGGTCTGAGAAAAGCCAAAGACAAGAAGTATCTTACGGTCTTGGATTTCGTAGGTCATTCTCGTGCCGAGTTCAATTATATGGACCGGTTCCGTGCGTTGATGGGACGAACATCCATGAGCGTGAAAGAAGAGGTGGAAAAGGATTTTCCTCATCTTCCTTTGGGCTGTACCATCCAGTTAGAGCCAAAGGCAAAGGAGTATATCATTCAGAATATCAATGGCTATATTAATAGTTTCAAGAAGTCGAGAATCATTCAGACCATCAAGCAGTTTGAGCAGAAATTCAGCGAACCATTATCGCTTGCTTCTTTCCTCAGACTCACTCATGTGCCGCTGGAAAAGCTCTATAATGGCAATACCTGGAATGGCTTGTGCCGTCTGGCTGGAGTAACTGCCAGGGAGTCCGAACTTAATGTAGAATTATCTCGTGCCGTGAGCAAGAAATGGTTCTCTACCGATTCGTATTCTTACTTCAGTTTTATCCATGATCTGGCTGCTCGCCGTTTTAAGGTGAGCGAGGGATTGCTGACACCAAGGGAGCAGAAGATGGCGTTGATGTTATATTATGATTTGTATATCTCTGCTGGTGAATATGATAGCTTGCAGCTGATGTTCAATAGGTTAAGCGAGGATGAGCTTTTTGCGGATGAGGTATGTCAGCTGACAGAGATATTGATGTCTCGCTGCAACGCATTGGAGCAGGATGATAATTCTGCTTTCAGAGATTCGTTCCCATTGAAACTTCACGGAGTGTATACCAAAGCGCAGATACAGGTAGCCATCGAGACTTCAACTTTGCAGAAAATGTCACCAAGCCGAGAGGGTTGCGAACGTAATACGCTGAATGGAATCCCTATGGAAGCGATGTTTGTAGATGTCATCAAGGATAGAGAAGAGGGCTCAAATACCAACTATAAGGACTTTGCCCAGACCGCTGTTAAGTTTCACTGGGAAACTCAAAACTCAGTCAGACAGGAATCGCCTACCGGTCAAAGTTATATAAAGGGTTCGCGAGAAATGCTGCTGTTTGTAAGAAAGCAGAGAAATGCTGCTGAAAACAAGTATCGTACCCTTGGATATGTTTATCTTGGCAAGGTTACTCTTGATAGTTTTGAGGGCAATAAGCCGATGCAGATTGTTTGGAATCTGAAGACTCCAATGCCTGGTTCTGTATACGAATATGCAGCAACTTTGGCAAATGTATAGTTTTAAATAGGAGATAAGAACAATGAAACATTATAATGTGGTTGCAGCCGTGGTTTGTCATGATGGCAAGTATCTCTGCATGCAGAAAGGCAAGACAAAGTTTGAGTATACCAGCTATAAATGGGAGTTTCCTGGTGGCAAGATAGAGCCTGGTGAAACTCCTCAACAGGCGCTGGCTCGTGAGCTGATGGAGGAAATGGAGTATCCTGTAGAAGTAGGAGAGGAGTTGGTAACTGTGAATCACGAGTATCCTGATTTCTCGATAACCATGACTGCCTTTCTGTGTACGCCAAAAGGCGATGCTGATGGGTTTAAGAGGCGTGAGCACGCTGATAGCAAGTGGTGCAGCAAAGATGAGCTGATGTGGCTCGACTGGGCTGCAGCGGATGTTGGGGTAGTGGCAAGTATCTTATAATATATTAGCCTATCCTGTCGTTAGCCGATAAGGCAAATCCCTCTATATAGAATTTCTCCTTAACATCGTTTATGATAGCTTCTTTCTGCTCCTCGTCGGAGTCTTCTTTCTCGAACGCAAGTATCAGATAATCATTGGATTTCGTTGGCGAGAATATCTTGCCGATAAGCTTTCTGAAATTCCGGCTGACGAATTCTTCTACTTGCGTATCTTCTTTCGGCGTGAGGCGATAGAAGTCGTATCTTTCGTCCAGCATCTTCTGGATTTCATCACGGAACATCTTGCGAACCCGGTTTTTCCAGGCGAATTTCTGGTGCTCGTTATGACGGGCATACAGAGATACTACATAGAGGAAGTTGACATCGTAGTGGAAGACGAGAAGGGTGTCGCGGTCGAACAGGCGGTCGTTGAAATGCTGGGTGTTGAAGCACTTCTTTTCCCTGTCGGTTGACGAAATCTGGTCTGAGAAAGAGAGATTCTCTGCCATCTTTGCGCTGATGAAGAAGTTCGGAATGATGTTGTAGCCTTCCGTCAGGTCATCGCGAAGCTTGGGTACGTTGCCGAAGTTACGCTTGTCGTATTGCAGTTCTTCATCGTCCTTATCGTCGTTCATAAAGAGGTTCAGGTTCCACTGGATGATGTTTCTGGCGTACGTAAACTGCTTATACACAGATTCTTTGCCGATGGAATGACCTAACTTGTAATATTTGCTGTCGCCGATGTAATAAACTGGCTCCTGATTTCTTGTTGTAATCAGATTCTGGTAGCTATACAGATGGTCTATGCGTTTGCCATCGGCCTGTTCTTTCAGTCCGGCTGGAATGTTCTTCTCGCCTAGAAGTTCATCAATAATGGCCTCGAAAACGATATTGAAACTCTTAACCAGAAGATACTCCTTGCGTTCCTGCTGGATGTTCATGCGCTTGGCATTATCAAAGAAATCGTAGCATAGTTGCCAGAGGTGTAAAGCCTTGTCTGAGAAGTATTTATACTTAATCTGGAGCAGTCTGGTCTTTCCTAATCCATCCAGATAGGTCTTGAAACGATAGCCTGTTATCAGCTGGAAATTGCAGTTGATATGATTGGCGAAGCCGTATCTTTCGCTGATATAATTTAGGATGGAATAGAAGATAATCAGGAGTTCTTCATCGAAATTAATCTGCTTTTTCCTGTTGACAGGATGGGGATAAACAGGGCTGTTTTTGCTGATGATGGCACTCGTGGTGGCTATGGTCTTTGACCAATGAATGCGGTTGTAACCGGAATGGATGTTCTTCAGGATGAAGAAGATGAAATCCTGGTTATGCTTGTTGAAGTCGATGAGAGCCAGCAGAATATCGAGGAATGTGTTGTTGATTTGCCTGTTACTTTTACCGAGGCACGCTATTTTCTGGTGATAGACAATGCCGTTTCGGGTGGTATTGTTGTAAACCTCGATGGTGCGGTAAATCCAGACAGAGAACTCATAGATGAAGTCTTTCTCCTGTTGAGAGAGTGGGTTGTTCTGGTTCAGGTTGACGATGGTTTCCGGGGCGTATTTGCCGAATACCTTTTCGCCCTCTGGGGTGTCTTCGAGCAGTACTTTCGGCAAAATGAAGACGCAATCGTTGAGCTGGGTATTGTAGTAATACCCAACGTAGTTGATGCTGACGTTGCCATCAATGTCCTGCATGGCGTCGATGCCGTGCAGAACATCCCTAATCTGTTCAGCCTGATACTGATGTTCTTCTATGAGGATTCTCATAATGTCTTTATTGGTCTATTTCTTCAATGTTAATACCCCAATCTTGTGCATTTACTTTTTGAATAAACTCTTTAATGCGCCCAGGATTAAATTGATTAGAGATATAAACTGTTTCATCATTTATAGTTAATTTTTTAGCCTTATCTCTAAATTTTGCATCTTTGGTGTTCTGTCCACGTCTTTCGAAGTCCTGTTCACTTTCTATAAGATGAGGTATATGTTTGATATTTAGTGATGACCATATTTTAATGATGGTTGAGGCAGGTAAAGTTGGGTGACTTGATGAGTATAGCTTAATAGCTTCATAAGGAACTGCACATTTACCATATGCTCCACTATTATTTATTGAGTATTTTTCCCTTTTTAAAGATGGACTTGAAATGTTTGGATTACTTGAATCTTCATTCTCTTCATCTTCATTGGCATTTATGTATTCCTCTCCTTCGTCAGAAATGAATTCATCTACTCCCAAATTCTCCAAGAACTGCTCAACGATAGCTATATCAACGTTAGTTTTGCCGTTCTTATCCTCATAGAATCTATCGAAAGACAGAATCTTGCCTTCTTCATCCTGAAAGTCCTTATCATCGAAACCATAGTCCTTGAACACATCATTCCAGAGATAGAAGATAACCTTACTAACGAACAAGTCGGCATCAATTTCTCCATCTTTTGCCTTGCAGAAGAAATAGCCGAGTTTCTTGTCTTCTGAATTGGTAAGTGAACCAATCAGCTCATTAACCTTGCTGATAAATGACCACCATTTGTACTGCTTATCTCCCGTGTTGATGTACCAGTTGAGATGAGCATTGGTTTCTTTGTCACGACCTTCGCGAATAGGTACATACTTCCAATCCCAGCGGCGCTTAAAGGCAGAGTCAATAGGGAAGAGACTCTGGTCGCTGGTGTTCATTGTAGCCCAAATATAGAGGTTTGAAGGCAGAACAAGGCGCTCTCCCTTCATGATGAGGTTTACCATATTGGCTTCGCCATAGAGCTGGTTGATTTCGTCTTTATTCGTAATCTCCCATCCTTCAAATTCCTTTTCGAGATACTTCTGCATATCCTTATCTGCAACGATAGGATAATCAGAAAAACCATATTCGTTGCGATCGAGCAATTGGAACAGGTCACCAAAGATTTGGGCGCAATTGCCTCGGTTTATTTCTTCGATAATGAGAAATTGCTTCTTGCTGGAGCCTAGTTTCTTCCACGCTTTCACATAGGCTTCGAGAAAAGCCTGAGGAATGAATTTGTAAGCAATTCTTTCTTCAGTTACAACCTCATTTGTTTCTTCATCGATTACCTTTTTGCCATTACAATCTCGGAGATCAACTTCTTCTGTGATAGGCTTGTAGGTGCCTACAAAAGAGGCGTAATCAGAGTCTGGATGGAATGTAGTACGAATCACGCTCTCTCCGAAAGTCAAGTCCTTGATGGTCTTTGATTTGCCTGTGCCAGGAGCACCATAGTAAATCTGCTGAAGGCCTGTAGTCTTAAGCAAATGGTTTTCTGCACGAGAAGATTCTGCTGGATTCCCTTTTCTGACGAGTTCGTTCTTTGGGTCAAGAACCATCTTAGCCATAGCTGTCAACGTAGCGTTGTAGCCATATTCATATTTATCAATGTCAGACAGTTCTTTGAGTTCTACTCTGGCATCCTCAGCCTTTTTGTTGGGGTTCTTTTTATAGTAGTCTATAAATTCTCCCAGCAATTGCTTGGATATGGTACGAATACTAAAACTGCCTTTGCTCCCTGATTTTACCAGATAGCAAAGTCTGTCTTTATCTGCAATTATAATGCGCCCGTCAGTAGATTGGTCGCCAACCATAAGTTTATCGTAATCTTCCATGTTGTTTTGACTTCTATTGTTTTTCTTTGATAAGTTTGATGATGCTATTTAAAAAGTCATGAGCGGGTTGTAGCATATTTTCTACGTCAGAATTACTAACATCATATTCGCAGTTATAATCAGCTTTCATTCTTAATTGTTCCATCCTGGAGAAAAATGCACCAAGTTCTTTGTCAATTTTACCTGTCTTAACGAAATTCATGCCAAATACGCCTAAAGTACCAGCATGAGTATGTGCCGAAAGCCCATAATGTATTAATAGTGCCTGAGCAGCATGGAAACAAGAATAGTAAAACCTATTAGCTGCCAAATCCCATAATCCCATAGAAAGCATTTGCTCTGCTTCTGCTATAAATCTTTTTGCTTTTTCCAGACGAAGTTCTACTAAAGAACTTCTTTCATCGTTTGTTAGCCCCATAATCTTACTCCTTCCTTTTCTACATTTTTATAAAATGGTGTAATCTTATATTTCTGCCACTCCTTAGCCTGTCTCTTATACACATCTCCGAGCCCACGAGACGCTCATGAATCTC
>ENA-OZYQ01000261-OZYQ01000261.1-human-gut-metagenome-genome-assembly--contig:-NODE-261-length-11795-cov-4.699063_pt1 | contig 11795 bp, 8 predicted proteins | sample MGYA00243637_ERZ654131 | MGnify/ENA primary metagenome ERZ654131 (study PRJEB26926, sample SAMN06164953) | human gut metagenome | biome: ENVO:00009003; feature: ENVO:2100002; material: ENVO:00002003... | reverse complement strand
TTCATGAGCGTCTCGTGGGCTCGGCGATGTGTATAAGAGACAGCCTCCGAGCCATTTCAAGTCCGGTAAAGAATCTACTTTTGTTTCACCCAGCATGACAACGAAAAGAAACTGTATCTGTTTACACTAAAAAAATAAAATTAAAAGCTTGTTTTGCTTACGTCCGTAAGCGTGTATCACGTAGAAACACATATACTATCCTTAACCCCGAGGGGTCATTGTTGTGGATGTGGACATTGTAGTTGTCATGTGCCCCATCCCTAATGTGGTGGTTGTATGGAGATAGTATATCGTCATTTTATTATTGTTCTTCTTCTGTTTTTTATTTGAACGATGCAAATATAAAAACAATTTCCTACAATCTATCACAATTTCCCATTTTTTTGCGATAAAATATAAGAATGCTTTTTATTAAAGCAGAAATAAGACAAAACTTTTTTATCCTGCCCATGTTGATATGCAGAACTATTTCCTTACCTTTGTACAAATTCAGCCTCAAGTTGCGCTGTTTTAATTATCCCGTAAGAATATGGCAAAGGAAAAGACTGTATATGTATGCACCAACTGTGGGCAGGATTCACCCAAATGGGTAGGGAAATGTCCGTCTTGCGGTGCATGGAACACATACGTAGAAGAAATTATACGCAAGGAACCTGCAAACAAAAGACCGGTATCCGGCCTGGAATCCGTAAAAAGCAAGCCTGTCACACTGAATGACATTACCGGAGGGGACGAACCTCGAATTGATATGCACGACGAAGAACTGAACCGGGTATTGGGAGGCGGTTTAGTACCGGGATCACTCGTTCTACTGGGCGGTGAACCGGGGATAGGCAAATCCACTTTGGTGCTGCAAACCGTACTTCATCTGCCTGACAAAAAAGTATTGTATATATCGGGAGAAGAGAGTGCCCGGCAATTAAAACTGCGTGCAGACCGTATCCCGCATAATTCTTCCGACTGCCTGATAGTCTGTGAAACTTCGTTGGAGCAGATTTACGTCCATATCAAGAATACACGACCCGATTTAGTGATCATCGACTCTATTCAAACCATCTCAACCGAAACGATAGACTCTTCTCCCGGCAGTTTGGTACAGGTACGTGAATGTTCCGCTTCTATTTTAAAATTTGCCAAAGAAACAAATACGCCGGTCATTCTGATCGGCCATATCAATAAAGAAGGAAGCATTGCCGGCCCCAAGGTACTGGAACATATTGTAGACACCGTATTGCAATTTGAAGGTGACCAACATTATATGTACCGCATTCTCCGCAGCATCAAGAACCGTTTCGGAAGCACCGCCGAACTGGGCATTTATGAAATGCGCCAAAACGGTTTGCGCCAAGTGAGCAACCCGTCCGAACTGTTGCTTAGCCAAGACCATGACGGGATGAGCGGGGTTGCTATCGCCTCTGCCATAGAAGGAGTCCGCCCTTTCTTGATTGAAACACAGGCTTTAGTCAGTTCGGCAGTATATGGGAATCCGCAACGTTCTGCCACCGGATTTGATTTACGACGTATGAACATGCTTCTGGCAGTACTTGAAAAACGGGTAGGATTCAAACTGGCACAAAAAGATGTCTTTTTGAATATCGCAGGTGGATTGAAAGTGAATGATCCGGCCATCGACCTGTCTGTCATCAGTGCCATTCTATCCAGCAATATGGATACGGAAATAGAACGTGACACCTGCATGGCGGGTGAAGTAGGACTGAGTGGTGAGATCCGACCTGTAAACCGTATTGAGCAACGCATCGGAGAAGCAGAGAAATTAGGTTTCAAACAAATTCTTATACCGAAACATAATTTGCAAGGAATGGATACATCAAAATTAAAGATAGAAATCATTCCGGTAAGGAAGGTAGAAGAAGCGTTCCGGGCTTTGTTTGGATGAGATAAATAAGAGAAAACTTAATTTGAATAATGATATAAAATGACAAAAGAACAATCATACCCCCCGACCTGCATAGACTGCGGCACACAGAACTGCAAGTTCAAAGAGCGCACTTACCCTGAATTTTGTCTGACTACCCATTTGGAACAAGAAGATTTGGAATGGGCGTTGAAACAATATAACGACAACAACAAGATAATGGCAGCCAGTGCCGAAGTGGAATATGAAGGTTACTGCCGATTAACCCGTGTGGAAGAAATCATGACTTTCGCACGCAAGATGGGATATAAAAAACTAGGAATTGCCTATTGTATCGGACTGGTGAATGAAGCCCGTATTTTTGCCCGCATCCTCCGTGCTAACGGCTTTGAGGTATATTCAGTAATCTGCAAAGTAGCCGGAATAGCCAAATCCTCTATCGGAATCCCCAAAGAATGTGAAAAAATCGGTGCGGCAATGTGTAACCCTATCCTACAAGCACGCCTTCTCAACCAAGCACATACAGAGTTGAACGTGGTTATCGGACTATGTGTGGGACATGACAGTTTATTCTACAAGTACTCTAATGCCTATACTACAACTTTAGTGACCAAAGACCGTGTGACAGGACACAACCCTGCCGCCGCACTATATACCGCCAATTCTTATTACCGTAAAAAATTAATGCCGGAAGGCGAACAATCCAAATAAGAACCATGATACAGGAATTTCAAATAAGAGTCTTGCCTGAACAAGCAGCCAACGAACAGTCACTGAAACAGTTCATCGGACATGACAAGGGATTGGATATACGTACCATCCATGCCCTTCGCATCTTAAAAAGGAGCATAGACGCACGTCAACGCACCATCTATGTAAATTTGAAAGTACGCCTATATATTAATGAAATGCCACAAGATGAGGAGTTCACCCGTACTATATATAATAAGGTAGATGGGAAACCACAAGTCATTGTCGTGGGAGCAGGACCGGGCGGACTTTTTGCTGCCTTGCGATTAATAGAGTTAGGACTCCGGCCTGTCGTAGTGGAACGAGGTAAGAATGTACGCGATAGAAAAATAGATATCGCCCGTATCAGCCGTGAGCACAAAGTTGACTCCGAAAGTAATTATAGTTTCGGAGAAGGAGGAGCAGGAGCCTATTCAGACGGCAAACTCTATACCCGAAGCAAAAAGCGAGGGAATGTGAACAAAATTCTGAATGTATTCTGCCAACATGGCGCCAGTACCTCCATCCTGGCAGATGCCCATCCCCACATCGGTACAGACAAGTTGCCGCGTGTGATTGAAAATATGCGGAATACCATCATAGAATGTGGTGGTGAAGTGCATTTCGAAACACGAATGGATTCCCTTATTATAGAAAAAAACAAAATCACAGGTATAGAAACAAATACCGGAAAGACTTTCAAAGGACCTGTTATTCTGGCTACCGGACATTCCGCACGGGATGTGTATCGGTGGTTGTATGACAATGGTATAGAGATGGAAACTAAAGGAATTGCAGTAGGAGTACGTTTGGAACACCCGTCCATGCTGATTGACCAAATACAATATCATAATAAAAACGGACGTGGAAAGTATCTGCCTGCCGCTGAATATAGCTTTGTGACACAAGTAGAAGGACGTGGTGTCTATAGTTTTTGTATGTGTCCGGGAGGATTTGTTGTTCCTGCCGCAAGCGGTCCGCATCAGATTGTAGTAAACGGCATGAGTCCCAGCAACCGCGGCTCCAAATGGAGCAACTCCGGCATGGTGGTAGAAATCAGGCCGGAAGATCTGGCGGAAAATAATCTTTTTACAGAAGAATTAAAAACGAAAAGTGAAGAATTAAAAGCCACTAATAAAAATCATGGTCAATGGACTACCGACCATTGTCCATTAACCATGATGTATTTCCAAGAAGCATTGGAGACCTCCTGCTGGCAGCAAGGCAATATGCGCCAAACCGCACCTTCACAACGAATGGTGGACTTCACCCGCAAAAAACTAAGCTATGATTTACCCGACAGTTCGTATAGTCCGGGATTAGTTTCCTCTCCCCTGCATTTTTGGATGCCTGCATTCATTACCGACCGTTTGAGCAAAGGTTTCCAACAATTCGGAAAGAGCAGCCATGGCTTCCTGACCAATGAAGCAGTGATGATTGGTGTAGAAACACGCACGTCGGCTCCGGTACGGATCCTGCGAGATAATGAGACACTGCAACATGTCACTGTCAATGGGTTATTTCCTTGTGGAGAAGGAGCAGGTTACGCCGGAGGAATTGTTTCAGCAGGTATTGATGGAGAAAAATGTGCTGAAGCAGCAGCCACTTATTTAGGAGTAAGGACAGATTGAACCTATCCGAAAATGATTTACAACACGTATGCGGGTGCATTCAAATGCGCCCCTACAAATAAATGATTGGTGATGTTGCCTAAAAGAAGATTTCTTTGTCTTTATGAATCTGTTTTTTATAAAAGATATGTATCTTTGCACCAAAGAAAACATCATGCATCATCCCGAAATAGCCATAGTAGACCCAAATACCCTTACTTGCCTGGGGTTAAAAAACATTTTGGAAGATATCATTCCAATGGCTACTATCCGTGTATTCCATTCCTTTGGTGAGCTGACGGATGACACACCGGACATGTATGCCCATTATTTTATCTCTGCCCAAATCTATTTTGAACATACTTCCTTCTTTTTACTTCGTAAACCAAAAACAATTGTATTAGCAGGAGGTGACAACCAGCCTCAATTATCTGGTGTTCCCAAACTGAATATCTACCAAGATGAAGGTTCTTTGATAAAAGACATCCATCAATTGCGCCAATATGGACATCAGGCAAGAAAACAAGCAGCAGATAAAGCAATGCACATAGAAAAAACGGAACATGAATTGTCTGTCCGGGAAATAGAAGTATTGATACTTATCACCAAAGGACTTATCAACAAAGAGATAGCCGACAAACTTAATATCAGCCTGACCACCGTTATCTCCCACCGCAAGAACATTACTGAAAAACTGGGCATCAAGTCCGTTTCCGGTCTTACCGTTTATGCTGTGATGAATGGCTACATTGAAGCAGACAGAATATAAAATCCTCATTTATTAGGATTGCACACATATCAGGTTTACCGTTACTTTGCAGCTGGAATCATTCTCCATCATGGATTATACAGAGTGGAATATATAAATTTTCCGCCTGGTAGAAACTTGTAGCAACTCTGGTTATCCGTGATGTATCAAATAAAACCAAACAATAAATATGAGAAAAAACATTTTATTCATTACATCCTGCCTGCTGGCTGCAACAACTTTTGCTGAAGATATCAACACGCTGCCTAAGGACACTACAAAAGTCATTGATATAGAAGAGGTGGTAGTTATCGCTTCACCTAAAGAAACCGGGAAATTAAGGGAACTTCCTACAGCCGTATCTTTACTCTCCCAAAAAGATATGCAAGCAAACCAAATCACCACTTTAAAGAACGTGAGTTCACTGGTACCCAATTTCTTTATGCCCGACTATGGTTCAAGACTCACCTCAGCCATTTACATCCGGGGAATCGGATCGCGTATCAATACTCCTGCGGTAGGTTTGTATGTGGACAATATCCCTTACATTGACAAATCTGCATTTGATTTCAATTTTTATGATATAGAACGTATTGATATTCTTCGCGGTCCACAAGGAACCTTGTACGGACGCAATACCATGGGGGGACTAATCAAGGTACATACCCGCTCTCCATTCTCCTATCAGGGAACAGACGTAAAACTGAGTTATGGAACAAAAAGTAACTACCGCAGTGCTTCATTAACCCATTACCACCGTTGGAGTGACTGTTTCGCTTTCTCCGCCGGTGGTTATTATGAGGGATCAGACGGATTCTTCCGCAATTCGCTCAATGGGAAAAAAGTAGATAATATGGAAGCGGGAGGCGGACGAATACATGCTATCTGGCTGCCTTCAGAAAACTTAAAACTAGACTTCACCATAGGCTATGATTATAATGACGAAGGGGGATACCCTTATTACTATACAGGAGCTATAGACGGATACGACAAAGAGAATGAAAAATATAAAAACTACATAGGGAAGATTTCATACGATCAGGATTGTACTTATCGCCGTGGACTGTTCAATACCGGTTTGAATATTGAATACCAGGCGCAAAAGTTTATCTTAAGCGCTGTTACAGGATTCCAGAATTTAAACGACCGTATGTTTATGGACCAGGATTTCCTGCCTGTCAGCATTTATACCATTGAGCAGAAGCAGCGTCTGAATACCATCAGTGAAGAGATTACTTTTAAAAGCAAAAACAACAAGCGCTGGCAATGGGTTACAGGAGTTAGTGGTTTTTATCAATGGCTACATACCACCGGTCCGGTAAACTTCATGGAGGACGGAGTGACCGATATGATCGAAGGAAACATCAACAATACTTTCAAGAAAATTCATTTAGACGATCCCCGTACCCCTGAAATGAGTCTGGACGTTTTGAACAACCGTATCCGCGTAAGTGGAAGTTTTGACACACCGGTATTCAGCACCGCACTGTACCACCAATCTACATTCAACGACCTGTTTGTGAAAGGCCTTTCAGTAACAGCAGGTTTGCGCTTGGAATATGAAAAAATGTCTATGAATTATTTCTCGGATAGTAATATTGATTTCGATTTCTTTCTTAAAATGGCAATGCCTCCCCTTAATATTCCATTCAGGAATTTGAATGCCGCACCGCTATTGGAAGGAAAAGAAAAAAACGACTATGTACAGCTACTTCCCAAGCTAGCTTTTAAATACGATTTCAGCCCTGCAAACAATATGTATGTAAGCATAACCAGAGGATATCGTTCCGGAGGTTATAACGTACAGATGTTTTCAGAACTGATACAAAGTGACATGCAACAAAAAATGATTGAAGCCATACTAGACAAGGCACCAAAATCTATGGCAGGTATGATAGAAGGAATGATCAAGCAACACATGCCCAACTACGGAAAAGAATTGAACGTACAAGAAACAACTGTCTACAAGCCCGAGTACAGCTGGAATTACGAAGTGGGATCACATCTCAGTTTGTTCAACGGCAAACTGAAGACCGACCTTGCCGCATTCTACATGGATACCCACGACCAACAAATCGCCAAATTTGTCAATAGTGGCTTGGGACGAATGATGGTCAATGCCGGTAGTAGCGAAAGTTATGGAGTAGAGGCCAGCTTTCTGGCATCCATCAACAAAAACCTGAATATGAATGTAAGTTATGGATATACTCATTCCACATTCAAAAAATATGACGGAGGTACTACATCATCAGAAGAGCAAATTGATTATAGCGGCAATTATGTACCATTTGTTCCCCGCCATACCATGAATGCAGGCGCAAATTATAGTTTCTTTTTCGATAAAAGCAATTGGATGCAAAGCCTGACTTTAGGCATGAGCTATACCGGAGCAGGAAAAATTTATTGGACTGAAAAAAACAATGTCTCACAAAGTTTTTACGGAACACTGAACGGGCGCATTTCTTTGCAGACAAAAGCTTTACAGATAGATGTATGGGGACGTAATTTAACCAACAAGGATTATACAACCTTCTATTTTGAAACCATGCATAGAGGATTCGAACAAAAAAGCAGGCCTTTACAACTGGGAGTGGATATACGTTATCACTTCTAACCATTCTTGCAAAAACAGAAAGGGGGTTCATCACGAACTCCCTTTCTGTTTCCACATTTACCAAATCAAATTTATTTTTTATTCTGTCACACCAAGAAAAGCAAGAACTTTATTATTGCTGTAAATGATACCCATAGCTTCTAGAACAAACCTATTTGTTTTAGTGTATGTACATAGAGAAAATACTGTTTACAATAGAAAACTGCTTGAGCCTTTGTTAAAAGAAACAAACAATAAAATTATTCATTGACAGCGCCGCAATGAGGACACACTCCTTTATTCTTTATCTTCGCCCCACAATTTCCACAACTGAATTTATACCGGGAAGCATGCTTTATACGATTAAATGACCATACAGCATATACCAATAAACATGGATAACCCAAATAGTAATACGTAGTAAATGTAAAAAACAAATATAAAAAGATACAGCAGGACATCAATCCCAACAAATAAAAACATGCAGCTTCAATATGTGTCTGATGAAACAAATCATCCAAAGTAGCCAACCCCACAAGAATAATCCCCCAAATATTAAACATGAAAAGAGAAAGAATAAAAGGTAAGCTAAAAGGATTCAAAGAAGGATTATAATAAAACTGCTCCCAAGTTCCCGGAACAAAATGCTGAATACTGGCATAAAGCGTAGCTGCTGTAGCTACCAACCAAGAAAGAACTGTAGGAAAAACGCTATCAATATCATTCAACCAGATTAATTGCAGCTTCTGGCGACGAATAGCCCTATGAATATACCAAATACCGAAAAAGCCTAATATGACAAAGAAAGCGATGGTATGAGAATTACTGAAAAAATGAATAAACTGTGACACTGAATCCACAGGAACTACTTTCTCCAACAATTCCTTTTCATGTATCCATCCCATTGTTTCCTGGTCCCGTGCTACCTTTACCCATACAGAATCCACACTATCAGCAGCTTGTATCATAAACTCCGCTACCACCAGCCGTTCTCCTTTAAAAACAGGAAGCACATCAACCAATGGCAGTTGCTGTAACATAAGCGAATCTGAAGTAACCTCAAAATTACTGTTTAATGTATAATGCCGTTCTATCAAATAATTGACAGAATCCCTTTTCTTTTGCGGCATATCCCCACTCGGAGTAACAGGTGAAGGATATTGGCAAGCCATTAAAATAGCCAACACCAAAAACAGTAATCCGATGTACTTACTTTTCAGCATAGACTTTCATCTGACAATTCTTACAATCAAACTCTAAGCGGAAACGTCTGTTATCCGAGCTAACCAAATAATAAGGTTCCCTATAAGGAGAACGCACTTTATGCCAAGAGGGACACCATCCCATACTATAACGCAAACAATGCTTGCAAAACATCAATACCGCTTCTTCTGCCGGAGCCTTTTCATAAGCCGGAGCAATACGCTGCACGCCATGATTCCTATAGAAGGAAACAGCATCAGCATTCATCACATTTCCCAAATAAGTCAATTCATTCACAGGAAAAGCATGATGCGTTCGAGGCAACTTGTAAATTTCCTGCCGATAGTTAATACGGCGCACTTCCAGCAGTTTCTCTATTCCCTTACGGCGAAGTTCGGCAAGCATAGAAGCCGGAATAAACCAATTGTCCGACCAGTCAATCACTATATCTGACGCTTCAAATGGAGTATTTCCTAACTTTCCAAGTTGTGTACGCAAGTTATCTTCCTGCGGAGTACGGGCACGTTCCTTCTCCCTTTCCAGCACCACACTGACACTGTGATCATCTTCATCGGTCAGAGACAGAGTAAAGCCCCGATTATTTTCAGCCAATTTTAAAATGACAGCAATTTTCCTTTCAGCTGATTTACGCGACATCAACCTCTCAAATTCCTGATCAAAATTACGATAAAGTATCGTACGGGGCTTTATCCGAGGCATCTCTTGAGGAAATAACTTATTATTCTCCACCCGGTTTATGCGAAATCCCTGCAACTTACCAGTCTCATCCAAAAAACAGACGCCATCTCCATTATTAAAAGACTTGATTCCGGCTACGGTAAGATAATTACCACGAATTTCCTTCACTGTCCCCATCTCCTCCCCTAAAGACTTGGGAGTATCAAAAGAAAAAATATCCTTATTCCTGTCAAAAAGAAAATAATTAGTAAAACCACGACTGAAACTCTTATCCAATTGAGGTTTGAACTCTAATTTCACTTTTCCCGATGAAGCACGGATATACTCTTTACGACGTTTGAAAACAGTATCCAGCTTCTGGCGATAATAAGCTGTTACATTTTTAACGTAAGATACATCCTTCAAACGTCCCTCTATTTTCAGGGAAGAAGCTCCGGCATCCAGCAATTGCTCCAACTCTTCGCTCTGATTCAAATCTTTCAGAGACAATAAATGCTTATTCCTTACTATAGATTTACCGTCCGCATCTACCATATCAAAAGCAAGGCGACAGAACTGGGCACATTCTCCCCGATTGGCACTACGTCCGAAACAAGCCTGACTAACATAACATTGTCCACTATAGCTTACACACAAAGCACCATGTACAAATACCTCCAAAGGCACATCAGGACAAGCACGATGGATATTTTCTATTTCAACAAGAGAAAGTTCACGAGCCAATACCACCTGACGGAAACCTGCCTCAGCCAGGAATCTTACTTTTTGAGGAGTACGATTATCCATCTGTGTGCTGGCATGTAACGGTATAGGTGGCAGATTCAATTCCAACAATCCCATATCCTGCACGATCAAAGCATCCACTCCGGCACGGTATAAATCCCAAATCATTTTTTCCGTATCCTTCAGTTCCTCATCCTTCAGAATCGTATTCACCGTCACATAGATACGAACATTATACACATGAGCGTACCGCACCAACTCAGCGATATCCTCCAATGAATTCCCCGCAGCCGCACGTGCTCCGAAACGGGGAGCACCAATATAAATGGCATCAGCACCGTGATCAACAGCTGCAATACCGCACTCCAGATTTTTAGCAGGAGCTAATAATTCTATTTTTCGTTGTCTGATCATCGTATCTGATTTATATCAAACGGGGTTTCCTGATATACATAATAGTTCAACCAATTAGAAAACAACAAATTGGCATGTCCGCGCCAACGCACCACCGGGGCATTGTCCGGATTATCGTCCTTATAATAATTTACAGGCATTTCAATAGGCAACCCTTTCCCCAAATCACGCTTATATTCCGTATCAAGCGTATAAGGAGAATACTCCGAATGCCCGGTAATAAAGAATTCACGCCCATTACGAGCCATAGCCATATAAACCCCAGACTCATCAGACTCAGCTATCAAAGCCAACTCTTTTACTTTCAGAATATCCTCACGGTGTATTTCGGTATGACGGCTATGTGGTACAAAAAACTCATCATCAAAACCACGGAATATGGGCAATCCCTGTACATTGATATGATGACGGAAAATACCAAACATTTTTTGTTTCAGCGGATATTTGGGAACTCCATAGAAATGATAAAGCCCGGCTTGAGCCGCCCAACAAATATAAAGAGTTGAGGTAACATGAGTACGCGCCCAATCAAAAATAGTAGTAATCTCATCCCAATAATTCACATCCTCATACGGCATCTGCTCTACCGGAGCTCCCGTAATAATCATCCCGTCATATTTCTCGTCGCGCATCAAATCAAAGTCATGATAGAATGCTTTCATATGTTCTACCGGCGTATTTTTCGATGTATGGCTTTTCAACTTCATAAATGATATTTCCAACTGCAAGGGAGTGTTGGAAAGCAAACGTACCAAATCCGTTTCTGTCGTTATCTTCAACGGCATCAAATTCAATATCACGATTTTTAACGGACGAATATCCTGTGCACTGGCACGTGAATTGTCTATGACGAAGATATTTTCCTCCTTCAGCAATTCAATAGCAGGTAGTTTATCGGGTAAATTTAACGGCATTTTCTTATCTGTTAATTAGTTGTAAGTGCAAAATTAAAAAAATCCCGCCAATTCTCCTTATTAAACGATCTTTTGAACTAAATTATTTCCTTTCCCTGATCGTTTTCGATCAACAAACCTTGATTATTTTTAGATTTTCACTCATACCTTCACAACTTCTGTCTTGATTCCACTTTTCCCTTCTTTCATATTATTTATTAACTCACCTTTTTCTTAGAAAAAAGAGGACGAACTTATATCCCTGTCTCTTATACACATCTCCGAGCCCACGAGACGCTCATGAATC
>ENA-OZYQ01000253-OZYQ01000253.1-human-gut-metagenome-genome-assembly--contig:-NODE-253-length-11974-cov-7.758872_pt1 | contig 11974 bp, 16 predicted proteins | sample MGYA00243637_ERZ654131 | MGnify/ENA primary metagenome ERZ654131 (study PRJEB26926, sample SAMN06164953) | human gut metagenome | biome: ENVO:00009003; feature: ENVO:2100002; material: ENVO:00002003... | reverse complement strand
TACGAGATTCATGAGCGTCTCGTGGGCTCGGAGATGTGTATAAGAGACAGATCACTAACAATTCAACACTCAACATTCAAAAATCAACATTCAACACTCAACATTACAAAACGGTAATCCAAACGCTCTCCTCCCGTTCCCTCGCTGCGGTAATGGCATTGATAAGCCTGTACAGCCAGATGCGGGAATTAAAGACGGCACCCTGTAATTTATTTTCACCTACCAGAATGCAGCCCTGCGTATCATCGGGATAATTACCGGCATGAATGCGGATGCCCTCAAAATCAGGAACACCCTGCACCAGCGGAAGCCACTTCTTAAACCTTGGCGATTTCGAGATAACAACAGGATACGAGCCTTCCGGTATCGCCGTATGACCCGGTATCTTGCGGGCTTTCTTGCCCGATACCCTGCTGTACCGTCCATCCTCCTCTTCCGGCTTCAGTTCGACACCCAGGAGGTTTCTCCACGTAGGTTCCAAGGTATCACAGAAGTAATGCTCCTTGTCCAACTTCGCCTTATCGAAGCTATGTTCAAAGACACGCTTGTCGCCTATTTTTACCCCCGAACGCCAAGTACGTTTCACATCCTTATCGCTCAGGATATAAAGATGACCTATCGTATAAGTCTTCTTTTTTGCAATTCTTTTTACTACTATTTCCATACGCTATGAATTCTCCTTTCGGAATTTAAGTTTAATAAAAACTGAGGAACTGAATTTCTGAGGAACCGAGTTGCTATCCTTAACCTTGATGTAATGACGTTCCTTCCAGTTACCTAACATTCTTGAAGTTCCCTTCTTATCCATACCTCGTGCTACACGCAAGTCTATCACCTGCTGGTAAGTAAACTCATCCGGCAACTGCATCAGCATGTTGGAAGGTCCTCGTTTGCTCGACTTCTCGCCTGTATCATTAGCCCTCTTGATGGCATCACCGAAGAAACGCATCTTGCAGTAGAGGTCGTAACGCTCGCTCCAGCGGATGAACTCGTCAATCTCCGGTTCCCATTTGCAACCGTTCGCCACATACAGCACACACGCCTTCAGGTAGGCGATGACGTTGGCACGGAAGGAAAGGTTCTCGTAAACTCGGTCCTGAGAGAGGCGTGAAAATTCCGCATTCTCATCCTTCAGTTTAAGGGCAAGCTGGAATGCCTCAGGGCAGTCAATCAGTCCCCTGGCGTTGTTCAGATTCTCGATATAAGGCTTCAGCGCCTCACGGTAAGCATCATCGTAATCGCCATAAACAGGCATTTCGTCACCGATTTCACGCTCCGGAATGGTACAGAAATTGATACGGCTTATCGGACCGTCTGTCAAAACTTTTGAGAAGTAACGCTGCCCTTTCTGAATGGTGGTAGATGCATTCCAGTTGAACCTTATCGTTACCCTTTCTGTCACACTTTGAACGCCCACGCGCTGTTGGCCAAAGAGGTTGAAGGGGTCGAAGGCGAGGCACATGATGCGGAACTGCTGGTTACCGCTACCCCGGAGTGCATCAAACTGGTCCAGCTCGTTAAGCGAAGTATAGAGGAAACGCCCCTGCGCCTCAGCGGTTCTCATCACGAATGCCGGACTGGTCATATCAGCATCAATCTCCTGGATAACAAGATTATCCGGTCGTTTGCGCTTATCCTTGTTGGCACCCTTGCGCGTCACTTCCTCCTTCCATTCCTTCTCACGTTTCAGATTCTCCGCATCCCGCTTTCTGATATCCTCCATAATATACCTAATCGGCTTATCCACAGACGATTTACCTGCGCCCGTACCGGCAAGCAAACACGTAGAAAGCGTAGCTTCATGCACTACATTATCAATATACCGGAAGCTCGTCTGCCAGAGGTGAGTAGCCAACGGTGGAAAGATAGCGTGCGCCACTGCCGGCTTATAAACCTCCGGTGTCCGAGATATCAGCAGTTCCACCAGTTTCGGCAGTTTCTCCGGCATCGCTGGCGGTTCCGGATAATCCTCGTCGCTACTTTGAACTTGGAGATTTGAACTTTGAACTGTATAATTACCATCTGCATTTGAATTTTTCACTCTTCGTTCTTCACTCTTCACTTCATTCGCCTTCTGCTCCGCCAGCGCATTCACCCTTATCACATCCCTCGACATCGGCTTGCAGCTGTCAGCATATTTCGCATAGAAATCATGTATCAGCTGATGGCAGTCATCCTCCTGATAGTAGCTCGGCATTTTCGTCCTCACCACCTTCATCAGTTCCTCCTCGCTCATCACCCTCGAAGCGCCTGCGCTCATGATAGCGAGGAGCGAAGAGTGCCGAGACCCAACGGTATCAATCGCCATCCCCTCAAGCCCAGCCGACTGCACGAATAGATCAAAGGCTATCAGATTCTTCTCGCTGGCCTCTCCCAGTTCACCAGAGCCATGATTGCCCGAAAGTCTATTGTTTTGAACATTGTCATTGCTATTGCCATTAACTGTAAACTGTAAACTATTAACTTTTGCATCTCCCCTTCCGTCAACCGTCAGTCCACGGTCCAGAAAAGCCTTTCTGCGAGCCTGTATCTCGCTCTCCGGCATCACTGCGCACCACATTTTAGACCGGTAGATTTCCGAGTCCTTATCCGTCAGGAAAATCATCCTTTCAGGTGTGATGCAGCTCTCATCATAAGGCACACCCAGCGCCTCACAATACGCCTTCTGCGTCTCCTCGATGGTCATCCCAACCGGCATTCTAATCCCGATATGCAGCTTCTTGCGAGCGCTATAACAGAGATGCAGCAAACTCCCATTCCAGATACCCGAAGAGCAGTTCAGCTCGCGCGCCTTCTCAATCGCCTTCTCCACATACTCCTTATCATCCACATCGATAATCGTCTGGAAGAGAAAGCTTTCCGGCAAGGCAGCCTCCTGTCTGCGCACATTATTCTTGAACATGCCGTAGTGCGGACAGAAGAAAGGCAGCTCGCTCTTGAGCCTCTCCTGCGCCTTCTTCACCGCCTGCGCATCGTTCAAATCCACTCCGTCAATCGGCAATTCACCCCGAATCTGCTGAATCATCTTCTTGATTTCCTTCGATCCGATGACCTTATCATAAGTATCGATATTGTAAGAAAAAACTTTCCCTTTATTTCCCTTACAATAAGGATTAATTGCCACTACATGTACTGTCTCCATTTTACCTCCATATTTTTCAATTAATCGAACACTTCGCTGTTAATCATGATATACCCTGAGCCATAGCTTACATTGATAGGCAGAATCAGCGAGTTATCCGAAATCTCGTCGACCCCGTTCGCCTCGAAGAGCGAAGCATTCTCAGCATCATCCAGTCTGCTCTTGACGAACCCTAGCACCCATTTTGCCGCAATCTTCTCGGCAGCAACATGCCTGTCAACAAGGTCTTTCACCAGCTGTTCATCGCAGAAGTTAAGATCCGCATTCACGTTCTCAGCCCCCGCTTCCTCCTTCCCCATTTCCTGGTTCTCGAAGAAGAGGTTATACTTGATTTTCATATCCTTCATCATCATGATGTTCAGATTTTTCAGTTCCCCCTCCGAGTCAGCAATCGTCTCATAGAGTTTCTGTACCGACTTCTTGAAGATGTTCTTCACGTCCATCAGGCAGTAATAGATTTTGCCTCCAATCACCACCACCCTCAGTTTTCCGTACTGCGGATGAACAAAATAAAAAGGTTTCATTGCTTTCATCTTATAAATTCCTTTTTAAACAGTTGGGCGCTCCCACAACGGTTGATGTGCCTATACACAAAAGCCCCCGAAACCCAGACCATATCGGCTCTGAATTCCGGGGGCAAATGTACGGCGATTCTGCGACACTGCTATGGTACGATGAAGTACGGTCGTACCACATCGTACCAAAAATTATCTCAAAATATCCATGATTTCTTCATCAAAATCATATTTATAAGCATGATCCTTAGCTTTATTGAATCCGCCTCTCAAACTTTCAGCATCCATATCCCAGAAAACGCCGAACACTTTCCAGGTGTGCTGGATGTTCAGTTCCGTTGCCAGTATATCGGCAAGTTCCCCTCTTTTCCACCACGGCATTTTGTTGACGGGCTTGAAATCATCATTCAGGATTTGAGCGTTTCTAAGTAGTCGGAATATCTTGGTTGCTCTGTCATTGCAAAGTTCAACAGGAACAACCCTGCCTTCCAATAGAAAACAAGACGGTGTATGTTCTTCATCTTTTCCTGGTTTAGATTGGTCATTCACCACTTTCAAGTCGACCGTAGGAGCTCTGTCTCTCGCTCCTGCAGAACCCGTTCCTGGCTCTTCCTCTTCACTCTCTTCATTCTCCTTTTGCTGATCATCATCTTTACCTACAATCATTCTGGATTGATCACGGAAGACGATTTTATCTATTCTAATTCTCATCTTCCATATTCATTAACTGTTTGAAACTAGCAGAATCAATAACCACTTTGCTGTTGCCACTGAATTCTACGTTAATAACTACCTCGATGTTAACCGGTCCAGTCTGCACTAGCCAGATTGGCAATCCGTAAAATATTTTAGTCATATATCTTCACCTTTTAAGATAGACTAAATTTACTTCCTCTATTTTAAAGAAGAGGTGGCCCCTGGAAGTTTTCCAGGGTGAATCCTTACTTCGGAGACATTGAGCTGCAGAGCAGTATGAGGAATGTCTCCCTAAATTTCATGTTGAATTTTTCATTTTTATTTGTTTAAAAGTTAATATTGTTATTTGTTTCTTCATGATAGCCACACAAATACTCATGTACGGCTAAATATTATAGTTGTTATTTGTTTATCAAAGCTTCAGCATTTTCAAATCTACTCCTTTGGCGATTAGTACATCAACTATAGTAGCTTGTATACCATAAAGCTTTCTATAACCTTTATCCAGTTCTTTTACCTCACTTACATAAACCTCATCAACTTTTTCCTTATTTGCCTTGCTCTTCTGTTTATTCAGCTCTTCATTCAGATAATAAGCAATAGCATAATTAAACTTCAATATGGAACCCATAGAAATCTTTACCCCGTCAATAACAAGTTTTCTGATGGTTTTATAATCGATATGAAATTCCTTTTTAAGTTGCTTGCGGGTTACTATATCTTTCTGCAACATAGATTTTACGAGGGGCCTTAGACTATTGCTAAGCTCCTCTTCCATGTACCCCTGTGCAGATATTATTCCAGTATCCGTAATTGCCTTCATGTTGATTTTATTTTAAAAAATTTCTACGAAGGTAATTTATATTTTTATGTCAGGCAAAACAATTAGGAGCAATAGCTCCTAAAAAAAAGTTTCAAAGCACTTTATTTCTCAGAATTATTTACAAAAAAAAGGAAAAAGTGAGCAATTTACGTTACTCGCCTTCTTCCCCTTACTTTTTATGATTTTACGGTAGGTGCATCGCTCTGCACAATCCTTATTTCATCGCAATCTTGATAGAATCCTTACCCACTTTGGCGATAACCAAAGACTCGGATACAGCATAAGAGGCAGCACCGTTGGCTGCAACCGCAGAGCCGAGATACTTGCCGTCAGCAGCGAAGAACTTCACCACCTCGCCATTATCAAGACCCCAAATGCTGACGATGCCGTCATGGGCAGAAGCCACCACGTCCCGTGTTCTTACCTGATTGATGTTGGTACCATTTTCCAGGTTAGCATTAATCCAATACAGCGTAGCCTCCGCCTTATCAGATGCTTTATATCCATCTGCTATAGTATAAACAGAAATATGATAGGCAGCAGAAAGAGATACTTCCCCATTTTCGCTCAGCGCATCAGATGTTATATCTGTATCAGTTATTGTAGAGGGTGTGTCATAAGTCTATGGCGCACCCTCTTTATTTATTGCTTTCGTTCTATATAGCTAAGATAGTTCACAATCTGCTGCTGCTCCAATCTTTGCATATATGTTTCCATATATTTCCAATTTGGTTGTTCTTTACTATCAATCGGCAAAACAATCTTTTGCATCTGCATTCGTTTCTCGTTGAACTTGTAACCATACGCAAATTTGATTTTCTGCTGTATTATCATCGTTTTCAAAAAAAGCATGAGATGAGCTGATGCCGTTACATCACTTTTCAAATGTAATCGTTTAACATCATCAGAGAATATACATTCATAAGGATGGTAGAATGTTTCAACCACACTTCCGTTGTAATTAACTCCCAAAACCTCACTGTCCAAACTTTCGTTGGTATTTTCAACCCATGCCGTTATTCCATTATTGCTGTCCGTTGCACCAATGAAAGGGCGTGAGCCATGCTTCATGTCAGCTTTAGTCAAACGCTTACCTGCTGATATTGTGAATATGTCAGAAAGGATAAATGCTTTCCATTTTACCCCCCCCCTATTTTGTTTTCGTTAGCATTTAGCCTGTCTTTGAACACTTTAAGGGTGGTTTTCAGAATGTCGGCTTCTACCTCTTGCATGAACGAGGACATAAAAGCAAAGTCTATTTCACCCTCTTTATTGACAGGGAGCAAAATTTTCTCTCGCTTAATACGTTCATCATTAATCTCTCGATTGAAGCTGTACTTTTCAGATAAACGATTGATGATTGGAACCATGAAAAGATAAGCATACTTGTCCAATCCTTTTCGCTTCAGCTGAGTAACATGGTCACTTGCCACAAATTCATATTGATGAAAGAATGCACTACCTACACTACCACTGTTAGCGATGGTAATGCAATCCTCGAACTTTCTTACGCTGCCTTCATTGCCAATGAAGCCATCCACGCCATTGTTGAGTGCTGTGGATGACACGTATGGAATAGAACCTTCTGTGTGGTCTGCCTTTTTGAGACGTTTGCCACGTTGAATTTCTGTAAAGACATCTGTAAAACTAAATGGTTTCCATTGAGAGCTAAGTAATTTACCCCCCCGGAAATTTCTTTGTTTATTAATCGTTTGCATAGTTGTTCTATTGTGGATTCTAAAATCTGATGTTCTTTTTGCTTCATATAGGATTCCATAAAATCCCAATCAGGATTATTGTTGGCATCTACAGGAAGTAGTATTTTTTGCCTTTTCAAACGTCCCGTTCCCATTTTATAGCCATATCCATATTTCTCTCGCTGTTTGGTTATACACAAAGAGATGAAAAGAGCAACATATCTGTTGTTCTTCTTAGGTCGTAACTTGCGAGTATCATTTCCATATAAAGCTTCATAAGGATGATAAAAGCAGTAACCTACTGAACCATTTCTATTAACAGAAAGGCAGCCACTTTCAAGCGTATCATTGTTGTTTGCAACAAAATAGCCTATGCCATTGTTATTCGCAGTAGCTGTAATATATGGCACAAGTCCGTCCAAACGCTCTTTTTCGTAAATGTCTCGTCCAGAAACTATTTCAGCAATATCTTCTATGAAGAATGCATTCCAACTTCGAGATTCTAAAGAAAGATTATTCATTTTTACTTCCGTTTATTGTGTTTTCAAACAAATACCCTCTGCCATGAGTAATCATGTTGAACTCAAATGTCAAATAGTCTGCCATCGTTTTCTCAAAGTCCGTCTCAGATGGTATCTCTTCATTGAAATAGTAGAATGAGTGCAACCATTCGTCATCTGCCTCAATGGTACTACGCACAATGAATGAATTTGGAGCGGTCTTGCCTTGAAACCAACAGTCAAGAAGATATTTCTTTCTCTCGGCAGCTCTATCTGTTGGCATCAATCCAACATGAGCAAACACATCATATCCATCATCTTTGAAATCCACGAATTTTACCAACTTGTCTTTTGGGTGTGGCTGATGTGCTGTGAATACGGCTATTACAGGATTTGTACCAACATTATAGAATGTTTCTGTGTTAAGTGTTATAACTCCTTCAAGAGTATGGTTGTCAAGAATGTACTGCTTGTCGATTTTGTCCTCTTTTGTTTTGCCCACCATTGTACTTTGTGGAACAATGATAACACAACGAGCACCATCGCCTACACAATCCAACAAGTGACAGATAAATTTCAACTCAGTCAAGTGTGCTGTGCTTTTTGTCTTGCCTTGTGAATATGGTGGATTCATCAAGCCTATGGTAAAGCCTTTCTTGTACATTTCTTCTGATTTTTGCTTCAAGAAGTCTGCACAGATAAGGTTGCTCTTTCCGTCACCACGCAATATCATGTTGGTTGTGGCAATTGAAAACATATCGTCACGCAACTCTATACCGTAGAGATTGTTTCTTCTGATGTTCTCTTTGTCTTCCTCTTTAGCTTGTATCAGCATCCTGTGCATGGCAGCTATCAAGAAGCCACCTGTTCCGCAGCAAGGGTCAAGCACCTTGTCGGTAGGCTTGATTTCTGCCAAGTCTGTAAACAACTCAGTTATGTGCTTTGGAGTAAGAACAACACCAAGCGTTTGCCCATCACCACCACTATAACTAATAAACTCGCCATAGAAACGACCAAGCACATCTTCTGGGGAATTGTTGCAGATGGCAGTTAGGATATTTGAATGCAAATACTCTGCAAAATAGCGCAGAGGAGATTTGCCCAATCGCTCATCGTATTCAGACAACACAGGTCTGTTTATGATAAGACGGAATTGATCAATAACTCGTTGCTTCTTAACCTGTGGTTCTACCTTAACCCTTTCCATGTGTGCGGACATGGCATCAAATATCTTTTGACCATCAGTTTTTACGGTATCTCCATTCAAGCTCTCTGTTGAGAAATCCTTTTCTTCCAACGCCAAAAGAATAGCAGATACTACCAAAGGTTTTTCGCTATCTCCAAGTTGTCCATAGTTGCGCAAATCCTCATGCAAAGTTTTGGCACGGCTGAGAATGGTTTTCAGTTCAACACGTTCAATACTATCGTTACCACAAATTATCTCATTGTAGTAACGTTCGATATTCTCGGTTGAGAATTGGTTGAAGTCCTTAACCTTTGGAAGTATTTTGTAACCTGTCGGACTAACATAAATAGGGCGAATAACAATGCGCTTCTCGTCTGTTCCCGAACAACCAAAGGCAATGACTTTCTTGAAGTTTGTGTTTTGAATGATGCTGAGCGCATAATGCAGCGCACCATTCTCCGCATACTTGGTTACGCTTGAAGTATCCATCAGCAAAGTTTCATTATCTTTCAAGTACTTTGCCTGGTCTTCAACCTTTGCCTTGTCTTCTATTACGATAACAAAGTCACCCGATATTGCCAAGTATTCAGGGAAGCCTTTCTTTCCTGTACCACGCTTAGAAACCATTGCCTTATTGATTTCCTCAATAGGACATGATTCTGCGTAGTGCTCTATACTTGAAGCATCGAGCAACTTTGATATAATGAGGTCTGTTGTCTTTTCTGTCATTTCTATGCCGTTGATAATCGGATTTTACCACAATGCAACTTTACCAGCTATACCTAAGTCTATCGTTGCTGTAACTACACCAAGTGCTTTGAATACTCTTCTCATAGTTGGAATAGTGATACTGTAACCTCTTTCCAATCTTGAAATCTGTGCTCTTTTCACGCCAATACGTTCACCAAGTTGTTCTTGTGTCAAGTTCTGTTCTATACGGGCTTTCTTGATTGCTTCGCCCAATCTATAGGCATGTAACGCTTCATCCACATCACTCTCAAAAGCATCACGTTTTGGTGTGCCTACTTTACCGAAATGCTTGTCAAGCACATCGTCCAATGGGGTAAGATTCATCTGTGCCATAATCACTTGTTTTTAAAATATTCTCTTCTTATTGCTTCTGCTTTTGCAATCTCCTTGTTTGGCGTTTTTTGAGTTTTCTTGATGATGCCGTGAGTAGCAATCACCAATGTTTCTTTGTCCTTATCCCAAAAAGCAAACAAGCGATAAGCAGTTTTGTTATACAATGTACGAAACTCCCATATCTCCGAGTTTTCCAACTTTTTGAAGAGTTCCTTGTTACGTTCTCCACCTACAACACGCTTGATGTTGTAGTAAATCTTGTAAGATACCGCTTCGGGTAAACTCTCAATAAAGTTTTGTGCCTCATCTGTCAAGACAAGTTTGAAGATATTTTGCGCCATACATTTTCTTTTTGCATACAAAGGTAAGCATAATGTTTCACAAATAAGAAACATTATAAAGGAAAAGGCATTATGTCCCCCTCTTTTTAACATTTTTGGAAAAGATAATTGCGTATAAGAAACTTACTTTTAAGCCCTTGCTCATTGAGAATCCACAAATTGATAATAAAATCTAAAAAAACATATGAATTTATCGTTTATCAGCGTAATTGTCGTACCTTTGCCAAAAGAAAAGAGTTGTTTGACAAGCAAACGTATGAATATTGCAGAAGTTAAAACTATTGCCAAATCATTACCTCAATACAGGCAATAAGCTCATAAATAGCTCATTTTAAGCTATTCAGAACCAATAAGCATGATTTTCTTAAAAAAGAAATGCAGTTTGCTAAAAATCGAATAGAAAGATTAAAAGTTATGGGATTTAAGAATATTGCACGATACCTTGCTAGTTTTTTACATTTTCAATCGGATTTCAAAACTTATGAAGATTTTGTGAAATGGCATACTGAAGAAAGATTTACAGAAACAAGCACAGATTTTTTCTCTTCAAGAGGGTTATAGAATAGCATGAATATTTGTTGCGGATTACATATCGCCAAGACATCAAATAGCAATCTAGTTAAAAGTTAAAACTGCCAAGTGTTGAATATAGCCAAATCAACGCTTGGGAGAAGACCTCTTGATTATTATTGTTTCATTTACATGTACCATAAGCCTATAGTTTAAAATTCGAATATTTTTAAAGCTTTTACCCTTACAGGGCGTTGGTTTATATTTCATTAATACCCAGGGTGTTACCCTGGGCTAGGAGCTTCTGCCCCTTCAGGGCGTGTGGGGCAAGCCGAAAGGGTGCAGCCACAAAGAAGGGTACCCATCTGTTCTGCATCTCAACGATAAAATGCTTGCCATCGTCGGTTACACAATAGATATCAAAGATGCAGCCACGGAGATCATTCGTTTCTCCAGGCAGTTCCTTATCCTTTCAGCTGCTGTAACTGGCTCTCCGACAATCCTGTTATTTCCATCACCGTGGCAGCATCCATACCATTCGCCAGCATCTTTCTGGCAATCTCAAGGTTTCGCTTCTCCATGCCCTTTTTCATTCCTTCAGCCAGGCCCTCTTCTTTACCTTCTCGCTTAGCGGTATCAATCGAATTCTTGATATCACGATATGCCATCTTGCTGGCTTCATACTCCCGCTGCTCCTGCGGAGTGAATTTTGCAATCTCGGCTTCTTCGAAGAGGCGGTCGAAGACCTTGTCGCATAACGCCTTAGGGCGCTGAGTAAGCTTGTAGAGGTTCTTCAGGGCATAGAGCCACTTGTCGTAGAGCGTTTCCAACTCATCAAGCGACTTGTTGAACTTGGCGATTTCCACATAGATAAATTCCAGCTTATCGTAGAAAATCTTGTGCGTGGCAGTATCGCACAACTGCACATGATGGCGGATTTCTTCCTTATTGAAGGCTTCCTCGTTCATGTTAAAGTTGAGCAGAGCAATTGTGTAAACATGGTTGAGCTTGAAGTCCCATTCACTACCCTTAGGAGCCTGCTCACGAACCGGAAAAGTGGAATAGAACAGGGCACGGTCCTTGAAGTATGTCTGGTATGCATTCTGCATTTCCACGATAAACTTCTCGCCGTTTTCTCCTTCGCAATATACGTCAAAGATGGCCTTGCGGTCGGTATAGATGTCGCCCACGTGCTCCGGGTTCAGATACTTCACGTCCTTAACAACCTGTCTTCCATTGAACAAGCTGTTGAGGAAACAGATCAGCAAATCCTTGTTGGGAGCTGATCCAAAAATTCGCTTGAAACCGAAATCGGTCAGCAAACTGATATATCTTTCTTCTACCTGCTTCATAATCCGTAGATATTATTGTTTCGTTTATGTGAGCAAATTTACGACTTTATTTTGAAACACGCAAGGAATTCATAGAAAAGTTTTAGAAAAAGTTATCAGATAGTATTGGGGATAGCAAAATCTTTACTT
>ENA-OZYQ01000231-OZYQ01000231.1-human-gut-metagenome-genome-assembly--contig:-NODE-231-length-12435-cov-4.122375_pt1 | contig 12435 bp, 8 predicted proteins | sample MGYA00243637_ERZ654131 | MGnify/ENA primary metagenome ERZ654131 (study PRJEB26926, sample SAMN06164953) | human gut metagenome | biome: ENVO:00009003; feature: ENVO:2100002; material: ENVO:00002003... | reverse complement strand
GTCGTCGGCAGCGTCAGATGTGTATAAGAGACAGACCTTAACGACCTTTACAGACGCGTTATCAACCGTAACAATCGTCTGAAACATCTGAAAGAACTCGGCGCGCCCGACACCATCATTCACAACGAAAAACGTATGCTCCAAGAAGCCGTCGACGCTCTTATCGATAACGGCAGAAGGGGCAAAGCGGTCACCGGCAGCGGCAACCGCGACCTTAAATCGTTGTCCTCGATGCTGCGCGGTAAACAAGGCCGTTTCCGTCAGAACCTGCTTGGTAAACGTGTCGACTATTCAGGTCGTTCCGTTATCGTCGTAGGGCCGGAACTGAAACTTTATCAGTGCGGTTTGCCCAAAGAAATGGCTGTTGAGTTGTTTAAGCCGTTCGTAATGAACAAACTTGTGGAACGCAACATCTGCCATAACATCAAGAGTGCGAAACGCTTTGTGGAGTCGATGAAACCCCAGGTATGGGACATTCTGGAAGAAGTCATTAAGGATCACCCCGTACTTCTGAACCGTGCTCCGACGCTTCACAGACTTGGTATTCAGGCGTTTGAACCCGTCCTTGTCGAAGGTCGCGCAATCAAACTTCATCCGCTTGCCTGCGGCGCGTTCAACGCCGACTTCGACGGCGACCAGATGGCAGTCCACGTACCTTTGTCGATCGAGGCGCAAGCCGAAGCCAGAATCCTTATGTTGTCCACCAACAACATTCTGAAACTTTCGGACGGTCACCCGATCATCTCTCTTACACAGGATATGGTAATAGGTTCTTATTACCTTACTATCATACGCCCGGGCGCGAAAGGCGAAGGCAAAATATTCAGATCCCCCAACGAGGCGATGACCGCTTACAGAAACGGCGTCATCGACCTTCAAGCAAAAGTCGTAATGCGCGTTGAAAAGGAAATCGACGGCAAAGTGTACAGCAAACGCCTGACCACTTCCATCGGTCGTTGGATTTTCAACGAAATCATTCCGCAGGATTTGCATTTCGTACCGCGCGACACGCCCGAACAAATGCTTGACCTCGAAGTCGAAGGGCTTATCAACGAAAGCAAGGGCATTATCGCTCTTCGCAAGCAGGAACTCAACAAAATCGTCGATAACTGCTTTAAGTACAAGGGCGCAACCGAAACCGCAAAAGTCGCCGACGCTATCAAGAGCCTTGGCTATAAATACTCGACTTTGTCGGGCGTAACGACAAGCGTTTTCGATATGCATATTCCCGAAGGCAAAGAGGCAATCATCAAGAAAGCCGACGACGCAATCGTCAACGTCGAAAAGAACTTCCGTCGCGGTATCATCTCGGAAGACGAACGCTACAATGCGGTTGTCGAAACCTGGAAGAAAGCCACCGACGAAGTCACCGAAGAACTTAAATCCGAAATGGATCCCTTCAACCCCATCTGGATGATGGCGAACTCCGGCGCTCGTGGTAACATGGGACAGATTCGTCAGCTTGCAGGTATGCGCGGACTTGTTTCCGACCCGTCGGGCAGAACGATCGAACTTCCCGTCAAGGCAAACTACCGCGAAGGGCTTTCCGTTCTTGAATACTTCATTTCGTCGCACGGCGGACGTAAAGGTCTGGCGGATACCGCTCTTAAAACGGCAGACTCGGGTTATCTTACCCGTCGTCTTGTCGACGTATCGCAGGACGTCATCGTCAACGAGGAAGATTGCGGCGACACGAAAGGCGTCGAAGTCACGGCAATTTATGACGGCAAGAACAGACTTGAAACTCTTGCGGAACGTATCGACGGCAGATATACGGTGAAACCCGTCCTACATCCCGTCACCGGCGAGGTGCTTGTGGAAGCGGATACGATGATCCTTCCCGACAAGGCGCAGGAAATCGACAAAATTCTTACCGACGAATGGATTAAGAACGGCTCCGATCTCAAAAAACTGCCGAAAGTCGCAATCAGAAGCATTCTTTCGTGCAAAACACGCCACGGCGTCTGCGCAAAATGCTACGGTAAGAATATGGCGAGCGGCAACCCCGTAAAACTCGGCGAAGCGGTCGGTATCATCGCGGCGCAATCAATCGGCGAACCGGGCACGCAGCTTACGATGCGTACCTTCCACTCGGGCGGCGTTGCAACGTCGGACGATATTACGCAAGGTCTTCCCCGTGTCGAAGAATTGTTTGAAGCGCGTCGTCCCAAGGGACAGGCGGTCATCGCGGAAAACAGCGGCGTCGTAACCCGCACCAACAACGACCGTGAAATCATCGTTACGAGCGCTGACGGCGAAACCAAATCGTACGCGATTCCTTACGGCGCGAAACTCAAAGTCGATAACGGCAGCAAGGTGGAACCGGGCGATCCGTTCACTCAAGGTTCAATCAACCTGCAAGATATGCTCCGCGCACGCGGCGTAAAAGGCGTTCAGGATTACGTAACGAAAGAAGTCCAGTCGGCGTACAGAAACTCCGGCGTCGATATCAACGATAAACATATCGAAGTCATCGTCCGCCAGATGCTCAGAAAGGTTAAGATCGAGTCGCAGGGCAGCACCGATATGCTCCCTGGCACGCTCGTCGACATCTTTGAGTACGAAGACGCCAACCAAAAAACCCTTGAAAACGGCGGAGAACCCGCAAAGGCAAAACGTACGTTGCTCGGTATCACGAAAGCCGCTCTCGCGACGGAATCCTTCCTGTCGGCGGCATCGTTCCAGGAAACCGCCCGCGTACTTACCGACGCCGCAATCAAGAACAAAATCGATCCGTTGCTCGGTCTGAAAGAAAACGTTATCATAGGTAAACTTATCCCCGCCGGCACCGGTATGAAGATTTACAAAAACATCACCACCGCTCCCGTTGTGGATCATCCCGAAAAGCCGATTACCTGCACTTTCGAAGATAAGGAATTCGACGACACCCTCGGCGATTACGACAACGAATAACAAATACACGGCGGTCACATCGGAAGATTATCCTTTTTGACCGCCAATTTTTTGGAGATACTATGAAAAGACTGTTTACATCAGAAAGCGTTACCGAAGGACATCCCGATAAGGTTTGCGACCAGATCGCGGACGCTATCCTTGACGATATTCTTGCAAAAGATCCCGGGGCTCACGTTGCGTGCGAAGTTTGCGCGACGACGGGCGTCGTGTTCGTAATGGGCGAAATCACGGCGGATTGCTATTCCGACATCTCGAAAATCGCGCGCGACGTCATCAAAGACGTCGGTTACGACAGCAGCGACCTGGGATTCGACTACAACACCTGTTCGGTTCTCACCGCGATCAACGAGCAATCGCCCGATATCGCAATGGGCGTCAACGACGCGCAGGAATTCGACGGCGATATTATCGACAAAACCGGCGCGGGGGATCAGGGTATGATGTTCGGTTTCGCCTGCGACGAAACGGAAGAACTTATGCCGATGCCCATCGTGCTGTCGCACGCGCTCACCAAAAAACTCACGGCGGTGAGAAAAGACGGCACTCTTTCGTACTTGCGTCCCGACGGGAAATCACAGGTTACCGTCGAATATGACGACGGCGTTGTGAAACGCGTCGATACGGTTGTCATTTCCGCACAGCACAACCCCGACGTAACGCAGGAACAAATAAGAAAAGATATTATCGAAAAGGTCATAAAAACCACAATCCCCGAAAACCTTATCGACGACGATACAAAGATTTTCGTCAACCCCACGGGCAGGTTTGTTATCGGCGGACCGCACGGCGACAGCGGGCTTACGGGACGTAAAATCATTGTCGATACGTACGGCGGATATTGCCCGCACGGCGGCGGCGCACTTTCAGGAAAAGATCCCACGAAAGTTGACAGAAGCGCACTTTACATGGCAAGATACGTCTGTAAAAACGTCGTTGCGGCAAAACTTGCAAAAAAATGCGAAATCGAGGTTGCCTATGCAATCGGTCGCGCACGCCCCGTTTCGGTGTCCTTGAACACGTTCGGCACGGGCGTAGTGTCCGACGAAATTCTGACAAAAGCGGTGCTGAAAGTGTTTGACTTCCGTCCGCTTGCAATCATCAACAACCTTGACTTACGCAAACCCGTTTACAGAAAGGTTGCCAACTACGGCCATCTCGGAAGAAACGACGTTACTTGGGAAAAGACCGACAAAACGGAGGAACTTAAAAAAGCGGTAGCGGAGATTAAGTAATGATTATCTCGGGCGACGTCGAAAAAATTATTTTCAGAAACGAAGACAACGGTTATACCGTCGTCGATTTAAGAAGCAGCGGTGATTACGTCACCGCTGTCGGCGTTTTTCCGGAAATTTACGAAGGTATGCGGCTGGAACTTACCGGCGACTATAAGTACCACACAAGACACGGCTTGCAGTTTCTTGCGGAAAGCGTGAAAGTTGTCGAGCCCGACGGCGCGGCGGCAATCGAAAAGTTTCTGAAAAGCGGAATTTTTAAGGGCGTCGGCGAAGTTACCGCAAAGAATATCGTGGAGCGTTTCGGTGAGCGCACCCTCGACGTGATGAAAACAAGCCCCGAAAAACTTGCCGAAGTGAAAGGAATCAGCGCGAAAAAGGCGGCGGAAATATGCGCCACCCTTCGCGAGCACGGCGAAATGCAGGATACGCTTGTATATCTTCAACGCTTCGACGTGTCCTTAAACCTTGCGCTTAAAATCTATAAAACGTACGGCGCGCGCACCGAAGAAGTCATAAAAACCAATCCGTATCAACTTATTTCCGACGTGGAACGCGTCGGGTTTCAGACCGCCGACAAAATCGCACAGGAAGTCGGAATCACGAAAGACAGCGATTTCAGAATTCGGGCGGGCATAATTTATACCCTTAAAGAAGCGTCGAACAAGAGCGGGCACACCGCGCTTCCCGACGATATACTTAAAAAAGAACTTTTATCCCTTCTGGGGTTTGACGAAACTTATCTTGAAAAGGTGGAGTGCAATATCGAAGACCTTATTTTCCTGGCGGAAATCAAAGACTACGTCGTCGATAACGCGCGCTTTTATATGCTTTACAAAAGCTACCTTACCGAAAAAACGATTGCAAGACGACTTGCGCTTCTGGAAGCGGCGCACGGCGACATCGAAGTGGATTTTTCGGAACAAATCGATAAGTTTGAAGAAATGAGCGGCATAAAACTGCACGAAAAGCAGCGCGAAGCCGTGTCGAACAGCCTTAATTCCGGCGTGCACGTCATAACGGGCGGCCCCGGCACGGGCAAAACCACGATAATAAAGTGCATTCTGCACATTCTCAAATTTTTGAAGCTGTCCTATCAGCTGTGCGCGCCAACGGGACGCGCGGCGAAACGTATGGGCGAGGCGACGGGTGAAGAAGCGAAAACCATTCACCGCCTGCTTGACCTCGATTTCAAGGACGGCAAAGGCTATTTCACTTACAACGAAAACACGAAAATCCCTGTGGACGTCGTCATCGTCGACGAAGTGAGTATGGTTGACGAATACGTCTTTTCAAGCCTTGTCAAGGCGTTGCAGGACGGCGCGACGCTCATACTCGTGGGCGACAAGGATCAGCTTGCGTCGGTGGGCGCGGGCAACGTTCTTGCGGACGTAATCGCATCGGGACTTTTCAAAATAACGTATCTTGACAAAATCTACCGTCAGTCCGACGGCAGTATGATTATCGAAAACGCGCACCTTATAAATCACGGCAAGATGCCTGTGCTCGACAACCGCGCAAAAGACTTTTTCTTTGTCGACAAGTCCGACCCGACCGAAGTCAAAGCCGAGGTCGAAGCGCTTGTCACGACAAGACTGCCGAAGTATCTGAAATGCGAGCAGACCGACGTGCAGGTACTGTGTCCGATGAAAAAGGGCGTTGCGGGCGTCATCAGCTTAAACGCTGCGATAAGGGACAGCCTTAACCCGAAAAAGGATTCTTCCGACGACATAAAATGCGGCGAATACACCTTCCGCGAAGGTGATAAAATAATGCAGACCGTCAATAATTACGAGCAGGAATGGTTTGAAGAAGTTGACGGAAGAATTAAACGCGGGGCAGGCGTTTTCAACGGCGATACGGGCTTTATCGAAAGTATCGACCGACAAAATATGAAGTTTAACGTGCGCTTTGATGATAATAAAGTGTCGGAATATTCGTTAAGCGATATTGACCAGATTATCCCGGCATACGCCGTTTCGGTGCATAAATCGCAGGGAAGCGAGTTCAAGGCGGTGGTTGTCGCGCTCTCGCAGGGGAACTATTTCATAATGACCAGAAACCTTTTGTACACCGCCGTAACCCGCGCGAAAGACCTGTGCGTCATCGTGGGCGCGGAAGACGTCGTAAAGCGTATGGTCAGGAATAATTACACTGCAAAACGTTATACGTTGCTCACAAGATTTCTGACGGAGGCGTACGGTGAATACGACTAAGGCGAAGGAGTTTTTCAAAAAACTTTCCAATAAGTTTCTGGATTTGCTGTATCCCGAAGGGCTGACCTGCGTCAACTGCGGCGACGAACTTCAACACGAAACAAGGCTGAATCTTTGCGGAAAATGTTACTTAAACCTTATCGAAAACGAAGGGCATCGCTGCAAAATCTGCGGCATAAGAATGAGAAACGAGGCGGACTACTGCGACAACTGCACCCGCTTTGATAAATACTTCGATATGAATCGTTCGCCGTTCATTTACGAAAAAACGGCAAGCGACCTTGTCAAAAAACTTAAATTCGGCAACAAACTTTATATTGCGAAAGAACTTGCGAAAGCGATGGCGGACGAATACTTCACGGGAAATTTCAATTGCGACTTCATTTTGTACGTCCCGATGACTGAAAAAGAAGAAAAAGAAAGGGGCTACAATCAGTCGGAACTTCTTGCAAAAGAGGTCGGACTTCGCACCGGGCTTTCGGTTTTCGACAATCTCAAAAAGGTCAAAGAAACCGACAGACAGAAGAAATTGACCGCAAAAGAGCGTCGTGAAAACCTGAAAGGCGTTTTCGACGTTGTCCGCGCCGACGAAATCAAGGGCAAAAACGTGCTTGTCATAGACGACGTTTACACGACGGGCGCGACGATAAACGAATGCGCGAGAGTACTAAAACGCGCGGGCGCACGCAAGGTTTATTCGATAACGGCGGCGCAAACCGCATTCAAACCCGACGGCGAAAAAGGCGAAATCGCCGAAGATAACGTCAACGCTTTACACAAAAACTAATTTAGTGTATTATATAAAAAAGTCATTTTTTTGCGCGCACGCGCACAAGGAGATTAAATGGGTATTTTCAGCACGCTTTTTGACGAGAACGAAAGAAACGTCAGAAAACTGAAAAAGATTGCCGATAAGGTTGAAGAATTGTCGGAAAGATTTAAGGCTATGTCCGACGAAGAGCTGCAAGCGATTACGCCGGCATTGAAAGAAAGATACAATAACGGCGAAAAGTTGGACGCACTTCTGCCCGAAGCGTTTGCGGCGGTAAGAGAGGCGTCGACGAGGGTTACCGGGCTTCGTCATTATTACGTGCAGCTTCTGGGCGGCATCACCTTGCATCAGGGACGCATCGCAGAAATGAAGACCGGCGAAGGAAAAACGCTTGTCGAAACGCTGCCGGCATATCTCAACGCGCTTACGGGGAACGGCGTTCACGTCGTTACCGTCAACGATTACCTTGCAAAGCGCGACGCCGAGTGGATGGGAAAGATTTACAGATTCCTCGGAATGAGCGTCGGCGTTATTTTGCACGATATGAAGACGGAAGACAAAAAAGCCGCCTATAACGCCGATATTACTTACGGCACGAATAACGAATTCGGTTTCGATTACCTTCGCGACAACATGGCTGTCACAAAAGAAGACCGCGTACAGCGTGGACACGCCTTTGCAATCGTGGACGAAGTGGACAGCATACTCATCGACGAAGCGCGCACACCCCTTATCATTTCGGGACGCGGCGATAAGTCGAGCGATATGTATATCCGCGCAAACCGTTTCGCAAGGACGTTGAAAGAAGGCGAAGATTACACCCACGAAGAAAAGGAAAAGACGGTCAATCTCACCGACGAAGGCGTCGCGAAAGCCGAGAAATTCTTTGGGGTGCAAAACCTTACCGACCTTGATAACACCGCGCTTAACCACTATATCAATCAGGCGATGAAAGCCAACGTCATAATGAAAAAGGACGTCGATTACATCGTACAGGACGGACAGGTGCTTATCGTCGACGAATTCACCGGCCGCGTTATGACGGGACGTCGGTTCAGCGACGGGCTGCATCAGGCGATCGAAGCGAAAGAAAACGTAAGGGTACAAAGCGAAAACCGCACTCTTGCGACGATTACCCTTCAAAACTACTTCCGCCTTTACAAAAAACTGTCGGGTATGACGGGTACGGCGAAGACGGAAGAAGAAGAATTCCAGAACATTTACAACCTTGACGTCGTGGTTATCCCCACCAACCTTCCGATGATAAGAATCGACGAAAACGACCAGATTTATACGAAAAAATCGGGCAAAATCGACGCGATTATCAAGGATATCAAAGATTGTGCGGAACGTCGTCAGCCCGTGCTTGTCGGCACGGTTTCCGTCGAAAAGTCGGAACTTTTGTCAAAAATTCTGCACAGAGAACGCATTTTCCACAACGTATTGAACGCGAAAAACCATAAGATGGAAGCGGATATCGTCGCGCAGGCGGGCAGAATCGGCGCGGTTACCATCGCCACGAACATGGCAGGCCGAGGCACCGATATTATGCTGGGCGGAAATCCCGAATATCTTGCCAAACAACGCCTTGAAAAAGAAGGATACAGCACCGAAGATATCGAAACCGCAACGTCGTTTGTGAAACTCGACGACGAAAACCTTATTAAACTTCGCGACGAATACCAAAGATATTATAAGTCGTACAAGGAAACTTGCGACAAGGAAAAGGAAGAAGTCATCGAGGCGGGCGGTCTTCGCATAATCGGCACGGAACGCCACGAAAGCCGCCGTATCGACAACCAGTTGCGCGGTCGAAGCGGACGCCAGGGCGACAAAGGCAGCTCGATTTTCTATATTTCCCTTGAAGACGACATCGCAAGGATTTTCGGCGGCGATAAGTTGAAACGCATCACCGAAATGATGAACGTCGACGACGATATGGCGATTTCGAACAGCGTCATCAGCAAGCAGATCGAACGCGCTCAGCGCATGGTCGAAAGCCGCAACTTCTCAATCAGAAAAAGCGTGCTGAGTTACGACGACGTCATGAACAAGCAGCGCGAAATCATTTACGAAGAGCGCAACAAGGTTCTGGACGGCGTTGACGTACACGCGCAGGTCATCGATATGATCGAGCCTGTCGCAAGGGAAATCGTCGGGTTCTATTACGACGACGAAAAGCCCGTTGACGAGTGGGATCTCGAAGCGTTCAACCGCGCGCTCGAACAAAGACTTTTCCCCGAAGGAACTGCGTTTATCACGGCGGAAAAAGCCAAAAAACTCAGCCGCGAAGGGCTTGTTGAAGAAGTCGCCGCGAAAGCGAAAGAACTCCTTGAAGAAAAGGTCAAGTATTGCGAATCGGTCGGTCTTGACTTCCACGACCTTGAAAGGTTTGTGCTTTTACGAAACGTCGACAGCAAGTGGATGGATCATATCGACGCAATGTCAAGTTTGAGAGAAGGTATCGGACTTCGCGGATACGGTCAGCACAATCCCGTGCAGGAATATCAGAAAGAAGGCTTTGAAATGTTTGACGAAATGATCGACAACATTCGTCGCGACACTGCGATTACCCTTATGAAAGTCACCGTGGAAAGAAGCGAGGACGGCGAAGTTAAGCAGGGCGTCGAGCGCGTCAACAACAAGGCGAAACCCGTGAAGAGCGCAGGCAAGGTCGGCAGAAACGATCCGTGTCCGTGCGGCTCGGGCAAAAAATACAAGAACTGCTGCGGAAGAAATCAGAATAATTAACGACAATGGTAGATTTTTTCAATCAGAAAAATAAAATAAAGGAATTTGACGACACCCTTAAAATGGTTGCGGACGCTTTCGACCTCGACAGTCTGAAAGCCCGCGTCGACGTCCTTACGAAAGAACAGCACTCGGACGGTTTCTGGGATAACATGGCGCACGCGGGAGAAGTCAACCGCGAGCTGAAAATGCTGGAAACGAAAATCCAGAAATTTGAAAAAGTAAGGGCGGAAGTCGAGGACGTAAAAGTCCTTATCGAGCTTGCCGAAGAAGCCGACGACGAAAGCGAAGTCGAAAGCGTAAATGCCGAAATCGCAGGTTTAACCGACAAAATCGAGCATTTAAGACTTGACGCGCTTTTAAAAGGCAAATACGACTCGCTCAACGCAATCATTACTTTGCATGCGGGCGCAGGCGGTACCGAAGCGCAGGATTGGGTGCAGATGCTGTATCGCATGTATTCGAGATATATCGAAAGAAAGGGTTATCAGATGAAAGTCCTTGACCTCTTAGAAGGCGACGAAGCGGGCATAAAAAGCGTGACGTTCACGGCGGAAGGCGACAATGCGTACGGATATCTGAAAGCCGAAAAAGGCATACACCGCCTTGTCAGAATTTCCCCGTTCGATTCGCAGTCGCGCCGACACACGTCGTTCGCGTCGGTCGAAGTAATGCCCGAAATCATCAACGACGAAGAAATCGAAATTCGCCCGGAAGACCTGAAAGTCGATACCTATCGTTCGGGCGGCGCGGGCGGTCAGCACGTCAACAAAACCGAAAGCGCGGTGCGTATCACGCATATCCCGACGGGCATTATCGTTGCTTGTCAGAACGAGCGCAGCCAGATTCAGAACCGCGAAGTCTGCATGCGTATGCTGAAATCGAAACTCATCGAAAAACGCGAAGAAGAACAAATGGCGGAAGCCAATTCCATAAAAGGCGACCTTAAAAAAATCGAATGGGGCAGCCAGATAAGAAGTTACGTTTTCTGCCCGTACACTATGGTGAAAGACCACAGGACGAATTACGAAACGGGCAATATCCAGTCTGTTATGGACGGCGATATCGAGCCGTTTATCGTGGAATACTTGAAGAGGCTTTAATGTACGAAGAAATCGCCGAAAATAAGTTTAAGGAACTTCAAAACAAGGACGATTATCTTATTCTTGCGATAGAATCGAGTTGCGACGAAACGTCGGCGGCGGTAACGCGCGGCAGGGACGTATTGTCGCTTGTAATAGCGTCGCAGATCGAGATTCACAAGCGATTCGGCGGGGTTGTCCCGGAAATCGCAAGCAGGAATCACGTTTCGGCGATAAGAAACACCGTCGATGAAGCGTTGAAGCAGGCAAACGTGTCGCCTTCCGACATATCCGCCGTGGCGGTAACGTACGGAGCGGGACTTCTGGGCGCGCTGCTTGTCGGCGTATCGTATGCGAAAGCGCTTGCGTACGCAATGAACGTGCCGCTTATTAAGGTCAATCACGTCAGGGGGCACATTTCGGCAAACTATATCGCGGACAAATCGCTGGAACCGCCGTATCTTTGCTTGCTTGCGTCGGGCGGACACACCGCAATTGTGGAAGTTGTCGGGTACGACGACGTAAAAGTCATCGGCACGACGCAGGACGACGCCGTCGGCGAAGCATTCGACAAAGTCGCGCGCGTTTTGGGGTTGCCTTATCCCGGAGGCCCGGAAATCGAAAAACTTGCAAAAGACGGGAAACCCACGATAGATTTCCCGAAAGGATTTCACAACAAAAACACCCTCGATTTCAGTTACAGCGGGCTGAAAACGTCGGTGATAAATTACATGCACACGGCGGCGCAAAAAGGCGAAGAAGTAAACAAAGCGGACGTCGCGTGTTCCTTCCAGAAATCGGCGGTCGGAGTAATGACCGAAAACGTCGAAAAAGCACTGCTGAAAACGGGGCTGAAAACCGTCGTTATCGCAGGGGGAGTCGCGTCGAATAAGCACCTTCGCGAGGAGATGGAAAAGGTCGGGGAAAAGCACGGCGTGAACGTGATTTATCCGCCTTTGAAACTTTGCACGGACAACGCCGCAATGATCGGCGCGTGCGCTTATAACCTTATAAAAGAAGGCAAAGGACGGGCGTCTTTGGACCTTGACGCGTCGGCGTCGGTAAGCCTTGAATAATTGCAAAAAAAGAGATTAAGTTGCAAAACGACACGATAAACACCTTGTTTTGCGAAAACACATACGAGACTTTTTAGGGAAGAACGATGAAACTGACAAGAAGCGCAAACATAATCGAAGTCGACGTAAACGGCAGAAAATATTCAAAGGTAAACTATTCCGTGCCCGAAGAAATCGCAAACTGCGTTACGCACGGATTGCCCATACTTTTTTATATCGCCGGGCTTATTTACATGCTCACGATAAGTTTCGACGCAAGGACGTACGCGACAAGTATTATCACCTGTCTTTCGGCAATCACGGTATACACGATATCGACGATTTACCACGCCGTTCAGGACCTGTCTCTTATACACATCTCCGAGCCCACGAGACGCTCATGAATCTCGT
>ENA-OZYQ01000230-OZYQ01000230.1-human-gut-metagenome-genome-assembly--contig:-NODE-230-length-12516-cov-4.962603_pt1 | contig 12516 bp, 10 predicted proteins | sample MGYA00243637_ERZ654131 | MGnify/ENA primary metagenome ERZ654131 (study PRJEB26926, sample SAMN06164953) | human gut metagenome | biome: ENVO:00009003; feature: ENVO:2100002; material: ENVO:00002003... | reverse complement strand
GATTCATGAGCGTCTCGTGGGCTCGGAGATGTGTATAAGAGACAGAAGCTGGGGAATCAGCCGGGACACAGTATTGTTTTCAGAAGCGATCTCCCGTACATCCTTGTTACGGAACTCTCCTTTCTCCATCCGCACAAAGGGGGTATAATAAGCATCTATCCCACCAAAAACTTCCTGATGAAGATTTCTCCAGGGGGCTTCCGTAAAACCTTGCAAAGGGGCAGCGTACAGTTTCATTTGTTTCTTTTTTTAAGTTTATCTGCAAAGTAACACATTTTTCTTATACCTTTGCCTTATGGAAAAGTATATTTATGAACTGAAGATGAAGGTACGCGATTATGAATGCGACCTGCAGGGTATTGTGAACAATGCCAACTATCAACATTATCTGGAACATACGCGCCATGAGTTTCTCACATCGGTGGGCATCAGTTTCGCACGCTTGCACGAAGAAGGAGTGGACCCGGTAGTGGCGAGGCTCACCATGGCGTTCAAAACTCCGCTGCGCAGCGGTGACGAATTCGTGTCCAAGCTCTATCTGAAAAAAGAAGGTATTAAATATGTGTTCTATCAGGACATTTTCCGTCTGCCCGACATGAAAGTGACTGTCAAGGCCACTGTAGAATCAGTATGCGTGGTAAACGGCAGATTAGGGGACAGCGCTCTATTTGACGAGACTTTCGCCCCCTATCTGAGCGAATGACACAAGACGAACAAATTTGCAGCCTGGCCCTGACCCGGATACCGGGATTGGGACCGACAGGCGCATTCAGACTGGTGAGCAGTCTGGGAAGCGCCACCCGTGTTTTCGAACACCGCAAAGAGCTGTCACAACTGGTCCCCGGAGTAAGCGAAAAGATCATTACTGCGTTGAATAACTCCGAAGCTTTCCGGCGTGCAGAGCAGGAACTAACTTTCTGTGAGAAAAATCATATCCGCTGCCTCACCTTAAATGATGAAGGTTATCCCGGCCGTTTGCGTGAATGTGATGATGCTCCGCTAGCTTTATTTTACCGGGGAAATGCCGATCTGAATGCACTGCATGTCATCAATATGGTAGGAACCCGTCATGCCACCCCCTACGGACAGGATATCTGCACCCGCTTCCTTGCCGACTTGTCGGTGTTGTGCCCAAACGCCTTGATAGTGAGCGGGCTGGCTTATGGCATTGATATCCATGCGCATCGCGCCGCCCTGCAGAATCATTTCAAGACCATAGGCGTGCTGGCCCACGGACTGGACCGTATTTATCCTGCCGAACATCGGAAGACAGCCGTCAGCATGTTGGAACAGGGAGGTTTGCTGACCGAATTTACAAGCGGAACCAATCCCGACAGGCAGAATTTCGTGAAACGAAACCGCATTGTGGCAGGTATGAGTGACGCCACCGTCGTTATCGAATCCGCCGCCAAAGGGGGAGCCCTCATCACCGCCGAACTGGCGGAAAGTTATCACCGGGACTGTTTTGCCTTTCCGGGACGATGCAACGACGAATATTCCATAGGCTGCAACAATCTGATAAGAAAAAACCAGGCAGTGCTTATCACATCGGCCGAAGATTTAGTGAAGGCCATGGGATGGGAAAGTAGCCCCAAAACCGAGAAAACAGTACAACGGGAATTGTTCCCTGATTTAAGCGAGGAAGAGGAACGAATAGTAAAACGACTCGGCAAAATGCCGGAAGGATTACAAATCAACACATTGGTGATAGACACCAACATACCTGTAAACCGAATGAGTGCATTACTGTTTGAATTAGAAATGAAAGGGGTGATACGAGCACTGGCAGGAGGAGTGTACCGGTTAATAATGTAACCATGTATCAAGATACTCACATACCCATTGACATACGGTAGCTGTACCGTGAACGGGTACATGAGTATATTGATGCATGGTTATTGCACTCCTAGTTCGGCAAAGCCCATCGGTCCGTCATTTTCCACCATCCGCACTGCTTTCAACAGCACATATCTGGCTGTTACCGGACTGAAGTAGACCGATTGGAGAATCGGATTGTTCTTGATGTTCGAGAATTCCCCGCTGCTCACCACCTGGTTCACCGCACCGGCTTCCGTGCCGACTGAAATCTCATAGGCAGCTATCAGTCCTTTGTTATACTCGCTCTGGTCGGGTAAATAATGGAAAGAAGAAACAGTCTGTTCCGTACCTAAATCCATCAGAAGCGTATTGCCGTCCACAAAGCAAGTAGTGGCGGCATCTTTATCCGCACATTTTCCGGCTTCCGCTTCATCTACCTTCGGCAATGTAAACGGATATGTTTTCAGTTCCTCCGCTTTTGCTGTAAACACATCAAGGGTTTCTCCTGCATAATAAGCCTCTATATTATTGATACACAGGCAGGCGCGTGATTTCTCAAAGTTCACGCGAAGTTTGTCCGTAGTGACAGTCTCAAAACGAAGCAAACGTTTATAACCGATTGTAGTAGTCTCTTCATTCAGTTTCACAGGCAGCCACTCCCCTTCCTTATTATATTCCACCACAAAGGACTGTACACGCTGTCCCAACGGAATGTATTCCTGCAACAGCATACGGTTTACCTTCTGCGGGACCGGCCATTCAAACTCGATAACAGCCGATGTGACGCTATCCTCCGTAGCCCAATATGTATCATACTCTCCATCCGTCACCGCCTTTGCCGTATATTTTCCACCCCGTTCATTGGAAACTATCGGAAGAACACCTTTCAACAGATTGTTTGCCAACTGTTTCTGTACATTCTTATAAAAATCAACAGCATTCGCCGAATCTGTAGGGTGAATCAATCCATCCCGGTTTACGGGGAAATTAAGCAATAAAGTCGCATTATGTCCCACACTGCGGTAATAAAGGTCTGTCAATTGCTCCACCGTCTTCACCCGGTCGTCCTCCTCCGGATGATAAAACCAGCCCGGACGGATAGACACATCACACTCGGCAGCCGTCCACTGATTGCCGTCCGCATGTCCGTATTGCAGTTCCCTATACTTAGGATATCCCGGATAAACCTCTCCGGCACGCAAGAAAGACCAGTTTGTCGCTCCGGCAAATCCATTCTCGTTACCTACCCAGCGGCATCCGGGACCGCCATCCGAGAATACAACAGCTTGCGGCTGAAACTTGTCAATCATTTCATAGGCACGCGCATAGTCATAGTAAGTCTTCCGGTCTATGGTACGGGAATCTTTTGCTCCGCCATACCAGCCATCACCGCCATTGGCCCCGTCAAACCAGATTTCAAACACCGGACCATAATTGGTCAGCAACTCGTACAACTGTCGATAGAAATAATCCACATATTCCGGAGTTCCATAATTGGCCTGATGCCTGTCCCACGGTGAGAGATAGACAGCGAATTTTATACCATACTTCTTGCAAGCTTCCGAAAGATCACGCACTATATCCCCTTTTCCGTCTTTATAAGGCGTGTTACGGATACAGTATTCGGTCAGCCCCGTAGGCCACAGGCAAAATCCGTCATGATGTTTTGCCGTAAGGATAACTCCTTTCATCCCTGCCGCCACAAAGGTTTTCACCCATTGTTCGCAGTCCAGTTTGACAGGATTGAATGTAGCAGGATCGGAATCTCCATATCCCCATTCACGATCATTGAACGTGTTCAGTCCGAAATGTACGAAAGCGTATGTCTCCATTTTCTGCCAATCCACCTGTTTCTTTTCAGGAATGGGGAAAACAGGTTCAGGAGCATTCACAGCTGGAGCGCAGGCATTCAGTAATGCAACAGCAGCTCCCAAGCATAAAAGGTTTGCGTGTCTTTTCATTTAGATTGTCAATTAATTACATTGACACAAAGATAACATAAAATCCGATGGATGAAAACAAGAAGCTGAATATTTTAAAAGACAGGAAACTTGACAGGCAGGAAAAGAACAAAAGCGAAGGGCTTAAAAAAGGAAAAGGAGCAACGCTTTGCTCCAACCTTTGTTAACCTTAAATCTAATACTATGAAAAAAATCACATGACAAATGTACAACTTACACTCATTTTCTCCAAATATTTAGTTCAATTTCGCTTTTCATTTAGTATTATTTCACAAATACAACCGTTTTCGCACACAACATTACAATTAGATTGAAAAACACGGATTAAAAAAGGAATATGAAACATTGCCCTATCCATATGATAAGACCGTTCATTTCTGTCCATTGGAAAGTAAAAAGCAAAAAGAAAGTATTCCTCTGATTATTCACTCCAAATAAAAGTAAGCTTCCCTGCCCTTCTCATTATCCGGCTGCCCAAACTTGCAAATTCTGTCCAATCGCTTCACTAACCCTTTCACGTCCGAAAATAGAACATTTAATACGTTTTTTTTCAGATTTTATCACCTATATTTGCTCCACACATAATGGTAATCCATGGAAAAACGCACTACTATATTCAGCATATTTGTGTTTTTGTGCCTACTGACCAATAGCACTTATGCCCGGACGACAGAGTACGAAAATCCAAGAGATACCATATTGGACATGATGCTCTATTTTGACCTGAAGGCCCGACAGGCGGACAAGGATTACCAAGGAAACGGTAAAACGCTGGCAACATTGGATTCCCTGCTTGCCCATCCTGCCCGCAGCAGACATCTTTATTCCATTATTCTGGTTTCACCGGATTCATATAACGGAAAAAAAGAACCGGACATAGCGCCGGGCCTAAAAAGAAGCGAGGAAGTAAAAGCGTTCTTATGTCGGAAATATCCGCAAGTCAATGCCGCCCAAATCTGTATCCGTACAGGAGAAGAATACGGGGATGCCTTACGGAAACTGATAACGGACGACAGGCTGGTCCCCGACCGGGAGGATGTATTGGCATTGATAGATTATCACCATGACAATCCTGTAAAAATGCAAGATTTCTTGCAACATCTGGATGCCGGCATACCTTATCAATATATTTCCAACCGGCTGCTACCGGAGCTCAGACGGACAAAAATAAGAGTCTGCCTGTCTTATCCGGAAGAAAAGGAAGGAAAAAACTCCTCCACGGAACAGGCGGCCATGATAGAAGAAACTGAATTCATTCCGATTGACAGGGAAACGACCATTGCGCCAATAGCGGTGCAAGCACTCCCACAAAAGGAAAGGAGACAAGTAATAACAGAAACAGAAAAAACAGTAACAAAGGCAGAAAAGGAAAAAGAGACAAAAGCAAAACGGGGAAAAAAGCCCAAAGAAAAGGCAGCAAGAAGAGACAAGACAGCCGGCAACACAGTGCTTGCACTGAAAAATAATTTATTGTACGACCTGGCACTGGCGCCTAATATAGAAATAGAAATTCCTGTAGGAAAGCGGTGGTCAGTGAACCTGGAATATAAAAGCCCCTGGTGGTCCAACAGTAGCAAAGAAATCTGCTACCAGCTGATTTCGGGAGGAATAGAAAGCCGCTACTGGCTGGGCAACCGTGAACTGCATCACCGGTTGAACGGACATTTCTTTGGATTGTATGCCGAAGGAGGTATCTACGACTTTCAGTTTAAAGGAGACGGCTACCAAGGTAAATATTACGGTGCGGCAGGATTCACTTATGGATATTCCACTTCAGTGTCACGGCATCTGGCATTGGAATTCAGCCTGGGCATAGGCTACCTGACCACGGAATATCAAAAGTACACTCCCTATGAAGGGTCACTAGTTTGGATGAGTAGCGGGAATTACACCTTTATAGGCCCTACGAAAGCAAAAATTTCGTTGGTATGGGTGATAACAAAGAAGAGAGGAAGAAAATGAAAAAGACAAGGTACGTAGCTCTTGTACTTTTATCTTCACTATTGACTTTAGTGGGATGCAGCCGACGCGAGATTCTGGACGATTATCCCGTAACAGGAATAAATATCCGTTTGGATTGGGAAGGAGTAACCGGCCGTCTGCCGGAAGGAGTCCGGGTTATTTTCTATCCCAAGGACACCCAAGGAAGAAAGATTGATACTTACTTGCCGGCAAAAGGCGGAGAAATGAAAGTGCCCCCGGGGCATTACTTGGCAGTGATTTACAATTATGACACCGAAGTAGTGCAAGTAAAAGGCGAAGACAGTTACGAAACGATAATGGCGTGTACAGGAAACTGCACGGGATTGGGCGACAGCGAAACAGAAAACATGGTATGGGGACCGGATAATTTTTATGTGGCAACCCTGGACGATGTAGAGATAGGAAAAGGAGAAGAGTTACCGACACTAGAGGTAAGACCAAAATCTGTGGTAACCACTTACATCTTTTCAATAAAGACAGAGGGGCTGAAAAATGTCTCATCGATCATTGGCAGTGTTTCCGGAATGGCTGAATGTTACCATTTAGGTAAAGGAGCCGGTTTATGCCGCTTCGCTCCCATTTATTGTGAAACCGGTAAAGGGAATGGGGTTATAAAAGGGAGTTTCACCTGTTTCGGACATCCCGAACTGACGCAGGCAAGAGCTGATATCACTCAGTTTCTGAATCTGATCATAGTAAGGGTGGATGGTTCCAGACAAGAAGCGAAAGTGGAAATAACGGAAGCGGTAAAACCTCCTGAAGACGAGCCGGGAGAAGGTGATGAAAAACCTCAAGAGTCCGAGATAGAGATTGAGCTTCCGGATGACGAGAAAATTGTAGTGGATGATGTAGAGGTTCCTCCAGATGAAAGTGGCGGTGGATTTGATGGGAGCGTTAGTGACTGGGACGATGAAACGAATGTGGAATTACCGGTTGGTTAAGATATAAAATAAAGAGTCATAGAATTATTAACTTAAAACACACAGAATATGAAGAAGATTTTATTTGCAGCTTTAGCTGCACTGGCAATCACAAGTTGCTCACAGAATGAAATTGATGGTATTGACAATGGAACTCCAAAAAGTAAAAATGAAATAGGAGTAAACACAATTGTCAAAAAGAGTTCAAGAGCCGCTGTTACAGGCAATAGCAGTTTCACGTCGTTTAAATTACATGCCTATATAGTTAAAAGCAATGATATTGCAACTTCAGGATGGGGTAATGCTTATATGGATGGTATAGAATATAAAGGAGGTCAAGGTAGCTGGGCAACAACAAGTGGTACTTTTTACTGGCCTATCACAGAAATGCAATTTTTTGGGTATACCAATGATGTAACCTATACAGCACCTGCTAGTTCTAACGCTTATCCTACTATCAGTTATACTCTTCCTGACACCCCAGCCGATCAAAAAGATATTATAGTGGCTTATTCCAAAGATGTAACCAAGCCAAGTGATAATACATTAAATCTTACATTCCAACACATCCTCACCCGTATAAACTTTGCTGTGAAACTAGTTGATAGCAGCTATACTTACACAGTTGAAAGCATAACTGTCACCGGTGCCAAAGGCGGTACTGCAACATATACATTCGGAGGAACCGAAGGAAAAGGTGGAAATTGGAATATAACAGGAAGTGCACCTGCTAGTGGCTATAGCTATACATTCGATAATACCGTAACAGCCAAAGATGGTATTTATGATTATACACAAAATGATAATTCATTAATGCTGTACCCACAATCCCTTACTGATGCAAAAATCATAGTCAAGTATAAAACAGAGAAGGATAATGCAACATTCTTTAATGCCTCAAAAGAAGTATCCTTAACCGGAGAATGGACCAACGGACAAAGTATCCGTTATATACTAACTTTACCGGTTGGTGCAGAAGAAATGAGTGTAAATACAACATATGATGAAAATTGGGATGCTACTGATAACGAGCAAACTCCTAAAAACCCTGCATCATAAGATCCCTCAGCAAGCTTATAAATCAATGAAATTATAATCTCCTGATAAGAACATAGCAATTTCCTGCTCCGCAATGAAACACCGTATCATCCCCACCATGATTTGCGATTTCATTTGCGGAGCATTTTTACCTGTTGTCAATCAACCGTCCTCAAAAAGTATATGCGATAGTTATGCAGCTCGCCAATGATACCGGAGAAATTGGAGGATGATACTACAAATTCCATAATCTATGCTGTTTTAGCCGGTATACCTCCCCATGGATACACACAAAGATACTTTCTTTCTGCTACTTTCCCAACAATTGCAACTTCTTTTTGTTTGGCCACACAAATTTAGCCCTCTATGCTCATGCCCACAGGCTATCGTTTTCCGTAACGGCAGAAGACAAACAAGTGGAAACAGGATTCTTCGGTCTTTTTCCTGAAACTTATTGCAAATTATCCATATTTGACCTACATTTGTCAAATCAACCAAAAGAACACAAGCGTTTCTAACATCTATATATGTCTGGTCTGCCCTGTAATGAAAGGATGGATTGTACCCAATGCCCTAAAGCAGTGGAGAACAGCATCCATTACACACATAACAAAAAAGGTTTCCACTTACCCCCACATAAGTGTGAAACCAATATTTTATTTTTCTTACTCAAAGGTCAAATATTAATCAATAGTGAAGAATATGCCGGAACCATCATCAATTCCGGAGAATTTGTGCTGCAAGCTATCGCATCAAAAGTGGAAATACTGGCCATGACAGACTCGGAAGGTATTCTGTACACATTTGATGACCCTAAAGCCTTCTGCTATGACCGCTATACCTATATATTGAAAAACGTGCCTCCGCCACTCATCTCCGAGCCACTGAAAATAAAGCCCGAAATAAAGCTTTTCCTTGAAGGGGTTGCTTCCTATCTGAATGCAGACAAAATTTGTAAAGAGCTGCTCGAATTCAAGCGTAAAGAACTTTATTATCTGTTGGCGCACTATTACACAGACTATGAGCTATCTCCTGTTGTACACAGCCTATCCCAATACACCAGCAGTTTTGAATATTTCATATTAAAGCACCACAAACAAATAAAGTCCGTAGAGGAGTTCGCACAACTGGGCGGCTACAGCGTCACCACCTTCCGCCGCATTTTCAAAGCCATCTTCAACGAGCCGGCCTATGAATGGATGATGAAACAGCGCAAAGAAAGTATCCTTTACCAATTGCGCTATACAGATGCTTCCATCTCCGAAATCTGCTTTGGACATGGATTTGAATCTCTCTCACATTTTTCCAACTTCTGTAAGAAGTCCTTTGGCGACTCTCCCAGAAACATCCGTAAAAAAGAAAAGGAAGAAATTTCACCCAATACATAATTATAAAAAAAATGCCCCGCCAAAAGGCAGAGCACTCTCAAATATCAAGTAAAACTAACCGTAATTAGTCTTTCAGCTTCGCAGCAATAAATTCACGGTTCAAACGAGCAATGTTGCTGATAGAAACCAGCTTCGGACATTCTGCCTCACAAGCACGAGTGTTTGTACAGTTACCAAAGCCCAGTTCATCCATTTTGCTCAACATAGCTTTCGCACGGCGTGCAGCTTCCACTTTACCTTGAGGTAACAGTGCCAACTGGCTGACCTTTGCAGAAACAAACAACATAGCAGAACCATTCTTACATGCAGCAACACAAGCACCACAACCGATACATGCAGCAGCATCCATAGCCTCATCGGCAATAGGTTTTGCAATAGGAATTGCGTTAGCGTCAGGAATACCACCGGTATTGATTGACACGTAACCACCCGCCTGCATAATCTTGTCGTATGCGCTGCGGTCTACCATCAAGTCGCGGATTACCGGGAAACCGGCAGAACGCCAAGGCTCAACAGTAATGGTGTCACCGTCTTTGAAACGACGCATATAAATCTGGCAGGTAGTAGCACCTGTAGCAGGTCCGTGAGGATGTCCGTTGATATACATAGAGCACATACCGCAGATACCTTCACGACAGTCGTGGTCGAATACGATAGGTTCTTTACCTTCATTGATAAGCTGCTCGTTCAAGATATCCATCATTTCCAGGAATGAGGTATCACCCGGAATATCTTTCATTTGGAAGGTATCAAAATGTCCTTTATCCTTAGGACCTTTCTGACGCCAAACTTTCAGTGTGAAACTTATATTTTTATCCATGATTTCTATACAATTAATAATTAAGACTTATAGTTACGAGTTTGAACCTTAACGAACTGATAGTTCAAATCTTCCTTGATCAATTCGGGTTCTTTTCCTTCACCTGTGTATTTCCAGCAAGCTACATACGAGAACTTGTCATCGTGACGAAGCGCTTCACCCTCCGGAGTCTGGTGTTCTTCACGGAAGTGACCACCACAAGATTCCTCACGGTTCAATGCATCGTAAGCCATCAGCTCACCGATTTCGATGAAATCAGCCAGGCGGATTGCCTTTTCAAGTTCCACATTCAATTCATTAGCTTCACCCGGAATGCGAAGGTCGCTCCAGAAGGTCTTTCTTACTTCTTTCAGTTTAGCCAGAGCAGTAGTCAAAGATTCCTTGGTACGTCCCATACCTACGAAGTCCCACATGATGTGACCCAGTTCCTTGTGAATAGAGTCTACTGAACGATGACCCTTGATATTCATCAGTTTCTGGATCTTATCGTTTACAGCCTTTTCAGCAGCCACGAATTCGGGAAGGTCTGTTGAGAAACGGGGAACCTGAATCTGGTCTGACAAATAGTTCTGGATAGTATAAGGCAATACGAAGTAACCGTCAGCCAATCCCTGCATCAATGCAGATGCACCCAAACGGTTTGCACCGTGGTCAGAGAAGTTAGCTTCACCGATAGCATACAAGCCCTTGATAGAAGTCATCAGTTCATAGTCAACCCAGATACCACCCATCGTATAGTGGATAGCCGGGAAGATCATCATCGGAGTCTTGTACGGATTTTCGTCAGTGATTTCTTCGTACATATCGAACAAGTTACCGTAACGGGCACGAACTACATCTTCACCCAGACGGTCGATAGCGTATTTAAAGTCAAGGAATACGGCCAGACCTGTGTTGTTCACACCGAAACCGGCGTCGCAACGTTCTTTCGCAGCACGTGAAGCAACGTCACGGGGAACCAGGTTACCGAATGCCGGATAACGGCGTTCCAAGTAGAAGTCGCGGTCTGCATCAGGAATATCGGTCGGTTTCTTAGTTCCTGCCTGCAATGCCTTGGCATCTTCCAGCTTTTTCGGAACCCAGATACGTCCGTCATTACGCAATGACTCGGACATCAAAGTCAGTTTAGACTGCTTGTCACCGTGTACAGGGATACAGGTCGGGTGGATCTGTGCAAAGCAAGGATTGGCAAAGTAAGCACCTTTGCGGTAAACCTGCATAGCAGCCGAACCATTTGACGCCATAGCGTTGGTAGACAAGAAGTAAGTATTACCATAACCGCCGGTACCGATAACTACCGCATGGGCAGCGAAACGTTCAATCTTACCTGTAACCAAATTACGGGCGATAATACCACGGGCGCGTTCCACACCTTCGTTATCCTTAATCAGCACAACGTCCAACATCTCATAACGAGTGTACAACTTCACGTTACCACGCTGAACTTCACGGCTCAATGCAGAATAAGCACCCAGCAACAACTGCTGTCCGGTTTGACCGCGGGCATAGAATGTACGTGAAACCTGAGCACCACCGAATGAACGGTTATCCAGCAAACCACCGTATTCGCGAGCGAAAGGAACACCTTGAGCTACGCACTGGTCGATGATAGCATTTGACACTTCGGCCAGACGATAAACGTTAGCTTCGCGTGCACGGTAGTCACCACCTTTGATTGTATCGTAGAAAAGACGGTAAACAGAGTCACCATCATTTTGATAATTCTTAGCAGCATTGATACCTCCCTGTGCAGCGATAGAGTGTGCACGACGGGGAGAGTCCTGGATACAGAAGTTTAATACCTTGAAACCCAGAGCACCCAGTGAAGCAGCAGCCGAAGCACCTGCCAAACCGGTACCTACCACAATAATGTCAAGACGACGTTTGTTGGCAGGGTTTACCAATTTTTGATGAGCTTTATAATTGGTCCATTTCTCGGCTAAAGCGCCTTCAGGAATTTTAGAATCTATAGTAGCCATATTCATTTACAATTTTATCATTTACAATTTACGATTAGCAAGCACCACAAGCGAGTGATTTCACGAAGTAGATAACGACTACTGCTGCAAAACCAAGAACTACCAAAGTAGAGTAGATGTTACCAATAGTCTTCCAACGCTCGAACCAGATTTTATTGCTCCAGCCCAAAGTCTGCAAAGCACTCCAGAATCCGTGAGTCAGGTGGAACCACAAAGCTGCTAACCAAATGAGGTAAAGCACTGTAAATACAGGGCATCCGAATGTTTCACGAATGTAAGCGGCACCGTCTGTAGGACCGAATGCGCCCAAATCATGAACACCGATAATTTCGGCAAACTGCATTTTGTACCAGAAATTGGCAAAATGAAGAGCCAATCCGGCAATGACAACAATACCCAGGACAAGCATGTTCTGAGATGCCCATTCCACAGTTTTAGGTTTAACGTTCACTGCATAACGTTCGCTACCGCGAGCTGCACGGTTCTGCATGGTCAACCAGAAAGCGTAGATGATGTGAATTACAAACAGAGCAGCCAGCCCGGCAGTTGCAACCAACGCTGTCTCTTATACACATCTCCGAGCCCACGAGACGCTCATGAATCTCGTAT
>ENA-OZYQ01000215-OZYQ01000215.1-human-gut-metagenome-genome-assembly--contig:-NODE-215-length-12897-cov-4.406401_pt1 | contig 12897 bp, 9 predicted proteins | sample MGYA00243637_ERZ654131 | MGnify/ENA primary metagenome ERZ654131 (study PRJEB26926, sample SAMN06164953) | human gut metagenome | biome: ENVO:00009003; feature: ENVO:2100002; material: ENVO:00002003... | reverse complement strand
CGAGATTCATGAGCGTCTCGTGGGCTCGGAGATGTGTATAAGAGACAGATCGGGAGCCATATCCCCTACCTTTACTATATAACCGGCATTATCAGGAGTAACCTGTTGTGCCTTCACCGGCTGGCTCAGCAAACATGCGCAAACCAGCAACATCAGACTCATAAACTTCTTCATCGTTCTTCTCTTATTTTTATATATTCGCTACAAAGATAGGCTATTCCATCATTTTTTCGTAATTTTGGCACCCAAAATAACTACCAACTTATCAAGAAGATGAATATTTTTTGGGATACAATCACTCATTACAATGCGGGTACCTGGATTTATCAAGTTATTATCACCCTTATCGGCATTATTTTAACCTGTTCTCTATTCAAAAGCCCCACAAAAAAAATAAAAGTAGCGATGAAGTTATATCTTATATTCTTGAATGTATGGATAGCTTCCGTGTATTACATGATTTATTGTGAACCAAGAAGTTACAACAATGCTTTGGCAGGATTTTGGGGAATCATGGCCATCTTCTGGATTTATGACCTGAAAGTAAACTACACCCCTTTTGACCGGACTCACAAACATACCGCACTAGCCGTCCTGCTTTGTATGTTGCCATTGGCCTATCCACTCTTCTCCATTATAAGGGGGATGAGCTTTCCCATGATGACCTCACCTGTAATGCCTTGTTCGGTAGCGGTTTTCACCATCGGACTGCTGCTGGCATTTTCCAAACGAGTCAATATCTTTCTCGTCATGTTTCTCTGCCACTGGGCACTGATCGGTTTCACCAAAACTTACTTTTTCCATATTCCCGAAGATTTTCTGCTGGCAAGTTCGGCTGTACCGGGCCTTTATCTGTTCTTTAAAGAATACACAGCTTCCCATCTGCATACTTCCACCCTTTTCCGTGCCCGTATGATTAATCTCGCCCTGATTATTGCCTGCGGTGCAATCGGAGTGCTGTTCATGATATCTATGGTGTGCGAACTGGCTCAAGAACAGGCTTTATCGAAATAAAAACACGTCTTAATGAGGTACTTTGCAAAATCTTTCGTATTTTTGCCAACAAATTGAGTTAATGTTTTAACAGGATGAACGTATTAGAACTAAGTGAACAGGAGATTATCAGACGAAACAGTCTGAATGAATTGCGCGCTATGGGCATCGAGCCATACCCCGCAGCTGAGTATGTAACCAATGCATTTTCTACAGATATAAAAGCTGAGTTCAAGGATGATGAGGAACCTCGCAAAGTATCGGTAGCCGGACGTATGATGAGCCGCCGTGTGATGGGTAAAGCTTCATTTATCGAATTACAGGATTCAAAAGGCCGTATCCAGGTGTATATCACCCGTGATGACATCTGCCCGGATGAAAACAAAGAAATGTACAACACTGTGTTCAAACGTCTGCTGGACCTTGGTGACTTTATCGGTATAGAAGGATTCGTATTCAGAACCCAAATGGGTGAAATCAGTATCCACGCTAAAAAACTGACCGTACTGTCCAAGTCTATCAAACCGCTTCCTATTGTAAAATACAAAGACGGAGTCGCTTACGACAAGTTTGAAGACCCTGAACTGCGTTATCGCCAACGTTATGTTGACCTTGCTGTGAATGAAGAGATAAAAGATATCTTCATCAAGCGCAGTAAAGTATATAGCTCTATGCGCGAATATTTCAACTCAAAAGGTTATATGGAAGTGGAAACCCCGATTCTGCAATCCATTGCCGGCGGAGCAGCCGCACGTCCATTCATAACTCACCACAACGCACTGGATATGCCGCTGTACATGCGTATTGCCAGTGAGTTGTACCTGAAAAGACTAATTGTAGGTGGTTTCGAAGGAGTGTATGAAATAGGTAAGAACTTCCGTAACGAAGGAATGGACCGCACACACAATCCTGAATTTACCTGCATGGAAATATATGTTGCCTACAAGGACTATAACTGGATGATGGAATTTACAGAAAAAATGATTGAAAAAATCTGTCTGGATGTAAACGGCACCACTCAAGTAAAAGTAGGCGACAACATCATTGACTTCAAAGCCCCGTACAAACGTGTCACCATGCTGGACTCTATCAAGGAACACACCGGCTATGATCTGACAGGCATGAACGAAGAACAGATACGAGAAGTTTGCCAGAAACTCAATATGGAGATTGACGACACAATGGGCAAAGGCAAACTGATCGATGAAATCTTCGGAGAATTCTGCGAAGGTACTTACATCCAGCCGACTTTCATCACCGACTATCCGAAAGAAATGTCTCCGCTGACAAAGATACACCGCAGCAATCCGGATTTGACCGAGCGTTTCGAGCTGATGGTGAACGGTAAGGAACTGTGTAATGCATACTCCGAATTGAACGACCCGATTGACCAGTTGGAACGTTTCGAAGAACAAATGAGACTGAGCGAAAAAGGAGATGATGAAGCTATGATTATTGACAAAGACTTCGTCCGTGCGTTGGAATACGGTATGCCCCCCACTTCGGGTATGGGAATCGGTATGGACCGTCTGACGATGCTGATGACCGGACAGTCTACCATTCAGGAAGTATTGTTCTTCCCCCAGATGCGTCCCGAAAAGATTACTCCGAAAGACACTCCTGCTAAATTTATGGAACTGGGAATTTCAGAAGACTGGGTTCCTGTCATTCAGAAAGCAGGCTATAACCTGGTGAGCGATATGAAAGAAGTGAATCCGCAGAAGCTGCATATGGACATTTGCGGAATCAACAAAAAATATAAATTGGAACTAACCAATCCTACGGTGGACGAAGTTGCCGGATGGATTGCGAAAATTGAGAATTGAGAATTTAAAGATTGAGAATTATTCCAATTGTCAATTATCCATCATAAATAATAAGCATGAAATTGCCCGGTAAAATAGCGATAATGGGTGGTGGCAGCTGGGCCACGGCTATTGCAAAAATAGTCTTGGCTCAGGCTGAATCAATCAACTGGTATATGCGCCGCGACGACCGAATTGAAGAATTCAAACGTTTGGGACATAATCCGGCTTATCTGACAAGTGTGCGCTTTGAAATAAAGAACATCAACTTCTCTTCAGATATCAACAAGATAGTAAAGGAATCGGATACCCTGATATTCGTTACCCCCTCTCCCTATCTGAAAAGCCACCTGAAAAAGCTGAAAACCAAAATAAAGGACAAGTTCATTGTCACTGCTATCAAGGGTATCGTCCCTGACGAGAACCTGATTGTTTCCGATTATTTTCATCAGGTATACGGTGTTCCCGAAGAGAATATAGCCGTCATTGCAGGTCCGTGCCACGCAGAAGAAGTAGCCTTGGAGCGTCTTTCCTATCTGACTATCGGATGTAAAGACATTGACAAGGCGAAGATATTCGCCCGGCAGCTGGCCGGACATTACATAAAAACTTCTGTAAGCCCGGATGTGGCAGGTATAGAATACGCTTCGGTATTGAAGAATATTTATGCTATCGCCGCTGGAATTTGCAGCGGTCTGAAATATGGCGACAATTTTCAGGCTGTATTGATTTCAAATGCCATTCAAGAGATGAACCGCTTCCTGAATACCGTACATCCCGTAGAGCGTTCTATTGATGATTCCGCTTATCTGGGTGACTTGTTGGTTACCTCCTATTCCAATTTCAGCCGGAACCGCGTATTCGGAACCATGATTGGTAAAGGTTATTCCGTAAAAAGCGCACAGATAGAAATGGAAATGATTGCCGAAGGATACTACGGAACGAAATGTATCAAGGAGCTAAACAAGCACTTGCACGTGAACATGCCTATCGTAGATGCCGTTTATAATATTTTATATGAGCGCATCTCGCCCATGATTGAGATTAAATTATTAACTGATTCATTCAGATAAAATATCAGATACAATGAAGAATATTAGTTTAAACATCGACAAAGTAGCCGGTTTTGTTTCTAAGGAAACAATCGCTGCTTACGAACCTCAGGTGAAAGCCTGCATGGAAACATTGGAAAACGGTAAAGGTAAAGGTAATGACTTCTTGGGTTGGTTGCATTTGCCATCGTCTATAACAGCCGAACATTTGGCTGACTTGAAAGCTACTGCCCAGGTTCTGCGCGACAACTGTGAAGTAGTAGTTGTAGCAGGTATCGGTGGAAGCTATCTGGGAGCACGTGCCGTAATAGAAGCTTTATCCAATAGTTTCCAATGGTTGAAAGCAAAACAAGACGGACCCGTCATCGTTTTTGCAGGCCACAATATCGGCGAAGATTACTTGTTCGAGTTGACTGAATACTTGAAGGACAAAAAGTTCGGTGTAATTAATATTTCCAAGTCTGGTACTACTACAGAAACCGCCTTAGCTTTTCGTTTACTGAAAAAACAGTGTGAAGACCAGCTTGGCAAGGAAATGGCGAAAAAAGTGATTGTTGCCGTTACAGATGCCAAAAAGGGTGCCGCACGTGTTACAGCCGACAAGGAAGGATATCAGACTTTTATTATCCCCGATAATGTAGGCGGTCGTTTCTCTGTCCTTACTCCGGTAGGTTTGCTGCCTATCGCAGTGGCAGGATTTGACATTGAGAAACTAGTGGAAGGCGCACGTACGATGGAAACAATATGTGGTCCGGCTACTCCGTTTGCCGAAAATCCTGCCGCTGTTTATGCTGCTACCCGCAATGAATTGTATAAAGACGGAAAGAAGATTGAGATTTTGGTAAACTTCAATCCCAAACTGCACTATATGAACGAATGGTGGAAACAATTGTACGGTGAATCCGAAGGCAAGGATGGTAAAGGTATTTATCCGTCTGCCGTCGACTTCTCTACTGATCTCCATTCTATGGGACAGTGGATTCAGGAAGGTGAACGTACTATCTTCGAAACAGTTATCTCTATCGAAAACCCGGAACATACGCTTCAAGTTCCTTCGGACAGCGAAAATTTGGATGGCTTGAATTTCTTGGCAGGAAAGCGTGTAGACGAAGTGAACAAGATGGCAGAACTAGGTACTCAGCTGGCACACGTTGACGGTGGTGTACCCAATATGCGACTGATTGTACCCGAACTGAATGAATACTACCTGGGAGAAATCATCTATTTCTTTGAAAAAGCTTGTGGTATCAGCGGTTATTTGCTGGGAGTAAATCCGTTCAACCAACCGGGCGTGGAAGCATACAAGAAAAATATGTTTGCTTTGTTGAATAAACCGGGATACGAAGAAGAGTCTAAAGCTATCCAAGCTAGATTATAATATCAAGAACCTATTCAGAATGCCATTTATCAATGTCATTCCGAATAACAGTGAAGAATCTGAAAGCATCCACCAAATGCTTGCAGATTCTTCACTTTGTTCCAATCCAACGGTCACACCTTTGGAAGTAATAACTATACATTTATTCTATGTTTAAAGAAGCGATAAATAACTATCTTCATACTCATGGATACGAATCCATCGACTTGAAAGCCGTATTATTCGATATGGACGGCGTGCTGTTCGACTCCATGTCCAACCATGCTGAGTCATGGCATAAAATAATGAAACGCTTCGGTTTCGGCCTCAGCCGAGAAGAAGCTTATATGCACGAAGGGCGTACCGGTGCATCTACGATCAATATAGTAAGTCGTCGGGAGCGTGGGCATGATGCTACTGAAGAAGAAATAAAAGCTATCTACCAAGCCAAAACTGAAGAATTCAACAAATGCCCCAAAGCAGAACGGATGCCCGGCGCACTGGAAGTATTGACTAAAATAAAGAGTGAAGGACTGACTCCGATGGTAGTAACCGGTTCGGGACAAACTTCGTTATTGGACCGATTGAATCATAATTTTCCGGGCATATTCCAAGCCAACTTAATGGTTACCGCCTTTGATGTGAAATATGGGAAACCAAATCCGGAACCATATCTGATGGCCCTAAAGAAAGGCGGCTTTAAACCCAATGAAGCGTTAGTAATAGAAAATGCACCACTAGGTGTACAGGCGGGAGTTGCAGCCGGTATTTTTACCATCGCCGTGAATACAGGACCATTGCACGACAATGTGTTACTGAATGAAGGAGCGAATTTACTTTTTCATTCCATGCCTGATTTCAATGAAAATTGGGAAACACTACAATCTGCATTAAAACAAGATTAAATTTTGCAAGAATTCTTCACAATCAATAAAAAAGAGCTCCTTGCTTTCACCTAGATGAAAAACAAGGAGCTCATATTATATAAAAAATCACAGCCTATCAAAATACCTGAACCTACTTTAAAACTTTGCGTAACCAAGGAATAACCAGTTCGTTTTTAAAATAATGAGAAGGGGGATCTACATTGACCGCTTCGAAATAGGTCTTTGAATCCAGTCCTTCATCAAGGTGCTCCACATCTTTTCTAACTGCTTTATCAGCAAACTTCGGATAATGATGAAACTCCGCATTTTCCGGTTTTCCACTAGCAGCATAAGCAGATTGTACCAAACGGAAATCACGGTCCAACCCTCCCTCTGTAAAAATGATAGGACGAGGAGCTAATGACGCAACAACATCTGGAAAATTAAAATACCTCCAATAACCAGGTATCAGATGACGGATAGAATTTGGAAAAGGACGTCTGTTTTCCTTGTCAGGTTTAGTCATTACAACGGCACGTTCCTGAGTCTGGCATAGAAAATCATTGTACACAAAAGCATAAATATCCTTATCCAACACCCCCAAGACCATCATCGGTTCTGTACCTAATGAGAATCCGCTAATCACAATCCTGTCCTTTCGGATATAAGACTGGGCTTTCATCCAATTCAGTACCTGCATATCCAGATAAGAAGTATACCCTAGCCAACTCCATCCCAGTTCAAGCAAAAAACGGGAAACAACATCATAGTCATAATTCCATCCTTTATCATAACATTCCAAATCGGAGGCTTCTCCGGCAGCGGCATTATCCACCGCTACCGCCACATAACCTTCTTTAACCATATTCAAAGCCATACTTACTTTGGGATTATTATAATCCTCAGTTAACTTATCACAGATGCCGGGCTCACCGGCCAATCCTTCTTTGGTCCTTCCGGACCCCGGAATGCACAAAACTCCGGGTACTGCACCCTTCAAATGTTCCGGTTTCAAAACCAGAAAAGTGGAAACTGACTTTGGAAAAGGATAGAACTCCCATTTCTCTAAAATATATCCCTCTTTTTTTTCCGTTTTCACACAGACAGGAGACGGTTGTCCCTTTATCTCGGGAAACTTCATGATCTCCACCATCGCAGCACGCACTCCATCCTGCCATTGCGTAAATTCCTGTGCGGACATACCGGAACGGTAAGCATATTGGGGATGTGTATCTTTCAACATCTCATGAACAATGGCATAAGTACTTAGTAACCGTCCATCCCCACGATCTGATTTCACAACTGCATGCTTCTCAGGTTGGTAATTCTGAGAATTACCAACCATACATAAGCTGCATACAGATACTAAAAAGAGCAATCTTTTCATTATCATCATATTATCTCACTATTATTCATACCCCGGAGTCTGCTTGATTTCCGGATCTCCATTCAAAACTTCCACATTAACAGGCCACAACATCATATACGCCTTATCCTCTGTTAATATAGGCAATGAACTTCCATAATGCGCTTTAACAGAAAAGACAAAAGGTTTTCCGTTGGAATCACGTAAACGCAATAAATCAAACCAGCGGCTTCCCTCACCTACAAACTCTTTATCACGTTCCTGCAAAATAGCCCACTCATTATCCGCATAATCTCCTGCAATATATTTATGTTGTTCAAATTTATCACCATAAGCACGCTTACGTACCTCATTTATATATGCAGCACATTTATCCGGAGCTCCCAACCCGTTTTCACACTCGGCCAGCATCAACAAAACATCAGCATATCTATATACCGGTACATCTGAATCATAATAATGAGTTCCTCCATCCGTATGTCCCATCAGTTTTTTCCAACAAGCGCCACGAGTCTTTCCTTCGAACATATATTGAAAGAAAGTAGCATCCAAACGAGTATCTTCCTTATCATAAATCTCAATAAACGGCACTTTATACTCATAACGTAATGGTCCGGCTGTCAATAGCTTCAACGGATCCGGACCATATTTATTTCCATCCAAGTCCGTAGCATTGGTAAACAAGGCTACATTATAGAACCAGTTCGCCCCCCAATTGGTCAATTCATTCTTATTAAAACACAGAGCGAAAATGATCTCTTTATTCTTCTTCCCTTCCGGAGTCCATAAATCCGCAAAGTTTGGAAGCAGTTCGAATTGTTGGTTCACCAAATTCAATAAAGCCTTCTTTGCTGTCAACAAGTCACTGTTATTAGGATCTACGGCAGTCAGAGTAGCTATATGATCCCCTGCAATATCATCATCTGGTAATCCTGTAGTGACTTTGGCAGACCACATATATATCTTGGCCTTCAAAAGTTCCGTTGCATGATAAGACCATTCATATTGGTTGGACATCTTCTTATCCGACTCATTGAAGAAAGCTTCGGATTTATTAATATCTTCTTTGATAAACTCCAACGTTTCCTCCGGAGTAGAACGAGCCTTATATAATTGCGTAATATCAATGCTACCCTCGGTAACTTTCGGTTCCGTCTCTAACGGCACACCACCAAATGTTCGATAAAGATAGAAATAGTAATATGCACGCAAGCCATAAGCCTGTCCCAAATAAAATGATTTCTCCGTTCCAGTCAGATAATCAATTTCTTTATCTACATTTCTGATAAACAAATTTATATGCATGATATTTGGGTACACCTCATACCAATCATCGACACCGGTATTATCTTTCGTAAGCAGATTATTAGTCATAGGCGGACCATATACCCCCTCACCCATAGAAGTAACATCACTTATCAGAATCTCACTTCTGAACTCTCCCAATGTGACAGGCATCTGATATTTATCTCTTAAATCGGCATGAATACCAGTCATAAACATTTCTACCTGAGACTTCTGATTCCAAAAATCATTAGAGCCATAATAATCTTCAGGAGACAGGTCCAACGCATCACAAGCAGACAATACCATCATCCCACTCAACAATATGCTATAAAATATTTTCTTCATAATCCTTCCTATTTATTAGAATGTAACATTTAAACCCAAAACAACTGTTCTAGGGAGGGGATATCCTCCATTCTGACTGACACCATATTCGGGGGTCGCCATATTTTTGGCTGCTGTAATATATCCCAAATTCTGTGCTGTTACAGAAACATCCACCTTGCTCAAACCGGATTTATGAATCCAACTCTGAGGCAAGGAATACGACAGGCTTATTTCACGAAAAGCCAAATAATCGCCACGATAACAATTAATGTCCGATATTCTGTCATAATTACGTTTGCCCAAAAAGTCAGCCCATCCATACACCGGATATTTTCCATTCGGATTACTTTCCGACCAGGAATCTTTAACTAAAGAAATGGTATTAAATGTTCCCTGCATATTACCCATAATCCAAGGAGTTTTCCAATCATGTACCCAATAGCCTAAAGCATAATCCAGACGGCAGTTCAAAGTTAACCCTTTCCATGAAGTATTAATGTTAAAGCCTCCGGTCCAATGAGGTATCGTATTACCCAATTTCACCCGGTCATAATCATCAATCACACCATCCCCATTCACATCCTGCCATTTCACATCACCAGCCTGTATAGGCAGTCCTTTCTCCTTTTCGGCATCCGACAATTTAGCCCAAGCTTCAGGGCCATAAAGCACTTTGGCATCTGCTCCATTTTCCGTATAAGTGGATCTGTCTATCAGATTGCCTGGAATCTCACTCTCACTCTTATAAATACCAAGAGATTTAAAGGCGTAAATCACACCATATTCCTGTCCTTCCTGATAACCACCTACCCATTGTCTTTCATAGGTACCATCTGCCAGCTTGCGTCCCGTATAAACCTGATAGGCATCCTGCATATTATTCGGCAATCCATTGTACGGTAATGAGATAATCTTATTCTTATTATAAGCGGTATTCATACTAACTGTAAATTTCCAATCTTTGGTACGCAAAACATTGGCAGTCAATTCCAACTCCATACCTTGGTTTTGTACTTCTCCATTGTTAGAAAGGAAAGAAGAAACTCCGCTATGAGAAGGCAGGGTGATTTCTGCAAATTTATCCTGTGTATGTCTATTATAATAGGTGAAGTTCAAGATATATTTGTTATTCAGAAAACCAATATCGAAACCTGTCTCGAATGTGTACGATTTTTCCCATCTCATGGTGGGATTAGGCAAATCGTTTATCATCAAAGGAACTTTGCCATTATAGTTGGGTACTATTTTACCATCTTTATCTTTCATAATACCATAAGAACCTTGAACCGTATAATAATCAAGTCCTGTCACTACATTACCATTAGCATCCAGTACACCAGACACATTTCCATTGGCTCCGTAACTAGCACGAATTTTAGCATAAGAAAGTACATTGCTACAAGACTCCATAAAATTCTCTCTACTCAATACCCAACCGGCTGATATACCGGGAAAGGTTCCCCAACGGTTATCTTTTGGCAGTTTGGAGTATCCGTCGCGACGTAAAACAAGGCTCAGCAAATATTTGGACTTATAATCATAATTCACTCTGCCAAAGAATGAAAGAATACGCTGTCTGTAATGCCAAGAATCTATTTGCCGCACTCCGGCAGCAGTCGAAGTATAATTCAAATCCTGAAAATCAGATAATGGAGATCCATAACCAGATGCCGAAAAACCTTTCTTGTATGAGTCATAATATTCTACACCTACCATCGCATCCATAGAATGATCTTGCCGGAATGTAGTCTGATAATTCAAGATTCCATTGTAAGTCTGGTCTAAAAGCCGTTCATGTTTGTTGGAAGTACTATGATTAGTATCATACACCGGTCCTGTAGCTACAATATAGTCCCCTTTGAAGAACTCTCTGCTATCATCAAAATAGAACCAAGTTCCTGTGGTCTTGAATGTCAATCCTTTCATTATATTAAAGGTAAAAGACTGGCTCAGATTAAACTTGTCCGTATTATTATCATAATTCAATGCATCCTCATACACTTTCACTGTAGTCCAGCCACGAGCATAAGAAGCCACGGCAGGGCCTGCCAACCAATCACCGTCCGGACTTTTCACACGGAATGTAGGAGGAACGGACAAGGTAGTACTGAAAAAATTACCTTCACCGGCATATCCTGCACCACCATCGTCCCATTTGGCATCGGTAAATGTCAAAGAAGAATTAGAAGTAAGCCAAGGCTTAATTTTATAATCTGCATTGATCGTGAAGTTCAAACGGTGATACCAGTTGTTCATCGCATTTCCTTCGCTGCGATTATAGCCTAGGCTTGCATAATAATGTCCTTTATCATTGCCACCGGATACACTCAAGTTATAATCCTGAGTAATAGCCGGAGATTTGATATTATAATCTTTCAGTTGATTATCACAATAAATCAATTTTTGTCCCGGATTCACCGGGTCATCCATTGTCTGCCAACCTTGTTTTAACAGGAAAGCCAGGTCATCTGTATAATTCATAACACCCCATACGGCTGTATTATCCTTATTACCATTAAGTACATTCCCTTTTTCATCAAAATATCTGTTTCCCGTTCCGTAAGGCTGTGTTCCGGATAAAGTCGCATCACTGGCAAATCCATGCCAAGCACCCGATTTATCCTGCCATATATGCGAAGACCGATAAAATGCCGAACGCATATAATACAAATAATCATGAGCATTCAAAAATTCATACTGGCTATGAAAAAAATTGAAACCGACTTTCGCACTCAAATTTATTTCCGTATGTCCTTCCGAACCTCTTTTAGTAGTAACAAGAATTACACCATTGGAAGCACGCGCACCATAAATAGCCGTAGCACCAGCATCTTTCATGACCTCCAAAGACTCGATATCCTCCGGATTCACATCACTCAACGACTCGCGTACAGCACCATCGATAATAACCAAAGGTGAACCGCTACCATCCAGATTGGTACCACCACGAAGCACCAAAGTAGGAGTGGAATTCGGATTACCGCTAGTTTGCTGTACCCTTAATCCTGCCACTGCACCAGAGAGTGCTTGCGCCGGATTAGTATGGGCCCCCGTACTTAAAGTAGAATTGTCAACTTTAGCAATGGAATTAGTCATCTTAGAACGAAGTTGTGTGCCCCCATAACCTGTTATCACCACTTCATCCAAAGTCTTATTGTCTTCCTGCAGCTGAACATTCAGAAACGTTTTTTTCCCTACCAACATTTCTTGGGTCAGATAACCGATATAAGAAAAGACCAAAGACGCTTTTTCACTTACCACTAACGTAAACCGGCCGTCTATATCAGTTATAGTACCATTGGTAGTACCTTTCTCTATTATATTAGCCCCAATAATTGCTTCTCCTTTGGCATCGGTCACTATACCTTTGACAGTCACTTTATCTTGTTGCATAACAATGGGACGCGTTTCTTCTCTAGAAATGGCCTTGCGAATTATTACTTGTCTGTCACGGATATGATATTCCAAATCAGTACCGGCAAACATTTGTTTCAGTACCTCCTCTATTGTTTTATTTCGTACATCCACATTGACACGACGAGACAAATCAATATCTGTACGATATATAAAAATAAATTGACTATTCTTTTCTACCCAATTAATCACACTCTTCAAAGTCTGGTTCTCCATGGAAACGGTAAAGCTGGTTTGTTCCGCATAACTCATTTCCGCAAAAGCCTCTTCATAACCTGTAAATGTTAAAATCATGGCTAAACTCATACATTTTGTGAATTTAGGCATGAGTTTTATTCTATTCGTGTATTTTTTCATATATTTGATTGTTTTTTCTATTTATTTCAAGGTCTGTCTCTTATACACATCTCCGAGCCCACGAGACGCTCAT
>ENA-OZYQ01000180-OZYQ01000180.1-human-gut-metagenome-genome-assembly--contig:-NODE-180-length-13704-cov-5.950546_pt1 | contig 13704 bp, 7 predicted proteins | sample MGYA00243637_ERZ654131 | MGnify/ENA primary metagenome ERZ654131 (study PRJEB26926, sample SAMN06164953) | human gut metagenome | biome: ENVO:00009003; feature: ENVO:2100002; material: ENVO:00002003... | reverse complement strand
TACGAGATTCATGAGCGTCTCGTGGGCTCGGAGATGTGTATAAGAGACAGCACCATGGCGGCGTTGGTGGCGACGAAGGCGTACTCCACCATGACGCTGCCGGTGTTCTTCACGACGGCAAAGCGCAGGGCGGGATCGGTCTCACCGGCCTCGTAGTACCATGTGTCGTAGTTGTAGTCCCACTCCATGGAACGGGTGGTGGTGACGCCGGGCGCCATGTTGAAGTCCACGTCCGCGTCGGCGGTGCCGTGGGTCACGCCGGTGCCGCCCACCACGATCACGCCCACGCGCTGGGGCTGGGTGGCGGGATACAGGCCGCCGTGGCTGCCCACATTCTGCGTGCCGTCATTGGGGTTCGCCGTGGTGACATCCACGCTGTCATAGTAGACGGTGATGATGGAATCCTTCGTGCCGGGGGTCACATCCGCCCAGTTGGCGGTGGTATTGCCGCCGTTGACTGTCTGGATCCGGGCGTCGCCGTCTCCCATCACGCTCCAGTGGAAGTCGGGCTCCACCATGATGTTGCCGGCGTCGGAGTTGATGATCTGCCAGTGGCGGTAGGCCCGGACACGGGTGGTGCCGTCCAGCACCTCAAAGCCGCTGGGATCCAGATTCACCTGCAGATCGGCCTCGTCGCGGGTGGCGGTGGCTGTTCCCAGCTGGCTGAAGTCGTGGGACAGGCGATCCGTCGCGGTGCTGGCGGTAAGGTTCAGCTCCCGATCCGCGGTCAAGCCGCTGACCCAACCGGCGCGGGTCACATGACCGGGCTGGCTGAGCCGCCAGGTGTAGTTGCCGCTGCTCTTGGAGATGAAGTAGTCGGCGGACTTGGTATCGCCGCTGATGCGCCAGCCGTCGTCACTCTCCGTCACGCCCATGGGCTCCACCTCCGTGGTGTTGAAGTTGTTCCACTGGAAGTACAGGCCGAAGGCAGCGTCGGCGGGTACGGTGACGGTAAGCTTCACGCCGGTATTGATGGTCAGGCCCTTGGTACCGGCGCTGGAGCCGGCGCGGAAGGTCTGGTTGATGGACTGCGTGAAGATGTAGCCATCAATGTCGGGATAGGCATAGGTATTGTACAGGCAGGCGTTGCCGGCCGCGTACAGCACCGTGGGATAATAGGTGTAGTTGCCCCGGACATAAGGCGTACCCATGACACAGGAGGTCTTCATGATGGGGCAGTCCACCTGCACATGGTACTCCTCCGCCGTGAAATAGGTGTTGTCCGTCTTGCGGCTGTTGGTATAGAAGGAGTTGCACTGGAGGTAGACGTTGGTGCCGCCGCCGGCGCCGCCGTCCACGTTGCTGTCGGTGGGCAGCTCCAGCGTCATACCGCCCAGCTCCACATCGTAGACGCCGGTCTCCGCGTTCTTGGCAAAGGCGCGGTAGGCGTAGCGTCCGGCGGTAAGGCTGGCGTAAAACGTCTGGTAGCCGTCGACCAGTTGGCCGTTGGCAGGCTCATAGGCCTCCTGTCCCTCCGGCAGAGTGTCGGTGAAGCTGCTGTACAGGAAGCAGTCCTTCAGCTCCTCGCCCAGCACCTCGCTGCCCTGCGCGTCCGTCGTTACGCTGTACAGCTTGATGACGGGATAGCCGCCGGTGTAGTCCTTGCTCACATAGAATGTGAAGTTCATGAGGGGCGCGTCCTCCACATGGAGGGTCAGCGTCCAGGTGTCCTTGGAGAAGTGCTTCCCGTCGTGGGAGGCGCAGAAGCGATAGGTGTAGTCGCCCGCCGCCAGCTCGGTAAGCTGGATGGTGGTAGCGCCGAATATTGCCTCAGAGAAGCTCTGCATGGCGCCCCATGTCTGACCGCCGTCGGTGGAGCGCTGGTAGTAGTAATTCTTGTAGTTCAGCGTCTGGCCGTCCACGGGCGCGAAGATCTTGCCCGCCTGCAAATCGCTGAGCAGATACGCCATGCCCGTCTGGACTGTGGCCTCAGAGGCTGCGGGATACCCCTCCTTGCGGGTAGGCACAGGGGCGTCGCTCTTGCCGCAGGTGTCGCAGACGCCGTCGTTGTTGCCGTCCTTGTGCTCCGCCGCCGTCTGCCCCTTCAGGACGGGGGCGGGGCAGCTATCGACATAGGCGCTGCCCAGCGCCTCGGCGCTGAGGCCCTCCGCCGCGGTGAAGGCAGTCCCCTTGACGGTGACGGTCGCGGTGGATGCAGCGCTGGTCTGCACCGCGCTGTCCAGATAGTAGCAGTTGTTCGCCGTCAGGGTGGTTTTCTCGTTGTTCGTGACCTCGCCGACCAGCGCACCCATGCTGGCCTGATCGTCATACTGACCGCTGACAGTGCCGGTGGCGTAGCAGTTGGTCAGCGTGATCGTGCTGGCGTGGCTGCTTTCCCCCGCAAGACCCACGATGCCGCCGGCGGCCTGCTGGATCTTCTGCGTCTTGTAATAGAAGCTGATCGCGCCGGTGTTGTAGCAGTCGGTGATGTTGACCTCCGCGCTGGCGTTGCCGACAATGCCGCCGACGCCGCGGAATTGATGGTGCCAGCCGCGCAGCAGGATCGCACCGGTATTCCAACAGCTCTCGATGGTCGTCGTTCCATACGAGGCGTCCGCCACGATGCCGCCGGTATAGCCCTGATAGCCGGTGATGTCGGCGTTGTTGGAGCAGCCGCGGATCACCGTGTCCTGCGCGCTCGCCGCCACGCCGGCATGGCCGTAGATCTGATCGTTGGTGGGCTCGCCGGTCAGCGTCACATAGTTGTGGCAGTTCTCGATGGTGCAGGTGCGTTTGGTGGAAATGCCACAGGCGCGGCCCACGATACCCGCCACATAGCGGGTGACGGCCTTGGCCTCGCCGTACACGCTGACGTTCTTGATGGCCGCGCCGTCGCACAGGCCGAACAGCGCGGTGTAGTAGCTGCTGACGTTGGCAAGGCTGCCCTTGTTCTCCAGATACAGCCCGGTGATCTTATGGTTCTGTCCGTCGAAGGTGCCGCGGTAGTCCTGATTGTTGGCGCGATCGCCGATGGGCGTCCAGGGCGTTGCCGCACTGCACACGCCGCTCAGGTCGATGTCGGCGGTGAGACGGGCGTTCAGCTCAGGCTTGCCGCTGTTCACCTCGTCGGCGAACCACTTGAGCTGTCCGGCGGTGGCGATCTCGTAGTAACCGTCCTCCGCCTGTGCGGGCTTGTTGACATCCGTCACCGTCACGGTACACTTGGCCATGTACGCGCCGTCATCCGTGGTCACGGTGATGAGCGCCGTTCCCTCGGCAACGCCGGTGACCAGACCTTTGCGGTCCACCGTCGCCACGGCGGGTGCGCCGCTTCGCCACGTCACCTTCTGGTTGGCGGCGTTCGCAGGCTCCACCGCAGCCGTCAGCTGCGCCGTGGCGTTGCGGTCCACCGTCAGCTCCGAATGACTCAGCGTCACGCCGGTAACCGCCACCTCACCGGCGCCGCCGGGCTTGGTGTTGTCACCCACCACGAAGTTGAAGCAGTTAAAGTACTCGTAGTTATTGTCGTTGTCCTCCGCCGCGATGTACAGGCCCTTCTCCAGCAGGAACGCGGCGGGCAGCGCCAGCGTATGGCTGCCGTCCCCGTTCTCCGTTACGGTGTACTCGTAGTCGGAGCCGGCGTAGTAGCTCCAGTCCACCTCACCATCGGCATTGAAGAGCGCGCAGTACGCCGCGATGTTGGTCTCGAAGTCCGCCGGATAGGTGACATACACAGTCTCTGTACCCTTGGGAACGGTGACGGTGTAGACCTTCTTCTCGCCGGGGTTGCTGTAGTGCGCCACCTCCATGGTGCTTTCTGCGATGTGGTAGAGGTAGTCCGTCCCCTCCGCGTCCAGGGAGACGCTGGCGAAGTCGAAATCCTTATAGTACTCGTTGGGGTCGAAGGGCTTCGCACCGCCGCCCACCGTCACTCTTGCGGTGGCCGGTGCGTAGCAGGCATCCTCCGTACCGGCGTTGGGATCCGTCGCCAGCAGGTAGTAGGTACCCTCCTTCTCAAACGTATAGGTGTAGCTGCTGCGGTCGCTGCTGTGCGCCGCGACCTCACCCACCTCCCGCCAGTCGGCATCATAGACCTTCACGGTCAGGCCGGTGATGGGCTCAAAGCTCTCCGTGCCGCCGTCCGCCACAGAGCGCGTGTCGTACTTCTGGGTCTGGACGGTCAGGCTGCCGCCGGGTCTGACGGCGTAGCTGTCCCGATCGAAGGCGGCAAAGGCGCCGCTCTGCCAGAAGCTCCAGTTACTGAACATGGCCACGTCGATGGTGTCCCCGTCAGACAGCAGCATATAGTCCGCCGTGGCGCCCCAGCCGGCGCTCATCAGCGGGTACACATGGTTGCGGTAGTACATGAGGTTCTCGTCGTGACCCCAGAACTGCTGCATATACATGGACGTGGCGCTGCCGGTGATGTTCAGCGCCAGACTGCTGTCGTCATACGGCTGACCGCCGTTCATGTCGGTGACGCCCACGCCGCCGTCGTGACCCTTGATGATCTCGTCACCGTTGATGACCTGCTCCGGCGTAAGGCCCAGATAGTACACACCCAGCAGGTAGAGATACAGGTGCAGAGCGGTGGGGCGCTTTACCACCTGATCGTCCACATAGCCGCCCTGTCCGTTCTCCGTATGGTAGCGGTAGAATTCGGACATATCCTGCTTGTCCAGATCGAAGTAGGGCACGTCCAGCTCCAGATGGGACAGCACCGTGCCTTCGTTGCCCACCAGTGGGATGCCGTCGTGGGAAACGGTGACATAGACCTTTACAGAGGCGGCGTCCGTCTCATCGTAGCCGTACTGGGCTGCATCGCCGTCGGCCGCCTCGTTCACCGTAATGGTGAGCTGCACGGACGCCGCAGCCTTCTCCGCGCAGGTGGCGGTGATGGTGGGCGTGTACGTACCCGCAGTCGGGTTGGTGAAGGACAGGATGGCGCTGCCGTCCTTGTCGGTGGTCACCTTGGTCTGCGTACCGTAGTCGCCGCCATCCAGCGTATAGGTCAGCCCATGGCTGCCGCTGTCCTGAAACAGCTCGTCCAGCCGGACGGTCAGCAGGCCGCCTGCGGCCACCTCATACGCGGTCTTGGCGCCGTCCTTCACGGTCACGCAGGCTGCCGCGCCGCCGGACACATCCGACGTGGCGAACACTGTCTGCGGTACCAGAGACAGGCACAGCACCAGACTCAGCAGCATGGCCAATACACGGTTGGTCATGCTTCTTTTATGGTTCATGTGATCTCCTCCTTATCAGGATTTTCTCTATCTCTAACGCATACGCGGAAAAAGGAGTAAGGCTCCCTTGGCCAATACGGCGGAGGTATGTCCTTTCCATAATTCCATAAAAAGAGAGGAGGCGGGAGAGGCTTTCGCCCCTCCCGCCCTTATGGAAAGCAGACGGCTGGAAAAACCGTCTCGACTTGACTTATCCATATGCAGAAAAAATGCCGGTCCCCCTCCGTTCCACGGAGAATGACCAGCGGGATCTGCGACAGAAAAAGCACCGGCGTTTTCCCATAGGGGAAACGTCGGCGCACACTCCTGCCTATCCATACACCACGGAGAGAGCGCCCGCTGTTGGCGATCCTCTGCTATGTAAGTCTTCTGACTCGCGCCGCGGAGAACTCTCTCCTCGTTCGTGACCTGTCTTCTCACAGACATGATGTCTGCAATGACGGACTTTCGTCCCAGCGGCTCACGCCGCCTCGGTACGTTCTTGCGCTTACAGTGCCGTTCGCGTGGGGCCTTGCACCCCGTTCCTTTGAAGCCGCCGCCTGACCCCCCATCGGAGTCGTTGCGGCAAGCGGCTGCACAGCATCTTTGGATCTTGTATTTAATTGGCCGACGGCTTTCGCCGCTACATATCATTATATGTTGGCAAAAACAGGATGTCAACAAAAATGTGCGCTCAGTTTGTGCAAAAATATTTCCCGGCAGCAGGCGCCCCGCCGCCTCGTGCGGCAGGGCACTTACAATCCGCTCAATAGTCGGCGTTGAGCCACGGCTTTTGCCCCCAGTGCAGCAGCCGCGCCAGCTCCATGGCCTTCTCCCCGTCATCGGCAGAGGCGGCGCCCAGCCGCAGCAGCCCTTCCAGACCACAGGAGCCCATCAGAAGCGACACCAGATCCCCCTGCCGGCAGTCGACGGTCACATCCGCCGCCGCGTCCGGTACGGCTACTGTCCACCGTCCCGCCGCGAAGGAAAGGTGCAGGCAGCGCTGTTCGCCCGCCAGCTCGTCCCGGTAGCGGAACGCCGCCGTCAACGTCCCCGCCGGGAACGGACGATAGGCGGTTTTTTCCACAAAGCGCCGACCGTCCACCAGCTTGAACATCGTACCCACGGCGGACACGTTGGTCTGCAAAAAGCCGTAGTCGATGTAGTTCTTTGACACGTCCTGCGGGTCGTCCAGCAGGTGGTGGAAGTCCTCCTCGCCGGTGCGCAGGCACACGGTCTGCGCCAGATCCTCCTGCATCCGCAGGCCGCCCAGCAGCGCCCGCAGCACGCCGCCGCTCTCATAGACCAGCTCCTCTACGCTGAGACGGTTCTGGGTGTAGTTGACGTCGCTGGCGCTCTCAAAGCGGTACGCCGCGTAGCCACGCAGGGTGCCGCCGTCGTCGTACCAGCCCATGCGCCGCACCTGTATATCGTCTCTGGCGGCCCGCACCTCCTCGTCGAACTTCTCCACCATGCCGTGGTTTTTCGCCGCGAAGCGTCGCTGGCATTCCAGCACGGCGTCGAAATCCTCCGGCTGCAAAAGCCGCAGATGCCGCCGCGCCTCCTCATCCGGCCTCGGCAGCGCCGCCGTCGGCAGGCGGTATTCGTAGAGCTTCCCGGCGAAGCCGTAGCCCATCCGGCGGTAGAAGTCGATGCGGAACGGCAGCAGCAGCGTCAGCAGCGCGCCGTTTTCCCGGGCATAGTCCTCAAAATACCGCACCATGGCCAGCGCCGCACCCTTTTTCTTGTGGAGCGGATGCACTTCCAGCGCCATCAGGCCGCAGGCAGGCTGCATCTGTCCGAAGAAATTCATAGAGAACAGGATGAGCTTCATGGTACCGATGAGCGTATCGTTCTCGAAAAGCCCCACCGTGCGGGTCTGCCTGTCCTCCCGCAGCTCCAGAAGGTGCTTCTCCCGGTAGTGCTGCCGGCACTCGGCGTCCAGCGCCTTGTACGCCGGATAGGCGTTCAGGTAGATATCCAGATAGGCCTCGATGTCGCCCTCCGTCAGAGGACGGAACGCCCACTTGCGGGCAGCTGTCTCGTTGTGCATAAGCCGTACTCCTTTCGCCGCGTGCCGCGTACCACGATTATACCGCCATTCCCGCCGCTTGGCAACAGAAATGCCGGTGCTGGATGGGCGTTTGGCGGCATACAATGGCACTAAAAAACTGAAAGGGGCGCGGATGCGATATGAAAAAGGTAAAGGTATTCCTGCTGCGGCGTTGGTACATGGTGGGAGGCGCGGCGCTGGTGCTGGCGGCGGCGATCTTCTATGTGGTGAGCTATCCGGCCTCCGTCAGCACCGCCGCCTCCACGCGGCAGCTCCCTATCTATTCCGTGGAGCGGAGCCAGCGGGTGTGTTCCATCAGCTTCGACGCCGCGTGGGGCAACGAGGACACCCAGACGCTCATCGACATTCTGGAGAAATTCCACGTCAAGACCACCTTCTTTGTGGTGGGCGACTGGGCGGAGAAGTACCCGGAATCGGTGAAGGCGCTGCATGACGCAGGCCACGAGGTCATGAGCCACTCCAACCACCATGACCATTTCAACAGCCTCTCTGCCGATCAGATCATCGCGGATGTCACCGCCAGCAACGAGCGCATCGCCGCCGCCAGCGGCGTGACGCCCACGCTGATCCGCTGCCCCTACGGGGAGTACGACGACCACGTCATCTCCGCCATCCGCTCCATGGGCATGGAGCCCATCCAGTGGGATGTGGATTCCCTCGACTGGAAGGATTACGACGCGGACACCATCTGCCGGCGGGTGACCTCCAAGGTGCAGCCGGGCAGCATCGTGCTGTTCCACAACGCCGCCCTCCACACGCCGGAGGCGCTGCCCGCTATCCTCACCTACCTCATCAACGACGGCTACACCGTCCTCCCCATCTCCCAGCTCATCCTCCCCCCGCCCTACACCATCGACCACACCGGTCGGCAGTTTCCGGCGGAGGAATTGTCTTAAAAAACGTCAAAACGTACTTGTTTTTCCAAAAATTCGCGTTATAATGATAATAGTTCTTATACCATACCAAGGACTATGCAGGTTACTATGATAAGGTAGTACACCGCAGAGCACTGACGCCCCGCTTTTGCGGGGCGTTATCTCTATCCAGAAAAAAGGAGGGCGCGTTATGATCCCCTATGCGATCGGCTTTGATATCGGCATTACATCCGTAGGTTGGGCAGTCGTGGCTTTGGACAGTGAGGACAAGCCGTATGGCATTATCAACATGGGTTCCCGCGTTTTCGATGCCGCCGAGCAGCCCAAGACAGGAGCTTCCTTGGCAGCACCGCGGCGAGAGGCCAGAAGTGCACGCCGTCGGCTGCGCCGTCACCAGCATCGGCTGGAGCGTATTCGCCGCCTCCTTTTAACAGAAAATGTGATCTCCCAAGCAGAGCTGGATACCCTCTTTGCAGGGAAACTGGAGGACATCTATACATTGCGCGTCAAGGCGCTGGACGCGCCGGTTTTGCATACTGAATTTGCCCGCATTCTCCTGCACATTGCACAGCGGCGCGGCTTTCGCTCCAACCGCAAAGCCGAAACCGCGAAGGAGGATGGCGAGCTTCTGGCCGCCGTCAGCAAAAACCGGGCTCTCATGGTCGAAAAAGGCTACCGCACCGTGGGAGAAATGCTGCTGCAAGACCCGCTGTACGCCGCGAGCAAGCGGAATAAGGGCGGCCAGTACATCGCAACGGTAGGACGGGACATGGTGGCGGAGGAAGTCCGCGCCATCTTCCGCACCCAGCGCCAGCTGGGGCAGCCCTTTGCGTCGGAGGAGCTGGAATCCCGGTATCTCGACATTCTCCTGAGCCAGCGCTCCTTCGACGAAGGCCCCGGCGAGGGCAGTCCCTATGCCGGAAGCCAGATTGAGAGAATGATCGGCAAATGTACGCTGGAGGACGGTGAACAGCGCGCGGCAAAGGCAACCTACTCCTTCGAGTACTTTACGCTGCTGCAAAACATCAACCACCTCCGCCTGCTCCGCGGCGGCGAGGGCAGCCCGCTCACCCCCGCCCAGCGGGAGGCTCTCATTGCGCTGGCTCACAAGACCAAAGAGCTGAACTTTTCCCACATCCGCCGGGAGTTGGCCATTCCTGCGGACACCACCTTCAACGCAGTGTATTATAAGAATACGGACGATGCGGAGGAAGCGGAAAAAAAGACGAAGTTCTCCTATCTCAAGGCGTACCACCAAATGCGCACGGCCTTTAACAAGCTGTCAAAAAACCACTTCGACACCCTTACCCGCGCGCAAAAGAACGAGTTGGGACGTGTCCTTTCCACCTACAAGACCTCCGCCAAAATACGCGCCGCGCTGCTGCCTGCCGGACTGTCGGATGCGGAGCTTGACATCGCCGAGACACTATCCTTCAGCAAATTCGGCCACATTTCTGTAAAAGCCTGCGACAAGCTGATCCCCTTTCTGGAAAAGGGGATGAAGTACGACGAGGCCTGCGCCGCCGCCGGATACGACTTCAAGGCCCACAGCGGCCGGGAGCGCACCCAGCTTCTCCATCCGACGCCGGACGACCTTGCGGATATCACCAGCCCCGTCGTACGGCGGGCAGTGGCGCAGACCGTCAAGGTGCTCAACGCCATCATCCGCGAGCGCGGGTGCAGTCCTACCTTTATCAACCTGGAGCTGGCGCGGGAAGTGGCGCAGGATTTCACAGAGCGCAATCAGGCGAAAAAGAGCATGGATGATAACCGTGCCCGCAACGAGCGCCTCATGGAGCGCATCCGCGCGGAGTACGGCAAGGAGCATCCCACAGGGCAGGATCTGGTGAAGCTCAAGCTCTGGGAGGAGCAGCACGGCGAATGTGCCTACTCGCAGAAGCACATTTCCATCGAGCATCTCTTTGAGCCGGACTATGCGGAGGTAGACCACATCATTCCGTACAGCATTTCCTTCGATGACGGCTATAAGAATAAGATTCTGGTGCTGGCTGAGGAAAACCGCAATAAGGGCAACCGTCTGCCCTTGCAGTATCTACAGGGTAAGCGGCGGGAGGACTTCATCGTCTGGGTGGAGAACACCATTCGCAGCACGCCTAAAAAACAGCGCCTGCTGAAGGAAAAGCTCACATCCGAGGATGAAAAGCAATTCAAGGAGCGCAACCTGCAGGATACCAAGACCATGGCGCGATTCCTCCTGAACTACATCGGCGACCATCTGGCCTTTGCCGACTTTGCCGCCGGGCGTAAGAAACACATCACCGCCGTTAACGGCGCCGTGACCTCCTATATGCGCAAGCGCTGGGGCATCAGTAAGATCCGGGAAAACGGCGATCTGCACCACGCAGTGGACGCACTGGTCATTGCCTGTACAACAGACGGCATGATCCAACAGGTGAGCCGCTATGCCGCGCTGCGGGAGTGCGAATATGTACAGACGGAGGGTGGAAGCCTGGCCGTTTCCGTGCATACCGGCGAGGTACTCAAGAGCTTCCCCTACCCATGGCCGGAATTTCGCCGGGAGCTGGAGGCCCGCTTGGGCGACGATCCCCGCCGCGCCGTTATTTCCCAGCGCTTCCCCGTCTACCTGAACAACGATATTCCCGTCCGCAAGCTCTTTGTGTCTCGTATGCCCCGGCGCAAGGTCACGGGCGCGGCGCACAAGGAAACCATCAAAAGTCCCAAAGCCCTGCAAGACGGTGTTGTGGTCACAAAACGGCCGCTGACAAGCTTGAAGCTGGACAAAAATGGTGAGATCGCCAACTACTATATGCCGCAAAGCGACCGTCTGCTCTACGAGGCGCTGAAGGCGCAGCTCATGAAATACGGCGGGGATGGCGCAAAGGCCTTCACACAGCCCTTCCATAAGCCGAAAAGCGACGGAACGCCCGGCCCCATCGTCAACAAGGTCAAGCTATGTGAGCCTACGACACTGCACGTCCCTGTTCTGAAGGGTACCGGCGTGGCGGACAACGACAGCATGGTACGCATCGATGTGTTTTATGTGGAGGGCGAGGGGTATTACTTCGTACCCATCTACATCGCCGACACGCTGAAAAAGGAGCTGCCGAGCAAGGCGTGTGTAGCCTTCAAGCCCTACGAGGATTGGAAGGCCATGTCGGATGAAAACTTCATTTTCTCCCTGTATCCCAACGACCTGATGCGCGTGACCCACAAAAACAAGCTGAAGCTGACAAAGGCGCAGAAGGAGAGTACGCTCCCCGACACATACGAAACCAAGCAGGAGCTGCTGTACTATATCAGTGCAAATATCAATACAGCCGCAATTGCCTGCCGTACGCACGATGCCGCTTACGAGATAAAACGCATGGGCATCAAGACCCTTGAAAAGCTGGAGAAATTCACCGTGGATGTGCTGGGCGAGTACCACAAGGTAGAACGGGAGCCCCGCATGGCCTTCAACAGAAAGTGAGGTTTTGTCATGGCTTTTCGGAACATTATCGTTGAAAGCCCTGCTGTCATCTCCCTGCGGAGGGAACAGTTGATCATCCGGACCGACAGTGACCACTCCGTGGCCATTGAGGATATTTCTGCGCTTTTGCTGGAAAGCCGCCAGACCACCATCACAACAGCCGCGCTGTCCCGCTTGGGGCAGTGCGGCTGTGCCGTTTTTGTCTGCGATGAAAAGCATCTGCCCTGCGCGGTCCTGGCGCCGTATCAGCAGCACAGCCGGGGGTTGCCCGTTGTGCGGATGCAGATCGCCATGACAGAGCCGGCGAAAAAGCGCCTGTGGCAGAGCATCGTCAAAGCCAAGATCTTAAATCAGGCCATCTGCCTGCATTTGACCGGCCACGCCTCACAGGCGGAGATCCTCCGCGCCATGGCGGAGAGGGTTCGTTCCGGCGACAGCGAAAATGTGGAGGCAGCCGCGGCGCAGTTCTATTTCCCCGTGCTGTTTGGGGAAGGCTTTACCCGCGGGGAGGACAACGGCATCAACGCGGGGCTGAACTACGGCTACGCGGTCTTGCGGGGGTGTATCGCGCGGCATCTGGCGGTATATGGTTTTCTCCCCTCACTTGGACTGCACCACCGCAGCACGCTGAACGCCTTTAATCTGGCGGATGATCTGATCGAGCCGTTCCGCCCGGTAGTTGACCTTTTGGCAGCGCGCAGCATAACCGAGGACGAGGAATTGTCTTCCCCGCAAAAAAGGCTCTTATTCAACTGCCTGAATCTGGATATTCTCTCCGGCAAGCAGCATCACAGCGTATCCTATGCCATTGAGCGGCTGGTGCAGAGCTTAAGCCGCTCTGCGGAACGGCCCGAAGCAGGTCTTTTGCTGCCAACGCTGCTGGAAACAGAGCAGCACCGCTATGAATAAGTTTATGAGGATCATGGTGTTTTTTGACCTGCCTGTCAAAACAAAGGCGCAGCGCAGGGAGGCCACCCGCTTCCGTAATTTCTTGTTGGCGGACGGATACCATATGCTGCAATACTCCGTCTATGCCCGGGTCTGCAACGGCATGGATGCGGTGGAAAAGCACCGCCAGCGCGTAAAGCAGAATTTGCCGGCGAACGGCGCGATCCGCCTGATGGTCATCACGGAGAAGCAGTACGAGGCGATTGATATACTTTTAGGAAAATTAACGGAGGCGGATGACAAATTTCAATGCGAGCAGCTTTCGATTTTTTGAAAGAAAAGTCGCCCAAGGCATTGCCTTGAGCGACTTTTCCGGTAGCCTATTATACCATACCAAGAACTACCAGGGAACTACAACGCATATAAAGCCGAAATGAAAATGGACGGCATTATACCATACCAAGAACTACCAGGGAACTACAACCTCATCCGATTTGACCATACGCCAGAACAGTATTATACCATACCAAGAACTACCAGGGAACTACAACAGACCACCTTGATGTACCGGGGCTCCGAGGGATTATACCATACCAAGAACTACCAGGGAACTACAACGGTATACGGTCACGTACTGCCAGTACGGAGATATTATACCATACCAAGAACTACCAGGGAACTACAACGACCAGCACGTCAGGGTATGAGGATGAGCGATTATACCATACCAAGAACTACCAGGGAACTACAACTTTGTGATGCGAAGCATACGGTCACACCTCATTATACCATACCAAGAACTACCAGGGAACTACAACCCAAGGAACGGAGCTATAATAGAGCTGACGATTATACCATACCAAGAACTACCAGGGAACTACAACATGTCGCGGGGTACATAATCGAGACCAGAAATTATACCATACCAAGAACTACCAGGGAACTACAACGTAATACCGCTGCAGGCCGACGCGCCGCTCATTATACCATACCAAGAACTACCAGGGAACTACAACATTTTTCGCCAGTCCACCCATAGGTCAAGAATTATACCATACCAAGAACTACCAGGGAACTACAACACCGAACATATCCACGCTCTGTCCGTCACCATTATACCATACCAAGAACTACCAGGGAACTACAACTTGCAGGCTTCACGTCTTGCATTAAGTCTGATTATACCATACCAAGAACTACCAGGGCTGTCTCTTATACACATCTCCGAGCCCACGAGACGCTCATGAATCTCGT
>ENA-OZYQ01000179-OZYQ01000179.1-human-gut-metagenome-genome-assembly--contig:-NODE-179-length-13716-cov-3.848767_pt1 | contig 13716 bp, 8 predicted proteins | sample MGYA00243637_ERZ654131 | MGnify/ENA primary metagenome ERZ654131 (study PRJEB26926, sample SAMN06164953) | human gut metagenome | biome: ENVO:00009003; feature: ENVO:2100002; material: ENVO:00002003... | reverse complement strand
AAGAGAAGGAGAAGTCGTCGCATTCCCCACCGAAACGGTTTACGGGTTGGGGGGAGATTGTTTCAACGATGACGCCGTAAAAAGGATTTACGCGGCAAAAGGACGTCCGTCCGATAATCCGCTGATCGTACATATTTCGACGCTCTCGGACGTTTACAGGGTGGCGAAAGACGTGCCCGACGCGTACTTCCGCCTTGCCGAAAAATTTTTGCCCGGCCCCCTTACGGTAATTCTTCCCAAAGCGGACGATCTGCCTTTGTCGTGCACGGGCGGGCTTGATACCGTCGCGGTGAGATACCCCGCGCACAAGATGGCGCGCGACTTCATAAAAGCCACGGGAACGCTTATTGCCGCGCCTTCGGCAAACGTGTCGACGCACGTGTCGCCGACAACCGCAAAACACGTTTACGACGATCTGAACGGGCGTATTCCGCTTATCCTTGACGGCGGCGAATGCGAAGGGGGAATCGAAAGCACGATAATCACGTTGTGCCGCGAAATCCCCACGATCTTACGCCCCGGCATAATCACCGAGCGCGATATTTTAGGTGTTCTGAACGAGGTGGAATTGTTCAAGGGCAAGGTGGAAAAAGCCGAAGCTCCCGGCATGAAATACAAGCATTACGCACCACGATGCAGGGCGGTGCTCGCAAGTACTCCCGAGAAGGCGATTGAATTGTACGATAATGCAGTAAAAGACGGTTTATCGCCTGAAATCCTTGCGTTAACCGAACATATTGCAATTTACGGCAACAGGAAACTTATTGATCTCGGCGGCGACGAATATGCCGTTGCGCGCCATATTTACAACGCTTTGCACGTTGCGGAAAACGACGCCGACTTCATCATCATCGACAATCTTACGGGCGGCGGCGTGTATGACTCCGTGATGAACCGAGTGATGAAAGCGGTTGCGGGAAAGGTGGAATGATGCGCGTGGTTTTCGTATGCACCGGGAATACTTGCAGAAGCCCTATGGCGGAAGCGATTTTCAGGTTTTACGCCAAAGAAAACGGGGTGAAAGCCGACGTTTCGTCGTACGGACTTTTCATAAATCCCGACGAGTGCGAAACGCGCGGACAAGCATTGATTGCGGTCAGAAAACTTAATATCCCGATCAGGAAGAAAAAGTCGAAAGTCATCACGGAAGACGTCGTGAAAAACGCCGACTACGTCGTTACGATGACCAAAAAACAAAAAGACGCATTGCCGTACGACAACGTTTTTACTTTTTCGGAACTCGTGGGCGGCGGCGATATTCCCGATCCGTACGGACTTGACCAGAACGCATACGACGTGACTGCTTTCAGGCTGAAACTCGCGTCGCAGAATTTATTGAATATTATTTCGGAAAAAAGGTGAAAAAAATGAAGTTTGAACTGAAACTCCTTGACTGGTGGTGGAACAAACAGGTCTTAAAAAGCGACCAAAAACGCGCGGCGAAACTCACGAAAACCGCGGGCGTGTCCGCGATAAAAGACCTTGATTATTTCGGCGACGGCAGCAAATGGCACCTTATGGACGTGTATCGTCCAAATGGCACGGAAAACGAAAAACTGCCCGTAATAATCGATATTCACGGCGGTGGCTGGATGTACGGCGACAAGGATCTGAACGCGCCGTATTGCGAAGCGCTTGCAAAACGCGGTTTCGTCGTTGTGAGTTTTTCGTACAGTCTGTTTCCGAGTGTGACTTTGCCCGTCCCCGTGCAGGAGATTTTCAGGGCGATAAACTTTGTTTACGACAACGCCGAAAGGTTTAATATCGACCTTAACAACGCCTTTATCACGGGCGACAGCGCAGGAGGGCATTACGCAGGACTTGTACTTTCGATTATCGCGGACGAAGAACTTGAAAAACTTTACGAGGTCGAAAAATGTCGAATGACTTTCAAGGGGGTTGCGTTTACCTGCGCCGCGTTTTATCCGAACTCGATTGCGAATTTTCCCGTGCACCTTGCAAAGACGTACGTCGGGCTGTTTTACGGCGGGGCGAAGAAATATGATAATCACAAGTTTTATAAAAGCGTCGATATAATCAACAATAAGGTGGAAAAGTTCCCGCCGATGTTCATCAACAGTTGCTTCAACGATATGTTGAAGGGCGATACGAACAGGTTTATCGAATGTTTGGACAGAAAGAAAATCCCGTATACCCTCGATTTTCCGACGTCGGACGAGTGCGAAAACAAAATGGGACACGTTTACGCCGTTTTGTATCCCGAAGATTGGGAAGAGAGCAAAAAAACAATCGACAAAACGTGCGAGTTTTTCAAAGAACAGATGAACAAATAAAATCAAACGGAATAATTGACAAAAAAACGGCGACGAGCGAAAGCCCGTCGCTTTGTTTTCAAAAAACTGCGCAACCGTAACCTGACAATTTGCACCGAAGTGATACAAAAACAGGTAACTCCTTCAAGGTAACCTCGTGGCACACGCCGTTAACCGCTTAATGCTGCTGCGGTCAAGCTCTGACATGGTTCACGGGACGACATTGCACAAGACCTTGATATCAACGCCCCTTATTTTTGCCGACCAACCATACAAAAGGCCGCATACGGCATTCAGCCCCGCATATAGAGGGTTTCGGATTACAGGGTACCCCTAGTCCCCCGCCTAGCGCAGTAAGCGTATTGTACCACCAACGCACGATAAAGTCAAGAAAAAGTTTATCGTTAATGTTCGGTACGGGTTGACTGAAAGACGGAAAATGTTGTATCATAAATAATATGAAAAATAAAAAGTTGATTTTAATTTGAATTGCGACGATTACGGTTATCGCGGCGGCAACCGTCCTTTCTGCGTGCGACAAAAATAAGGGCGAGTTCGTGGACGTCGGTATCGAGTTGTATTCCGCAAAGCAATATTACGTCGAGGGCGAAACTTTCACGCCCGAAGGCGGTATCCTTAAAGTTTACTCTTACAACGAAAAAACGAAGGAAGAAAAATACCGCTTCGTCGATCTTACCGACAAGGACGTTATCCTTGAAAACACGACGGGAGCGCGCGTCGACACGTACACCGTTACCGCAAGATACAAAGGGCTTTCGACGCGGTTCAAGTATATCGTGCAAAAAGAAGAAAACGCCGTTGCGAGTGTTGATTTTGTGCTGTCGGAAGACCACGGCGCGCCTGTGTATTCGGTGTCGGATATTCGCAGTGAAATCGATTTTTCGGACTTTATCGGTATGAAATTTGTGATAAAGTACCGTAATACGGAAAAACAAGACGAAGAAGTTCCGCTTTGGGACGAAACGAATTACTATTTCGACAAGGGTATAAACTACACAGGTTTCGACGTCAAAACGGCAGGTCTTAAATACATCACTTTCACTTGCATCGCGACCGACGTCGTGCTGCCGTATAAGGTGACCGAAGACGACTTCGTTTACGACTTCGAATTCGTGAAATACGATAAAGAAAAAAAGGAATACGTTTCCGTCAAAAAAGAAGACAGCGTGAGAAGAAATTACCTTGTCGGCGAGAAGTTTGACGCGCAGAACACAAAAATCAGATATATTTACAAATCGCTGAAAAAAGCGGAGCCCGTCGATATTTCCGAAAGCCAGATTTCCGGTTTCGACACGACGAATGCTTCCGACAAAAAAATGTTTATTCTTTCGTTACTCACGGGGGTTGAAACGTTCAATTATTCTGTATTCGAGGAAACCGCCGTCAAAGGCGTTACGCTGAACAATAAAGATTTTTCGCAGCCCACGCCAGGATTCAATGACGTATGGACGGAAAAAACGAAAGGCGAATGGAAGTCGTACGAAGAGTATATCGACGCCATAAAACTGTGCCTCGTTCTGGACGAAGACGGCAAGCAATACGTACCCGTGACGGGCGCGGACGAAGATATTATTTTGTATTACGTCACGCCCGACGAACAAGACCTGAGCCTTAAAAAGGAATTCACGAAAGAAGTTTTTGACAAACTCAAAAAGACGGAGTGCGAATACGAAATAATTGCGGTTTATCGAAAAAATCCCGAAGCGTACGCAAGGAGAATCTTCTTTACCGTGAAAAACTTTATCACGGGCATAGATTTTGTAAATCTGAACGTTGATCTTGTGTTCACGGAAGGCGACGCGTTCAGCTTCGGAGAAGCAACCGCAACAGTGCATTACGCCGACGGAAAGACCAAAACCGTAAGATTGCAGGACGAATACGAAAAAGCCGACGAAAACGAAAGGCTGATACGAATGAAAAACACGAAAGCGGTCGAGGCGAAAACGTTCGATATGAGCGCAGGCGAGCATAAAAACCAATATTATATCACTGCAAATATCGACGTTTCAGATTACGAAGTTACCGTGAACGGCGAAAAATTCGTCGAAGACAACGGATTTAGGATTTATATAAGTTACGTCGTGCAAAAAGCGTAAATCAAAAAGATTTTTCAGGGGCGAAGGCAAAGGCTTTCGCCTTTTTCGCGCGCTTTTCTTGACAATTCATAATATATTTTCTATAATGTCTTGAAATATATAAATTATTGAGGTTTTTCAATGTACAAAAAAGTTGACAACGGTCTTGATTTTGTGGCGCGCGAAAAGGAAGTTCTGGACTTCTGGAAGGAAAACCACATCTTTGAAAAAAGCGTCGAAAAAAACGTCGGCAATCCCGAGTTTTCGTTTTTCGACGGTCCGCCTACGGCAAACGGACGTCCCCACATCGGGCATATTCTCACCCGTGTTATGAAGGATATTATTCCCCGCTATAAGACGATGAAAGGTTATCACGTTTTAAGGAAAGCGGGCTGGGATACTCACGGTCTTCCCGTCGAACTCGAAGTGGAAAAACAACTGCACATCGACGGCAAACAGGAAATCGAAAAGTACGGTATCGAGCCGTTCATCAAGCAGTGCAAAGAAAGCGTATGGAAATATAAACACGAATGGGAAGTCATGTCCGACCGCGTCGGTTACTGGGCGGATATGGAAAACCCCTACGTCACCTACGACGACAATTATATCGAGTCGGTGTGGTGGAGCCTGAAAGAAATCGACAAAAAAGGACTTTTATACAAAGGCTATAAAATCGTTCCTTACTGCCCGCGTTGCGGCACGGCTTTGTCAAGCCACGAGGTCGCACAGGGATACAAGGACGTCAAAGAACGTTCTGTTTTCGTAAGGTTCAGGCTCGTTGACGAAGAAAACACGAGCTTCCTTGCCTGGACGACCACCCCGTGGACGCTCCCCAGCAACGTCGCGCTTTGTATGAACGCGAAAGAAGACTACGCCAAAATCAAGGTCGGCGACGAGTACTTCATTATGGCAAAGGCTCTTATCCCGTCCCTTTTCAAGGAGGACGAATACGAGCTTGTCAGCGTGAAAAAGGGCAAGGATTACGAATATACGAAATATAAACCTCTTTTCGATTACGTCAAAGACACGTCGAAGGGCTGGTTTGTCACGAACGCCGATTACGTCACTCTTACCGACGGCACGGGCGTCGTACACATCGCGCCCGCATTCGGCGAAGACGACGCGCAGGTCGGCAGGCGTTACGACTTGCCTTTTGTGAAATTCGTGGACGACCGCGGCAGACTCACCGACGACGTTTACGACTTCAAAGGTCTTTTCGTGAAAGACGCCGATCGTCCCATTATCATGAAACTGAACGAAACGGGATTGCTGTTCAAGGATATGCTTTACGAACACAGTTACCCGTTCTGCTGGCGTTGCGACACTCCGCTTATTTATTACGCACGCGAAAGCTGGTTCATTAAGATGACGGCGGTTCGCGACGAACTTATGAAACGCAATCTGTCGGTCAACTGGATGCCGCCGACAATCGCGACGGGACGTATGGGCAACTTCATCGAAAACGTCATCGACTGGGGCATCAGCCGCGAACGTTACTGGGGCACGCCGCTTCCCATCTGGATTTGCGACAAGTGCGGACATAAACACGTTGTTGGCAGCCGCGAAGAACTTTGCAAACTCGGCGGGCTTGAAAAAGCACCCGAACTTCATAAACCTTATATCGACGAGGTCACGTTCACGTGTCCCGAATGCGGCGGCGTAATGCACCGCGTTCCCGAAGTGCTGGATTGCTGGTACGACAGCGGAAGTATGCCTTTCGCGCAGTGGCACTATCCGTTTGAAAACAAGGAAATTTTTGACGAAGTGTATCCCGCCGACTTTATTTCGGAAGCAATCGACCAGACCCGCGGTTGGTTCTATACCTTGCTTGCGATTTCGACGCTTCTGTTCGACAAAGCGAGTTTCAAAAACTGCATAGTTTTAGGACACGTCAACGACAAAGACGGCATCAAAATGAGCAAGCATAAGGGCAACGTCGTCGATCCGTTCAGCGTGCTCGACAAGCAAGGCGCGGACGCCGTGAGATGGCATTTCTATACGTCGAGCGCACCCTGGCTTCCTTCAAGGTTTTATCCCGAAGCCGTCAGCGAGTCGCAGCGTAAATTCATGGGCACGCTCTGGAACACCTATGCGTTCTTTGTACTTTACGCCGATATCGACAAGTTCGATCCGACGAAATACAACATTAAAGATTGCAAACTGTCGGTCATGGACAGATGGGTGCTTTCGGGGCTCAACAGCCTTATCAAATACGTGGACGACTGTCTGAACGAATATAAGATTTTCGAAAGCGCAAGGAAAATTCAGGACTTCGTGGACGAACTTTCCAACTGGTATGTCCGTCGCGGTCGCGAAAGATACTGGGGAAGCGAAATGTCCGACGACAAAATCGCCGCGTATATGACGCTTTACACCGTCCTTACCGAACTGTCGAAACTCATCGCGCCGTACACCCCGTTTATGGCGGAAAGCATTTATCAGAACCTTGTCAGGTCGTTTGACAAAAACGCGCCCGAAAGCGTGCATCTGACCTCGTTCCCCGTGGCGGACGAAAGTTTCATCGACACCGCGCTCGAAGACGGCATGGAAGAAGTTATCCGCGTTGTCGTTTTGGGACGCGCCGCAAGAAATCAGGCGAACATTAAAAACCGCCAGCCCTTGCAGAAACTGTACGTGACCGGCGTTGAATTCGACGACGAACTGAAAGCCCTCATTTCCGACGAACTTAACGTGAAAGAAGTGCTTAACGCGTCGGGCGAACAGGATTTCGTAACGTATGAAATCAAGCCGCAACTTAAAACGATCGGTCCGAAATACGGAAAACTTTTGGGCAAAATCAAGGAGCATCTTGCAAACGCCGACGGAAAAGCAATCGTGAACGCAGTCGCAACCGGCACGTATAAGGTCGATATCGACGGCACGGAAGTCGAGTTCTCAAAGGACGATATTCTCGTGTCCGTGAAAAACAAGGAAGGTTTCAGCAGCGAAGTTGACGGCGATATTTCGGTAATCCTCGACACCGCGCTCACCGCAGAACTTATCGAAGAAGGCGCAATGCGTGAAATCGTCTCCAAAATCCAGACGATGAGAAAGGAAGCGGGCTTTGAAGTCACCGACCATATCACGCTCGGGTTCAAAACGGATTCCGCGCTCCTTACAAAGATTATGAACGACAACACGACGGTCAGAAACGCCGTCCTTGCCGACGAAGTCGGAAACGATATCGACGGCTACACGAAAGAATGGGACATCGGTGACGATAAAATCACGCTGTCCGTCAAAAAGAAATAATGCAAGTCAATTCCGAGTGGAAAGATTACGAGGTCATCGCAACCGGCGACGGCAATAAGCTGGAAAGATGGGGCAAATACGTTTTGCTTCGTCCCGATCCGCAGGTCATCTGGCCAGAATCTTTCCCCCTTGAAAACTACAAAGGTCTGACGGCAAAGTACGTGAGAAGCGCGACGGGCGGCGGCCATTGGGAATACCTGGAACCCATGCCCGAAAACTTCACCGTGAGTTGGCGCAATCTTACTTTCAAATTGAAACTTATGGGCTTCAAGCATACGGGGCTTTTCCCGGAGCAGGCGGTAAACTGGGCGAAAATGATCGACCTTATCAAAAACGCCGGAAGACCCGTTAAAGTTCTGAACCTGTTTGCATATACCGGCGGCGCGACGGTTGCGTGCGCGTCGGCGGGCGCGGAAGTCACCCACGTCGACAGCGCGAAAGCGATGGTCGAAAGGGCGGGCGAAAACGTGCGCTTGTCGGGACTTACCGGCGCCAAGGTCAGATATATCATCGACGATTGCTTAAAATTCGTCCGTCGCGAAATAAAGCGCGGCAGGAAGTACGACGCAATCATCATGGATCCGCCGAGTTTCGGCAGAGGTCCCAACGGCGAAATGTGGAAAATCGAGGACAATCTGTTTTCGCTCATCAGGGAAACGAAAGAAGTTTTGTCGGACAATCCGCTTTTTTATCTTCTCAACAGTTACACGACGGGGCTTCAACCCACCGTTATGGCAAATATGCTGAAACTCGGGCTGAATACGTCGAAAAACGCAGTAATTACCGCCGACGAAATCGGTTTGAATACCAGGGAGGAGGGTATCGTCTTGCCGGCAGGCGCAAGCGCCCTTGCGATATTTTAATGGAAAACAATGCAATCAAAGAATATCAAGGCGTAAAAATCATTTACGAAGACAACCATATTCTCGTTGCGGTGAAGCCGCAGAATATGCCGTCGCAGGAAGACGAGTCGAAAGATCCCGATATTCTTTCGATTCTGAAAAATTATCTGAAAGAAACTTACGATAAGCCCGGCGACGCGTATCTCGGGCTTGTTCACAGGCTCGACAGAGTTACGGGCGGCGTTATGGTTTTCGCAAAAACGTCAAAGGCGGCGGCAAGACTGTCGGAGACAATCCGCGAAGGCGAGTTTGAAAAAACTTATCTTGCGGTCGTTTACGATACGCCCAAAGAAAAACAGGCGGTGCTTGTAAATCACCTGAAAAAGGATCCGAAAAGCAATACCGTCCGCGTCGTCCCGGAAGTCACCGAAGGCGCAAAATATGCGGAACTTACTTATAAAGTGTTCGAGTCCATCGGGAAACTTTCGCTTGTCGGCGTGAAACTTGCAACCGGCAGAAGTCATCAGATCCGCGTGCAGATGGCGCATATCGGAAACCCGATCGTCGGCGATATGCGATACAGCGGAAATCGTCCGAAAGCGCAATGCAATCTCGCGCTATGGGCGGCGGAACTTCGTTTTAAGCACCCCACGCTCGACCAGACGATGGTATTCAAGGTTTCCCCGCCGGAAGACGAAAAACCCTGGAATTATTTTAATCTCGAACCTTTCTTCCGCGTCAGTGTGAAAGACGCTATGGCGGAAACGTTATAAACTTATGGAATTTATCGAAAACACCTTGGGCGGCGTCCTGGACGACCTCTCAAAAAACAATCCGAACGGCTGGGCGGTAAGATATACCGACAGAAATTACTTCCGCACCTGGAAAGAACTTAACGACGAGGCGGATCTCATCGCGCGCGGCATGATGTCTTTGGGCGTCAAAAAGGGCGATCACGTCGCAATCTGGGCAACCAACACGCCCGAATGGATTCTGACGTTGTTCGCGGCGGCGAAAATCGGCGCGGTGCTTGTAACCGTCAATACCAATTTCAAAATTTTTGAGTTGGAATACCTTTTGAGGCAGTCGGACACGAAACTTCTCGTGATGATCGGCGGATTCAAAAACAACGACTACGTCGCAACCGTGAACGAGCTTCTGCCCGAACTGAAAACGACTTCCGGCGAAATAGAGTCGGAGCATCTGCCGTTTTTGAAACGCGTCGTTTTTGCAGGGAAAGAAACGCCCGAGGGTATGCTCAATTTTGAGGATTTGAAAATTCTTGGCGGCGATTTCCCCGTCGAAATTTACGAGGAAAACAAAAAAACGCTGAACACGCACGACGTCGTGAATATGCAATATACCTCGGGCACGACAGGCTTTCCGAAGGGCGTAATGCTCACGCACTACAATATCCTGAACAACGGCAAAACCATCGGCGACGGTATGAAATTTACAAAAAACGACAAACTTTGCATTACCGTTCCGTTTTTCCACTGCTTCGGACTCGTGCTTGCGATGATGGCGTGCATTACTCACGGCACGACGATGGTGCCCGTCGAAAGATACAGCCCCGTCCCCGTCATGAACGCAATCAGCGTCGAAAAATGCACGGCGGTGCACGGCGTACCCACGATGTTCATCGCAATGCTGGAACACGCGCAGTTCAATAATTTTGATTTTTCAAGCCTCAGAACGGGCATTATGGCAGGCTCGCCTTGTCCCATCGAAGTGATGAAAAAAGTCATCGACAAAATGAATATGCGCGAAATCGTCATTGTTTTCGGACAGACCGAAGCGTCGCCCGGCTGCACGATGACGACGACTTCCGACAGCATCGACAAACGAGTAAACACGGTAGGGCGTGCGTTCCCCGGCGTCGAGTGCAAAATCATCGATCCGGAAAGTGGCGAAGAACTTCCGATAAACACCCCCGGCGAATTTTGTGCAAGGGGATACAATATAATGAAAGGGTATTACAAAATGCCCGAAGCGACCGCGCAAGCCATCGACAAAGACGGCTGGTTGCATACCGGCGATTTGTGTACCGTGGACGAAGACGGGTATTATAAGGTCGTCGGACGTATCAAAGATATGATTATCCGCGGCGGCGAAAATATTTATCCGAAAGAAATCGAGGAGTGCTTGTATACGTGCGACAAGGTTTCCGACGTGCAGGTCATCGGCGTGCCTTCCGAGGCGTACGGCGAAGAAGTCATGGCATGCGTCATTCTGAAAGAGGGCGAAGAAATGACCGAAGAAGAAGTCAAGGAATTCGTCGGCGCAAGAATGGCAAAACACAAGGTGCCGAGATACGTCAGGTTCGTGGACTCGTTCCCGACGAACGCGGCAGGCAAAATACAAAAATTCAAGATGCGTGAAGAAGCGATCGAGATTCTGAAACTGCAAACCGCCGCTTCAATCGAAACTGCATAACAAGGACTTTAAGGAGGAATTTCAGAGATGAAACTTGCTTTTTCGACAATCGGTTGCCCGAACTGGTCTTATGACGAAGTGGTATCCACCGCGTCCGATCTCGGCTACGACGGCTTTGAAGTGCGTGGTATCGGTGGCGAAATCTATGCGCCAGACGTCAAACAGTTCAAACCCGAAAACATTGAAAAAACCAAAGAAAAATTGAAAAGCCTCGGGCTTGGCATCACTATGCTTACGTCGGGTGCGTCGCTTGCGGTGTATTCCGAAAAGGAAAAAGCGGTTGCGGAAGCCAAGGCTTATATCGACCTTGCCGAGTCGCTCGGCGTGCCGTACATCAGGGTAATGTGCACCAACAGACCTATGCCCGACGGCGGCGATATCCAACTTTGCAAACGACTTTACAAGGAAATTTTAAGTTACGCAAGCGACAAAAACGTCCTGCCTCTTATCGAAACGAACGGCATTTTTTGTGACACGAAACTGTTGCGCGATTTTGTCGAAGAGTGCGACGGCGGCGTGCTGTGGGACATAAATCACCCGTATCGCTTCAACGGCGAAAGTATCGACACCACGCTCAAAAATCTTGGCGGCAGAATTTGTTACGTCCATATCAAGGACAGCGTCGTCCAGAACGGAGTAACGAAATATAAAATGCTGGGTTACGGCGATATTCCCGTCAAAGACGCCTTGCGCGGATTAAAGAAAGCCGGATACGACGGCACCGTTTCTCTGGAATGGGTGAAACGCTGGGAGCCCGACCTCGAAGAGCCCGGCATCGTGTTCTCGCAGTTCATAAGCACGATAAAAAGATATCTGAAACAATTATAAAATCCGAAAACAAAAGTCGCGCCGATCGGTGCGATTTTTTTGTGTAACGCAACCCGCCTTCCGCATATAATGATAAAAACGCGGAGGGCTTATGAATAACGATAAACGACTGGAAATAATTTTCAGCCATATTAAAAACGGGGTGGAATTTATATCGACGGACAACGTCTTTATCGACGAAACCGTGCGTATCGGCAAACACACGCGAGTTTTTCCCGACCAGTATATAAGGGGGAATACCGTGATCGGCAACAGTTGCGTCCTGGACACGGGAAACGTCATTGAAGACAGCATAGTCGGAAACGGCGTAACAATCATAAAAAGCGTGTTAAGGAATGCAAAAATAGGCGATAAAACCACTGTCGGGCCGTTTGCCAACGTCCATACCAACGCTGACGTCGGTAAAGAATGCAGGGTAGGAAACTTTGTGGAAATCAAAAACGCGACCGTCGGACAGCGCGTCAAGGCGGCACATCTCGCGTACGTCGGCGACGTCGATATCGGCGATTTGTGCAACGTCGGGTGCGGCAGTATCTTTGTGAACTACGACGGTAAAAACAAGCACAGAAGCACCGTCGGTGAAAGCGTTTTTATCGGCAGTAACAGCAACGTCATCGCGCCTGTCAACATTGAAAACAACGCTTATATCGCGGCGGGCACGACCGTCACAGTTGACCTTCCGAAAAACTGTATGTGCATCGGTCGAAGCCGCGAAACCGTCAAGGAAAACCGCACGAAGTACGTCAAAAACCAGTTTGACATGAAATACTTCGGCACGGACGGCATACGCGGGATTTACGGCGAAACGCTTTGTGACGACCTTGCGTACCTTGTCGGAAACTTTCTGGGTTATTCCGCGGACGGCGGCAAAGTCGTGCTCGGCAGGGATACGAGGATAAGCGGCGAAAAACTGTCCAGCGCGATTATAAGCGGCATTATCGACGCCGGCGCGGACGTGATAAACCTCGATATAGTGCCGACACCCGCCGTGTCTTTCGTCACGCGTGAAATCGACGCAAACTACGGCGTTATGATCAGCGCGTCGCACAATCCGTCCGAATACAACGGCATAAAAATCTTTATGAGCGACGGACGAAAACTTTGCCGCATCGAAGAAGCCGAAATCGAAAAACATATCGAAAGCAAGCGAAAAGTCGTCGCAAACGAAAAAGGCAAGGTCGAAAACGGGGCAGCATATTTTGAAAACTACGTGCGGGCGGTGACGGAAATCGCCGACGATTTGTCGGGGCTCAAAGTCGTCTTGGACTGTGCGAACGGCGCGCTTTCACACGTTGCGAAACACGTTTTTGAAAGCCTTAACGCCACCGTGTATTCCTTTAACGACGAAGGTTGCGGGCGAATTATCAATCACGAGTGCGGCGCGACCGACACAAAATTTTTGCGGCAGAAGGTGAAAGAACTTAACGCCGACGTCGGATTTGCGTACGACGGCGACGCCGACCGACTTATCGCTGTCGACGAAAACGGCCGCGAAGTCGACGGGGACGAAATTATTTTCATCATCGCGCGCGAACTTCTGAAAAAAGGAAAACTCAATAAAAAGAAAGTCGTTTGCACGGTTTTAAGCAATATGGGCGTTGAAAGAAACTTAAATTCCATGGGCGTGAGTATGCTGCGCGTGGACGTCGGCGATCATAACGTGCAGGCGGCGATGGCAAAAGGCGGCTACGTCCTTGGCGGCGAGCAGTCGGGGCACATAATCCTTGGCGAGTTTGCGGCTACGGGCGACGGGCTTCTTGCAAGCGTGTACCTTGCAAGCACGATAAAGAAAACGAAACTGCCGCTGAGCGTCTTGTCAAAGGTGACGCGATATCCGCAAATCAACGCAAGTTTCGCCGTGAAAAATAAGTCGGAAGTCGTCAGGAATAAGGACTTGCAAAACTACGTTTCGGCAATAAAAGGGGAACTGCCCGAGGGCTGTCTCTTATACACATCTCCGAGCCCACGAGACGCTCATGAATCTCGTAT
>ENA-OZYQ01000176-OZYQ01000176.1-human-gut-metagenome-genome-assembly--contig:-NODE-176-length-13769-cov-3.921540_pt1 | contig 13769 bp, 7 predicted proteins | sample MGYA00243637_ERZ654131 | MGnify/ENA primary metagenome ERZ654131 (study PRJEB26926, sample SAMN06164953) | human gut metagenome | biome: ENVO:00009003; feature: ENVO:2100002; material: ENVO:00002003... | reverse complement strand
ATAATGAATTTGCACGCAGCAAAAACTAGCAACTCTACAAGGACATACATATCATATTCAGTATAAAGAAGCTGATTTAGTTTAATTTGGAAATTGTCATCCCATGTACATATATGTAATGTCAATATAATCAAGAATGCACCGAATTTGTTTTGCTTTGAAAAAGAATATAAATCTTTAATGTGTTCGTACACTATACACACCCCCTCTCCAACTATAATTATACAATAAAATTAATGCCAGTCAAGTGATTAAGGTATACTAAAAATGAACGAGAATAACCATACACCCATAAATTCAAGACTACTGATATTCCTACTGTTTATCAACTCATTAATGCTTGGATTTATTAAAGTGTATTTTAAAAGCAATACACTTCTTAAGACAAAAGTCGTTGTCATATGGCTTTTGATAAAAGCGGTTATTATACTTTTTAATGTAGGCTACATTAAGAAGAACATATACAATATGACACACAATAAAGAATACCAGACAAGTTCTATCGCAGTGATACGCAACACTCATTTGATGAGCTGCATATGTACTTTTGTGGCGTTCCTTATTATAAAAGTTTGATAGGAGCTGATAAAAATGGTAAAAGTACGCATAGAGGGTTTGCCCGAAGAAGTTGAAAAGTTCACAGAACAGCTGAAAAAGGACGGCTATCACTTTTTGATGGAGAGTGATGACTATCCTAACAGAAATTCGGAGTATGTAAGAAGATATGTGGAGATAAGGTTAAAAGAACAGAGTAACCTAGATACATAAGTGTGTCACAGTGACACACAACTTAAAATCGTAAACCTGAGCGTGTGAAGAAATTCATACGCTCTTTTTATATGCGAAAGGAGAAACAACATGAATACTGAAACGCCAAAGAAAACTAAGTTTGATATCTTGGAAGAAATCATGATAAGCTTTCAAGATGATTATGAAACAGATTATGCTCAAACCCATTGGGTGAAAACCTACAAAGAGCGGAAAGAGCGATTAATTCAGCTTCAAGAGGAAGAATGTGAACTACAAGCGAATGTAATTGATGACGCTCACGATCTGGGCTTTGTTGAAGGAGTAAGATATGCTCTCAACATCATGGATATGACAGACGCAGGAAAGAATAAGGAGCTTTTGGAACGGCTCTTAAATATTCTTGAAAAATAAAAGAGGGGGAACTTAAGTGGATAAGCACGATAAGTATGAAGTTGTAAAGCAAGCATGGTTTGAAATCAATGAGCATCTCAGAAACAATAAGCAGGATTACATTGAGTATCTCAAATTTTCCTCAAAAATGTATAAGCAGCCGTATTCAGACGCTGTGTTAGTATTCCAGCAGGATAGGAATGCAACAAAGATCGCTGAGTATAAGAAATGGGGACGACTGGGGCGATATGTAAGACGTGGTTCTCACGGCGTTGCTGTTTTTGGCAAAAATCACACTTGCAGATATTTATATGACGTCACTCAGACAGGCGGCAAAGAGTTGCCTGAGATGTGGACACTTACTGACCGCAATACAACTGAGCTACTCAATACGCTTAATAACCGATACAATATAAACGCAGGATCGGTCAAAGAATGTATCGAAGCAATGACAGCAAACAGTATTAATTCTGCGCCTATTGCTGAGTCAGTACAAAATGCAATATCTCAAATGGGACTTGACACAAAACAGGCTGAGGTATACCGCCATTCACTGGATTCTGTGGTGCAGTTCGTTGTTTCTCAAAGATGTAATCTTTCAGGTAAAATAAATCTGCACGCCGATGTTGATGTAAGCGCTCTTGACCTTATCAAAAATGCAAGAGATATGATTCTTTTCAGCAGAGCTGTTCAGCACGCTGCCAAAGACACGCTGTTTGAAATTGAAAAAGAAGTTATCGCAATTGACCACAAAAACGAAGCTCTTGACAATGCCAAAACCGCAAAGCAAGAAAGCACATCGGATAGGGTTGATGATATACTCCAAGACCTTATAAAGCTTAAGTTTTCGCAAGAACAGATACTTGCATTAAAACAGGCTGTGGTGGCAGCTGCACAAAATGGTGAACATAACATACGGCATTGGGTAAGCGTCCGATATTCGCCCGATGAACTGCGGCATATATCATCTTTATTGTCTGATTATTATGCTCAGAGTGTCATTGAGCAAACACTCGATCCAAAGGGCATACTCAATGATTACTATACATATGTAAATGAACTCAATGGTCGGCTGAAACTGTCAGATATGTTCTCTCACCATGATTATAGTGATGAACAAAAAGCCATGCTGCAGCAGGGCTTTTCTGAGGGAATTTCCATTACTGTTCTTAACGAGGTCGATGAACGGCTAACGGTAGACGAGATAAAAACATTCTTTGAGATGTTTCATCAGGCAGTTGACGGACAGATAGATCCACATGATGTTCAGATATATCTTGATAAGGCTGTAATAGAGCATTCAAAGCAGAACGTTCAAGTGGTTGAAGCTCAGGATAACTCTGTTGACACAAATTCAGTTGGAGTTGCCAAGAGTGAAAAGTCATTTGCTGAACAGGTCGATGATGTACTTGCAGGAAAGGCAAACCGATACAATGACTTGAAAGTATGCGATACACCTCAAATACTGCTTGACGTTGGCTGTGAGCAACTTCCAATGTTTTATACGAAACGGCATTTGCATGACGCTCTCAAGCCGAAAGGAAATACAGGTGAAAGCATACATTACCACGGATTGAACGCAGAACAAATCAAAAAAATGCCCATGTTACTTGAAAATCCCGTGATTATATATGATTCCCTTTCGAGAAATGATAGCATAATAATCGTAACATCTGAACTTGACAACGAAAAAATGCCTATCATTGCTGCTATAAAGCCAAATGGCAAAGCTAAATATGATTTAGAATTGGTCGAATCCAACTTTGTAATGAGTTTTCATGGCAGAAACAATTTTGAAAATCAAATTAATCGTGCCGTAGAACAAAACAAAGTTCTTTATTACAACAAAGAAAAAAGCCAAGAACTGTTCAGTGTGCTTGGGCTACAATTGTCCAAGGGCTTAAACATTCTTGACTCTAATATTATTATACACCAAAGTCGCAATATTGTCAAGGGTACGCAGCAGGAAAATATTGAATACAAGAATAATTCTGTTACTCAACAGGACAAAAAAATAGAACCATCAAGAATTATAGGTTTGGCTGAAAACCAGCTACGCCCTGCTGTTCCTAATAGCTCTACAAGCAGTATAACAGACTCCTCTGGAGTTGTCAAGAGTGAAAAAACATTTGCTGAACAGATAAATGATGTTTTAAATGGCGTATTCCCAAAATACTCAAATCTAAAGGTTTGTGATACACCACAAATTCTTGTGGATATCGGCTGTGATCGGCTTCCTATGTTGTATACGCAAAGGCATTTAAAAGACGCTCTACATGAAAAATCCCCGAACAATGCACATTGGCACGGCTTAACACTGGAACAGATATGTAATATCCCACATCTTTTAGAAAGCCCTGCCATAATAATGGACTCACTTTCTCCAAACAAAAGTGCTGATAAAAGTATAGTAATTTGTTTAAATAACGTTGATAATGATAATGCACCGATAATCGTAAGTGTTAAACCAAATGGGCAAGGCATTTATGAAATGGAAAATGTATCATCAAACTTTATCACAAGTATTTATGGAAAAGAAAATGGGTTTGCAAACTATGTTGAACGTGCTGCAAAATCAAATAATATTCTGTTTTGGGACAAAGAAAAAAGCCAAGCACTGTTCTCGTGTCAAAGGCTCCAATTGCCTGAGGCGATAAACAATCTTGACTCTAATATTATTATACACCAAAGTCGCAATATTGTCAAGGGTAAGCAACAAGAAAATAGTGCCGATATAAGTTCAAATGATGTTAAATCATTCACTACTTTATCCGAGCCTACGATAACCTGTGAATGGAGCGAAAGCAACTACTTTGAGGACGGCAAGACCTACAGTGTTGCAGAATTTGACACGCTCATGGAACAGGCTGACAGTGAAATGGTGGCAGGAGCAAAGGCTGCAATAGAGAAGTACGGTTCAGCAAAAGCATGGTATGAAGCAGACGCTGATGACGAATTCTCACAGTTTATGGGCTATGATAAGGTCAAGTTTACTATCAATATGCCTGACGGACAAACGATCACTGAACGCCAGGACGCAGGGGACGGATACGGCGGCGTTATTGATTTTCTGAAAAGATACTCAATATACAACTCGATCGTACCTGAGCTTGAAGCTGCAAAAGCCGCACATATGGCAAACCTAGTCGATGAAGTGCCTACACCTACAAATGAAACACAGCCTGAAATAGACAAGCTTTTGGGCAGGCTTAAGCTTGATTGTGATTACTATCTGAAAACAGGTGCAGAAAAGCACTTGTGGGCAGAAACAGTTGAAAAGCAGATAGCTAAGATCAATGAGCTGTATGAGAAAATGCCTGAAAACGCCTACTTCACAAGAGAACAGATAGACGATTATGAAAAGAAAATGCTTGCGATAAAAAATGGTGAGGTCGAAAAACCTATACCATATGAAACGCCTACAATCGCTGATAATGTTCTGTCTGAAGAAAAAAAGACAACACCGCCTGTTTCTGAAAGCGTTCCTATATCTTCTACATCCGATGAACAGATATCACTCTTTGAAACGCCGCAAGAAGATATCAAAACTGAAAAGGTAGAAAAGCCAAAGAAGAATGTCAAAGCAAGCACATACCACTTTGACCCTGATAATGTTGTTGTGGGCGGAGCTGCTGCTCGTTGTGACGCAAATATAGCTGCTATTGAAACATTGCTAAAAATAGAGAGTGAAAAGCGGCTTGCGACACCTGAAGAACAGAAGATAATGGCTAGATACTCAGGTTGGGGCGGAACTGCTCAAGCTTTTGTTGCAGATAATGAGAATGTTTCTGCTGACAGTTGGGGAGCAAGGCAGACTCGCTTAAGAGAGCTTCTGACCGCTGATGAGTATGGTGCTGCAAGATCATCAACACTGACAAGCTTCTATACGCCGCCAGAAGTCATAGACAGCGTATATCTTGCTTTGGAAAGATTTCAATTTGAGGGTGGAAACATCCTAGAGCCTAGCATGGGCGTTGGAAACTTTTTTGCAAAAATGCCTGATGAAATGAGGGCAGATTCAAAACTTTACGGAGTTGAGCTTGACAGCATTTCAGGACGAATAGCCAAGCAGCTCTACCCAGAGGATAATATCCAGATAAAAGGGTTTGAAAAAACAACATTCAAGAATAACAGCTTTGACGCGGTCATAGGTAATATACCTTTTGGAGATTATGGCATTGCAGACAAAGCCTATGACAAATACCACTTCAAAATCCATGACTATTTCGCTGCAAAAGCAGTAGATAAGGTGAAGCCTGGAGGAATTGTTGCCATTGTGACTTCAAAATTCACAATGGACAAGAAAAATGATAAAGCAAGAAAGTATCTTGCCGAACGCTGTGACCTTTTAGGCGCAGTAAGACTTCCCTCTGGAACGTTTAAAGATGCAGACAGCGTTACAACAGATATTATCTTTCTGAAAAAAAGAACAACAATGACCTCTGTTATTCCAAACTGGGTACACGTTTCAGAAACAGCCAACGGCATTCCTTGCAATCAGTATTTTGTGGACAATCCCGATATGGTACTTGGTACTATGGCATGGGACGAGCGTATGCGAGGAAAATATGGTGCAGACAGCAAGGTAACGACCTGCTATGCAAACAGTGACGCTCCCCTTGCACAGCAGCTCATAAATGCCATTTCAAAAATAGACGGCGTTATTGATACTGTGGAAACCGAGCTTGACAATGGGACAGCTGAGATACTCCCTGCTGATCCAACTGTCAGGAACTTCACTCATACCATTGTTGACGGAGATCTTTATTTCCGTGAAAATGAAATAATGGTCAAGGTCACAGAAACAGGCAAATCGCTTGAACGCATGAAAGGGCTTCATACTCTAAGGCAAGCAACTATGGAGCTTATCAATGCCCAGGCTGACGGCTGCACTGATGAACAGCTTGCAGAGCTTCAGAAGAAGCTCAACAGCACATATGACAATTTCAGAACAAAGTTCGGAAATATTACTGACAGCGCCAATTCACGCTGCTTTTCTAATGATGATGACTACAACACTTTAGCAGCACTCGAAGTTGTCAACGTGGAAAATAAGACAGTTGAAAAGGCTGCAATATTCACAAAGAGAACGATACTTCCAGATATTCCAGTTTCAAAAGTTGATACAGCACTAGAAGCACTTCAAGTGTCAATGGACAGATTGGGCAAGGTCGATATTCTCTATATGTCACAGCTCACAGACACTACGCCTGAAAAGGTTATTGCTGACCTTGGTGATGAAATATTCAGAGATCCTGCCAAAGTTAAAGACAATGACCCATATTCAGGCTATACGGAGTCATCTGAATATCTGTCAGGCAATATCCGTGATAAGCTGAGAATAGCTAGAGATCATGCGGAGCATATTGACAGCAGCTACAACAAAAACGTAGAAGCTCTGATGAAAGTTGTGCCAAAAGACCTTGAAGCCAGCGAGATATCCGTAAGGATCGGCGCTAACTGGATCGATGTCGCAGATTACAACAATTTTTTAAACGAGTATGCACACGCAAACACCTATTACTACCCTGTCACAAGAACAAAGCTTGGAGAATACAAAATAGAGGGTAAAACATCTGACCGCTCAGTTGCTGCCACTGAAACATTCGGAACATCAAGAATGAACAGCTATCAGATATTTGAAAATCTTCTTAATCAGCGTGATATTTTAGTTCGTGACAGACGAGAGGAGGGCGATAAGGTATGGTACGAGATAAACACTAAAGAAACACAGCTTGCAAAAGAGAAAGCTCGACTAATGAAAGAAGCGTTCAGAAATTGGCTGTGGAAAGATATGGGCAGGCGTGAAAAATACGTTGCAAAGTACAACTATCTGTTCAATTCCATAAGGGGCAGAGAGTATGACGGCTCACATCAAACCTTTCCAGGCATGAACACATCAATAACGCTGCGGAAACATCAATCAAATGCTATAATGCGTGCAAAGCTTGGTGGAAACACGCTCTTTGCACATGAAGTTGGTGCAGGAAAAAGCTTTGAAATGGTTGCAACTGTAATGGAGAAGAAACGTCTTGGTCTTATAAATAAAGCCTGCGTAGTTGTACCAAAGCACCTTACGCTGCAAATGGCAAGTGAGTGGCTGCGGCTTTATCCAAATGCAAAACTGCTTGTGGCAAAGCCAGAGGACTTTACCAAAGCCAATAGAAAGCGTTTTATTGCAAGATGTGTTACTGGTGACTACGACGCCGTGATAATGTCATTTACACAGTTTGAAAGAATACCTATGTCAGACGAGTACAAAGAGCAGTTCATGCAAAAAGAACTTCACGATATCATGAGTGCGATATCCGAAGCAGGGAGAAAGGATAAATCATCAGTAAAAGCCCTTGAACGTCAGAAGAAAAACATAGAGGAAAGGCTTGAGAAGCTGCTTTCTTCTCCAAAAGACTCATCATTGTGTTTTGAAAAGCTCGGCTTTGACTATCTTGTATGTGATGAAGCACATAACTATAAGAACTGCTTTGTTTCTACAAAAATGTCAAATGTGGCAGGCGTACAAACAACAGCAGCACAAAAATCAGAGGATATGCTGATGAAAACTCAGTATCTCAACAACAAGTACGGCTGCAACAATATACTTTTTGCCACAGGTACACCTATAAGCAATTCCATGGTGGAATTTTATGTTATGCAGCGTTATCTCAGACCAGATCTTCTCGAAAAAGCAGGATTGCAGAACTTTGACGATTGGGCAAGCACATTTGGTGAAGTTGTATCACAATTAGAGATAAAGCCTGCAGGAAACGGCTTTCAAATGAAGAATCGTTTCAGCAAATTCGTAAACATACCTGAGCTTATGCAGATGTATAAGGAATTCGCTGATATTCAAACAGCGGATATGCTGAAACTTCCTGTACCAAAGCTTGAAACAGGCAAGCCGATAGTAGTGACCTCAAAGCCAGACGAACGTCAAAAAGCATACATGAAAGAGCTTGCCACACGTTCTGAAACGATACACAGCGGTACTGTCGACCCACGGCAGGACAATATGCTGAAAATAACTCATGAAGCACGCTTGCTCGGTCTTGACACAAGATGTATTTTCAAAGACGCTCAGCCTGCACCAGACAGCAAAGTGATGAAGCTTATCGATAACCTTGAAAAGAATTACAGAAAAACCATGGCAGAAAAGGGCGTACAGATCGTTTTCTGTGATATAGCGATCAACGAGGACGAAACACACTTCTCTGTGTATAAAGCTATAAAACAGGCACTTATGGAGCGTGGAATACCAGAAAAAGAGATCTGCTTTGCAGGCGACGCAAAGACAGACAAGGCTAGGGACGAAATGTTCAAAAGCCTGCGCAAAGGCGAAAAACGTTTTATCATCGCAAGCACTTCAAAGCTTGGAACTGGCGCAAATATTCAGGATAGGATCTGCGCAATTCATCACCTTGACATACCATGGAAGCCCTCTGACCTCACTCAGCAGGACGGACGTGGCATAAGACAAGGCAACAGATTTTCGCAAGTCGGAATATATCACTATCTTACAGAGGAAACCTTTGACGCATACATGATGGGCATTATAACAAACAAGGCGAAATTCATAAATCAGATCTTGACCTCAAAAAGCCCTGCAAGAGTTTCAGAAGATGTTGACGAAATGGTACTTACATACTCCGAAATGCAGGCTATAGCAAGCGGTAATCCTATGATAAAAGAGAAAATACAGCTTGACAATGATGTTGCAATGCTGAAAACCCTTGAAGCAGAACACAAAAAATCAATTTACAAAATGCAGGAGTTGGCAGAGAAAATTTTGCCGAAACAGATAACACAATACTCTGAACTTCTCACAAAAGCTAGGAACGATATGTCTAAATATCAGGAACATCAGGCGTTGAACAAGGAGTTTGAAATGACAATAGGCGGCGTCAGATACGATAAGAGAGAAAATGCAGGAGAACAAATTGCCGTGGCAATGGCAAAATGTACTGCCACAGGTGAGCCTATAGAGCTTGGAACGTATCATGGCTTTAAAGTCACAATAGAACGAAATCCGTCAGCAAATACATTTTTTGAGCTTGATAATAAACCTTGTATCGCTGTTCTCCACGGAGAACTCACCTATTCATGTGACATTGCCACAGATAATGGCGTGGGAAATGTCAGACGAATTGAAAATCTTGCAGGAATACAGATAAATCAGAAGCAATGTTCTTTTGAAGAACAGCTTGAAAGAGCAAACAAGGATCTCTCAGAAGCTCAGCAAAATATGCTCAAACCATTTGAACATGGACAAGAATTAGCCGAAAAGACAAAGCGTCTTGAATATGTCAATGCACAGCTCAGCGGAAATTCTCAGAGTATAAATAATGCTCATGAAAGTGCTGTGGAATTTAGATTCCATAATAACAAATATCAGGCATTGATCGGCACAAAAAACAAATCAGAATGGTGTGATGTAGTATCAAAGGGTGGCAAACTCATCGCTGCGTCAGATACAAAGGTCTACAATCTGTCTGAAAAAGAAAGCGACCAGTTTCGCAGCTATGTTTTTAACGGTGACAAAATTGACACAGGCAAGAATAATTCCTTACTGGAAAAACTTAAGCCAAAGGCTCTTAAATTATAAAACATTGAGAGGAGGTGAGGGTATATGATAGACAGAAGATACGAATCAGGCAAAAGCTTTGTCATGTACTCTAAAGAGGAGCTTGAAGCCGCACGGCGAACAGATATGGTCACATTTCTCGAAAGCCACGAAGGTTTCAGCTTTAAATCGTCAGGCGGTTGGTATATAGGGATAGAGCATGACAGTCTTAAAATCAATCCAGACCGCTATACCTGGCACTGGTATTCAAGAGATCTGTTTGGAAAAGGTGCTATCGACTGGCTCTGCAAAGTTGACGGATATGGTTTCAGAGATGCTGTATCACGACTCATAGGGGATAGCTGCAGTATACGAGCCTCACCCGATTTAAAAGCCAATGAGCAGCATTATCCGAAAAAAGTTAAGAAGCCAAAAGCTGAGCTTACACCGCCTCAGCCTATGCAGGGCAAATGCCGTGAGCTTTACGCCTACCTCAACATCACAAGAAAGCTGCCTGCCGATATAATTTCATACTGCGTCAGCAATAAGCTTATTTATCTTGATGTAAAAAAGCGAGCTATATTCTGCGGCTATGATAAGACAGGAAAAATGCGATTTGCCGAGGCGAAGATCACAAATACCTTTAACAAATACTATCCGCAGAATATTGAAGGCAGCACTAAGGATTATAGTTTTTATGTTTCCGCAGTGCCCGGCTCTTATGGATATGACCCTGCAAAGATATATGTGTTTGAGGCTCCCATTGACCTGTTGTCACACGGCGCTTTAATGCAGCTTTCAATGAGAAAACAATGCTCAGCTATCGGTCAAGGGGACAAATACCGTCCTGACTGCTGGCTTGGCGTAAACAGAGTATCCCTTTCAGGCTGTTCTGACATAGCACTTAAGCAAAGACTATCTGATGATCCTCGTATCACACAGATAGTCTTTTGTCTTGATAATGACGAAACAGGACAGCAGGCAACGGAAAAGCTTATGAACAAATATTCACAGCAGTATACCGTTTCAGTCAGCATACCGCCTTACGGCAAAGACTGGAACGATACACTCAAGGCTGTGGTGTCAGCACATTCAAAACTAACAGATAAAACAAAAACGGAGGAATGAATTATGAAACTGAAAGAAAAAATCAAAGAAAAGAGCATAAAGCTTAGTGCTCGTATATTCGGAATTATGACAGCTTGTCTGTCATCAGCCATTGCAGCCTTTGCCGATGTTGAAACAGACGCAACCTCAGGTGTATGGGCTTCGGTCGCCACCTGGATCACCAAAAACAAAAATGGGCTTTCCATTGCAGCCAAAGCACTGCTTGGACTGTGTCTGGTCGGCGTTGTTATATGCCTCGGTGCAAGCGGCAAAAACGGCATATCCTCAGTCAAGGGATGGCTTATCGTCATCGGCGTGGCTGCTGCCCTGCTCGTTTTCGGTGACGCTTTCCTTGACTCAATATATGTAGCTTGATCTGCACGGACACATAATTGTGTGTGTCCGTAAAAGCGTTATTTTTAACGTTTTTACGGGCATACACAGATAGACAGAAAGGAGTATTATTTTGAAGTACATGAAAAGCAAAAAGGTATGGTATCAGCTTATATTCATCACCGCCATTGTTATGAGCGGCTGCGGCAGTATACAGGCTTGTGCAGCAGAACTGGGATATACAGGGTGTTCCTCAGAGATTTTGAAAATGGTAACAATAAAGAATCATTTTCGTGATCTGTTGATAAATATAGAATTTAACATACTGAGTTTTCTTTGTGATGTGATAGATTACTTTGATAAGGCTGTCAAAACATTACTCAAACTCAATTTCTTCGACTACCTGTCGGACGAATTCAGCTTAAGTCAAATGCAAACAATTATTCTGTCTATTATGAGCCTTGCACTCGTTTTTGGAGCGTGTGCTCTCGTGATATTCAGAAATAAGATCAAGGTGTCTGATTTTCTGATGAGTATTTTGGTTGCAACTATACTGCTTGTGGCTTTTCCGGCATTCATATCTTCTTGCAACTCACTTCGCAGCAAGGGTATAACAACAGCACAGAACATAAAGATCAATGATCAATCTGAACAAACAACGGTCGACAAAGACGGCACAGTCACTGTCGGAACATTGGGCAAGGATCTTCTGGCGTCGGGAATATATGACGTTGAAAACAGCGTTGATAATAAGAAGATGATGACTTACCTCGATACTGTGGGCAGTTCAGGAAATGTAAAGGACATTCAGATAACAGGTGGAATTGAGCCTGACGATAGCAAATCTTGGACTACCCGTTATCTTACAGATATACATGACGTATATCCTAAGCAGAAAAAGTACAATAGTCTAACCACAGAGAATATGATGTCCCTTTTAGGACTTGAAAATGAATATAATGTTCTAAAGAATGCAAATGGAGAGCTTATACTCAGTGCAGATTATGGTGCAAATATGCAGGTATACTGTTCTGTATACAGCACATCAGGCTCAATATACGGAAGCGTTCTGTCTGAAAAAGATTATGAAACATTTTTGTCAGCTTCTATTGGTGACGCTTGTCCTTATGGTGCTACACTTGGAGATCTGCATTATCCAGACGGCAGCAGGATAACAAATGTCATTAACTATAATACATATCTTCGTGACCTTATAGCAAACCACCCTGCTGTAGCTGCCGCAGGCAAAACGCAGGAGGTAGGAGCAAACGCACATACTGTTGAGGAAGCACTTGACATTATCAAAGATGATGTTATAAGGGAGCTTAACATAGCGGCAAATACAAATACCGCCAAAGATGCAGAACCAGTAAATGCAGAATATCAATCTTTTCCTCTTTTTGACGAGGAAGATTATGATGATCTTAATTCGGTAGAGCAGATCATACGCAGAAATATAACCAGCGGCTACACGGTTGACTGTTTATATTATTATCATATCGACTTCTGGTCAACCTTTGTGCTTATGCTTGCAGTGGCTATCTGCCTTATTTTCAGCGGAATAAAAATAGCAACTACGCTATTTGAAATAATGTTTGCACAGCTCATTACACCCTTTATCATAGCAACAGACCTTAACGGCTCAGGCAGGGCTAAAAAAGCTATCCAGAATATGCTGCTTTCAAACATAATTCTTATGATAGTTGTAATTCTTTTAAGAATATACATAGCCGTTATATGGGGCATAAAAGGGTCGGAATACGGCAGCAATTTTGCGGTAATGCTCATAGTTATAATAGCAGGCGCAAAGTTTGTGATAGACGGTCCAGAGGTGTTGACAAAGCTGTTCGGCATTGACGCAGGCGTTAAGTCAGGTGCAGCCACAATGATGGCTATCAACCAATCAATGCAAATGGGCAGTTATGCCACAATGGGACTTGCTCGTGCAGGAAGCAGCGTTGTACATGGTGCAAGTAATATAGCAAAGCATACCGCAAGCAGCGCAGCAGGAGCAGTAAAAGGCTTTGCAGGCGGCGTATATGGCGGTATACACGGCGGTGATACTACCCCTGGAAAGATAGGAAAAGCTATAGGCGGAGCGGCTGTTGGAACTGTAACAGGCGCTGTCGGCGGAGCTTTCGGTCATACTAATGCAGGCGCAAAGGCAGCTTATGCAGCAACAAATCCAGGCTCAATAAAAGATACATTCTCAAATGCAAAAGACAACATTGCCAATAACGTAAAAGAGTCTGTAGGAGAGGGCTTTTCATCAGGCGGCGCAGGCAGTGTTTCAAAAGGTGCTGACGGAAAGGACGGCTTAAATGGCGCTAACGGCATGAATGGAGCTAAAGGCGACAGAGGTGCGCAAGGCGCAGCAGGCAAAGACGGCACAAATGGAACTGACGCAAGAGCCGATAACAACAGCGGAAACAGCAACAATAACAGCAATAATAACGGCACGTCTCAGCCTGCTCGTGGCAGTGGCTTTGACGTTCCGACATCATCAGGTGAAAATAGCAACAATGCCACTAGCAAGAGCGGCAACGGTTTGAATATTCCAAATCCTGCAAGCAGCAATACCGCCCTGTCTCTTATACACATCTCCGAGCCCACGAGACGCTCATGAATCTCG
>ENA-OZYQ01000156-OZYQ01000156.1-human-gut-metagenome-genome-assembly--contig:-NODE-156-length-14709-cov-8.691347_pt1 | contig 14709 bp, 15 predicted proteins | sample MGYA00243637_ERZ654131 | MGnify/ENA primary metagenome ERZ654131 (study PRJEB26926, sample SAMN06164953) | human gut metagenome | biome: ENVO:00009003; feature: ENVO:2100002; material: ENVO:00002003... | reverse complement strand
ACGAGATTCATGAGCGTCTCGTGGGCTCGGAGATGTGTATAAGAGACAGTTCTCATATAGTCCAAAGTTGCGGTAGAACTGTTCACAAGTTTTATGGGATAATTTGAATACGAAAAGTGAGCAACAAATCGGAATTTGAAAACCACGATTTCATAAGTGGTTACTGCCCCTCATAGGGCTTTAATAAAATCCTCCAAAACGCTTGAAAACAAAGGATTTATCGCAATGTGTCCGCCTTATCCCTTTATACGATTTCACTTGCGTTTATGCTTCCCTCGCCACCTCATAAGGGCAAAAATAAGGGAAGAAAAATCTGATAACAAGCTATAAAAACAAGTGGCAATCGGGAAACTGTGACATATGTGCGAATATATTATACTGGAGGATTTCAAGATGGACAAGTACATTTATGATGAAAACAACGGTCTTTGGTATGAACTGCAAGGCGAATACTATTTGCCGTGCCTTAGCTTGCCACCCGAAGAAGAAAAGCCTATCGGGATATGGGGACAGCGGCACAAACGCTACCTGAAAGAACATAGAAAAGCAACCTACACAACACTTCTGACCAGCGGTAAGCTCAACACTTATCTTTCCGGCATCAACGAACAGGCGCAGGAACGCTTTGAACGGCTCATAGATGGCATGAAGCAGGCACAGGGTATCACGGAACAATTAAAGGCGGAAAACGCCTTAGAATGGGTCAGGAGAATGAATAATATACGGGCTTGTGCGATGGAGATTGTGAATAAAGAAATCATCTTCGCATAGCAGACTGGCGGTAACGCAAAGCGAGGGGTAAAGGTGTAAATGCCTTACCCCTCGTATTTTATGACGAGAATATGGCTTAACACAAGGCATTTGTGGGTTAAAAGCGCTACAGTAGAGAGATTATGCTGAAAACATAGGGTTTGGCAATCCAAAAGCAAACTTTTTATGAATGTTGTCTGTTGCCTCTTGACTTATATCGGCAATCTATATATAATCGATATGTAGACTGTCGATACAAGGAGGGACATATATGGCAATTGATAAATCTCTGATTTCAGGGAATACAGATATGCTGATTTTGAAGCTGCTTGAAAAACAAGATATGTATGGGTATCAGATGATAGAAGAACTTGCGAAGCAATCCGACCATACTTTTGAATTGAAAGCAGGAACATTATATCCTCTGCTCCATCTCTTAGAGCAAAAGCAGTATCTTGTGTCCTATGACGGAGAAACTGTTGCGGGGAAAACAAGAAAATATTACAGGATTACAGATGAAGGGAAAAGATTTCTTGTGGTGCGGCTGTCTGAGTGGGAAAGCTACTCTGCCGCAGTCAATAAGGTTTTGTCGGGGGGTGTTTTGCTTGCAGGAATATAATTCTCCCGAAGAATATATCAAGGATGTTCAAAGATACATTCGTTGGAGCAGAGCAAAGGTTGTGGCAACAAGAGAGCTTTCTGACCACATAAACGACCAATACGATGCTTTGCGGGAAAACGGTCTGAATCAGAAAGAAGCAATGAGAAAAGCCATTGAAGAAATGGGCGATGCAGATGTAGTTGGGACAGAGCTTGATATTGTCCACCGCCCGAAAGTGAATTGGCTGTTGCTGCTCATAGCAGGCGTGTTGCTGCTGAGTGGTATTCTAATCTCTGCTATGCTAACCTCAATATCCCTGACCGTACCAAAGATAATCGGTATTGTGCTTGGAGTTTGTGTTGCTGCTTTTTTGTATTTTATTGATTACACTGTCTTAATTCGCTTTCCAAGAGCGTTATACGGACTGCTCTCACTGGCGGCAATCTTCGGGCTACTCTATGAATTATGGAACGGATTTGCACCGCTTGGATACGGTTTTCTGTTCTACCTGCTGCTATGCTATCCGATTGTTTTGGTCGGAATCCTGTTTTATGAAAAGAACAGTGAAAGCGAGACAAAAATCATACATTACTGGCTATATGCTATTTTTCCGCTGACTTTAGCGTTAATAAATCAAGCGTTTCCAGTTTTTGTGTTGCTGTTGGCTTGCGAGCTATTCATCTTTTGCTGCGGGTTAAAATTAAAATGGCTGAAATGGAATCGTGTTAATATCTTCGGTGTGGCTTGTATGCTGATTTTTCTTATTATCGGAGTGTACCTGTTAAGCCGCTTTTATCATCTTTTTCGCTTGCAGGAAAATACAGGATATTTACAACAGCTCGATTTCTTTTCGGTGTTTCGTGAAGCGGAGTTAATTGGAAAAAGCGGAATGCCTGTTGATGTGAAGGTAATGAGCTACTTCTATGACCACCCAATCACCCTGCTCCTGTACGAATACGGAAAATTTTCACTTGTATTTTTGCTGTTTGTATTCGGGATATTGTTTGCTATCCTTTACAGGACTTCAAAAAAGCAGGATACAGAGGTTGGCAAACTTCTAACCAATACCGTGCTGTTGATTTATATTTTACGAATTGTTTTCACTGCCTTATCCGACATTGGGGTTCTTCCGAACTTCTTTATGTGCGTCCCCTTCGTTGTAACAGGAGGAATGTTCATTATTTACGATATGGCACTTGTTGGAATTATCCTATCAGTAAACCGCAATGAGAGCATTGCAAAGGATTGGATTAAATTAAAAAGCAAGCGTAACGCTGCTAAAAACGGAGGTCAACTATGAAAAAATTCTTATGTGCTATTCTATTCTTGACGATGGTAATCAGTCTCTCCGCCTGCGGCGGTAAAGGCGTTTCGACACTTGTGAAGCATTATGGTCAGGAAAAGGTCGATGAAATGGAAATCGAGTGTACCGATGAAACACAGCTAAAGGTCGCAAATGACCTCATAGCAGAAGCAAAGGATATTATGTCTTACTGCGGGTCAGGAGACGGTACGAATAAAGAGGACTGCGGTGCGTTAGAAAGATACTATTTCTTTGATGATAAGGCGGTTCGGGCAGATGTTTCGATAGAACTTGTAACCACCAAACAGGAAAATGGGAAGGGATATATCTGGGTGAAATATTCAGCCGATTATTACGATAAGGATGATACTCTCATTTCTGGTAACGGAGAAGCATATTCACGTTGGGATATTGAACAGTTAGATGGAAAATGGACGGTAACGTTAATTGACGAAATACCGTAAGGATTGGTGAGTGTATGCAGAAACAAGCCGAATGGATATTATGTCCTGTTTGTGGCAACAAAACCCGTGACAGAACAAGATATGATACGGTCTTGAAAAACTATCCTCTCTACTGCCCGAAGTGCAAGCAGGAAACGCTGATAGAAGCAGAGAACTTGAAAGTAACCGTTATAAAGAAACAGGAAAACTAATCTCTATATGTATGCCGCCGTGTATGGGTAAAACCATAGCGGCGGTTTTTCTTCGCCTATCGGCTGCCTCTGTCAAAGGATTTCTTTCGTGGCTTTTGCTGTCTGCCCTGCTCCTGCAACTGTCTGAGCCTGTTTCGGACGCTCTCCTTTTCGGGCGGTCTTGGCGGTCTGCTCTTTTGTTTCACCTGACGCTCCCATTCGGCAAGGTCACGGTTGTATTGTTCCACAACGGCTTCCGCCTCCCGATAGGTCGCCATGAATGCCTGCACATCGGGATAACCGTCCTCCCTGAGAATATCGGGGAGCTTATCCAGCCTGCGGTCAATTTCTTGCTCCGTCTGCTGTATCTGCTCGGTAAGGGCTTTGCGCTCCTTGCCCTTGAAAATCCCTGTTGTTTCTGCAAGCTGTGTTTTCAGCTTGGGCAGAATGTTGTCCTGCAAATTCCTAATCCCTCTTGCCTCATCCTGCACCCGTATCATTAGATTCCGCATGGTGCAGAACTCTGTCATATCAATATCCAGCGTGGGCTTCGGCGGTATCCCGTATTCACGGATAAGGTTTTGTAAAATGTCCTTCGCCTTGTTCACGATACGGCGGAACAGATTCGGCAGCCAGCCCTCGCTTTTAATGGATTGGCTAACCTTGTCGTGTATCTCGGTTTGTTTGATTTCCAGTATTTTAGCCTCCTCAATCCCCGATACAAGTGCCATGTCCGCTGTCCTGTTCCATTCCTGCCTTGTAGCGTTGTCGGCTGCAATCTCTTCGGCTTTGGGATTGTTCTTGCCTATTTTCTTTGTCGGCAGGTACACGCTGTTTTTGTCAAATACCTTCAGGTGCTGTTCAGGGTTTTCAATATGGAGATTGATAAGGTTTGTATAATCCTCTTTTACCTCCCGAAGAAAAGGCTCTCTCTTGAAGCGGTCATCCTTTACGGTGAACAGATGGCTTTCGTAAACCTCTCCCTTTTTGATAATGGTACAGCCTTTTCTTATCTGCCCGTCCTCACCTGTGATTTCCTTCTTGGTGCGTACCCGCTTGCCTGTTTCGTCAAAGAATACGCTTCTTGTGGCAATCTTCACATCAGGCTCAGGAAGCAGCTTCCTTTCGCTGAAAATCAGATGAATGTGGTAATTGGTCTTGCGCTTATTGTGGTGCAATGCCGACACACATTCCACGCCGTACCGCCTGCGGAACTCATCTGTAAAATCCTCAAGCACCTGCTGCGGCTCGTACTGCGTGTAAACTTCGGGCAGGGCGATAATCAGCTCCCTTGCCTCAATACATTTCCCCTCTGCGCCGCTGCGCTGGAACTCCTGCCGGCTCTCCCTTGCGAGATTATTCCAAAAGGCATTGTCGGCGGTGCGGTAAGTGGCGTACAGATTTTCCTGTCTTGCGTGGCTGGTGATATACGATATTCGTCCTTTGACATTAGGCAGCTTCGACATCTGTATGAAGCTGTGTCTTGCCATAATCCAACCTTTCTTTAAAATATACCGTTCTCATTTTGCAACCGTCTTGACGGTTGCTGCTGTTTCGGCGGCTTTGCTGACGGAACAGCGCCGTATCAAAAGCGGCAGGGATTTCCTGCAAGCGTTGATACGGTAGCTCCCCGCAGGGGCGAAATACCCTGAGTACAAATCGACAGATTTGTGCGAGGGGTGTATTTCGCTCTCAAACGCCGAGGGCTTTAAGAACGGTCAATCTACTCGGCGGACATCATTCTGATTGAGAAGATTTCTGCCTTGATTGACCGTCATAAAACGCTCCAGCGTGTCCCTTCGGATAATGGTCTTGCGCCCTACCTTTAAGACAGGCAGCTTGCCCCAGTCCACCAATTTCCGCATGGTGTTCCTGCCGATACCCGTACATTCGGCGGCTTCCTCGATGGTCATACCTATTTTAACTGCGTTCATTATCTCATCCTCCTTTTGAAATACTTGTTTTGCAACTGTACAATCCTAATTATACTTATTTTGCAATCTCGTGTCAACCTGTTTTGCAACTGTTTAGGAATTTTTTTTAATATTTATCCCGTTTCAGGGTTGCAATCTGCATTTTGATGTGCTATAATGATACTCGTCAGGAGGTGAAAACCTTGAAAAAAGAAATTGAATTCACCGCAAAACAAGTCGGTGAACGGGTAAAAGAGCGCCGAACAGAACTAAACCTTACCATGCCTGAGCTTGGAAAGCGTATCGGCGTAAACAAATCCACCATTCAGCGGTATGAAGCAGACGGCGTTGACCCGAAGCGTACTATGATTATCAACGGTCTTGCCGATGCGCTGCTTACCACTCCCGAATGGCTGACAGGGCTTTCCGAGGAAAAGGAATATGATGCCTGCACGCTCTGCCAAAAGGACATTGAGGAGCATATCAAAAAGTACCTTGATACGGTTTCCTCCACGGTCAGCGGAGAGCCGCACCAGCAGCTTCTTACCACCTTCCTCGGCAAGATGATTGACCTGTACTCGGTGCTGTGCCACTACTTTGCCAACGCTATGGCGGAGGTTGACCGTGTGGCGGAGGACGAGGGCTTGAAGCAGTCGATTATGCGGTATGCGATTGAGGTGGGCGCAATCGAAGAACGGGTCTACCGCAAAGAAATGGAAATACCTATCGAAGATATGAAGCGTTTTTTAGACGGAATTTTACATATCTACGATGAGGGACGCACCAAAGTATCTATGGGCGACCTCTTCGGGATAGTGACGGAAGCCGAAAACAGGCTTGCCGAAAAAGAAAATTCCGTGGCACCTTGACAAAAAAATATGCCGATTGAAACCAACCGGCAAAAGTGACATTCTTTACTTTACGCACACCATATGTCACAGTCCCGATTGCCACGGATAGAAAGGAGTTTTTATCTATGGCAAAAGGTTCTGTAAGAAAGAAAGGCAAAAAGTGGTACTACCGCTTCTATATCGAAGATGAAAGCGGCAATCTGGTACAGCGTGAATTCGTGGGAACAGAAAGCAAATCCGAAACGGAAGCCCTGCTCCGCAAGGCGATGGAGGACTACGAGGAAAAGAAATTCGTTGCAAAGTCTGAAAACGCCACGGTGGGAATGCTGCTGGATATGTGGGTGGAGGAAGAACTAAAGCCCGGCAGTCTCAGCAACGGTACGGTAATGGCATATCAGGGTACGGTAAACCGTATCAAGCAGCACCCTATCGGCAGCCGAAAGCTGAAAACCGTCACCGCCGACCATTTGCAGGCGTATATGGATTTTCTCAGCTTCGGCGGGACAAATCCCGACGGTACAACGGCAAAGGCACTTAGCAAAGGGTATCTGCGTTTGTTCTCGGCAGTCCTGCAAGGAGCGTTCCACTTTGCGGTATTCCCCAAACGGCTGATTACCTTCAACCCGATGCAGTATGTGGTATGGCGGGGCAAAAAAGAGGACTATGACCTGTTTTCGGACGAGGACGGCAATACCGATTCCACACCCACGCTCAGCCATGAGCAATATCTGAAGCTGGAGGAATTTCTGAAAAAGAAAGATAACCCCGCTTTACTGCCCATTCAGATTGCCTACTACACGGGGCTTCGCATCGGCGAAGTCTGCGGCTTGACTTGGCAGGATGTCAACCTTGACAAGCAGTACCTTACGGTGCGCCGCAGTATGCGCTACAACGGGGCAAGGCATAAAACCGAGATAGGAGCGACCAAACGGAAGAAAGTCCGTACCGTGGACTTCTGCGACACGCTGGCGGCGATCCTCAAAGCGGCGAAAACCGAACAGCACAAAAACCGCCTCCAGTATGGCGGGCTTTACCACCTCAACTACTACACCGAGGTGAAGGAAAAAGACCGTACTTACTACGAGGTTTACAGCCTGCCGAGGACAGATGAAATCCCAGAGGGGTACAAGGAAATATCCTTTGTCTGCCTCAGACCTGACGGCGCATACGAATCACCGAGTACGGTAGGGATTATGTGCAGGACGGCAAGCAGAAAGGTCGAGGGCTTGGAGGGCTTTCATTTCCACCAACTTCGTCACCCGTATGTCAAGCACACGACAAAAATTTTTAGCTTGCGCTTGATGAATTTTCAAGCGCAGGCTTATCCTGATGCTCGGCGAAAAACTCGCGGAGCTTGTCAGCTTCTTCGGGGAGGACAAAGCCGAAGCCCTGTCCGTCCACTTTGTAATAGAAAGCGATTTTCATATCTGCCACCTCAATCGAAAATATCTTGGATTTTGTATGCAACCTCAATACGCTTGTCGGGGTACACCAGCACCCGGTCAATCAGCAGCTCGGCCAGCTCGGTGGTCAGCGTGTCCGCATCGAAAATCGCCTTGGACGCTTCCTTGCGGCTGTCCTGTCGCGTCTGTTCGTCCTGCTTCTGTTTCGCCTGTGCCAATACTGCGGCATAGGCGTTTTTCGTTTTCAGCAGCAGCTCGTCACACGCAGCCTTTTCCGCCTTGTAGGTGTTCAGGTCGATCTCGCCCATGAGATAGCGTTCGTAAAGTGTGCGCTTGCCGTCTTGCAGCGTCTCGATCTGCTGCTCATATTCGGCGCGTTCCGGCACGGAAGCATCCACTTGGAGCGTACCGTCAGGGACAGGCGGTGCGGCGGCTTCCATCTGCTTTTTCAGCGTCAGGAATACCGTCTGTTCCAGCTCTGCGGCGTTCAGGCGCATCTTGTGGCAGCGGCTTTCTACGTCCGCCTCGGAATGGCGGCAGTGATAGTATGAGGTTTTCTGCATGGTGCGGGACAGCGCATGACCGCAGCAGCCACAGAAGGCTTTGCCTTTCAGCGGGTAGTCCCGCTTTTTCTTGTTTGGCTGGGAAAATCGGAGCTGGCTGGCCTGCACGGTATCAAACACGGCTTTCTCTACGATGGCCGGGTGATGGTCGGGGATGATGTACCATGATTCTCTGTCCTTCAGGCGGCTTCTGTTGCCGCCTACTTCGAGAACCGCCCGCTTGCCGATTACATACACGCCAGTGTAGCGTTCGTCCTCCAAAATGCGGAGAATGGTGGATGTACTCCAAATCCCGTGACAGCGGGAAATATCGTGGGTATGGTTGCCTCGCGCCGCTTTGTACTGGCCGGGAGTGGGAATGTTTCTGCGGAACAGCTCCCGCGTGATGGCGGTGGCGTTGATGCCCTCGGCGGCAAGCTGGAAGATGAGCTGCACAACGGCAGCGGCCTCCGGGTCAGGCTCCATTCTGCCATTGGCGCTTTTGCGGTAGCCGTAGGGACAAATCTTGCTCTGATACTCGCCGCGCTGCATCTTGGCGTACTTGGCGCTCTTGGTTTTGATAGACATATCGCGGCTGTAATACTCGCTGATGAGGTACTTGAACGCCACATCCATGCCGCCGGTGTCGCCCTTGAATTTGCTGCTGTCAAAATCGTCGCTGATGGAAATGAAGCGGGTATGGAACAGCGGGAACACGCGCTCGATAAAGTAGCCGGTTTCAATGCTGTTGCGCCCGAAGCGGGAAAAATCCTTGACGATGATGCAGTCGATCTGATTGGCCCGCACCAGCTCAATGAGCTTCTGTACCTGCGGACGCTCAAAATTCGTGCCGCTGTATCCGTTGTCGATGAACTCCATGATCTCCGCGTTCAGAGCTTCGGGCATGGATGCCGCATATTCATGGAGAACAAGGCTCTGATTCTCAATGCTCAAGCTGTCGTACTTGTAGTCCTCGATAGAGAGGCGGATGTAGAGGGCAATCACATATTTCTGCATTGTTCCAGCACCTCCGCATAGGTTTCAAACTCGCTTTGGAAGCGATAGCGCACCGTGATCTGCTTGTCGTGGGATACCTCGATGCGGTCGATCAGCCGCTCGATGAGTGCGCCGGTCAGCGCACGGTCGGTCTTGATCTGCGCGGCATCCTGCTCCAGCGCACGGTGCTGCTCAATCTGCGTATCCATCGTCCGCAGACCGTCCTCCAACTGCTCCATTTCCACGGCGAGGTCGGCAATGCGGCTTTCGTACTTTTCCTTGTAGTCGAAATATTCATCCTTGGTAAGAACGCCTTGGACGAGGTTTTCATATAAGCTCCGCACGATACCGCGAAGCCGCTGGATTTCCTGCTTGCGGCTGGTGATCTTCTCCCACAGCTCGGCACGTTCAGCGGCCTGCCGGGGTAGCTCTGCAAGGGAGAGGGTGTATTGCCCCAGCGCCGTATCAAGCGCGTCCTGAAGCATATCTGCCAGCATATCCAGCAGCATATCCTCGCGGATGGTCACACCGGGGCAGGCATCTTTGCTGATTCGGCTCTGGCTCAGACAATGGTAGAAGTACACATCGTCGGACTTCTTGCGGATATTCCGCTGCCGGTGCAGGCTGCCGCCGCAATGGGCGCAGAACACCTTGCCTTTGAGAAGATTCAGCGTGAAGGCTTTGACCTCCCGTGCCTTGGCGCGGCTGGCGGTCTGATTGAGATTTTCCTGCACCACCGCGAACTGTTCCCGGCTGATGATGGCCTCGTGGGTGTCCCGTACCACCGTCCATTCCTCGGCATCGGCCTTGACCTGCCGGTGATCCACGGTTTTGGTCTGCCCCTGAACGAGATCTCCAGTGTAGACCTCGGAGCGGAGAATAACGCCGACCGTTCGGGTCTGCCACTTGCCGCTGCCGAGCAAATTTTCGTGGGTGATCTTGCCCTGCATCTTCTTGTAGTGGCTGGGGGTGAGAACGCCCGCCTCATTCAGCCGCACGGCGATGGTATTCAGGCCAGCGCCCTCGGAAGCCCAGCAGAACATCCGCTGCACCACGACGGCGGCAACGGGGTCGATGATAAGCTGGTGGCAATCGTCCTCCGCTTTCAGATAACCGTAGGGAGTACGCGCACCGATGAACTTGCCGTCCTTCATGGCCTGCCGCTGCTGCGCCCTGATCTTGCGCCCAATGTCCAAAGCGTAGGCTTCGTTTATCATGTTCCGCAGCGGGATGATGATACCGGAATGGGCATCCTCTGGGTTGGCGGTGTCGAAGTTTTCATTGACCGCAATAAAGCGGATGCTGCGGATGCGGAAATACTGCTCGATGTAGTAGCCGGTGTCGATGGTGTTTCGTCCCAAACGGGAAAGGTCTTTGACAATCACGCAGTTTACATGACCGGCCTCAATATCCGAGAGCATCTGCTGAAAGCCCGGACGGTGGAAAGCTGACGTTAGATAACGATACTTTTGAAAACACTGGAAAATCAAGGTTTTTCGAGCGACGGACAAGCAGGGTATTGTACTAAAAACTGAATACGACGCAGAAGCGGCGTTTCTTACTCTCTACATGGGAGAACAGGAACGCCGCTTTTTTATGCCCTTTGTTACGCAGTAGGGGCAGAAAAAGCCTTGCTACAAGCGATTTTGCGGGCGCGTATCTGGCGCGGCAAGGGATTTATACCTTATCCCCCGAAACCGCGCTTCTACTGCGTAACAAATCCACAGCAAAAGGAGTGATTTACTATGGCAGTTTTCAGAGTGGAACGGAACAAGGGCTACACCGTAATGAGCAACCACCACCTACGCAACAAGGAGCTTTCCTTAAAGGCAAAAGGGCTGTTGTCGCAAATGCTGTCACTCCCCGAAGATTGGGACTACACCTTGAAAGGCTTATCCCTTATCAACCGGGAGAAGATAGACGCTATCCGCGAAGCCATTAAGGAGCTTGAACGCGCCGGGTATATCGTTCGGTCAAGGGAGCGCGACGAGAAAGGACGCTTGCGGGGCGCGGACTATGTGATATTCGAGCAGCCGCAGCCGCCTACGCCGGATTTACCTACATTGGAAAATCCAACATTGGATAATCCAACGCAGGAAAAACCAACATTGGAAAAACCTACGTTGGAAAATCCAACGCAATTAAATAAAGATATACAAAGAACTGACTTACCAAAAAAAGAAAAATCAAATACAGATTTATCAAGTACCCATTCCATTCCTATCCTTTCCCCTAACCCCTCTCCTTGCAGAGAAGCGGCTACGCCGCCGGAACGGAAAGGAACGGAAGCGGCAGCACAGAGCGCAGTTGATATATACCGGGAAATCATCAAGGACAATATCGACTACCACATTCTCAAACAGGACATGAAGTTTGACGGGGACAGGCTGGACGAGATTGTAGACCTCATGCTTGAAACCGTATGCACCGCCAGAAAGCGGGTACGGATTGCGGGGGACGACTACCCGGCAGAGCTTGTGAAATCTAAGTTTATGAAACTGGACGGCGAGCATATCCGCTTTGTGCTTGACTGTATGCGGGAGAACACAACGAAAATCCGCAACATCAAGCAATATCTGAAAGCAGCCCTTTTCAACGCCCCGTCCACTATCGGCAATTATTACACTTCCCTTGTCGCCCATGACATGGCAAGCGGCGCACTGTCACCGAAGAAGCCGCAGTACGGCGACCCGGACTATTATTCATTCAAACCGGGCGAAAGCCTGTAAAACAACAAAAGGAGGATTTTATTATGGCACAGAAAATGACAGGAGCATTGGTATTTGACGAGCGCACCGACCGTTACGACATTCGCTTTGACTTAAACAGCTACTACGGGGGCTTGCATTGCGGTGAGTGCTTTGACGTATTCGTGCGGGGCAAGTGGAAGCCGACCCGGATTGAGTACGGCGACAACTGGTATCTTGTGGGTATCAGAGCCGAGGACTTGAACGGGCTGCGGGTGCGTATCTGACCGCCGCCCCATAAAGAAACGCGAAAGGAGGACGCGAGGAATTGCAGGACGAAGTAAACGAAAAGACCATAGCCCTTTACATCAAGACCGGGAAGCTGACCGCCCAGACGCTCCAAAAGGCAATGAAAGCCATACTGTCAAAGGGCAAAAAGCAGCTTGCAAAACCGCCACAGGGAAAGCAGAGCTTAAAGCAGCTTATGAAGCAGAACGCGGGCGTTTCCAACATTGAGATTACCGAGGGCAATATCAAAGCCTTTGAGAGTACGGCGAAAAAGTACGGTATCGACTTTGCGCTGAAAAAGGACGCAACGGAAAGCCCGCCCCGCTATCTGGTTTTTTTCAAGGGGCGGGACGCGGACGTGCTGACCGCAGCCTTTAAGGAGTTTTCCGCAAAGAAGCTGACACAGGAGAAAAAGCCCTCTATCCGAAAGCTGCTCTCTACGCTCAAAGAAGCCGCACAGGGCAAGAACGCGGAACGGGCAAAGGTCAAGAACAAGGACAGGGAGGTATCGCTATGAAGCCGGAAATCAAGAAGCTGCTTATCCTAAATCTCCCGTATCTGCTCTTTGTCTGGCTCTTTGATAAAGTGGGCGCGGCTGTCCGTCTATCCCCCGGCGCGGACGCAAGCGCAAAGCTGCTACATCTTGGGGACGGTTTTACCACCGCCTTTTCCAGTATCGCGCCGAGCTTCCACCCGGCAGACTTACTTATCGGCATTGCGGGGGCGGTCATTGTCCGGCTGATTATCTACACCAAAGGCAAGAACGCGAAGAAATACCGCCGCGGGACAGAATACGGTTCGGCGCGTTGGGGCGGGGCTGACGACATAAAGCCGTACACAGACCCGGTATTTGAGAACAATATCCCCTTAACGCAGACGGAACGGCTCACCATGAACAGCCGCCCGAAGCAGCCGAAATACGCAAGAAACAAAAATATTCTTGTAATCGGCGGTTCCGGCAGCGGCAAGACCCGGTTCTTTGTGAAACCGTCGCTCATGCAATGTACGTCAAAGGATTTTCCAACGTCGTATATCGTCACTGACCCGAAAGGAACACTGATTTTGGAAACCGGGAAAATGTTGCAGCGGTACAAATACCGTATCAAAGTGCTAAATACGATTAACTTCAAAAAATCCATGAAATACAATCCCTTTGCCTATCTGCGGAGCGAAAAGGACATTTTGAAATTAGTCAATACCATTATCGCCAACACCAAAGGCGACGGGGAAAAATCCGGCGAGGATTTCTGGGTGAAAGCGGAAAAGCTCTACTACACCGCACTAATCGGCTATATCTGGTATGAAGCCCCAGAGGACGAGAAGAACTTCACGACGCTGCTTGAAATGATAAATGCGTCGGAAGCCCGCGAGGACGACGAGGATTTCCAGAACCCGGTTGACCTCATGTTTGAACGTCTGGAAGAAAAAGACCCGGAACATTTTGCAGTCAAGCAGTACAAAAAATACAAACTGGCGGCGGGAAAGACGGACGCTGGGAGGGAAGATACACAGTCGGTCACGATCCGGAAACTGGCAAAGCCATCATCAAAAATGTTCTCGGCAAGACGCAGGCCGAAGTCAAGGAGAAACTCAAGAAAGCCATCGAGGAAAACGTCGGCATCGACTACGGCAAAGCGAAAACTTACACCGTGGGAAGTTGGCTGGAGGTCTGGATGGAAAACTACGCCAAGGTGAAACTCAGACCGTCCACGTTCAAGACCAGCCAAGGTTTTCTGAAAAACCACATCAAGCCGCAGATCGGCGGCATCCCGCTGGCAGACCTGACTTCTCTGGACTTACAGCGGTTTTACAAGCACCTGTTGGACGGCGGGCGAGTAGACCGCATCGAAGCGAAAAAGAAACCGAAAGGTCTGGCTCCCAAAACGGTACGGAACATCCACCAAATGATCGGCTCGGCATACAATCTTGCCATCGAGCAGCACCTCGTCACAAAAAATCCAACGCAGGGCTGCGCCTTGCCAAAGGTGGAGCACAAAGAGATGAAAACCCTGACCTCGGATCAACTCGGCGCATTCTTCCAAGAGGCCAGGGACAGCGGCGTGTACGAGCTCTACTACCTCGACCTCGCCACGGGATTGCGGCGGGGCGAACTGCTGGGATTGAAGTGGACGGATGTGGACATCCAGCACGGAGCACTGAAAATTCAGAGAGCCATCTCCCGGCAAAACGGAAAAGTGGTGGAAGCCCCGCTGAAAACGAAAAACGCCTACCGCACACTGCCGTTGTCGGCAGACGCGATAAGCGTTCTGAAAATGCAAAAGTGCAAGGTGAACAGCAGCGAATGGGTATTTCCATCACCAACCGGAGGCCCCATGTCCCCGGACAGCGTCCTGCACATGCTCCAGCGGGTGCTGAAACGGGCGGGACTGCCACGGATACGCTTTCATGACCTGCGCCACACCTTCGCAACGATGGCGCTCCAAAACGGCGTGGATGTAAAAACCGTGTCCTCGATGCTCGGTCATTACTCCGCGGGCTTCACGCTGGACACCTACGCCCACGTCACCACCGACGCACAGCTTAAGGCGGCGCAAACGATGGGGAGCATCCTCTCCCGTGCGGTATAGACCTTTCCGCTATCCGCGCCCGTTGGGGTCAGCGTTTGGGTCAGAAAAAAGCAGCGGGAGAAAACAACAACTTATGCAAACAAAAAGGCCCAAAACCGTTACGGTTTCGGGTCTTTTTGGCACGCCGTGAGGGATTCGAACCCCCGGCCTTCT
>ENA-OZYQ01000011-OZYQ01000011.1-human-gut-metagenome-genome-assembly--contig:-NODE-11-length-44553-cov-5.638096_pt1 | contig 44553 bp, 45 predicted proteins | sample MGYA00243637_ERZ654131 | MGnify/ENA primary metagenome ERZ654131 (study PRJEB26926, sample SAMN06164953) | human gut metagenome | biome: ENVO:00009003; feature: ENVO:2100002; material: ENVO:00002003... | reverse complement strand
ATACGAGATTCATGAGCGTCTCGTGGGCTCGGAGATGTGTATAAGAGACAGCGGTTCGACCTGAAGAAGGCCCAGGAGCGCGCCCACCTGCTGGAGGGTCTGCTCATCGCGCAGGACAACATCGACGAGGTCATCCGCATCATCCGCAGCAGCTACGACAACGCCAAGGAAAATCTGATGACCCGCTTCGGGCTGGACGATGTGCAGGCGCAGGCCATTCTGGATATGCGCCTCAAGGCTTTGCAGGGTCTTGACCGGGAGAAGCTCCAGACCGAGTACAAGGAGCTGGAGGAGAAGATCGCCTACTTCCTGCGTATCCTCAGCGACGAGAGTCTGGTGAAGTCCATCCTCAAGGAGGAGCTGACCGCCATTGCCGAGAAGTTCGGCGACGACCGCAAGACCGAGATCCAGGACGTGGAGGACGAGCTGGACATCGAGGATCTCATCGAGGAGGAGCAGTGCGTCTTTACCCTGACGGAGAACGGCTACATCAAGCGCACGCCGGTCAGCGAGTACGCCGCCCAGAGCAAGGGCGGTATGGGCAAAAAGGGCATCACCACCCGTGAGGAGGACACCGTGGTGGATGTGTTCACCGCGTCTACCCACGACTATATCCTGTTCTTTACCGACACCGGCAAGGTCTACCGCAAGAAGGGCTATCAGATCCCGGAGAGCGGCAAGACAGCCAAGGGTACCAATATCGTCAACATCCTGCAGGTGGAGGCGGGCGAGCGGGTACAGGCCATGCTCCACTTCCGGGAGCAAACCGACGAGGAGCTGTACCTGTTCATGACCACCCGGAACGGCACGGTGAAGCGTCTGGAGGTCAGCGCCCTGAAGAACCTGCGGAATAACGGCATCCGCGCCCTGACGCTGGACGAGGGCGACCAGCTGATCTCCGTGACGGAGACCCGGGGGCATGACCGTATGCTCATCGCCACCCACGACGGACAGGCGGTGTGCTTCGACGAGACGGACGTGCGCGCCATGGGACGTACCGCCGTGGGCGTCCGGGGCATCCGCCTGCGGGAGGGCGACTACGTCATCGGCGCCGCCCGCGCCGATGCGGGCAAGACGGTGCTGTCCATCACCGAAAACGGCTTCGGCAAGCGGACGCCTATCGAGGAGTACCGCATCACCAACCGCGGCGGACTGGGTATCCGCAACTACATGGTCACGGACAAGACCGGCTGTGTGGTGGGCATGAAGATGGTGGACGGCACGGAGGATCTGCTGCTGGTGACAGAGGCCGGTATTCTCATCCGCACGCCGGTGGAGAATATCCGCGTGGCCGGACGCGCCACGCAGGGCGTCATCGTCATGCGCTTCAAGGAGGAGGGCGACCATGTGATCTCCATGGCGCTGGCCGACCCGGAGGAGAAGGACGAGACGGCGGAAACGCCTGAGACGGAGGAGACGGTATGAACAGCATACCCCGGGAAGCCATGGTGCCGCTGAGCCGCTGGCAGTATTTTACAAAGACGATGTACCACAACGCGGCGGAGAAAAGCCAGTTTGTGTATAACAAGGTCATCTATGAGAAGGATGAGGCGCTCCGACAGATCGAGGAGGGCAACGGCCGCATCAACATGGGACTGCTGCTGGTGCTGCTTCTGATGTTCTTCACAGCCAGCTCCACGAAAAATATCTGGGTCATCGTGGCGGGGATGGTCATTATCGTGGCCGGCGAGGTGGTGCGGCTCTGCCGTCTGCCTAAGGACATCACGGCCCACCTTACCGACACGGGAATGCGGGAGCGCTGATATGGCGGACATCACACCGATCGCCCGTATCGAGACGCCCTTCGCGGAGAAATTCGGCGTACCGCGGCAGAGCGGCGTGGCCGCCTGCCCCGGACGCATCGTGTTGGAGCCGCCCTACCGCGACCCGGCGGCGCTGCGGGGTCTGGAGGAGTTCTCCCACATCTGGCTGATCTGGCAGTTTGACCGGGCGCTGCGGCAGGACTGGTCGCCTACCGTCCGGCCACCCCGGCTGGGAGGCAACACCCGCATGGGCGTATTCGCCACCCGCTCCCCCTTCCGCCCCAACGGGCTGGGGCTGTCCTCCGTGGCGCTGGAGCGCATCGAATGGGACACGCCGGAGGGGCCGGTGCTCCATGTACGGGGCGCCGATCTGGTCAGCGGGACGCCCATCTTTGACATCAAGCCGTATCTGGCGTATACGGACAGCCATCCCGACGCCGCCGGCGGGTTCACCGCCGGTCTGGCGGGGGAAAGGCTGACGGTGGAATGTCCGGCATCGCTGCTGGACGCCGTTCCGGAGGCGCAGCGGCAGGGCTTGCTGTCGGTGCTGGCCAACGACCCCCGGCCCCGGTATCAGGACGACCCGGCGCGGGTCTACGGCATGGCCTACGGCGGACGGAATATCCGCTTCCGCGTGGAGGGCGGCGTGCTGACCGTTCTGGGCGTAGAGGAACACCTATAAAAACCGGAGAGACAGCAAGAAACGGGAGACTTATGAAAACAGTTGAAATATACACCGACGGCGCTTGCAGCGGCAATCCCGGGCCCGGCGGCTGGGGAGCGATCCTCCGCTATAGGGAGACGGAGAAGGAGCTGTCCGGCGGTGCGGCGGACACCACCAACAACCGAATGGAGCTGACCGCCGTCATCGAGGCGCTGGCGCTGCTGAAGGAGTCCTGCGTGGTGGAGCTGTACTCCGACTCCAAGTACGTCATCGACGGTCTTTCCAAAGGCTGGGCCAAGGGCTGGCAGAAGCGGGGATGGATCAAATCCGATAAAAAACCGGCGCTGAACCCCGACCTGTGGGAGCGGCTGCTGGCGCTGACAGACCGGCACGAGATGCACTATCACTGGGTCAAGGGCCATGCGGAGAACGAGAAGAACAACCGCTGCGACCAGATGGCGGTGGCGGAGAGCAAAAAATTCCAATAAAAACGGGGAAATTCACAAAATGTTCATGAGAGATTCATGATTTTGCCAATTTTTCTGGGTAATATAGCAGCATCCAAAGGAACTTCCCTTCCTTATGTGATTTTCTCTCTCTCCTAACACACAAAACACAGAAGAAGCCCCGCCTGCTGGCGGGGCTTCTTCTGCGCTGCGGCAAAGCAAGAAAACACACCCTGCGTCTCAGGACGCAGGGTGTGTTTTGCTTATTTATAGTAGTTGGTCTCGTCCTCCAGCGCCATGGGCAGCCCGTTGTGGTATACGGGGATGGTCTGGAACTTGAAGCGGCTGGCGCGGTGCGTGGCGTCGATCTGCTCCTTGATGGCGGGATCCACCACGCCACGGCGGACATACTCATTCACCGCATGGTAGGTGAAGCCCAGATTGTCCTCGTCGGTGAGGCCGGTCAGGCCGTCGGAGGGCGGCTTGATGAGGAACTTCTCCGGCAGGCCCAGCTGACGGCCCAGCGCGATGACCTCCTCCGTGGTGTACATACCCAGCGGCGAGAAAGCGCCGGCGCTGTCGCCATAGATGGTGCAGTAGCCCACCCAGTCCTCCGACAGGTTGCTGGTGTTGATGACCACGCCGCCGTCCAGCGACTGGGCCACGGCGTACAGGGTGGACATACGGATGCGGCTGGGCAGGTTCACGACGGTCTGGCGGCTGGGCGTCAGCCCTACCCGCTCCATCTCCGTCAGCACGCCCTGTACCGCGTCGTGGATGTTGATGGTGCAGTGGGGGATGCGCAGATGCTCCACCAGCGCCTGGGAGTAGTCGATGTCCGGCTGTACGCCGTCGGGCATCAGCACGCCGTACACACGCTCCCGCCCATAGGCGGCGGCAGCCAGCGCCGCCACGGTGGAGCTGTCCTTGCCGCCGGAGATGCCGATGACGGCGGTACGCCCGTGACACGCCTCCAGCTGGGTGTGCATCCACTCCAGCAGACCTGCCAGCTGCAACTGAGGATTGAATTCCATAGGGTCGCCCTCCCATGTCGTTTCTTTGCAAGTATTGTAGCGCGGAAGGGCGGATTTTGCAAGAGCCGATCACCCCAGAAGGCCGGTGACATCCTCCAGCGTCAGGCCGCGCTGGAGCGCCAGCGTGATACCGTAGCCCACCATGCGCCCCAGCTCCGTCACGCGCTGGTCAATGTCCTGCGGCGTAACGAACAGGTCAGTGCCCCGGCCGCACAGCGCCTGCCGGGGACAGCCCGCCTCCTCCAGCAGATCGGCGCACAGGGTGGCGCCGTCGATGACCGTGGGGACGCCCACGGCGATGACAGGCACGCCCAAAGCCGCCCGATCCACGGCACGGCGGTGATTGCCCACGCCGGAGCCGGGGGTCAGTCCTGTGTCGCTGAGCTGCACCGTGGCGCAGAGCCGGTCCCGGCTGCGGGCGGCCAGTGCGTCGATGGCAATGACGGCGGTAGGGCGGACGTGCGCCGCCGCGCCCTGTATCAGCTCCAGCGTCTCCAGCCCCGTGCGGGCCAGCACGCCGGTACACAGGGCGGAGACAGGGGTGAAGCCCTGAAACTGCCGGGGCAGAGTGCGTACCATGTGCCGCGTCACCAGCAGGTTCTCCACGGCGGCGGGGCCGATGGCGTCGGGGGTCATGGCGCGGTTGCCCAGCCCCGCCACAAGGATCTGGGAGCGGGGACCTGCGTCTGGCAGCAGGGCGCGCAGCTGCTGGGCGATGCACCAGACCGCCCGGTGGAAAAAGGTGCGCTGCCGGTCAAAGTAGGGGCGGAGATCCACGGTGATATAGCGGCCCACCGGCCTGCCCAGCGCCTGCGCGCCGGCATCATTGGTGATGCGGATGTCGGTGACGGCGTAGCCCTCCTGTAAGCTCTCCAGTCGCCGGATGCCCTCCGGCGGCGAAATTTTTTTGGTGCGGGCGGCCAGATCGTCGGCGGCCTCCAGCGCCAGATCGGTACGAGGTACGGTCATTGTTGTGGCAAACGCTCCCTTCTGAACACAAAATGTTGTGGCTTACGAGTAGGATGACCGCTTGAAATAGATTTATGCGAAAATCTGAGTCAAAATTGCAAAAAAGTCTTGCATTTTCTGAGCAATGATGCTAAAATATCATCCTGCGTGGAAGTCTTCTTTTCTGCGTATAAAAAATCTGATGTCGGGGAGGTGTTTGGTTTGCCGAATATCAAGTCTGCTAAGAAGCGTGTTCTGGTGGCAGAGGCGAGAAATGCTCGCAACAAAGCCAATAAGTCCGCACTGAAGACTGCTATCAAGAAGTTCGAGGCTGCTGCCGTTGAAGGCAATCGCACCGAGGCCGAGGGCACTTACAAGGTCGCAGTCAAGGCGATCGACAAGGCTGCTGCCAAGGGTCTGCTGCACAAGAACAACGCGGCTCACAAGAAGAGCGCGCTGACGCTGAAGCTGAACAACATTGGCTAATGACCAAACTCAACGGGTATCCGAAAGGATGCCCGTTTTGCTTTGTCCGCAGGAGGGTGCAGCGCCCTCCCTGCCTGCCGGCAGCGGCACACCGCACAGAAAAAGACTCCCGCGGCCCATGGCTGCGGGAGTCTTTTCATGCAGTTTTACTTCTTTTTCTTAGCGCCTATGATGACCAGTACCACCAGAAGCACCACGGCGACAACGACCATGGTGATCCACAGTCCCATGTTGCTGGTATCCCCGGTGAGGGGGCTGGCGCAGGCGACAGACAGGCTCATCGCCAGGCAGCACACCAAAGTCAGCAGGCAGAGAAGCTTCTTCATCCTTTTCACCTCGCTATCCGTAAGTGCATACATTATAGCACGGGAAATTGGCTCGCGTCAACTGTCGGTCACAGGGGATCACAGATAGTTCAGCGGGTTCAGGAACGTGCCGTTCAGCTGGATGCGGAAGTCGCAGTGGTTGCCGCTGGAGATACCCGTGGAGCCCATGCGGGCGACCTGCTGTCCCTTGTGGACGTGCTCGCCCACGGACACCAGCAGCGAGCTGTTATGGCCGTAGTAGGTGACGTAGCCGTTGCCGTGGTCGATCTTCACCAGATAGCCGTAGCCGCCCATCCAGCCGGAGTAGATCACCGTGCCGCCGTCAGAGGCGTAGATCGGCGTGCCGTAGCTGTTGGCGATGTCGATGGCTTCGTGGTAGGTGCTGGCGCCGCGGATACCGGTGTTGCGCCGTCCGAAATAGGACGTGATGATGCCGTTGCAGGGCCAGCCGAAGCTGCCGGTGGGATACCAGGAGGGACGCTCCTTGGTGCCGCGGAGCTGCTGCTCCGTCACCGGCTGGGACAAGGTGACGCTGGCCACGATCTCCCGCTCCGTCTCCGTACCGTTGATATAGGTGACGTTGGCGGTGACGTCCGCCTTGCCGTAGACGCCGGGGGACGTGACCTTATACTCGCCCTGATACATGGAGGCGTCGTCGGTGTACTCCACAGGATAGGGTACATCCTGCACATAGCACTGCCGCTCCACGTTTACCACCGTCAGGTAGGGTACGGCGTTGCTGATGGTCAGCACGTCGCCCACCCGCAGGATCTTGGGGTCGTAGCCCGGGTTCATCTTCATCAGCGTGTCCACGGAGATACCGTATTCGCCGGCGATGCTGTAATAGCTGTCACCGCTCTTGACGGTGTAGGTGACCTCGCCCTCCCTGGTGGCGTTGAGGATCTCGGCGATATAGCCCAGATTCATAATGTAGGACGTGTCCACGTACTCCTGTCGGATCTCCACATCCTCCACGAAGTAGGCGTCCACCGTGTCCTCCGTCTGATAGCCCAGCTTCAGCTGGGCCAGAATGTCATCCAGCGCGCCGGGGAACGTGGTGGCTACCACCTTTTCCCCGTCCACATACAGGACATAGGCGTCCTCTACCAGACCCAGCTCGTCAGTCAGCTCGTCCCGGAAGTCCTCCTCCGACGCGACCTCCTTACGCAGGAACACGCCGGTCTTGGTCTCCAGCAGGGACTGATCCACCTTGTAGCTGCTGTCCTGCAGCGTCTCGCGGGTGATGCCCTCCACCTCCGTGACCGCCAGCGCCACCGCCTGCCGGGAGGAGACGACGCCCAGATCCTTGCCGTCGTAGACGGCGCGGGCGCCGATGGTGTACAGGGAGAGGATGGTCGCGGCGGCGGCGATGCCCATGGCCGAGGCCAAAAAGACCGCCGGGTGCAGCTTGATCTGCTCAAAGAAGCTGCGCAGCCGGTCGCCGATGCGGATCAGGCGCTTGCGGCGTTGGCTCAGCCGCTCCCGGAGGTTGGCGCCCAGACGGGGCAGGCTGTTCCAGAAGAACAGAAACAGCTGCGCCGCGCCGTGTTCTGATTCGGGGAAGCGGCTGTGGCGGCTCTCGTCCACCAGATGATGGGCGCTGCCCCGGATCTCCTTGCACCGCGCCGCCAGATGCCGGACGCCCGCCTGCAGGTTCAGCGTAAACAGGTCGGGATGCTCCTCCCGGTACTGCCGCCAGCTCTTCAGGTTATCCTTCCAAAGCTGCCACAGCGCCGACAGCGACATGGGCGTGCGGTTGGGATCCTGCGCGGGATTCTGTTGTGTTGGTTTTTCTGCCAGTAGTTGTTTCATAGTGGGATTCACCTAAAAGTTACAAATTCGTTACAAACGGTATCATACCTTGTTTCCGCTCCCGCGTCAAGGATAAAATTGTGAACATTGGTCAATATACCCCGGAAAAATAAGGAAAGCGCCCCCCTTTGGGGCGCTTTTTCGTCCGTATCGGTCAATATTTTTCGTCCAGCAGCGCAATCAGCGCGGCGATAGCGTTCTCCCGACAGTCCGGCAGCGCGTGGACGCAGGGCAGCGCCAGTACCTCCGGCAGGGCGTTGGCGGGGGCAAAGGCCGCGCCCGCCCACGTCAGCATGGAGACATCGTTGGCGTGGTCGCCCACGCAGATCACCCTGTCCTGCGGGATATCCAGCAGCGCGGCAAGGCGCTGCACCATGCCGCCCTTGTTGGCGCCTTTGGCGGTCAGCTCCACCAGCGATTCGCTGCTGGCTACGATCTCGTAGTCGTCGTACCACGGCGCGGCGCGGAGATAGTCCAGCAGCGCCGCCTGATCCGATGGCTCCGTGGAGAATAGCGCCTTGCTGATGGGGGACGGCACCTGCGCCATGCTGTCCACGATCACCGTGGGCGAGTGGGTCACATGGAGGTGCCGCCGCGTCACCTCGTTGGGCTGGAGGGCGTGGATGCTGTTGTCGTCGTGATACAGCTCCACGGCGGCAAAGGGCAGCGCCCGGAGGGTCTGGGCGATGTGGGTCCGGACAATGTCCGGCAGGAACGCGGTGTACAGATACCTGCCGGCGGCGAAGTCGTAGATGGCAGCGCCGTTGAACAGGATGGTGGGGCCGTTCATGGGTACGCCGTGTGCCACCACCTCAAAGGCGGGCTTGGCGCGGCCCGTGGCCACGGAGAAGACGCCGCCCTCCGCCATGAAGTGGCGCAGCGCCGCCTGATTGACGTCGGATACCGGCGGCATGGGGGCGCAGAGGCGCAGCGCCTCCGCCGTGTATGTCAGTGTATTGTCATAGTCGCTGGCCAGCAGCAGGCCGGTGAATTTTCCCATAGTGTGTTACGCCTCCGTGCCTGCGCCGGACTTGCCGCCGCCGTTTTTGCGGCGTCCGCCCCGATGCCGGGGGCGCTTGCGCTGGTCGCCGCCGGACTTGGCGCTCTGGTTCTCCTGCGGCTTATTGGGACGGGGCGCGGTCTGCTGGGTGCTGCCGCCTGCGGCGGCACCTCCGCCGCCCCGGCGTCCCAGGCGGCGGCTGCCGGAACGGGAGGTGGGCGTATCTCCGGCGGGTTTGTTGTTCTTGACGGGCTTATCCGCCTTAGCGGGCTTATCCCCGCGCTTTTCCGGTGCGGCAGCGCCCTCGGACTTCTTCCGGTCCCGTCCACCGCGGCTGCGGCGACGGCGCTTTTCCTTCTCCTCGGGCTTATCGGCGGGTACGGGCGTAAAGTCGCTGATGAAGCTGATGGGAGGCATCTCGTCCTCCTTCACCGGCTCCACATAGCGCTCCGGCCGCTGGTCGGGGATCACGATGCCGTCCCGGCTGCCCTTGCCGTTGCGCAGGACGCACACCTCGCAGTTGTGGTAGCAGCGGGGGCCCTCCGGCCGGTCGTCCAGCCGGACGTTCACCGTCTCCTTCAGCAGATTCACATCGGAGACGTTGCCGGGGCCGTCCGGCGTCAGCACGAAGGAGTCGTTCTTGGGCATACGCTTGATGGCGTCCTCGTAGGCGTCCTGCTCGTATTTCAGGCAGCACATCAGACGGCCGCAGGTGCCGGAGATCTTGGTGGGGTTCAGGGACAGGCTCTGGGTCTTAGCCATCTTGATGGACACCGGCAGGAACTCGTCCATGAACTGGGAACAGCAGAAGGGTCTGCCGCAGATGCCCAGGCCGCCCAGCATCTTGGCCTCGTCCCGGACGCCGATCTGCCGCAGCTCGATGCGGGCGCGGAACACGCCGGCCAGATCCTTCACCAGCTCACGGAAGTCCACGCGGCCGTCGGCAGTGAAGAAGAACAGGATCTTGGAGCCGTCGAAGCTGCACTCCACCCGCACCAGCTTCATCTCCAGCTTGTGCTGGAGGATCTTTTTCTGGCAGATGTCGAAGGCGTCCTTCTCCCGGCTCCGGTTATAGGCGGCGGTGTGGCGGTCATTGTCGGTGGCGATACGCAGCACCGCCCGCAGCGGCGGCACCACCTGCTCGTCGGGTACGGCGTGGTTGCCCTCGCAGCACTGGGCAAATTCCGGGCCCTGCGCCGTCTCCACGATCACGTCCTGACCGGCCTCCACCGCCAGGTCCTTCGGGTCAAAATAATAGGTCTTACAGCCGCTTCGAAAGCGGACGGAAATTACAGTGGTCATAGAAGCTCCTCCCATTCCACGGCGAGGGCGCCAAGAACATGGCCCGCGCCTACATTATATTCACATTCGCCGCTGTACTTCTCCAGCAGCGCCGTCAGCTTTTGGAGCTGGCGGCAGGTCAAGCCGCGGGCCAGCGCCTGCGCCGTCTCGCCGCAGGCGGGATCCGGCGTCTCCTTGCCCATTTGCAGCAGCAGCGCTTCCGCCGCGGCGCACCAGGCACTGCGCAGCACGGTGCGCAGCTCGTCCCGCTTCAGCTTCCGGGTCTCCAGCGATACCAGATACCGCGTTACCGGCAGCAGCTTTCCCTTGGCAAAGGCGAGGCAGAGCTGCTCCGTCTCCGGCGGCAGGGTCTCCGGCGGCAGATCGGCGCTTTTCAGCAGCACGCACCGGGAGCGCACCGTCTCCAGCAGCGCGGTGGGGCTGTCGGTGCAGAAGATGAAGGCGGCGTAGGGCGGCCCCTCCTCCACGATCTTCAGCAGCACGTTCTGGTCCCGCTCGTTGAGCTGGCGGCTGTCCGCGATGATATACACCTTCCGCGCCGCCTCGTTGGGACGGATGTACACGTCCTGCCGCAGCTCCCGGACGGCGTCCACCGTCAGCTCCCGGTGCTCCGTGTCCCGGATCACCGACACGTCGGGGTGGATACCCTCCAGCACCTTCCGGCAGTGGCGGCACCGCAGGCAGGGCCTGTCCGTCCCCTCGCAGACGTGGGCGGCGGCGATGAACCGTGCCGCGTCCGTCAGGTCGCCGGCGCCGGAGAGCACGATGGCGTGGCTCAGCCGCCCCTGCTCCGCCGCACGGCGGATGGTGCGCTCCAGTGTGCTGTTTTCCGGCAGAAGCTGGGCCATGTCGCTCTCCTTTTCCCGTAGGGGTCTGACGCCCCTATTTTTCTAATGTACCAGTATACCACACAAAAAGCGGGACAGGCAAGTTTTATTCTACGGATACGGGGGAAAATGTTTCCCATAGAGGCGATTCCTGCGAAACTGGAAACCTATTGCAAAAAAACAGAAAAATTTGGGAATAGTCTTGCTTTTGACGAAAAATTTGACTATAATAAGAAACGTTCTCATCGTTTGGTACAACTATATTGATAATAGATGGAGGGACTACCATGAGCAAGAAGTATTGTTACCTGTTCACCGAGGGCAACGCGAAGATGCGTGAGCTGCTGGGCGGCAAGGGCGCGAACCTGGCTGAGATGACCAATATCGGCCTGCCCGTTCCCCAGGGCTTCACCATCACCACCGAAGCCTGCACCCAGTATTATGAGGACGGCCGTCAGATCAATGACGAGATCATGGCCGAGATCATGGAGTATATCGAGAAGATGGAGAAGATCACCGGTAAGAAGTTCGGCGATCACGAGAATCCCCTGCTGGTCTCCGTCCGCTCCGGCGCCCGCGCCTCCATGCCCGGCATGATGGACACCATCCTGAACCTCGGCCTGAACGAGGATGTGGTGGACGTCATCGCCAAGAAATCCAACAACCCCCGCTGGGCTTGGGACTGCTACCGCCGCTTTATCCAGATGTACTCCGACGTGGTCATGGAGGTGGGCAAGAAGTATTTCGAGCAGCTCATCGATGCCATGAAGGAGCAGAAGGGCGTGACGCAGGACGTGGAGCTGGATGCCGCCGACCTGAAGGAGCTGGCCATGCAGTTCAAGGCCGAGTACAAGGCCAAGATCGGTGAGGACTTCCCCTCCGATCCCAAGGAGCAGCTGGTGGGCGCCATCAAGGCCGTGTTCCGTTCCTGGGACAACCCCCGCGCCAACGTGTACCGCCGCGACAACGATATCCCCTACTCCTGGGGTACTGCCGTCAACGTCCAGTCCATGGCCTTCGGCAACATGGGCGACGACTGCGGCACCGGCGTTGCCTTTACCCGTGACCCCGCCACCGGCGCAAAGCAGCTGATGGGCGAGTTCCTGACCAACGCCCAGGGCGAGGACGTGGTGGCCGGCGTGCGTACCCCCATGCCCATCGCCGAGATGGCCGAGAAGTTCCCCGAGGCCTATGACGAGTTCGTCAAGGTCTGCGGCATTTTGGAGGATCACTACCGCGACATGCAGGACATGGAGTTCACCGTGGAGCACGGCAAGCTGTATATGCTGCAGTGCCGCAACGGCAAGCGCACCGCGCCCGCCGCGCTGAAGATCGCCTGCGATCTGGTGGACGAGGGCATGATCTCCGAGCAGCAGGCGGTGGCCATGATCGATCCCCGCAACCTGGATACCCTGCTGCACCCCCAGTTCGACCCCAAGGCGCTGAAGTCCACCGAGCCTGTGGGCAAGGCCCTGCCCGCCTCCCCCGGCGCTGCCTGCGGCAAGATCGTCTTCACCGCTGAGGACGCCAAGGCCTGGGCTGAGCGCGGCGAGAAGGTGGTTCTGGTCCGTCTGGAGACTTCTCCCGAGGATATCGAGGGCATGAAGGCCGCACAGGGCATCCTGACCGTCCGCGGCGGCATGACCTCCCACGCTGCCGTTGTGGCACGCGGCATGGGCAAGTGCTGCGTCTCCGGCTGCGGCGCCATCAACATGGACGAGGCCAACAAGCAGTTTACGCTGGCCGGCAAGACCTATCATGAGGGTGAGTGGCTGAGCCTGGACGGCTCCACCGGCAACATCTACGACGGCGCTATGCCCACCGTGGACGCCAGCGTGGGCGGCGACTTCGGCCGCATCATGGCGTGGGCTGACAAGTTCCGCCGTCTGCAGGTCCGCACCAACGCCGACACCCCCCACGACGCCGCCAAGGCCCGTGAGCTGGGCGCGCAGGGCATCGGCCTGTGCCGTACCGAGCATATGTTCTTCGAGGGCGACCGTATCGCCGCCATCCGTGAGATGATCTGCTCCGACACCGTGGAGCAGCGCGAGAAAGCGCTGGCCAAGCTGCTGCCCATGCAGCAGGGCGACTTCGAGGGCATCTACGAGGCCATGGAGGGCTGCCCCGTTACCATCCGCTTCCTGGATCCCCCTCTGCACGAGTTCGTTCCCACCGAGGAGCACGACATCGAGCTGCTGGCCAAGGATATGGGCAAGTCCGTTGCGGACATCAAGGCCATCATCGCCTCCCTGCACGAGTTCAACCCCATGATGGGTCACCGCGGCTGCCGTCTGGCTGTCACCTTCCCGGAGATCGCCGTCATGCAGACCCGTGCCGTTATCCGCGCCGCCATCAACGTGCAGAAGAAGCACCCCGATTGGAACATGGTCCCCGAGATCATGATCCCGCTGGTGGGCGAGGTCAAGGAGCTGAAGTACGTCAAGGACGTGGTGGTCAAGACCGCCGATGAGGAGCTGGCCGCTGCCGGTATGGATATGAAGTATCTGGTGGGTACCATGATCGAGATCCCCCGTGCGGCGCTGACCGCCGACGAGATCGCCAAGGAGGCCGAGTTCTTCTCCTTCGGCACCAACGACCTGACCCAGATGACCTTCGGCTTCAGCCGCGACGACGCCGGCAAGTTCCTAGGCGCCTACTACGACAAGAAGATCTACGAGAGCGATCCGTTTGCCAAGCTGGATCAGATCGGCGTCGGCAAGCTGGTGAAGATGGCTGCCAAGCTGGGCCGCGAGACCCGTCCGGAGCTGCATCTGGGCATCTGCGGCGAGCACGGCGGCGACCCCTCCTCCGTGGAGTTCTGCCACAAGGTGGGTCTGGACTATGTGTCCTGCTCCCCCTTCCGTGTGCCTATCGCCCGTCTGGCCGCCGCGCAGGCTGCCATCAAGGAGATGTAAGTCTCCTGCAAGGGCGCAGCATAACCGCATAGCAACAAGCTCCCGGCCACCGGCCGGGAGCTTGTGTTTTCCGGGGGTACGTGAAAAATACAAAAAGAGACACAGAACGCCTGCGCGTTCTGTGTCTCTTTTGTTGTGTGTATCGCGGTGCGGCGACAAGGTAAAAAGATCAATCGCTGTCCAGCTTGAGGACGGCCATGAACGCCTCGGTAGGCACCTGCACCGTACCGAGGTTCCGCATCTTCTTCTTGCCCTCCTTCTGTTTCTCCAGCAGCTTCTTCTTACGGGTGATATCGCCGCCGTAGCACTTGGCCAGCACGTCCTTGCGCATGGCCTTCACCGTCTCGCGGGCGATGATGCGCCCGCCGATGGCCGCCTGAATGGGCACCTCGAACAGCTGGCGGGGGATGTTGTCCTTCAGCTTCTCGCACAGGCGGCGGGCGCGGCCGTAGGCCTTATCCCGGTGGGCGATGAAGCTCAAGGCATCCACGCCGTCGCCGTTGAGCAGCAGATCCACCTTCACCAGATCGCTGGTGCGGTAGCCGGACAGCTCATAGTCCAGGGAGGCGTAGCCCTTGGTGTTGGCCTTCAGCGTGTCGAAAAAGTCGTAGATGATCTCGTTGAGGGGCATCTGATAGTGCAGCTCCACCAGATGGGTGTCCAGATACTGCATATCCTTGAAATCGCCGCGCCGCTCCTGACACATGGGCATGATGTTGCCCACATAGTCCTGCGGGGCGATGATGGACACCTTGACATACGGCTCCTCCGCGTGATCGATGGTGCCGGGGTCCGGGTAGTTGTGGGGGTTATCCACCTTCACCATGGTGCCGTCGGACTTGTAGACGTGGTAGATCACGCTGGGCAGCGTGGTCACAAGATCCAGATTGAACTCGCGCTCCAGCCGCTCCTGAATGACCTCCATGTGGAGCATTCCCAGAAAGCCGCAGCGGAAGCCGAAGCCCAGCGCCACGGAGGATTCCGGCTCGAAGGTCAGGGAGGCGTCGTTGAGCTGGAGCTTCTCCAGCGCATCCCGCAGGTCGGGGTACTTGCTGCCGTCCTCGGTGTAGATGCCGCAGTACACCATGGACTGGGCGGGACGGTAGCCGGGCAGCGGCTCGGTGGCCGGTGTTGCCGCGTCGGTGATGGTGTCGCCCACACGGGTGTCCTTGACGTTTTTGATGCTGGCGGTGAAGTAGCCCACCTCGCCGGCCTGCAGGCAGTCTGTGGGCTCGTTGCCCAGCGGCTTGAGGTAGCCGCACTCCAGAATGGTGTACTCCGCGCCGGAGGCCATCATCCGGACGGTCTGACCCTTGCGGATAGAGCCCTCCATGATGCGGAACAGCACCACCACGCCCACATAGGGGTCGTACTGGCTGTCGAACACCAGCGCCCGCAGCGGCGCCTTAGGGTCGCCCTTGGGCGCGGGTACGTTCTGCACCACGTCCTCCAGCACCGCGTCGATGTTGATGCCCAGCTTGGCGGAGATCTCCGGCGCCTCCAGTGCGGGCAGGCCGATGATGTCCTCCACCTCCTGCTTGGCCTTCAGGGGGTCGGCGGCAGGCAGGTCGATCTTGTTGAACACCGGCAGGATCTCCAGATCGTGATCCATGGCGAGGTAGGTGTTGGCCAGCGTCTGCGCCTCCACGCCCTGGGTGGAGTCCACCACCAGCAGCGCGCCCTCACAGGCGGCCAGCGACCGGCTGACCTCGTAGTTGAAGTCCACATGGCCCGGCGTGTCGATGAGGTTCAGGGCGTAGGTCTCGCCGTCCTGCGCCGTGTAGAAGATCTGTACGGCGCGGGACTTGATGGTGATGCCCCGCTCCCGCTCCAGATCCATGTTGTCCAGCAGCTGGTTTGCCATCTCCCGCTCCGGCACGGCGTCGCACTTTTCCAGCAGGCGGTCCGCCAGCGTGGATTTACCGTGGTCGATGTGGGCGATGATGGAGAAATTGCGGATATGGGATTGGTCGAACATATAAAAAGCCTCCTTTGGAAATCTGTATGCGTCATCGCTTCGCCGCCAGCTCATCCACGTTGTGGACGACCTGCGCCGTGCTCTGCCCCAAGCCGGGGGCGGCGGTGAGTGTGTCGGAGGTCAGCTCCGGCATTTGCTCCGCGCCGGCCAGCGCCCGCAGGTACGCCGCACGGCTGTGCAGCATGGCAGCGTCCACCGCACCGGCGTCAAAATCCACGGCGTCGGTGGCGAAAAAGTCCTCGTTGCCGCCGCCGCAGCGGTACAGGTGCCGCAGCAGAGTGTACAGCGCCGTGCTGAGATAGTCCCCGGCGGCGGTGATGGCCGTCCGGTCGCCGCACTTGCCCAGCAGGTCGAACAGCACGCCGGTGGTGTTCACCACCAGCTTCTTTTGCAGCGTGGCCAGAATGCTGCCCTTCAGCGTCCCCTTTTCATCGCTGGCGTCGTACAGCTCCGCCGCCTCGATGATGGAGCCGTCCCGGGAGTTGGTGCGCCCCAGCAGGAAGTCCGCCGACACATGGTAGAAGTCGCAGGCCCGCGCCACGAAGGCGAGACCCGGCTCCCGGATGCCGTTTTCGTAGTGGCTCAGCAGCGCCTGACTAATGCCCAGCGCCGCCGCCGCCTTCCGCTGGCTGATCCCCTTCTCCTGCCGCAGCAGGCTCAACGTTCTGGAAAAATCTGTTGCCATCTCTCTCACCCCGTCAAATGTAATACAGCTTGTAAATGATACAGCATTTTATACAGCTTGTAAATGCTTTTTTCCCGTGTGGGATGGAAAAAATTTGCGCCGCCGCGTCGCCTGTGCTACAATGGGGCAAAATCACTCGGAGGTGCGCCATGGAAGAACAACTGACACTGTATGTGCGCTATATGGCCAAGGACGGCTGCCGCGAGACCTTTGTCCGGGAGCTTGTGGAGGCGGGCATCCTTACCCTGATCCGGGAGGAACCGGGCTGTCTGGCCTACGACTACTATTTCTCTGCGCAGGATGAGAACGAGCTGCTGCTCATCGAGCGGTGGGAGAGCGCCGCCCACCAGCGCGTCCACATGGAGCAGCCCCACATGGCACGGCTGCGGGAGATCAAAGAAAAATACATCGCGGACACAAAACTGGGCCGCGTCCGGCTGGAGGACTGACCATGCTGTTTGACACCCATGCACACTACGACGACGAGGCCTTTGACGCTGACCGGGATGCGCTGCTGACGGCGCTGCCCCAGCGGGGCGTCGGACTTATTTTGAACCCCGGCTGCGACGTGGAAAGCTCCCGCAAGGCGGTGGCATACGCGGCGGCGTACCCCCATGTCTACGCGGCGGTGGGCATCCACCCGGAGAACTGCGGCGGCTGCACCGCCGACGATCTGGCGGCCATCCGCGTACTGGCGCAGCAGCCCAAGGTGGTGGCCATCGGCGAGATCGGGCTGGACTACTACTGGGAGGAGAACCCGCCCCGCGACCTCCAGCAGCAGGTGCTGCGGCAGCAGCTGGCGCTGGCGCAGGAGCTTGCTCTGCCCGTTATCATCCACGACCGGGAGGCTCACGCCGATACGCTGTCCATCGTCCGGGAGTTCCCCGGCGTCACCGGCGTGTTCCACTGCTTCTCCGGCAGCCCGGAGATGGCGCGGGAGCTGCTGCAAATGGGGTGGTATCTGGGGTTTGACGGCCCGGTGACCTATAAGAACGCCCGCCGCGCCCCGGAGGTGGCGGCGGTAACGCCGCCGGAGCGGATGCTCATCGAGACGGACAGCCCCTACATGACACCGGTGCCGTACCGGGGCAAGCGCAACGACTCCGGCTACGGCTATCTGGTGGCGGAGAAGCTGGCGGCGTGGAAGGGCGTCGCGCCGGAGGAGCTGGCCCGCATCACCACGGAGAACGGCAAGCGCCTGTTCCGCATTCCCTGAAAACGACAGCCTCCCGGCGGCGGGCGGCTGTGCAGACAGAAGAAAGAGGACGCTGACCCGGTTGGTCAGCGTCCTCTTTTGCTGTTTTTTGTGCCTGTGGGCGTCTTACTCCGCGCCGTCGATGACGCCGCCGCCCAGCACCTCGTCTCCGTCGTACAGCACCACGGACTGCCCGGCGGTGATGGCGCGCTGCGGCGTGTCGAACACCACCCGCACACCCTCCCCTGCCAGCGGATAGGCGGTGCAGGGCGCGTCAATATGCTGGCTGTACCGGGTCTTGGCGGTGCAGCGTACCGGCGCCGCCGGTGCTTCACCGGCGATCCAGTTGACGCGGGAGGCGGTCAGGGCGGCGGAGAACAGGTCAGCGTCGTCCCCCAGCAGGATGGTGTTGTTCGCGCCGTTCTTCCGCACCACATAGACATGCTTCCCGGCAGCGACGCCCAGCCCCTTCCGCTGGCCGCTGGTGTAGCAGGGCAGCCCCTTGTGGCGGCCCAGCACGCGGCCGTCCTTGTCCACAAAGTCCCCCGGCGTCAGCTCGGCACCGTGCCGCCGCAGGAACTGGACGTAATCCCCGTCGGGGATGAAGCAGATATCCTGACTGTCGGACTTCTCCGCCACGTCCAGCCCCGCCTGCCGCGCCTCCTGCCGGATGGCGTCCTTGTTGAAATCCCCCACCGGCAGCAGCAGGTGGGAAAGCTGGAACTGTGTGAGCTGGTAGAGCACATAGCTCTGGTCTTTTTTTCGATCCCGGCCCCGCAGCAGCCGCCAACGGCCTGCCGCCTCGTCGTAGTCCACCCGGGCATAGTGGCCGGTGGCCAGATAGTCGTAGCCCATCTCCAGCGCACGGTCCAACAGGGCGCCGAACTTCAGCTCCCGGTTGCAGTCGATGCAGGGGTTGGGCGTCCGGCCCGCGCAGTATTCCGCCACAAATTTCTCCATGACGCAGCGGGAAAACCGCTCCGTCTCATCGAACAGGTAAAAGTCCATGCCCAGCCGCTCCGCCGTCCGGCGGGCGTCCTCGGCGCTCTGGGCGGCCAGACGCGCCGCCTCCGGCTCCCGGCACAGGCGGAGCATGGCGCCGCCGCAGATATAGCCCTGCTCCCGCAGCAGCGCGGCGGCGGCGGAGCTGTCCACACCGCCGGACATGGCGATCAGCACACGCTTGGCATCCTTTTTCATCATGCACCTCGCAAGAATCCGTAAAATAGATCGTATGTTTATCGTATATTATAGGTATATCGCGGCAATATCCGCCCAGAATAAAACTGTAAAAAGCGTCTCCCCCGCACCGGGCGGGAGAGACGCGATCGCTGCGACCCGTTCCGCCGTCTGCGGCGGAGCCGCCCGCCGGATGGCGGCGTTTTACTCGTCGGAGTGCTTTTGCAGGAATGCCTCAAAGGGCAGGCCGTCCGCCAGCCCCACCAGCGCCGGCTGGAAGCCGCCGGTGTAGTCGAAGGGTACATCCTCCACCACGTCCTCCACCAGCTCGTCCGGCAGCGCCAGCGTGACGGTGGTGCCATGCCCCTCCCGGCTGTCCAGCACCAGCCGCCCGCCGTGACCCTCCGCGATGCGGCGGCACAGCGGCAGACCCAGACCCAGACCGCTGGGCAGCGCGGCCAGCCGCTCCGGGTGGAGATAGCCGTCAAACACCATTTCCATGTCCTCGGCGTTGATGCCGCAGCCGGTATCCGTCACCGCCAGCAGCACCTGCCGCCGTTCAAACCGTAGGGATACGGTGACGGCGCCGCCCTCGGCCGTGAATTTCAGGGCGTTGGACAGCAGGTTCCAGACCGCCTGTTCCAAACAGACCCGGTTGATCGCCGCACCGTGGTGGGCGGCGCTGCACTGGAATGTCAGCGCCACATTCCGCAGGGCGAACAGCGGCGCGGCCTGCCGGCACAGACCGTCCAGCCACGTTACGATATCGGTATTTTCCCTGGTCAGCGGCGCATCGTCCAGCAGCATGGGCGCGTTGGACAGGTTGTTGGACAGACGCAGCAGCGCATAGTAGTTCCGGTTCAGCAGCGCCGCGTCCCGATCCAGCGCCGCGTCCGTGTCCCGCCGTTCAGGCGGCGCCAGACGGCTGACCGCGATGTGCATCCCACCCAGCGCAGTCCGAAGCTGGGCGGATACATGAAGCAGCACCTCGTTGAGCAGCCGCACCTGAGGGACCCGGTCGAGCCGGTCGGGGTGCGCCGGCTGCTCCGGCGTATGGTCATTTCTGGGGGTCTCTATCATATATGCCTTCCTCTCCGGCCTTAGTGTGTCTTTTCCCGCCGACGCGATACATACCACTTACCGGTCGGTCATCCACACTATACCAAACGGTAAGTGGAAAAACAAGTTTTTTGTCCCTTTTTGATGGCCTGCAAAATTTTTTCAAAAAGGGGGTTGCATTTTTCAAAATAATGCATATAATACTAAACATACCATACATTTGATATATTCCATCAGAGAGGAAGTCTTGATTTATGAGCATTAAAGTCGGTATCAATGGTTTCGGCCGCATCGGCCGCATGGTCATGCGCTGCTGCATGAACCACCCCGAGATCGAGATCGTGGGTATCAACGATCTGTGTCCCGCTGACTATCTGGCCTATATGCTGAAGTACGATACGATGCACGGCAAGTTCGACGGCGAGGTCGGCAGCGAGGAGAACGCCATCGTCGTGAACGGCAAGTCCATCCCCGTGTTTGCAGAGCGTGATCCCGCCAACCTGCCCTGGGCCAAGGTGGGCGCAGAGTATGTCATCGAGTCCACCGGTCTGTTCCTGACCAAGGAGAAGGCCGCGGGCCACATCGCCGCCGGCGCCAAGCACGTGGTGATGTCCGCTCCCTCCAAGGACGACACCCCCATGTTTGTCATGGGCGTCAACCAGGACACCTACACCTCCGATATGCAGTTCGTTTCCAACGCCAGCTGCACCACCAACTGCCTGGCTCCCGTTGCCAAGGTGCTGCACGATAACTTCGGCATTGCCGACGGTCTGATGACCACCGTGCATTCCACCACCGCCACCCAGAAGACGGTGGACGGCGTGTCCCTGAAGGACTGGCGCGGCGGCCGTGCCGCTTCCGGCAACATTATCCCCAGCTCCACCGGCGCTGCCAAGGCCGTGGGCAAGGTCATTCCCAGCCTGAACGGCAAGCTGACCGGTATGTCCATGCGCGTTCCCACGCTGGACGTGTCCGTGGTGGATCTGACCGTGAACCTGTGCAAGCCCGCCAGCTATGACGAGATTTGCGCCGCCATGAAGAAGGCCAGCGAGAACGAGCTGAAGGGTATCCTGGCTTACACCGACGAGGCGGTTGTGTCCTCCGACTTCCTGGGCGACACCCACACCTCCATCTTTGATGCCAAGGCCGGTATCGCCCTGACCGACACCTTCGTGAAGGTGGTCAGCTGGTACGACAACGAGATCGGCTACTCCGACAAGATCCTGTGCCTCATCGAGCATATGTACAGCGTGGATCACAAGTAAATCGCCAATATCCTTTCAAAAAGGTTTTCCTTCTTTTTTGTTCCGGAAACAGCGCCGTCCCGCCGGGACGGCGTTGTTTCTACCCATTTGCCAAACAGAGGGAATGCGCGGCAAGGCAGCCGAAATCGTGGCAACACAAAGGTTTTATCAAAAATAGGACTATCTTTCCATTGAATTGTATGGTACAATAGGTACAACTCAGAGGAGAGGGAAAGGGACCCCATACATGGAACAGAATCCGATCTTAAGCGCAAGACTGTCAATGGACAGCGACATTCCCCTGTATGCCCAGCTCGTGGGCATCATCAAACGCAACATTTCCACCGGCACACTGGCTGTGGGCGATCTGCTGCCCAGCGAGGCGGAGCTGTGCCGCTGGATGAATATCAGCCGCAACACCGTGCGGCAGGCCATCGGCGAGCTGGAGGATGAGGGGCTGGTGGTCCGCAAGCGGGGCCGCGGCACCTTCGTGGCGGACCCCGCCACCAACCGCCGCGGTGTGCGCTACTCCTTTACGACGGAGGTTTCCTCCTTGGGCAAGGTGCCGTCCTCCACGCTCATCGACTTTGACGTGATCGTACCCAGTCAGGCGGTCTGCGAGAAGATGGAGCTGCGGGAGGGTACGCCGGTGTACTGCTTTACCCGTGTGCGCAACGTGGACGGGGAACCGCTGATCCTGGAGACCAGCTATTATCCCGAGTACATCTACCCCCACCTGACCCGGGATATGCTCCAGACCCACAGCTTTTACAGCCTCTTGTACCATGTGGGCATCGTACCCTTTGCCGCCGATGAGAGCTACGAGGCGGTGGTGCTGGACAACGAGCAGGGACACCTGCTGGGCGTCAGCGCTGGGAGCTGTGCCTTCTACCACCAGCGCCGTACCCGTACCGAGGACGGGCGCATCTACGAGTACACCAGAAGCTATATCCGGGGCGACCGGGTGCGGCTGGACGTACATATGCAGAAGAGCGGCATGAACTTCGTGCGTACCATCGACTGAACGACATAAAAAGGAAGCCGTCCCGCGGGACGGCTTCCTTTTTTGTGCTGTTACAGGGCGGCGGCGCCGATGATACCGGCCTCGTTGCCCAACTGTGCCGCCTGAATGATGGGCTGGGGGCGGCTCTCACCGCCAAAGCAGTTGGCGGCCACATAGCGGCGGATGGGACGCAGCAGACGCTCTCCCTGCCGGCTGATGCCGCCGCCGATGAGCACCATCTCCGGCGACAGGATGTTCACCAGATCGGTGATCCCGGCGGCTACATAGACATAGTACCGCTCCAGCACGGCCTGCGCCGCCTCGTCGCCTGCATCGGCGGCGTCGAACACATCCCGGCCCGTCAGCTCGGGGTACCGGTTCAGCAGGGATGTGGGGTGGGCGGCAGCCGCCTCCCTGCCCTGCCGGATCAGCGCCGTGGCGGAGGCGTAGACCTCCCAGCAGCCCCGGCGTCCGCAGGTGCAGGGTTCCCCGTCCAGCACCAGCAGGCTGTGACCCGGCTCGCCGCCGGCGCCGCCCAGACCGGAGACGATCCTGCCGTCCACGATGATACCGCCGCCCACACCGGTACCCAGCGTGATGAGCACCATGTTCCGGCAGCCCACGGCGGCGCCGGCCACCGTTTCCGCCAGCGCGGCGCAGTTGGCGTCGTTGCTCAGCCGGGCGGGCAGGCCGAAGTGTGCCGTCAGCATGGCGCACACCGGCACGTCAAACCAGTTCAGATTATAGGCGCGAACCACCACGCCTCGCTCCGGGTCGCAGGTACCGGGGGCGCCAACGCCGATGGAGGCACAGTCCGCCGGGGTGAGACCCGCTTTGTCCAGCGCCAGCTCCACGGCGCGGCACATATCCGCCACCACCTGCTCCGCCGGGCGGTGCGCGCCGGCGGGAAGGCTGGCCTCCGCCACAATACGGTGGCGGTCGTCCACCACGCCGACGGCGATGTTGGTGCCGCCCAGATCAATGCCGATACGATACATAGGATACTTCCTTTCGTGTTTGATGCAGAAAACGGCGGGGCGGGCTGCTTGCCCGCCCCGCAACGGTGCGTTTGCTCAGAAGTGGGTGACGAAGTCGCTGTTCACCGCCACCGTGCGGCTGATGTTGGAGGATTTGATGCTGGCGAAGATGCTGCGCATCACCGTCAGCGCCTCCCGGCCGGAGACCTCCGGCTGCCGGTCGTTGACCAGCGCGTCCACGAACTCATCGATGACACCGGTGCCGTTGTGAGGCACATCCAGATTGTAGCTGGTGCGGTTGCCCTCCATATCGCTGACGATGATGGGGGAGGACGGCTCGCTGTAAATGAGCATGATGCCCTTGGTGCCGTACAGGCAGGTGGACTGGCACTCGTGGCCGTAGATGGTCCAGCTGGCCGCCATGGTACCCAGTGCGCCGCCGGACATCCGCAGGATGCACAGGGCGTTGTCGTCCACGCCGATGAGCTGGCCCTCGCTGTCCCGCTTGTTCAGCGTCACCACCTTGGCGGTGGTCTCGATGACCTTCTGACCCAGCAGGTACTGGAGCAGATCCACCTTGTGGATGCCCATGTCGGACAGGGCGCCCAGCGCCGCCTTATTCTTATCGAAGAACCATGTACCCTCGTCCACAGACCAGCCCTCGGGGCCGGCGTTGCCCAGCACGGCGCGGAAGGTGATCACGTCGCCGATAACGCCGCGGTCCAGCAGCTGCTTGGCACGGCGGTGTACCGGGTCGAAGCGCATATTGTGACCGATCATCAGGTACTTGCCGTTGCGCTCGGCGGCGGCCACCATGGACTCGCACTCCGCCAGCGTGACCGCCATGGGCTTTTCGCACAGCACGTGCTTGCCGGCGTACAGCGCCGCGGTGGAGATCTCCGCATGGCTGCGGTTTTCCACGCAGACGGATACCGCATCAATGTCGTCGCGGTTCAGCAGGTCAAAATAGGTGTCGCAGACGCTGCCGCCGTATTTGGCGGCCATCTCCTCGGCACGGGCGCGGTTCTTGTCGTAGTAGGCCATGATCTCCGCATTGGGGTTGGCTGCATACTCGGGCAGATGGCGCACCTGCGCGATCTTACCGCAGCCGATGATACCAACTCGAATCATACAAAAGCTCCTCCTCTACCATGTTCAACGGATGGTACGCGATTCTCGTTTAAATTATAACAAATTCAAGAGCGGGTGAAAAGCCTTTTTTTCAGGATTCTGAGAAATTTTACCGCAGACGCAGGGCGGTGGTCAGAGCGCAGCCCTTTTCCCGGATGTGGTCGAGCACCACGCCCTCCGGCAGCGCCAGCCGGCTGAGGGTCAGCAGAGGCCCCTTGCCCGTCAGCTTGAACAAGGACTCCTTGGCGGTCCAGATCTCCCAGAAGCGGGCGCAGTCGCCGTCGTCACCCACGCGGATATAGGCCATCTCCGCCTCGGAGCAGACACGGCGCATGAATTTTTCGTCGGCGGAGCGGATGACCTCCACATCCACGCCCACCGGCACATCGGCGACGGCGCAGACGGCGTAGGGTCCGGAGTGGCTGACGGAGACGTATACGCCGTCGGCGTCCGCGGCGGGCTTGCCCGTGTCGTCCCAGCGCAGGGGCGCCTCCCCCTCGCCGCAGCCCAGACGCTGTGCCAGTGCGCGGCGTGCCAGCAGCTCGCCGGCTACGGTGCGCTTGCGGTCGTCCTCCCCGGCGATGTCGCCCACCCGGCGGCGGCGCGCCTCGTCCATCATGGCCATGGTCTGGGCCATCGTCTCCTCATCCAGCCGGCGGATATCGTACCAAAGCAGCTCCATCTCTCCTGTTCCTCCCTGTCTTTTTTCTTTATGAGGTGAGTATAGCACATCGCCGCGCAGGATGCCAGTATTTTATACGCTTGCTTTTCGGGATAGAAAGGCGTAAACTATCACCGTGTGAAGTTTTTTGTGTAGGAGAAACAACGATGGTTTCTATTGTAGAAGTAACGACCAAGGCGCAGCTGCGCCGCTTTGTAGATTACCCCAATCAGCTGTATAAGGACGTGCCGCAGTTCGTGCCGGCCACCTACGGCGACGATCTGGCGGACTGGGATCGCAGCAAAAATCCGGCGTTTTCGTACTGCGACGCCCGCTGCTGGTTGGCGGAGCGGGACGGGGAGATCGTGGGGCGCATCGGCGCTATACGCAGCCGCAAGGCCAATGAGAAGTGGGGTACCAACCGGATGCGGTTCACCCAGGTGGACTTCATCGACGATCCGGAGGTGTCCGCCGCCCTGTTTGCCACCGTGGAGGACTGGGCCAGAGAGCTGGGCTGCGCGGCGGTCCACGGGCCGCTGGGCTTTACCGACATGGACCGGGAGGGTATGCTGGTGGAGGGCTTCGACCGCCGAAGCTGCTTTTTCACCTATTATAACTACCCCTACTATGTCGACCACATGACCGCGCTGGGCTATGTGAAGGATGTGGACTGGATCGAGGAGCTGATCGCCGTCCCTACGGATGAGAAGATCATCCAGCGATGGGAGAAGCTGTCGGATTTCGTGCTCAAGCGCAACCACCTGCATATCGTGGAGCCGAAAAACCGGCTGGCGTATCTGCCGCTGCTGAAGCCGTTTTTCGATCTGGTGAATGTGGCCTATGCCCCGCTGTACGGCACGGTGGATCTGACGGAGCAGCAGATCAGGAAATACTCCGCCAAGTTCGCGCCCCTTATCAACCCCAACACCACCTGCTTCGTCATGGACAAGAATGACCAGATGATCGCCTTTGGCGTGGGTGCGCCCAGTCTGGCGGCGGCCATGCAGAAGCACCGGGGACGCCTGTTCCCCACCGGCTGGATCGACGTGCTGAAGGCGTTCCGGAAGAACGACACGGTGGATCTGCTGCTCATCGCCGTCCACCCGGACTATCAGGCCCGGGGCGTCAACGCCATCATCCTCAGCAAGACCATGAAGGGCTGCCTGAAAATGGGCATCAAGGAGGCGGAGACCGGCCCCATGCTGGAGCTGAACGAGAAGGTGCAGTCCCAGTGGAAGGATTTCCAGACGGAGCAGCACAAGCGCCGCCGCTGCTTCGTCAAGGAGCTGACCCCTGCCGCCAGAGAGCCGGAGAAGGCGGACGCGCCTGCCGGCGCCGCCGTATAAACGACAAAAAGAGAACGCGGACAGCTGTCCGCGTTCTCTTTTCCGTTTTTTACAGGCCGTAGACCTCGGTGAACTTCTTCTCGAGATAAGCCACATAGCAGTCCGGGTCGAACTTGCCGCAAACCGACTCGAACAGTGCCACGGGATCCTTCATGCAGCCATACTTCCAGATCTTCTCCTCCAGCCAGTTGTTGATGGGGGTCAGATCGCCGGAGCGCACCACACTGTCCACGTCCAGCTCCTTGGACAGCTCCAGCAGGTACTGCGCGCCGTAGGCCGAGCCGATGGCGTAGGACGGGAAGTAGCCGATATTGCCGTTGGACCAGTGGGAGTCCTGCAGAACGCCCTGCCGGTCGTCGGGGACGTCCACGCCCAGATACTCCTTGTACAGCCGGTTCCACTCGGCGGGCAGGTCGTGGGCGGTGATGGTGCCGTCGAACATCCGCTTCTCCAGCTCGTAGCGCACCATGATGTGCAGGCAGTAGGTCAGCTCGTCGGCCTCCGTGCGGATGAGGGACGGCTCGGACTTGTTGATCATACGGTAGAAGTCATCCTCCGTCACATTGTCCAGACGAGGGGCGAAATGCGCCTTCAGCCACGGGTAGATGACGGAGCAGAACGCCCGGCTGCGGCCGATGATGTTCTCATAGAACCGGGACTGGCTCTCGTGGATGCCCATGGACACGCCGTTGCCCAGATTGCTGCGGGCCAGCTCCCGGCCGGTGTGCAGCTCGTACAGGGCATGGCCGCCCTCATGCACCACGGAGTACAGGGACGAGGCCACCATGTCGGCGTGATAGTGGGTGGTGATACGCACATCGTCACGGGAGAAGTTGATGGTGAAGGGATGCTCCGTCTCGCCGATGATGCAGTGGTTCCGATCGATGCCCATGACGCCCATGACGAAGTCGGAGAACTCCCGCTGGATGGGGATGGGGAAATCGGCGTGGAGCGGCGTGTCGTCCACCCGGTCGGCGTGGGCGGTGACCCGCTGGATGAGAGGCACCAGCTTCTGCCGCAGGGCGGCGAAAAATTCGTCGCAGGCGGCCACCGTCAGACCCCGCTCATAGTTGTCCAGCAGCGTCTCATAGGGGGCCTTCTCCGGCTCCCAGTACTGGGCGAAGCGCTTCAGCGTGTCGAAGATCTCCTGCAAGTACGGCTCAAACAGGGCAAAATCGTTGTTGGTCTTGGCGGTCTGCCACACGTCGTCGGCGCGGGTGGTCAGCTTCTGGTAGGCCACGAAATCCTCCTCCGGGATGCGGCGGGTGCGGTCGTAGCTGCGCCAGTACTCCTCCACCTTGCGGCGGGTGACGTCGTCCAGCTCCGTGCGGGCGGCCATCAGCGTCTCCAGCATCTCCACGGTGTCCGGCGCGGTGGTCAGCTGATAGTCGATGCGGCTGAGCTCGCCGGTGGTGTCGCTGCGGACGGCGGCTGCGCCCTTGGGCGCCGCGGTGACGCCGTCGTAGTACAAAAGGCCCATGGCGTGAGACAGCGCAAAGCTGGTCTGCTCGTAGCTTTTCAGCTTTTCCAATGCTTCGGTAACGGTCATGCTCGTACCTCCTGTTACAGTTGTTGGGGTCAGTATACCATGCCGGAGCAAAAGACACAAGCGGACAAAATCTGAACGGGAAACGCAAAAGATATACAGAAAATTCACAGACGGCGGGAAAGAAACATGATACACTACTCAGCGGAAATATGATTTTTTTACAGGAAAGGACGGGGAATACCTTGGAGCTGAACAAAAAAACCATGCAGCGGATCATGCTGCTCATCACCTTTGCGGTGCTGCTGTTCTGGGGCCTGTACAATATCTCCACCATCGGCGGACTTTTTTCCAACCTGTTTTCCCTGCTGGCGCCGCTGCTCATCGGCGTGTGCATCGCCTTTGTGCTGAATCTGATGATGGTGGGGCTGGAGCGCCTGTGGGATCGGGCGCTGGCCAAGTGGCGCAGCCGCTGGAACGCCAAGCTGAAGCGCCCGGTCTGCCTGACGCTGACCATGGTGCTGTTTCTGAGCATCATCTTCGCCATCTTCTTCATCCTCATCCCCCGTCTGGAAGAGGCGGGCAGCACGCTGGCGGCCAATATCCCCGCCTACGTTGACCAGTTTCAGGCGTGGTGGAAAAGCCTCAGCGATTTCGCCGACAGCCACGGCGTGACGCTGCCGGAGCTGACCCTCAGCGCCGAGCAGGTGCGGGACACCATCACCGGCTTCTTGCAGGAGCGGGGCGACAGCGTGGTGAACACCACCCTGAACATCACCTCCTCCATCGTGGGGGCGCTGGTGAACATCCTGCTGGCGCTGGTATTCTCCCTGTATATGCTGGCGCAGAAGGAGACGCTCCTTGCCCAGTCCAAGCGGCTGCTGCGCCGCGCCCTGCCCCAGAAGGCCGCCGACAAGCTGCTGGCGGTGCTGCACCTGACCAACAACGCCTTCTCCAGCTTCGTCACCGGACAGGTGACGGAGGCCGTTATTCTGGGAACGCTGTGCTGCCTCGGTATGCTGCTCCTGGGGCTTCCCTACGCCCTGCCGGTGTCGGTCATCATCGCGGCGCTGTCGCTGATCCCCATCTTCGGCGCGTGGATCGGCGCGGCCACCGGCGCGTTCCTCATCGTGTTCCAAAGCCCCATCAAAGCGCTGACATTCCTGATCTTCCTGCTGATTTTGCAGCAGGTGGAGGGCAACCTCATCTACCCCCGGGTGGTGGGCAAGTCCGTGGGTCTGCCGGGTCTGTGGGTGCTGGCGGCCGTCACCATCGGCGGCGGCGCCTTCGGCATACTGGGTATGCTGCTGGGCGTGCCGGTCTGCTCCGTCGTCTACTCGCTGGTGCAGGCGTATATCCGCACCAAGCCCGAGGCGGAAGAAAACCAATAGCCGCGCAAGATGCCGTGCGCCCCGCAGGATCAGCCCTGCGGGGCGCTTTTCCTGCCCGGCGTGTTCACAAATAATTAAAATAGCACCTATTGACTTTAAGGGGACGGGGTGGTAAACTCCATTTAGCACTCGAAAAGAAGGAGTGCTAAATGGAGAAAGCTATGGAATTGACAGACCGCAAAAAGCAAATATTGAAGATCGTGGTGGAAAGCTACATCAACACCGCCGAGCCGGTAGGCTCCAAGGCCATCGTGGAACAGATGCCCGGTAAGATCAGCTCCGCCACCATCCGCAACGAGCTGGCGGATCTGGTGGAGCTGGGCTATCTGGAGCAGCCCCACACCTCGGCGGGGCGTGTGCCGTCCGCCAAGGGCTACCGGCTGTACGTCAACGAGCTGATGGAGCGCAAGGCCCTGTCGGCGGAGGAGACGGCCAAGATCAACGATGCCCTCTCCGGCCAGATGAAGCAGGTGGATCAGGTCATCAGTCAGGCCGGACAGATGGTGTCCAGCTTTGTGGGCTATCCCACCTACGCCGTGGCGGATCACCGCACCGCTGCCACCGTGCAGCGGTTTGAGCTGATCGCCGTGGACGAGGGCAGCTTCATCGCCGTGGTGATGCTGTCGGATAACCGGGTCAAGAGCCAGCTGATGCGCTTAGAGCTGCCGGTGGATGCCGACACGCTGCCCCAGCTGAGTCACCTTCTGAACACCCACTTCACCGGCGTGGGCGCGGAGAAAATGAACGCCACGCTGATGAGCCTTTCCGAGCAGGTGTCCGGCCAGTGGTTCCTGCTTCTGAACCGGGTGACGGAGTACGCCTGCACGCTGCTGGAGGAAGCCCAGCACCAGCAGGTGTTCACCAACGGCGCCAGCCAGCTTTTGAAGTTCCCGGAGTTCCGGGACATCGACAAGGCCCACGATCTCATGAGCTTCATGGTGGATAATAAGGAGGATCTCCCGGTGCCGCAGAGCGACGCGCCCATGCAGATCCTCATCGGCCCCGAAAACGTCAACGATGCGTTGAAGGAGAGCAGCGTGGTCATCGCCAGCTACGATATCGGCGATAATATGCGCGGTCTTGTGGGTGTGGTCGGCCCCACCCGTATGGACTATGCCGCTGTGGCGGCAAGACTCAGCTACTTTGCCGAGAGCCTGAGTCGTATGTTTGGCAAAAAACAGCTACCGGAGGATACACAATGAGCGAGAAGGATATGAAGGAGACCCCCATGGAGGAGACGCCGGAGACGGCGGAGCAGCCCGCAGCTCCTGTTGAGGAGACGGCGGCTGCGGAGGAGACGGTTACCGTCACCAAGTCCCAGATGGAGCAAATGGAGCAGCTGGCCAAGGTGCTGGCGGACGCCAACGACAAATACCTCCGTCTGGCGGCGGAATATGACAACTACCGCAAGCGCACCACCCGCGAAAAGGAGCACGTCTATGGCACGGCCAAGGCCGACACCATCAAGCCATTTCTGACGGTGCTGGACAATCTGGAGCGCGGTGTGCAGCAGTGCGAGGAGGGCGACGGCCACCGGCAGGGTCTGGAGATGATCTGCAAGCAGTTCTTTGAGGTGCTGAGGCAGATGGGCGTCACCGAGATCCCGGCGCTGGGTCAGCCCTTCGACCCGGAAAAGCACAACGCCGTGATGCACACGGAGGACGAGTCCGTGGGCGAGAACACCATCGTAGAGGTGTTCCAGAAGGGCTTTATGATCGGAGATAAAGTGCTGCGCTTCGCCATGGTGAAGGTGGCAAACTGAAAGGAGTATTTCCATGAACGAAAAAAAGCTGTATAAGAGCAGTACGGACAAGAAGCTGGCCGGCGTCTGCGGCGGCATCGCGGAGTATTTCAACATCGACTCCACGCTGGTGCGTCTGGGCTGGGTGGTGTTCAGCCTGCTGGGCGGCAGCGGTCTGCTGGCGTATATCATCGCGGCGATCATCATGCCCGACCGTCCCTATTAAATCAGTCAATAAATAAATTTGAGATAAACATTTCAGGAGGCAATCATTATGTCTAAAGTTATCGGTATCGACCTCGGTACGACCAATTCCTGCGTAGCCGTGATGGAAGGCGGCGAGGCAGTCGTTATCCCCAACGCGGAGGGCAACCGCACCACCCCGTCCGTGGTGGCATTCAGCAAGACCGGCGAGCGTATGGTGGGTCAGGTGGCAAAGCGTCAGGCCATCACCAACCCCGAGCGCACCATCTCCTCCATCAAGCGTGAGATGGGTACCGATCACCGCGTCACCATCGACGACAAGAGCTACACCCCGCAGGAGATCAGCGCCATGATCCTGCAGAAGCTGAAGGCGGACGCCGAGGCTTATCTGGGCAGCCCCGTCACCGAGGCGGTCATCACCGTCCCCGCCTACTTTACCGACTCCCAGCGTCAGGCCACCAAGGACGCCGGTAAGATCGCCGGCCTGGACGTGAAGCGTATCATCAACGAGCCCACCGCCGCCGCACTGGCCTACGGTGTGGATAAGGAGCAGTCCCAGAAGATCATGGTCTACGACCTGGGCGGCGGCACCTTCGATGTGTCCATTCTGGAGATCGATGACGGCGTCATCGAGGTGCTGGCCACCGCCGGCAACAACCGTCTGGGCGGCGACGACTTTGACCAGTGCGTGATGAAGTATCTGGTCAGCGAGTTCAAGCGCACCGACGGCATTGACCTCAGCGGCGACAAGGTCGCCATGCAGCGCCTGAAGGAGGCCGCCGAGAAGGCTAAGATCGAGCTGTCCGGCGTGACCACCAGCAACATCAACCTGCCCTATATCACCGCCGATGCCACCGGCCCCAAGCATCTGGACGTGACGCTGACCCGCGCCAAGTTCAATGAGCTGACCGGTCATCTGGTGGACGCCACCATGGGCCCCGTGCGTCAGGCCATGTCCGACGCGGGCCTGAAGCCCTCCGACCTCGCCAAGGTGCTGATGGTGGGCGGCTCCAGCCGTATCCCCGCCGTGGTGGAGGCTGTGAAGAACTTCACCGGCTCCGACCCCTTCAAGGGCATCAACCCCGATGAGTGCGTGGCCATGGGCGCCGCCCTGCAGGCCGGCGTGCTGACCGGCGACGTCAAGGGTCTGCTGCTGCTGGATGTCACCCCCCTGTCTCTGGGTATCGAGACCATGGGCGGCGTCTGCACCCGTCTGATCGAGCGCAACACCACCATCCCTGTCAAGAAGAGCCAGATCTTCTCCACCGCCGCCGACAACCAGACCTCCGTGGAGGTCAACGTGCTGCAGGGCGAGCGTGAGATGGCAGCTGCCAACAAGAGCCTGGGCCGCTTCCATCTGGACGGCATCGCCCCGGCCCGCCGCGGCGTGCCGCAGATCGAGGTGACCTTCGATATCGACGCCAACGGCATCGTCAACGTGTCCGCCAAGGATCTGGGTACCGGCACCGAGCAGCATATCACCATCACCTCCTCTTCCAACATGAGCAAGGAGGACATTGAGCGGGCCGTCAAGGAGGCCGAGCAGTATGCCGCCGAGGACGCCAAGATCAAGGAGAAGGTGGAGATCCGCAACCAGGCCGATCAGCTGGTCTATCAGGCGGAGAAGACCCTCGGCGAGGTGGGCGACAAGATCCCCGAGAGCGAGAAGGCGCCTGTGCAGGCCGGTCTGGATAAGCTGAAGGAGACCCTGAAGGGCGAGGATACCGACGCCATCAAGGCCGCCACCGAGGAGCTGACCCAGCTGTTCTATAAGATGAGCGAGAAGCTGTACCAGCAGCAGGCGCCGCAGGGCGACCCCAACATGGGCGGCCAGCCGGGCGGCGACCCCAACGGCGGTCAGCAGTACTACGACGCCGACTACAAGGTAGTCGATGACGACGAGCAGAACAAGTAACACATATCCCACAAGAGGGACAGGGCTTCCTGTCCCTTCTTGTGGTGTTATCACCCCTTTGAGTGGAGAGAAGTACGATGGCAGAAAACAAACGTGATTATTACGAGGTTCTCGGCGTCAGCAAGGGCGCGTCGGAGGACGAGATCAAAAAGGCATATAAAAAGCTGGCGCGGAAGTACCACCCGGACATGAACCCCGGCGACAAGGAGGCCGAGGAGAAGTTCAAGGAGGTCAACGAGGCCAACGAGGTGCTGTCCGACCCGGAGAAGAAGGCGCGGTACGACCAGTTCGGCTTCGCCGGTGTGGATCCCAACTACGGCGCAGGAGGCGCCGGCGGGGGCTTTAGCGGCGGCTTCGACTTCGGCGACCTGGGCGACATCTTCGGCAGCTTCTTCGGCGGCGGGTTCGGCGGCGGGCAGGCGCGCCGCAACGGGCCCCAGCGGGGCGAGAGCATCCGCGCCAGCGTGTCCGTGACCTTCAAGGAGGCGGCCTTCGGCTGCGAGAAGGAGGTCACCATCCAGCGCAGCGAGCAGTGTACTACCTGCAAGGGCAACGGCTGCGCCCCCGGCACCACGCCGGAGATCTGCCCCGACTGTCACGGCAGCGGTGTGGTGCAGGTGCAGCAGCGCACGCCCATGGGCGTGTTCGCCAGCAGCCGTCCCTGCCAGCGCTGCCATGGCACCGGCAAGATCATCCACCAGCCCTGCGCCGACTGCGGCGGCACCGGCGCGGTACGCAAGCGCAAGACCATCAAGATCAACATCCCCGCCGGCATCGACCACGGCCAGACCATCTCCCTGCGGGGACAGGGCAACGCCGGTAAGAACGGCGGCCCCGCCGGCGATTTGCTGATCACCGTGATGGTGCAGCCCCACGAGTTGTTCCGCCGGGAGGGCAACGATGTGTTCTGCGAGGCCCCCATCACCTTCAGTCAGGCGGTGCTGGGCGCTACGCTGGAGATCCCCACCATCGACGGACAGGTGAAGTACGATATCCCCGAGGGTACTCAGACCGGCACGGTGTTCCGCCTGCGTGGCAAGGGCATCCCCGTGCTGAACGGCCGGGGCCGGGGCGACCAGTACGTCACCGTGAACATTGAGACGCCCCGCGGCCTGAACCGCGAGCAGAAGGACGCGCTGAAAAAGTTCGACGCGGCGCTGGGCGACGGGAATTACGAGAAGCGCAAGAGCTTTTTCGGCTTCAACAAGAAGAAATAAGGGTAGGAAGAAATAAGGTGCCGTATGTATCTGGCTGATTATCACACCCATTCCGACAGCTCGCCCGACGGGAAGGAGACCATCTCCCGTCTGGCGGAGGCTGCCATTGCCAAGGGCTTGCAGGAGATCTGCATCACCGACCATGTGGATACCGTCTGCTGGGGCAGCTACGCGCCCCGCTGGGACTACAACTGGGAGAAGTCTCTGGGCGAGCTGGAGGAGGCGCGGCGTCTGTATGGCAACCGGCTGACCATCCGGCTGGGGGCCGAACTGGGCGAGGCGAATCTGGCCTTTGACCGGGCGGAGCATCTGCTTTCCCACGCGCCCAAGCTGGATTTTGTCATCGGCTCCGTCCACATGGCAGGGAAAAAATTTGGAAATTTTGACCTGTACTACGTTGAAAAAAATTCGGAAACGTATTATCATGCACTTATCGACAGTTATCTGGAGGATGTGCTGTCGCTGGCGAGGTGGGGCAAGTTCAGCGTACTGGGCCACCTGACCCTGCCGCTGCGGTACATCAACGAGAACCTGGGTGAGCGCATGACGTTCGACAGCCACATGGAGCAGGTGGAGGAGATCTTCCGCACCATGATCCCCAAGGGGCTGGGTATCGAATGCAACACCAACCGGGGCAACACCCCCCTGCCGGACAGCGGCATCCTGCGGCTGTACCGGGAGCTGGGCGGCGAGGTCATCACCCTGGGTTCCGACGCCCATTCCGGCGACATGGTGGGCTGCGCCATCCGCGAGCGGCAGCAGCTCCTGCGGGACTGCGGATTCCGGTATTTCTGTACATTCGAGGAAGGAAAGCCCCTTTTCCGACCGCTATAAAAGAAAAAGGAGAACACGACCATGAAAATTGCCATCGGCTGTGACCACGGCGGCTATCTGCTGAAGCAGGACATCCTGATCTGGATGGAGGAGCACGACATCGACTTTGAGGATGTGGGCTGCTTCTCTACGGAGAGCGTGGACTACCCCGTTTATGCGGAGAAGGTGGCGCGGGCTGTGGCCGCCGGCCAGTGCGACAAGGGCATCGTGATCTGCACCACCGGCATCGGCGTGTCCATGGCCGCCAACAAGGTGGGCGGCGTGCGCTGCGCCCTGTGTACGGACTGCCTGCAGGCGGAGATGACCCGCCGCCACAACGACGCCAACGTGCTGGCGCTGGGCGCCGGCATCACCGGCCCCAATCTGGCCAAGCGCATGGTGGAGATCTTCCTGTCCACGGAGTTTGAGGGCGGCCGCCATGCCCGCCGCGTGGCGCTGGTGGACGGCATCCAGCCCTGAGGGATCGCCTATGGCAACGAGAGGCTACAATAGCTACCGGGGCCGTACCTCCGCCGGAAAGATCGTATTGATCGTGGTGCTTGTCTTGGTGCTGCTGGGCGCCGTGGGGTATCTTGTGGTGCAGAACTATCTGGTCTACGATGAGGCGGGGCAGGTACATCTGGAGCTGCCCTTCGGTCATCGCGGCCAGGAGGAGCAGACCGATAAGCCGCCGGTGGAAAATGTGGATATCGACCGGCTGGAGCCGGAGAGCAAGCTGACACCGGTGACGGCGCTCCACGCCGTCCGCCTGCCGGACGACTGTTTGTGGTGGGGCGCGGACTACATCATGAACACGCTGGCACCCGAGGACATGGTGTTGGCGGTGAAGCGTGAAAACGGCGGCATCACCTACGACACGCAGGTGTCTGTACCCCAGAACGTCGTTGTGGAGCGGGGACGGCCACTGGACTGCTTAAAGCAGCTTCTGGCCAGCGACCGCCATACGGTGGGGCGCATCTGCTGCTTTGGCGACTCCGCCTACGCCCACGGCCTGCCGGAGACGGCGCTGGTGCGGGAGGACGGCGGCATCTGGTACGATGCCAACGGCGGCGCATGGCTGGACCCCACCAATCTGGCGGTGCTCAGCTACATCACGTCGCTGGTGTCCGAGTGTGCGGAGCTGGGCTTTGACGAGATATTGCTGGACTGGTTCTGCTACCCGTCCACGGGTGCGCTGGACGCCATTGCCAACGGCGGCAGCGACCATACCCAGATCCTGACGGACGTTGCCAAGAGCCTGCGCAGCAGTCTGCCGGAGGGCGTGGCGCTGTCGGTGACGCTGCGGGGCAGCGGCGACAACGCCCTGACAGTGTCGGAGGCGGCGGAGCTGTTCGACCGCATCTACCTCCCTGCCGGAGAGGACGCGGCAGCGGTGCGCCGGCAGCTGCCGGAGGGCTACGACCCGGAGACGCGGCTGGTGGTGACGACGGCGGAGGCGCCGGCGTCCGGCAGTTATGTCATCGGAGACTGAATCGAATTAAGGGCCGTTCGGCATATTGCCGAACGGCCTTTTTCTTGTGTTGACAACAGCGTGAACCGTTGTTATCATGGTGATATAACATAGAAAAGGAGAGGGTCCCATGAAGCAATTGATTTTTCTGATCATCGCGGTGGTTCTCGCCATTGCCGCAACCGTGTTGGCATTCATCTTCGTCGTGCCGGAAAAGCGCCGGGAGAAGCTGAACGCCTTCGGCAAATTCCTGCACGATCTGTGCAGCTTCAAGTTCCTTGTGGTGGAAAAGATCCTGCAGGCGCTGTACATCTTCTCCACGGCCTTCATCATTCTCTACGGCGTGCTCCAGCTGTTCAACGTCCAGAGAGATTACTGGACTGGCGCGAGCAGATGGATGGGCGGCACCGGCCTGCTGTGCATCATCGTGGGCCCCATCGCCGTTCGCCTCAGCTATGAGCTGATGATGATGGCCATTCTGCTGGTGAAAAATGTCATCTCCATCAACCGTAAACTGGCGGACGAGACCGGCAGCGCCGGCGGGGATGTGTTTGCTGCCCCCGATGTGGAGGAGCTGAAGAAGGCTATCCAGCGCAAGGAGCCCCAGCCGCAGCCTCCGGTGCAGCCGCAGCCCGTCTGGGAGGAGCCTGCCCGTCCCGCTCAGTTCTGTCGTGAGTGCGGCAGCAGACTGGAAAACGGCGTTTGCCCCCAGTGCGGGAAGCCCGCGCAGGAGCAGTAAGCGTCAGCATAGTAAAAAAAGACCGTCCGGCGTATGCCGGACGGTCTTTTTAGCTGCGGATAGATCAGTTGTTGTCGTCGGGACGGGGACGGCGGTACTCCAGTGCCGGCTCCTCGCCCTTGAGCACGCGGAGAGCGCCCTGCGCCAGCGCCAGCAGCTCGTCCTCGCCGGGGTAGACGGTGATGGGGGCGATCCAGCCGACCATCTCGGAGATGGCATCCACCGTCTCCTTGCCATAGGCGATACCGCCGGTCAGGATGATCTGATCCACCTTGCCGTGCATAACGGCGGCCATGGCGCCGATCTCCTTGCCGATCTGATAGTGGAACGCGTCCACCACACCGGCGATTTTCTTATCGTGTTCGGCCTGCGCCAGCAGATAGCGCATGTCGTTGGAGCCGGTGTAGGCCACCAGACCGCCGCGGCCGGACAGCATACGGTGCATCTCAGCCTCGCTGTACTTGCCGGAGTAGCACTGCTTCACCAGCTGGCCGGTGGGCAGGGAGCCGGAGCGCTCGGGAGAGAAGGGACCCTCGCCGTCCAGTGCGTTCTGGGTGTCTACCACGCTGCCCTTCATGTGGGCGCCGATGGAAACGCCGCCGCCCATGTGGCAGACGATGAGGTTCAGATCCTGGTAGCGCTTGCCGTTTTCCTTGGCGAAGCGCTTGGCCACGGCCTTCTGGTTCAGGGCGTGGAAAATGCTGACACGCTGGAACAGGGGATGACCGGCATAGCGCGCCACATCAGCCATCTCATCGATGACCACAGGGTCAACGATGTAGGAGGGGATGCCCAGCTCGTCGCCGATCTCACGGGCGATCAGGCCGCCCAGGTTGGAGGCGTGCTGACCCTGAATGCCGATGGTGCAGTCCGTGACCATGTTGTCGTTGACGGCGTAGGTGCCGCCGCGGATGGGACGCAGCAGACCGCCGCGGCCGCTGACGGCGGACAGGGTGCGGGCGTCGATGCCCTGCTCGCGCAGCGCGCGCATGACCAAGTCGCGGCGCCAATCCTTCTGGGCGGCGATGCTGTTGAACTGGGCAACTTCCTCCGCGCTGTGGCGCAGGGTCTTGTCGAAGAGCAGCTGCTCGTCCTCGTACACACCGATCTTGGTAGAGGTGGAGCCGGGATTGATCACGAGAATTCTGTAAGACATTGTGGGTTTCCTCCTAAGTTTATTTGTTCCGTTCAGCGCCGTGATCGACGCCGTGTAAATTGCTACAGAACATTATACAAAATCTTTTCGCTTCTGTAAATGGGTTTTCCCTAAAAAGTGGCGGCTTTTTACCTCTTAACGGGAGAATGCATTGACAAAGCGGCCGGTATGCCCTAAAATAATAAGATTAGTACCCGTATTTTGAGCCGTCCTTCCATTCGGGGCGGCGGAAAAGGAGATAAAGACCCATGGAGAAGAAGACGTTTTATATCACAACGCCCATTTACTATCCGTCGGACAAGCTGCACATCGGCCACACCTACTGCACCGTGGCCACCGACGCCATCGCCCGCTATAAGCGCTTGCAGGGCTATGACGTGATGTTCCTCACCGGCACCGACGAGCACGGCCAGAAGATCGAGACGAAGGCGGAGGAGGCCGGCATGACGCCGCAGGCCTTCGTGGACCGCATCGTGGAGGGCGAGCGGGGCGTGCTGGATCTGTGGAAGCTGATGAACATCTCCAACGACCGGTTCATCCGCACCACCGACGACTACCACTGCGCCGCCGTGCAGAAGATCTTCAAGAAGATGTACGACAACGGCGACATCTACAAGGGCGCCTATAAGGGCAAGTACTGCACCCCCTGCGAGTCCTTCTGGACGGAGAGCCAGCTGGTGGACGGCAAGTGTCCCGACTGCGGCCGCGAGGTCCACGACGCCGAGGAGGAGGCATACTTCTTCCGCCTGAGCAAGTATGCCGACCGCGTTCAGCACCTGCTGGAGGACACCGACTTTTTGCAGCCCCGCACCCGCGTCAACGAGATGGTGAACAACTTCATCAAGCCGGGTCTGGAGGATCTGTGCGTCAGCCGTACCAGCTTCAAGTGGGGTATCCCTGTGGACTTCGACCCCGGCCATGTGGTCTATGTGTGGGTGGACGCTCTGTTCAACTACTGCACGGCGCTGGGCTTCGACAACGACCGCTACAACGACTACGACAAGTATTGGCCCGCCGATTACCACATCGTGGGCAAGGAGATCGTCCGGTTCCACTCCATCATCTGGCCCGCCATGCTCATGAGCATGGGTATGCCCCTGCCCAAGCACGTCTACGGCCACGGCTGGCTGGTCATCGACGGCGGCAAGATGTCCAAATCCAAGGGCAACGTGGTGGATCCCTATGTACTGGCAGAGCTGTTCGGCGTGGACGCGCTGCGCTTCTTCCTGCTGCGCACCTTCCCCTTCGGCTCTGACGGCAACTTCTCCAACGAGCTGCTGATCTCCACCATCAACACCGACCTTGCCAACAAGCTGGGCAATCTGGTGAGCCGTACCACCGGCATGGTGGAAAAGTACTTCGGCGGCAAGCTGCCCGCCGACCGGGAGGATTCCCCGGAGGACTGCGACCTGAAAAAGACCGTGTGCGCCCTGCGCGACCGGTACGAGGCGGAGATGGAGAAGCTCCAGCTCCAGAACAGTCTGGACGAGATCTTCAAGGTCATCGACCGTGCCAACAAGTATATCGACGAGACGGCGCCGTGGACGCTGGGCAAGGATGAGAGCAAGCGCGTCCGTCTGGCCACGGTGCTGTACAACCTGCTGGAGACCATCCGCGTTTGCACCGCGCTGTTACAGCCGGTGATGCCGGAGAGCTGCGGCAAGATCTTCGCCAAGATCGGCGCGGATGACGCCGCCCGCACCTGGGACAATGCCAACGTGTGGGGCGTGCTGCCTGCCGAGGCACAGGTCAGCAAGGGCGAGAACCTGTTCCCCCGCGTGGACGTGGAGGCGACGCTGGAGAAGCTCAACGCCATGCAGGAGGCTCAGAAGAAGGCCGCCCTCCCCGCTGTGGAGGTGGAGCCCTTCGCCGCCGAGGATGTGGATTTCGACACCTTCCTGAAGTCCGACTTCCGCGCCGTGAAGATCAAGGGCTGCGAGGCGGTGAAGAAGTCCGACAAGCTGCTGAAGTTCACGCTGGACGACGGCAGCGGCACCGACCGTATTATCGTTTCCGGCATCCACCATTACTACGAGCCGGAGCAGCTCATCGGTAAGACCGCCGTGGCCATCGTGAACCTGCCGCCCCGTAAGATGATGGGCATCCCCTCCTGCGGTATGCTGCTCTCCGCCGTCCACAAGGAGAAGGGTGAGGAGAAGCTGCACCTGATGCTCATTGACGACAGCGTTCCCGCCGGCGCCAAGCTCTGCTGAGCCGCCTGCCTGCGGGGATAGACCTGGCACCGTCACGCGCAGCGCCGCTATAGGATGAAAAGGAGCATCCACCCTGTATGGGTGGATGCTCCTTTTTTTATAAGGTTGTTTGGCGGGGCAATGCCTTACAGGCCGCCGGCCTCGTAGGAGCCGAAGCCCTTGCCCAGCACCTCGTTGGCGTCATAGACGATGATGAAGGCGTCGGGGTCCACCTGCTGTACCCGCTTTTTCAGCTGGATGATCTGGTTTTTGCCGAAGGCGCAGAGGATCACCTTCCGCGCCTGATGGGTATAGCCGCCCTCGCCGCTGAGCAGGGTGATGCCCCGGTTCATGTCCAGCAGCGCGGCGGTCAGCTCCTCGTAGTGGTCGGACACGATGCACGCCACCTTGGAGCGCTTGCCGCCGTACACCACCCGATCCATGATGAGGGAGATCAGGTACAGGGACGCCACGGCGTACAGGCCGCGGCTCAGGTCGTGGAACGCCAGCGTGTACAGCACCACGACCAGCCCGTCCAGCAGGCTGCACAGCGCACCGATGGACACGCGCTCCAGCCGCAGCCGCAGCAGCCGCGCCGCCAGATTGGTGCCGCCCACGGTGGCGGTCTGCCGCAGCATCAGGCCGCAGCCGGTACCCACCAGCACAGCGCCGTACACGCAGGCCAGCACCGGCTCGATGGGCGGGAACGTCACGAACTGATCCAGCAGGTCGATGAGCAGGGAGCTGACCAGCATGGCATACAGCGAGGCCATCAGCCAGTCCCGTCCCACCTTCTTCCAGATCAGGAAGAACAGCGGCAGGTTCATCAGAAATACCTGCACACCCACGGGGAACTCCGGAATAAACAGTCCGATCACCTGCGCAAGGCCGGTGAAGCCGCCCATGCACATTTGGTTGGGGGCATAGAACCAGCAGAAGCCCAGCGCATACAGCGCGCATCCCAGTGTGATCTGGGCGAAACGCAGCAGCGAGTGACGAAAAGTGTTCCCCATGCAGCAATCCTCCCCCAAAAGCCGCCAAAACGGCAATCTATATCCGGAGGCCATCCTATCAGGCGGCGCGGGGTTTGTAAAATAGACATTTTTCCCATCCGACATGAATTGAATTCATGCCAAAAACGGCAAAAAGCACAGGCATGGCCTGTGCTTTCCCGGTATGGTCAGCTGCGGGGCGGCGCTTCCTCTCCACAGAGCATTTCGGCGGCGCAGCGGCAGAAGGTCTCGGCGGCGGGGCTCAGACGGTGCTGGGGCAGCGTAGCCAGACAGATGGTGCGGGTGGGCCGCCCGGCCAGATAGCGCAGGCACACCCGGCGGTCGTCGTGGTCGGCCAGCAGCATCCGGGGCAGGATGGTCACGCCCCGGGCCTGTCCCACCAGCGAGAGGGCGGCGTAGTCGCTGCTGACGCTGGCGCCCTCCGTCACGGCACAGCCCGCCCGGCGCAGGATATCCCCTACGTCGTAGTCGACGCCCTCGGCGGGGACGATGACCCGCTGCTGCCGCAGCTGCTCCGGCGGCACCTCCTCCAGCGCGCACAGCTCGTGGCCGTGGGGCAGCACCAGCAGCAGCTCATCCTCCACCAGCGGCGTTAGGCGGAAGGGCTGCTTGGTGGCGGCGGACAGAAAGCCCACATCCACCTTCTTTTTCAAGATCCACGTCTCCACGTCCTCGTAGCTGCCGTCCTGAAAGCGGATCTGCACGGCGGGGAAGCGCCGGGCCATATGCTCGATCAGCTCCGGCAGCCAGCGGATGGCCACGCTGCTGATGCAGCCCACCGAGACGGTGCCGGATACGCGGTCGCTCAGCTCCCCTGCCTTCTGTATCAGCCGCTCCTGCGCGGTCAGCATGGCGGCGGCGTAGGGCAGCAGCGCCCTGCCGTTCTCTGTCAGGCAGACGCCCATGTGCAGCCGCTGCAAAAGCTGCGTGCCTAAGCTCTGCTCCAGCCGGCGCAGGGCGTGGCTGGCGGCGGACTGGGTATAGCCCAGCTCCGCGGCGGCGCGGGTGATGTTGCCCAGCTCTGCGGCACGGGTGAATAGCTTCAGATCGTTGACGTCCATACATTGCTCCTATATCTGCGGGGCGCGGCGGGGAACCGCGCCGACTCTGCTGCATTCTTGCGGCGACCCGGCGGCTCTGCGCGGGTCAAATATTAGTATACACCGGGCTTGCGGCGGACAAAAGACGTGATTTTGGCCAAAAACCCTCTCCCCTGCCCGTCAATATCGACAAAGGCGCGGCGTCCCGGCGCCGCGGGGCGATAGGGGTTGACATTTATCGGGCAAATGTTATAGTGAGAGAACAACTGCATGGGCAGTGATTACGAATATTTGGAGGGTCACATACCATGGAAGCATTTGATATTCTCGTCATCGGCGGCGGCCCCGGCGGCTATTCTCTGGCCATTGCGGCGGCCCGCAAGGGTCTGAAGACAGCGCTCTTTGAAAAGGAGCATCTGGGCGGCACCTGCCTGAACATCGGCTGCATCCCCACCAAATATCTGGTGGATAAGGCCAGCACCATGCGGAAACTCCGCGGACTGGTGAAAAAGGGGATCCTCACGGAGACGGGTAGCCTCAACTACCCGCAGGTACAGCAGGGTAAGAGCGAGGTCAGCGCAAAGCTGGTCAACGGCGTCAGCTTCCTGCTGAAGAAGTGCGGTGTTACGGTCATCACCGGCGAGGCGATCTTGAAGCCTGACCGGGTGGTGGAGTGCGGCGGCGAGGCGTACACCGGTAAGAACGTGGTCATCGCCACGGGCAGCGTGCCCATGATGATCCCCGTCCCCGGTCACGAGTACTGCATCGACTCCACCGGCGCGCTGGCGCTGACAGAGCTGCCCGCCAGCATGGTGGTCATGGGCGGCGGTGTCATCGGCCTGGAGCTGGCCTGCGCCTTCGCGGCCTTCGGCACCAAGATCACGGTGGTGGAGATGCTGCCGGAGCTGCTGCCCCGGGAGCAGAAGGAGGCAGTGCGCGTCCTGACGCGGGAGATGAAGAAGCTGGGCATCTCCATGAAGACCGGCGCTAAGATGCTGCGCGTCGAGAAGAACGGCGAGCTGCTGCGTGCGGTCTACGAGCTCAAGGGCGCGGAGGAGGCCGTGGACTGTGAGCAGGTGCTGATGGCTGCCGGCCGCAGAACCAACCTCAGCGGCATCGATGCGCAGGCGCTGGGCCTTGCGCTGGATCAGAAGAAGTGCATCGTGGTGGACGAACATATGCGTACCAACCTGCCCGGCGTCTACGCCATCGGCGACGTGGTGGGCGGCTATCAGCTGGCTCACGCCGCCTATGCCGAGGGCGAGGCGGCGCTGGCGGACATTCTGGGCGAGGACAAGCCCTACGGCACCATGCCGGTCCCCGTCTGCACCTATACCCTGCCGGTGCTGGCGTCCGTGGGTCTGACCACCGAGGCTGCCGAGGCCGCCGGCTATGAGCCGGTGCTGGGCGCCTTTGACTACGGCGCCAACGGCATGGCGCTGGCGGAGGGCGCTGTGGGCCGCGTGTTCGTGGTGGCGGATAAGAACACCACCAAGACGCTGGGCGTCTCCATCGTGGGCGAGAACTCCGCCGAGATGATCGCCTTTGCCACCGCCGCCGTGGCGGAGGGCTGGACCACCGAGCAGTGGGAAAAGACCGTGGTGGCACACCCCTCCCTGTGCGAGATGGTGCGGGAGGCGGCGCTGGCGGCCTTTGGGCGCTCCGTCCACACCGCGTGACCGCCGCCGCGCAGAAGCGGCACAAGCATATCGAGCAAAAAAAGATGACGGCTCTTGCCGTCATCTTTTTTGCCGCATGGAGCTCCGCGCTTCAGGGGGAGAGAAGCGGCGGCGCGGCAGCGTTAAAGAGGCAGGCGTGGGTACCCAGCGCCTTGGCCTCCGTCAGCACACGATCCATTTCCTCGAAGGTCAGGCTCTGCTTGTGGCCGTACTCCGCTCCGCCGCGTGGGAGATCTTTTCGGTGATACTCATTGGTCCGCCGTCCTTTCTTTTATAAAGTCCATAGGTTGTTTTATGTGTTTTTTCCGGTAGAAATGAAATGCGATGCAGGAGGCCAGCATCTCCGCCAGTTGGATGCCCGCCGCCGTCAGGAACTGAGGGGAACGGATGTCCGAGAGGCTCATGCCCATGATGGGGAACAGCACGCAGGTGGTCAGAAAGCCCAGCAGACACGCGGGCAGATAGTCCTGTCTCTTATACACATCTCCGAGCCCACGAGACGCTCATGAATCTCG
>ENA-OZYQ01000005-OZYQ01000005.1-human-gut-metagenome-genome-assembly--contig:-NODE-5-length-57292-cov-5.797771_pt1 | contig 57292 bp, 62 predicted proteins | sample MGYA00243637_ERZ654131 | MGnify/ENA primary metagenome ERZ654131 (study PRJEB26926, sample SAMN06164953) | human gut metagenome | biome: ENVO:00009003; feature: ENVO:2100002; material: ENVO:00002003... | reverse complement strand
GAGATTCATGAGCGTCTAGTGGGCTCGGAGATGTGTATAAGAGACAGGAGCCGGACGTACCCTGCGTCGCCGCCGACGCCATGAAGGGAGGGCCTGTATGTCGCTCGTAGAAAAATGTGCGCTGGGTCTTGTGCTGCTGTTTCTGCTGGCAGCCTGCCTGCGTCTGCTGCGCCAGCCGTTGAAGCTGGCGCTGCGGGTACTTATCAACAGCGCGCTGGGCTTCTGCGCCCTGTGGCTGCTGAACATGACCACCGGCCTCACCGGTCTGTCGCTGGGTCTGAATCTGTTCAACGCCCTGACCATCGGCGTGCTGGGCGTGCCGGGTCTGGGGCTGCTGCTCCTATTGAAATGGGTGCTGGTGTAGCCCCGCCGGTCATCCGCCCACCGCATCCTCCGCATCGCCGCCCGTGGGTACAGGGGCGCGGTGCGGGGGATGCTTTCGTCCCGGCAGGAGAGCCGTCACCGCTCCTCCTTTGTCAGATCCCACCCGTACAGCGGGTAGCGCTGCACCGCGCCGAAGATCTTCTTTTTCAGATCTGGATACCGCTGCTCCAGCTCCACAAGCAGCTCCTTCACCTCCTGCCGGCGGCTGTGTCCGTCCATAGGACAGGTGTTCTGCACCACCGGCAGCCGGAGCCTCGCCGCCACCCGCCGGATGTCCTCCTCCTGACAGTACAGCAGCGGGCGGATCTGGGTGATGTCCGTCCGATCCAGATACGTCACCGGCTGGAAGCAGCCGATGCGTCCCTCGAACAGCAGGTTCATCAAAAGCGTCTCCACCGCGTCGTCGTAGTGGTGACCCAGCGCGATCTTGCGGATGCCCCGCTCCGTCAGCGCCGTGTGCAGGCTGCCCCGCCGCAGCTTGGCGCACAGAGAGCAGGGGTTTTTCTCCTGCCGCTCCTGAAACACGATGTCGTACACCGGCACGGCGATGCGGATGTACGGCACGTCCAGCGCCGCGCAGTAGTCGGCGATGGGCGCAAAGTCCATACCCGGCATCCCCGTCTCCAGTGTGATGGCCTGCACCTGAAAGGGCTTGGGGTAAAACGCCCGCAGCCGCGCCAGCGCCGTCAGCGTCAGCAGGCTGTCCTTGCCGCCGGATACGCCTACCGCCACCGTCTCCCCCGCCTCGATCATGTTGTAGTCCTCCACGCAGCGGCGGACAAGCCCCAATATATGCTGCATACGGTGTTCCTCCCCGTAAAAATGAATTTGCATTTTGAGAAAACGAGAGAAAACGGGAGATAATCAAAGGAAACATCAGATGTTATTGCCGTAAATGAAATTGATGTTGACAATCACGCCGCGCTATGCTATAAATATGCTTGCGCGTTCAGTGCGCTTTCTCTGTCCCGATTTTAGCAAGGGCACACGGAAATGTAAAGCATACATTATTATAAATTGGAGGAAGAAAACCATGTCCACTTTCATGGCAAACAAGGCCAACATCGAGCGCAAGTGGTACGTCGTTGACGCCGCCGGCAAGCCCCTGGGCAAGACCGCCGTCATCGTGGCCGACCTGCTGCGCGGTAAGGGCAAAGTCACCTATACCCCCCATGCCGACTGCGGCGATAACGTCATCGTCATCAACGCCGGCAAGGCCGTTCTGACCGGCAACAAGATGGAGCAGAAGTACTATCGTACCCACTCCGGCTGGGTAGGCGGTCTGAAGGAGACCAAGTACCGCATCCTGATGCAGGACAAGCCCGAGCTGGCCATGCGCGTGGCCGTCCGCGGCATGATGCCCCGCAACATCGTCACCAAGGACTCTCTGAAGCGTCTGCACATCTATGCCGGCGAGCAGCATGACCATGCCGCTCAGAAGCCCGAGCTGGTCAAGTAAGGAGGAAAAAGAGAATGTATCAGTCCAAGAACCCCTACAAGTACGGCACTGGCCGCCGCAAGTCCTCCGTGGCCCGCGTGCATCTGTTTGAGAACGGCACCGGCTCCATCACCATCAACGGCCGCGACATCGACGAGTACTTCGGTCTGGAGACTCTGAAGATGGTGGTCCGTCAGCCCCTGAACGCTACCAACACCCTGGGCAAGGTGGACATCGTTGCCACCGTCGAGGGCGGCGGTGTGTCCGGTCAGGCCGGCGCCCTGCGCCACGGCATCAGCCGCGCTCTGCTGCTGGTGAACCCCGAGTACCGCGCCATCCTGAAGAAGGCCGGCTTCCTGACCCGCGATCCTCGTATGAAGGAGCGCAAGAAGTACGGTCTGAAGGCCGCCCGCCGCGCACCTCAGTTCTCCAAGCGCTGAGTCTATACCGTTTACCTGCAAAATGCCGGAAACCGCCGTGGTTTCCGGCATTTTTTCTTTCTTATTGCCCAAAGCAGGTCACATTGACAATTCGACAAAGTGTGATATAATCAGTCCGTCTGAAAAAATATAAAGTTGTAGCACAGAGGTGTCTGCTCAAAAGCAGATGAAAAGGGAATCCGGTGCGAATCCGGAACGATGCAGTCACTGTGTACGGGAGCGGCCTGCAAACCACTGGGAAACCGGGAAGGGCAGCGCCGTAATGAACGAAGTCAGGAGACCTGCCTCTGTGTGGAATCTCAAACCTGCTGCCAACAGGTTGGTTTTCCTACGAACTTATGATCCGCTGCGGGTCACCGCGCGGATGTATATGTAGTAAGAAGCACCGAGGGCGGCTGTGTGAGACACAGCCGCTTTTATATTTCTTTCAGAACAAATAATTTGGAAAGAGGTAGATCCCCCATGAAGAAAGCACTTGCCTTTCTGATGGCGGCTGTGATGCTGATGAGCATGCTGACCGCCTGCGGCAACAAGGACAATGCTGCCGACGACAATGACGCTGACAACAACGATGTGAACACCGAGGAGACCGACAAGGCCGCCGCCGATAAGGTCGCCGCCCTGATCGACGCCATCTATGTGCAGGAGCGCACCGAGGAGACCGACGCCCAGTGCGAGGCCGCCAAGGCCGCTTGGGATGCCCTGACCGACGCCCAGAAGGCGCTGGTGGAGGGCGAGGAGGCCAGCCCTGAGTACTTCGGTCTGGACACCGGCGACGCCTCCAAGGACGATCCCCGCAACCAGGACGAGATCGGCGAGAAGGAGCTGCTGGTGGTGTCCTTCGGCACCTCCTTCAATGACAGCCGTGTAGCCGACATCAAGAGCATCGAGGATGCCCTGCAGGAGGCCAACCCCGACTGGTCCGTGCGCCGCGCCTTCACCGCGCAGATCATCATCAACCACATCCAGGCCCGTGACGGCGAGAAGATCGACAACATGGAGCAGGCCCTGGAGCGCGCTGTCGCCAACGGTGTGAAGCAGCTGGTCGTCCAGCCCACCCACCTGATGCACGGCGCTGAGTACGACGAGATGTGCGCCGCCATCGACAAGGTTCGCGACCAGTTTGACTCCGTTGAGATCGCCGAGCCCATGCTGGGCGAGGTGGGCAACGATGCCACCGTCATCAACGCCGACAAGGAAGCCGTCGCCAAGGCCGTCGTGGCTGCTGCCCTCGAGGAGAGCGGCTATGAGTCCACCGCTGCCGCCAAGGATGCCGGTGTTGCCTATGTGCTGATGGGCCACGGTACGGCTCATGTGGCCAAGGTCACCTACAGCCAGATGGCTACCCAGATGGCCAAGCTGGGCTATGAGAACGTGTTCGTCGGCACCGTGGAGGGTGAGCCCGAGGAGACCTCCTGCGAGGCCGTGATCGAGGCCGTCAAGAACGCCGGCTACACCACCGTGGTGCTGCGTCCCCTGATGGTCGTGGCTGGCGACCACGCCAACAACGACATGGCCGGTGCAGACGATGATTCCTGGAAGACCATGTTCGAGGCCGCCGGCTTCACCGTGAACTGCCAGATCTCCGGTCTGGGCCGTATCGCGGACGTGCAGGCTCTCTATGTGGCCCACACCAAGGCTGCCATTGACGCCATCGCGTAACAAGGACTGAACGGGCTCCGGGGCGGTACACCATCGCCTCGGAGCTTTTTTCAAAGCAAGGAGGACTTTACCATGAAGAAAATTCTTTCGTTTCTGCTGGCCGCTCTGATGATGACGGCGCTGCTGGTTGGCTGCGGACAGCAGCAGACCGACGCTCCCGACAGCGACGAGCCCGACCAGCCCGCACTGGCGGACGGCGTGTACACCGCCGACTTCAACACCGACAGCAGTATGTTCCACGCCAACGAGACCTGCGACGGCAAGGGCATGCTGACCGTGAAGGACGGCCAGATGACCATCCACGTCAGCCTCGCCTCCACCAGCATCGTCAACCTGTTCCCCGGTCTGAAGGAGGACGCCCAGAAGGACGGCGCCGTGCTGCTGCAGCCCACCAAGGACACTGTCACCTATCCCGACGGCCTGACCGAGACGGTCAACGGCTTTGATATCCCTGTTCCCGCGCTGGACGAGGAGTTCGACGTGGCCCTCATCGGCAAGAAGGGCGTGTGGTATGACCACAAGGTCTCCGTCTCCAACCCCGTACTGAAGGAGGAGAGCGGCGCTGCCGCTGCCGCCATTACGCTGGCGGATGGCACCTACACCATCGAGGTGGGCTTCGAGGGCGGCTCCGGCAAATCCCACGTGCTGACCCCCTGCACCCTGAAGGTGGAGAACGGCGCTGCCACCGCCACCATCGTGTGGAGCAGCCAGAAGTACGACTATATGCTGGTGGACGGCCAGCGCTATGACGTTCTCACCACCGAGGGCGGCTCCACCTTCGAGATCCCCGTCCGGGCGCTGGATACCCCGCTGACGGTGATCGGCGATACCACCGCCATGAGCACCCCCCACGAGATCGAGTACACCCTGACCTTCGATTCCTCCACCGCCGTGGAGGCCGCCCAGTGAGGCGCTTTCTCGCCGGGCTGCTGGCGGCGCTGATGGTCTTGTCCCTCTGCGCCTGCGGCGCGGCTGACGCCCCCGCCAAAGCAGACGGGCAAACCGCCGCCGTGTCGTGGGACGAGCTGGTCTTTGACCGCACCATGCCCCTGCGCTACGCCCAGCAGTTCACCGTGGAGTACGCCGGTGAGAGCTACAAGCGTATCACCATCCACGACGACCGGGTGTACCTGCTGGTAGCGGAGGGCGCGGCGGTACCGGATGGTGTGCCGGAGAAGGTCACCGTTTTGCAGCAGCCGCTGGATCAGATCTATCTGGTAGCCGCTGCCGCCATGGACTACTTTGACAAGCTGGATGCCGTTGGTTGCATCACCCTCAGCGGCAAAAAGCAGGCGGACTGGTACATCCAAAGCGCCAAGGACGCCATGGACAGCGGCGCGATGACCTACGCCGGCAAGTATTCTGAGCCGGATTATGAGCTGATTTTGTCCAACGGCTGTGATCTGGCGGTGGAAAACACCATGATCTACCACTCCCCGGCGGTGCTGGAGCAGCTGGAGCGGCTGGGTATCCCCGTGCTGGTGGAGACCTCCAGCTATGAGACCCTGCCCATGGGCCGGATGGAGTGGATCAAACTGTACGCGGCGCTGCTGGACAAGGAGGATGAGGCCGAGGCGCTGTTCAACGCAAAGATGGACAGCGTGGCGGATGTGCTGGAGCAGCAGCCCACCGGCAAGACCGTGGCGTTCTTCTACATCACCAGCAGCGGCGCGGTGAATGTCCGCAAGTCCACGGACTATGTGGCGAAGTGCGTTGCCATCGCCGGCGGCGACTATGTCTCCTTCGACGAGTCGGCGGAGGACAACGCCCAGTCCACCATCAATATTCAGATGGAATCCTTCTACCACGGGGCGGTGGATGCCGACGTGCTGATCTACAACAGCATCATCGACGGCGAGCTGCACACGCTGGACGAATTGGTGGCACTGGACCCGCTTCTGGCCGACTTCAAGGCTGTCAAGAGCGGCAACGTGTGGTGCCTGACCAAAAACTTCTATCAGGAGTCGCTGGAGCTGAGCGACCTCATTCTGGACGTCAACCACGCGTTGAACGACGCGCCGGACACGGCGTTTCACTTCCTGACACGGATGAAGTGAGCATTTTTTACATCATTACATTATAAGGAGGAGCGGCATGAAGAACACCCGAACACTTCGCATCTGGGGAGGCTTTTGGCTGCTCCTCCTGCTTTTGTTTGTATTTATACTCTGGAACATATTCGCGGGAAGCGTCTCTCTTTCCGCGTCTGAGATATGGCGGATCCTGCTGGGCGGCGATGTGGGCTTTACACAGAGCCAGATCATCGTAAAGATCCGGCTGCCCCGGCTTCTGTCGGCGCTGATCCTGGGCGGGGCGCTGTCCCTGTCCGGCTATCTGCTGCAAACCTTTTTCCACAACCCCATCGCCGGCCCCTTCGTGCTGGGTATCTCCTCCGGCGCGAAGATGACGGTGTGCGTGGCCATGCTGGCGCTGCTGAGCCGGGGCAAGACCACCTCCTCCGCCATCCTTATCGCGGCGGCGTTCGTGGGTGCCATGGTGTCCATGGGCTTCGTGCTGCTGATCTCCCAGCGGGTCAAGCGCATGAGCCTGCTGGTGGTCTGCGGCGTGATGATCGGCTACATCTGCTCGGCGCTGACGGATTTTCTCGTGACCTTTGCCGACGATTCCAGCATCGTGAACCTGCACAACTGGTCGCTGGGCTCCTTCTCCGGTATGAGCTGGGAGAATGTAAAGACCATGGCCGCTGTCTGCGGCGTCACGCTGCTGCTGACCTTCCTGCTGTCCAAGCCCATCCGGGCGTACCAGCTGGGCGAGGTCTACGCCCAGAACATGGGCGTGCCGCTGCGGGCGTTCCGGACGGCGCTGATTCTTCTTTCCAGCGTGCTGTCCGCCTGCGTCACGGCGTTCGCCGGCCCCATCTCCTTTGTGGGCATCGCCGTGCCGCACCTGATGAAATCCCTCTTTAAGTCGGCGGAACCGCTCGTCATGATCCCGGCGTGCTTTCTGGGCGGCGGCGTGTTCTGCCTGTTCTGCGACCTCATCGCCCGTACCGCCTTCGCCCCCACGGAGGTGAGCATCAGCTCCGTCACGGCGGTGTTCGGCGCACCTATCGTCATCTACATGATGATCCACAGAAAGGCGGCGTGAGTATGGCAGCATATCTGGAAACAAAAGACCTGTCCGTGGGCTACCACGGCAAGCCGCTGATCGAGGATGTCGCCCTCCATGTGCAGCGGGGCAAGATCGTGACGCTCATCGGCCCCAACGGATCGGGAAAATCCACCATATTGAAAACCATTATCGGCCAACTCTCCAAGGTGTCCGGCACGGTATTTCTGGACGGGAAGGCCATGGAGGCGCGCAGCCGCAACGAGATCGCCCGGCGCATGGCCATTTTGATGACCGCCCGCATGGAGCCGGAGCTGATGACCTGCCGGGACGTGGTGAGCAGCGGCCGCTATCCCTACACAGGCCGGCTGGGCATTTTGCAGCCGGAGGATCAGGCCATCGTGGAGCGCTCCTTGGAGCAGGTAGGCGGCATGGAGTTTGCTGACCGCCCCTTCTCCGCCATCAGCGACGGACAGCGCCAGCGCATCCTCTTGGCGCGGGCGCTGTGTCAGGAGCCGGAGATCATCGTGCTGGACGAGCCTACCAGCTTTCTGGACATCCGCTACAAGCTGGAGCTTTTGACGGTGCTCAAGCGCATGGTGCGGGAGAATCATCTGGCGGTACTGCTGTCGCTCCACGAGCTGGAGCTGGCGGAGCGCATCTCCGACACCGTGGTGTGCGTGGCAGGCGACCGGATCGACCGCATCGGCCCGCCGGAGGATATCTTTACGCGGGCGTATATCGCAAAGCTGTACCAGATGGAGCATGGGAAGTATGACCCCTGCTTCGACAGTCTGGAATTTGTGCCGTAAGGAGCAGCGACATGGAAAAACAGGGTGTTTTTTACGCCGTCAGCGTGGGCCCCGGCGACCCGGAGCTGTTGACCCGGCAGGCCTGCCGGGTGCTGGAGGCGTGTGACGTTATCGCGGCTCCCCGGATGAAGTCCGGACGGATGCTGGCGCTGGACATCGCCGCCGGGGCGGTGGATATGCAGGGCAAGACCATCTTGCCGCTGGACTTCACCATGGCGCGTGACGCGGCGGTACGGGAGGACAGCTACCGCACGGCGGCAGCCGCTGTCGAGGCGGCGCTGGCGGCGGGGCAGGACGTGGCCATGGTGAATCTGGGCGACGTATCCGTGTACGCCACGGCGTACTATATTCTGGAGCGCATCCGCGCTGACGGGTTTGAGACGGTGATGTGTCCCGGCGTCACCAGCTTCTGCGCCGTGGCGGCGCGGCTGGGGCGCAGCCTCACCCGCATGGAGGAGCCTCTCCACATCCTGCCGGGCAGCGCCGAGCTGGACAGCGCGCTGGCGCTGCCGGGGACGAAGGTCATCATGAAGTCCGGCAAGGCCATCCACGAGACGGCGGCGGCGCTGGAGCGCCGCGGTATGGCGGCAAACGCCGGTATGGTGGCGGACTGCGGGCTGGAGACAGAGCAGGTCTACACCGATCTGCGGCACTTGCCGAAGGAGATCAGCTATTTTGCCACCATCGTGGCGGATTGAGAGGGCGCTATGGAGCAAAAAGTCCCCCGGCTGGTGCTGGCCGGTACCAACAGCGGCTGCGGCAAGACCACCGTCACCTGCGCCGTTTTGCAGGCACTGGTAACACGGGGTCTGCGGGTAGGCGCGGCGAAATGCGGTCCGGATTACATCGACCCCATGTTCCACAGCCGGGTCATCGGCGCGAAAAGCTCTAACCTCGACCCGTTCTTTTTTGACCGCGACACCATGCGCTATCTGCTGGCGCACAACGGCGAGGGCTGCGACGTTACGGTGATCGAGGGCGTCATGGGGTACTATGACGGTCTGGGGCTCACCTCCACCCGCGCCAGCACCTATGAGGCGGCGCGGGAAACCGAAAGCCCCGTGGTGCTGGTGGTCAACGCCCGGGGCGCGGCGCTGTCGGTTCTGGCGGCGGCGGAGGGCTTTCTCCGCTTCGCGCCGGACAGTGGCATCCGGGGCGTCATCCTCAACGGGTGCAGCGCCATGAGCTACGGCCCGCTGGCGCGGGAGCTGGAAAATCGTCTGGGCGTCCGCGCCTGCGGCTACCTCCCCCGTCTGCCGGAGTGCGCGCTGGAGAGCCGCCATCTGGGGCTCATCACCGCGGACGAGGTAGCCGACCTGCAAGAGAAGCTGCGCAAGCTGGCGGCCGAGGCGGAAAAGACGCTGGACATAGCCGCTCTGCTGGAAATCACGGCTGCCGCGCCGCCCCTTCGCTTTACGCCGCCGGTGCTGCCGGAGGCGGGCGCGCCGGTGCGTATCGGCGTGGCGCGGGATCGGGCGTTCTGCTTTTACTATGAGGACAGCCTCGACCTGCTGCGGCAGCTGGGTGCGGAGCTGGTACCCTTCAGCCCGCTGGCGGACGAGCGGCTCCCCGACGGCGTACAGGGTCTGTACTTGGGCGGCGGCTACCCGGAGCTGTACGCGGCGCAGTTGGCAGAAAACCGTACCCTGCGCGGGCAGCTTCGGGACGCCATACACGCGGGGATGCCCTGTATCGCCGAGTGCGGCGGCTTTATGTACCTGACGCAGACCATCGCGGGCCACGCCATGGTAGGCGCGCTGCCCGGTGACTGCTTTGACACGGGGAAGCTGACCCGGTTCGGCTACATCACCGCCACGGCGCAGGGGGACAGCCTCCTCTGCCGCGCCGGAGAGCAGGTACCTATGCATGAATTTCACCACTGGGACACCCCCCAGCCCGGCGGCGCTTTTCTGGCGGAAAAGCCCTCCGGCAAGCAGTGGCGCTGTGCGTATGCCACGGACACGCTGTACGCGGGTTTCCCTCACTTCCATTTTTACGCCAAGCCTGCCATGGCACAGCGCTTTTTGGCAGCTTGCAGAAAGGAGACGCTATGATGGAGCAGATGAAGCCTATGGATATCGAGAAGCGCAGCTTTGCCATCATCACCGAGCTGCTGGGTGACCGGCGGCTGGACCCGGAGAATGAGCTGGTCATCAAGCGGGTCATCCACACCACGGCGGACTTTGACTATGTGGACAATCTGGCCTTTTCCGACCACGCGGTGGAAAAGGGCATCGCCGCCCTGCGGGCGGGCTGTGACATCGTCACCGACACCCAGATGGCCAAGGCCGGGATCAACAAGTCCATCCTCGCCTCGCTGGGCGGGGAGGTACACTGCTTCATGTCGGACGCGGACGTGGCGGCGGAGGCCAAGGAGCGGGGCGTGACCCGCGCCTTCGTATCCATGGAGCGGGCGGCGGCGCTGGAAAAGCCCTGCATTTTCGCCATCGGCAACGCCCCCACGGCGCTTTTCTCGCTGGAGGCGCTGATGGAGGCCGGCAAGCTCCACCCCGCCCTCATCATCGGCGTGCCGGTGGGCTTTGTGAACGTGGTGGAGAGCAAGGAACGCATCATCGAGGCCGCTGCCGCGCCCTACATCGTGGCACGGGGTCGGAAGGGCGGCAGCAATGTGGCGGCGGCCATCTGCAACGCCATGCTCTACCAGATCAGGCGGTAAGCCATGAAGGAATTTGTGATGCGGGACGGGAAAAAGCTCCGTCTGGGCTACACCACCGGCTCCTGCGCCGCGGCGGCCGCCAAGGCCGCCGCGTGGATGCTGTTGAGCGGCAGTAAGAAGGAGACCATCCGGCTGCTGACGCCCAAGGGCATAGAGCTGACGCTGGCGGTGGAGGACATCCACAGCTCCCCGGACTGCGTGCGCTGCGCCATCCGAAAGGACAGCGGCGACGACCCGGATATCACCCGCGATACCCTGATTTACGCCGAGGTGCGGAAAACGGAGGACGCGGGCATTGTCATTGACGGCGGACAGGGTGTGGGCCGTGTGACCAAGCCCGGGCTTGACCAGCCGGTGGGCGCGGCGGCCATCAACTCCGTTCCCCGCCGGATGATCCGGGAGAATGTGGAGGAGGTCTGCGGTCTGCTGGGCTACACCGGCGGCCTGCGGGTGGTGATCTCCGTCCCGGAGGGGGAGGCGCTGGCAAAGAAGACCTTCAATCCCCGGCTGGGCATCGAGGGCGGCATCTCCATCTTAGGCACCACGGGGATCGTGGAGCCGATGAGCGAGCAGGCGCTGGTGGACACCATCCACGTGGAGCTGCGGCAGCGGCGGGAGAGCGGCGCGGACTATGTGCTGCTGGCCCCCGGCAACTACGGCGCGGACTATATCAAGGACGCCATGGGCATCGACCCCGCCACGGCGGTGATGACCTCCAACTTCATCGGCGATGCGCTGGAGATGTGCCGGGAGCTGGGCTTTCGCGGGGCGCTGCTCATCGGTCACATCGGCAAGCTGGTGAAGCTGGCGGGCGGTATGTGGAACACCCACTCCCGCTACGGCGACTGCCGCACGGACATTTTGACGGCCTGTGCCGCCGCGGAGGGTCTGGACGCGGCAGCAGCGGAGGCACTGCTCCACTGCGCCACCTGCGATGACGCCCTGCGGATCTTGCAGGAGCAAGGGCTTTATGAGGCGGTGCTGCACCGTCTGGCGGGGCGCATCGACGCGATGCTGCCCTATAAATGCGGCGATATGGAGGCAGGCGCCATCCTGTTCTCCAAGGAATACGGCTATCTCTGTGAGACAAAGGGCGCGGCGGCACTGCTGCGCCGGATAAAGGAGGACTGACAATGGTACATTTTGTGGGAGCGGGCAGCGGCGCTGCCGACCTTATTACCGTCCGGGGTGCCAAGCTGCTGGGCGAGGCCGACGTGGTGATCTACGCAGGGTCTTTGGTAAATCCCGCGGTGCTGGACTATGCCAAGCCCGGCTGCGAGATCCACGACAGCGCCAAGCTGACGCTGGAGGAGGTCATCGCCCTCATTGAAAAGGCGGAGGCCGCCGGCAAGACCACGGTGCGCCTGCACACAGGGGATTCCAGCATTTACGGCGCGGTGCGGGAGCAGTTCGACGAGCTGGAAAAACGCGGCATCGCCTACGACGTCTGTCCCGGCGTCAGCGCCTTCTGCGGCGCGGCGGCGGCTCTGCGGGCGGAGTACACCCTGCCCGATGTGAGCCAGACCGTTATCATCACCCGCGCTCCCGGCCGCACGCCGGTGCCGGAGAGGGAGTCCATCTGCTCGCTGGCGGCCCATCAGGCCACCATGGTGCTGTTTCTCAGCACCTCGCTGACGGAGCATTTGCAAGCCGAGCTGCTGGCAGGGGGCTATGCCGCCGAGACGCCTGTGGCGGTGGTGTATAAGGCCACCTGGCCGGAGGAGAAGATCTTCCGCTGCACGGTAGGCACGCTCCACGAGACAGTGACGGGCAACGGTCTGACCAAGACCTCGCTGATCGTGGTGGGCAACTGTCTGGGCGACAGCTATCTCCGCTCCCTGCTGTACCACCCCGATTTTACAACGGAGTTCCGCAAGGGGGCGCAATGAGAGCCGCCCTGTTTGCCTTCAGCCGGGGCGGCTGCGCCACGGCGCGGCGGGTGATGGCAGCGCTCCCGGAGGCAGCGTTCGTGTGCTACACCATGGAGCGGTTTGAGGAGCCGGCGTTCCTGCCGCTGAACAAGGCGGTATACGGCGCGTGCTTTTCCGCCATGGACGCGTTGATCTTCGTAGGGGCCTGCGGCATCGCCGTGCGGGAGATTGCCCCCTATGTGCAGAGCAAAAAAACCGACCCGGCGGTGCTGTGCATCGACGAGGCAGGGCGGTTTGTGATCCCCCTGCTCTCCGGCCACATCGGCGGCGCCAACGCGCTGGCAGAGAAGCTGGCAGAGCAGCTGGACGCCACGGCGGTGGTCACCACCGCCACCGACGTCCGGGGGAGATTCGCCGTGGACGCATGGGCTGCCCGGCACGGCTGCGCCATCTCCGACATGGGGCTTGCCAAGGCAGTGTCGGCGGCGATACTGGAGGGGGATATTCCCCTTTGCAGCCAGTTTCCCCTGCCCTCCCCCCTGCCGGAGGGTACGTTTGCCGGGGAGACCGGCCCGCTGGGCATTTTCATCGGCTGGCGCGTCAGAACACCCTTTTCCCGCACCCTGCGGCTGACCCCCCGGGTGCTGCGGGTAGGCGTAGGCTGCCGCCGTGGCATCTCCGTCGGCGCGGTGGAAAACGCGGTGCAGGCGGTGTTTGCGGAGAACGGCCTGGACACGGCGGCCATTTGCGGTGTCTACTCCATCGACCTGAAGCAGGATGAGGCGGGACTGCTGGCCGCCTGTGAGAGAAACAACTGGCCGGTGCATTTTTACACGGCGCAGCAGCTGCGGAATGTGGCGGGCAACTTCACCCCCTCCGACTTTGTCCGCTCCGTCACCGGCGTGGACAATGTCTGCGAGCGGGCGGCGCTGCTGGGTGCCGAAAAACTGATCGTACAAAAAACAGCGCGGGACGGCGTGACCGTCGCCGTTGCGGCAGAGCATTGGGAGGTGCGCTTTGGGTAAGGTAATTGTAGTGGGCATCGGCCCCGGCGGATATGAGGATATGACCATCCGGGCGGATGAGGCTCTGCGGGCGTGCGACGCCATTGTGGGGTACCCCGTCTACGTGGATCTGGTGCGGGATCGCTATCCCGACAAGGAGCTTCACTCCACGCCCATGACGCGGGAGACAGAGCGCTGCCAGCTGGTGCTGGAGCTGGCGCGCAGCGGCAAGACCGCCGCCATGGTCTGCTCCGGCGACAGCGGCATCTACGGCATGGCCGCGCTGGTCTATGAGCTGCGGGGCGAGTCACAGGAGCCTGAGATCCAGGTGGTGCCGGGGCTGACGGCGGCGTGCAGCGGCGGAGCGGTGCTGGGTGCGCCGCTGACCCACGACTTCGCGGTCATCAGCCTCAGCGACCGTCTGACACCGTGGGAGACCATCGAAAAGCGCTTGGACTGCGCAGCGGCGGCGGATCTGACCATCGCCCTGTATAACCCGGCCAGCCACGGCAGACCGGATCATGTGAAGCGCGCCTGCGACATTCTGCTGCGCCGTCTGCCGGAGGACAGACTCTGCGGCATCGTGCGCAACATCGGCCGCGACGGGCAGAGCCGCCGCATCCTGACGCTGGCAGAGCTGCGGGAGGCGGAGGTGGATATGTTCTGCACCGTGTTTATCGGCAACAGCGCGGCAAAGACGGTGGCGGGACAGCTCATCACCCCCAGAGGATACCGAAATGTGTAATATCTGCGTGTTTGCCGGCACCACCGAGGGGCGGGAGCTGGCGGAATTTCTCGCCGGACAGCCGGTACAGGCCACGGTGTGCGTGGCTACGGAGTACGGCGAGACGCTGCTGCCGGAGGCGAAAAATGTCACGGTCCTGGCGGGGCGTATCCCGGTGGAGGACATCATCCGGATGCTGCAAGAGACCCGGTTCGATCTGGTGATCGACGCCACCCACCCCTATGCCGCCTCCATCACCGAGAGCATCTCCACGGCCTGCCGGGAGACGGAGACGGAATATCTGCGTCTGCTGCGGCAATCCTCCCAGCAGACGGAGGACGTGGTCTGCGTGGAGAACGCGGCGGCTGCCGCCGCGTTTCTGGCGCGCACGCAGGGCAATATCCTGCTGACCACCGGCAGCAAGGAGCTGGCAGCGTACAGTGCCATCCCCGATTTTGCCCAGCGGGTGTACGCCCGTGTGCTGCCGATGGACGCGTCGCTGGCGGCCTGCCGGGAGGCGGGGCTGACGGCCGCCCATATCATCGCCATGCAGGGTCCCTTCTCCGAGGAGATGGATCTGGCGACGCTGCGGTTTGCCGACGCCGCGTGGATGGTGACCAAGGACGGCGGCGAGGCCGGCGGCTTCCCCGCCAAGGTGTCCGCCGCCCGGAAGTCGGGCGCGGGACTGGTGGTCATCGGCCGCCCGCCCCAGCGGGAGGGTCTGCCCTTTACGGCGGTGCTGGACGTGCTGTGTGAGCGGTTCGGCTGCACCGTCCGGCCGCAGGTGCGGATCGTCGGCATCGGCCCCGGCAGCCGGGAGGCTATGACCCATGAGGTCAGCGAGGCCATCGAGACGGCAGACTGTCTCATCGGCGCAAAACGGATGCTGGAGGCGGTGGCGCGGCAGGGGCAGCCCACCTATGACGCCATTGCGCCGCAGGATATCGCGGACTTTATCCGCACCCACCGGGAATACCGCCGCTTTGCGGTGGTCATGTCCGGCGACACCGGCTTTTTCAGCGGCACCAAAAAGCTGCTGCCGCTGCTGGAGGGCTGTGACATGGCGGTGCTGCCGGGTCTGAGTTCGCTGTCCTATCTGTGCGCCCGGCTGAAGACCTCCTACGAGGATGTCCGGGTGGTAAGCCTCCACGGGCGGCAGCACAACATCCTGCCGGAGGTGCGGGCAAACGGCCGCCTCTTCGCGCTGGTGGGCGGCGAGCGCGGCATCAACGACCTGTGCCGCACGCTGACAGCGGGTGGTCTGGGCGGCGTCACCGTGTCTGTGGGACAGCGGCTGGGCTACCCGGACGAGCGCATCGTGCGCGGCACGGCGGCGGAGCTGACAGAGGGCGACTACGCCCCCCTGAGCGTGGCGCTCATTGAAAATCCCCGGCCCGACGCGGTGGTCACGCCGGGTCTGCCGGACGATGCCTTCCTCCGCAGCGCGGAGGGAATGCCGGTGGTGCCTATGACGAAAAGCGAGGTGCGGGCGGTGTGCCTGTCCAAGCTGCGCCTGACGGAGCGGAGCGTCTGCTGGGACATCGGCGCCGGTACCGGCTCGGTGTCGGTGGAGATGGCCTTGCAGGCAAAGCAGGGGCTGGTCTGCGCCGTGGAGCGGCGGGAGGACGCCGCTGCGCTGCTGGAGCAAAACCGGGAGCGGTTTGCGTTGGAGAACCTACGGGTGGTCTGCGGCAGCGCGCCGGAGGCCTGTGCCGGTCTGCCCGCCCCTACCCACGCCTTTATCGGCGGCAGCGCCGGTAATATGCGGGAGATCGTGGCGCTGCTGCTGGCAGGAAATCCCCGTGTCCGCATCGTGGCCACGGCGGTCTCGCTGGAATCCATCGCCGAGCTGACGGACTGCCTGACGGCGTTTCCCTTTGCGGAGACGGAGGTGGTGTCGCTGCAGGTGGCGCGGGACAGGAGAGCCGGAGGTTATCACCTGATGAGCGGGCAGAATCCCATTTATATTTTTACGATGCAGGGCGGAGGGGAACAGACATGATGTGGTCGCTGGCGGCACTGGTCATCGGCTTTGGCATAGACCTTCTGGTGGGCGACCCCCACGGCTTCCCCCACCCGGTAGTCCTGATCGGAAAATGTATCAGTGTGTTGGAGCGGGGGCTGCGGCGTATCTGCCCCAAAACACCCGCCGGCGAGCGGGCGGCGGGCGCGGTCCTGTGGGGCGCGGTGGTCATCGCGTCCACCGTCGTCCCGGCAGGGCTGCTGTGGCTGTGCGGGCTGGTCAGCCCGTGGCTGCGTCTGGCGCTGGAGAGCGTGATGTGCTGGCAGATCCTGGCGGTCAAGTCCCTGCGGGACGAGACCATGAAGGTCTATGACGCGCTGGAAAGCGGCGATCTGGCGGCCTCCCGCCACGCTGTCTCCATGATCGTGGGACGGGACACCGACCGGCTGGACGATGCCGCCGTGACCCGCGCCGCCGTGGAGACGGTGGCGGAGAACACCTCCGACGGTGTGGTGGCGCCGCTGCTGTTTCTGGCCATCGGCGGCGCGCCGCTGGGCTTTTTCTACAAGGCGGTGAACACCATGGACTCCATGCTGGGGTATGTGGAGCCGCCCTATAAGAACATCGGTCTGGTACCCGCCAAGGCCGACGACGTGGTGAATTACATCCCGGCGCGGCTGTCGGCGCTTCTGATGCTGGCGGCGGGCGGCCTGATGGGTCTGGATACGACGGCAGGCTGGCGGATCTTCCGCCGTGACCGCCGGAAGCACGCCAGCCCCAACTCAGCCCAGACGGAATCCGTCTGTGCGGGACTGCTGGGCGTGCGCCTGGCGGGGGATGCGTGGTACCACGGCGTGCTGCACAAAAAGGAGTATATCGGCGACGCATCGCGGGAGATCACCCACGAGGACATCCCTCGCGTGTGCCGCCTGATGACGGTCACAGCGCTTCTCACCCTGCTTTTGAGCTGTGGGGTCAAGCTGCCCTTTGCACTGTAAAGGAGACACAGATGCTGTATCAAACGGAAAATCAACACGGCGGCGACGTGTACGGCGGCGGTATCACACTGGATTTTTCCGCCAACACCAACCCGCTGGGTACGCCCCCCGGCGTTTTGGAGGCGGTACGCCGCGGGCTGCCCCAGCTGCACCGCTACCCCGACCCCTACTGCCGCCAGCTGGTGCAGGCCATCGCGGCCCATGAGCAGGTGCCGGCGTCGTATGTCCTCTGTGGAAACGGCGCGGCGGACCTGATCTACGCTTACTGCGCCGCTCTGCGGCCCCGGACGGCGGTGGAGCCTGCCCCCACCTTCGCTGAGTACGGGCTGGGTCTGGCGCAGGTGGGCTGCCGTGTGGCACCGTATTTCCTGCATCAGGCGGAGAACTTCGATTTGGGCAAGGGCTTTCTGCCCTTCTTGGAGGAGAAAAAGCCGGAGGTGGTATTCCTCTGCACCCCCAACAACCCCACCGGACGGCTGCTGCCGCTGCCGCTGCTGGAACAGATCCTGCAAGTCTGTGCGGCGTGGGGTGCGCGGGTGTTTCTGGATGAGTGCTTCCTCGATCTCACGGAGAGCGGCGTCAGCGCCAGATCCCTTTTGGCGGCGCACCCGGAGCTGCTGATCCTGAAGGCCTTCACCAAGAGCTACGGCATGGCGGGCATCCGGCTGGGGTACTGCCTGTGCGCCGACAGCGCGCTGCTGCGCCGCATGGCAAGCGCGTCCCAGCCGTGGAACGTATCCTCGCTGGCGCAGAGCGCCGGTGTGGCGGCGCTGGCGGAGCAGGATTTTCTGCAAAGAACACTGGCTCTCGTCCGCACGGAGCGACGCTGGCTCACGGATAACCTGACGGCGCTGGGCTTCTGGGTATGCCCGTCCCAAGCCAACTACCTGCTGTTCCGCGGGCCGCGTGGCTTGCGGGAGGGTCTGCTGCGGCGGGGCATCGCCATCCGGGGCTGTGGGAATTACAGTGGGCTGGACGACGGGTGGTATCGCATCGCCGTGCGGCCTCATGCGGAAAATGAGGCGTTGATAACGGCCATCCGGCAATTCTGTGAGGAGAGATCGCTATGGCAATGAATATTATGATACAGGGGACCATGTCCAACGCCGGAAAGAGCCTGCTGGCGGCGGGACTCTGCCGCGTTTTGAAGCAGGACGGCTACCGCGTGGCGCCGTTCAAAAGCCAGAATATGGCGCTGAACTCCTTCATCACCAAGGACGGCGGTGAGATGGGCCGGGCGCAGGTGGTGCAGGCGGAGGCCGCCGGGATCGAGCCGGACACCCGCATGAACCCCATCCTGCTCAAGCCCACCACCGATGTGGGCAGCCAGGTCATCGTAAACGGCCAAGTGCGGGGCAATATGCAGGCCATGGAGTATTTCCGCCGCAAGCGGGACTACATCCCCGCCGTGCTGGAGGCCTATAACAGTCTGGCAGCAGAGTACGACGTGATCGTTATCGAGGGGGCGGGCAGCCCCGCGGAGATCAATCTCAAGCAGGATGACATCGTAAATATGGGTCTTGCCAAGCTGGTGGACGCGCCGGTGCTGCTGGTAGGTGACATCGACCGGGGCGGCGTGTTCGCCCAGCTCTACGGCACGGTGGCGCTGCTGGAGGAGGACGAGCGCCGCCGTATCAAGGGCGTGGTTGTCAACAAGTTCCGGGGCGACCGGGCCATTCTGGAGCCGGGGCTGAAAACGCTGGAGGAGCTGTGCGGCATCCCGGTGGCGGGGGTCATCCCCTACACCCATGTGGACATCGACGACGAGGACAGCCTGACGGAGCGGTTCGGTCGCTCCATGGAGCGGAAGCTCTTGGATATCGCGGTGATCCGCGTGCCGCGCATCTCCAATTTTACGGATTTCAGTCCCTTCGAGCGGTACGAGAACGTATCGCTGCGCTATGTGGATCAGGTGAGCGACCTGCACCAGCCGGATATGATCCTGCTGCCGGGTACCAAGAGCACTATCGCCGATCTGCGGTGGCTGCGGCAGTCCGGTCTGGAGGCGGCCATCCTGAAGGCAGCCGACGCCGGTACGCTGATCTTCGGCGTCTGCGGCGGCTACCAGATGCTGGGACGCACCGTATCCGACCCGGAGCAGGTGGAGGCCGCCGGGGTCACGGAGATCAGCGGCATGGGGCTGCTGGACATGGACACCGATTTCCGCGGCGAGAAGGTGCAGACCCAAACGCAGGGCGTCATCAGCGGCGTGGAGGGGATGCTCTCCGCCCTGAACGGTCTGGCCTACGAGGGGTACGAGATCCACATGGGACGCAGCCGACAGCAGATGCCCGCCCTCAGCGGCGGCGGAAACGTGTACGGCAGCTACGTCCACGGCATCTTTGACGCACCGGGCATCGCCGATACGATCCTGCGGGTGCTGTGCGCCAGAAAGGGTGTGTCCTTTGACGCGCTGGCGACCTTCGACGCCAGCGGCTACAAGGAGCGGCAGTATGACCTGCTGGCGGATGTGGTGCGCGGCGGACTGGATATGCCCTTTGTCTACCGTGTGCTTCGCCGGGAGGTATAACGCCGCCCGTCTCCTATCGGTATCAAGAAAAGACCCTGCCGGTGTAGACCGGCAGGGTCTTTTTACCGGGATAGCCTCTTCCGTGCGTAAAAAGGCGGCAGCACTCTCCCCGACATAGCAGAAGCGGCGCACCCTTTGGGTGCGCCGCTTCTGCGAAATTGGAAAGGAAGAGAATCTAACATGGCCGCGTCAGCGGCTCAGGTATTTCAGGGCAATGGCGCTCATGGCCGCCGTGCCGGACTTGAGTACGTCCTCGTTGAACACGATCTTGCCGTTGTGCAGGGAGACCATCTCCTTGCCGCAGCCCGCGTCGGTCATCATAAACGCCGAAGGCGTGTTGGTGAGCTTGCCGAAGAAGCTGAAATCCTCGCTGCCGGAGAAGGGGCGGTCGAGGTGGATCACCTTGTCTGCGCCCAGCTCCTCTGTGACCGCCTGCTCCACCAGATCGATCATGGCGCCGTCGTTGTACTGGAGGGCGTAGCCCTCCTCCAGCCGCACCTCGATGTCGCAGTTGAAGGCGATGCCGATGCCCTTGCAGATCCGGTTGACCTCCTCGATGGCGGTATCCCGTGCCGTGTCGCTGAAGCTGCGCAGCACTGCCACCATCTGCGCCTCACCGGCGGTGATGTTCACCGCGTCGCCGCCGGACATGGTACCCACCGTCAGCACGGCGGAGTCCATGGGGTCGATGCGGCGGGACACCACCGTTTGCAGCGCGGTGATGAGATACCCCGCGCAGGCGATGGCGTCGTGGGCGGTGTGGGGCGCGGCGCCGTGGCCGCTCTTGCCGTGTACGGCGATGTGGAACAGATCCACCGCGCTGGTGAAGTACCCCTTATAGAGCTGCATCCGACCCACCGTGTCGTTGCCGGAGGGGCAGACGTGCTGGCCGAAGATAGCGTCCACATGGGGGTTCTCCATGACGCCCGCCGCCACCAGCGCCCGGGCGCCGCCGGGCATGGTGTCCTCACTGGGCTCGAAGATAAACTTCACCGTACCGGCGAAGCTGTCACGCATATGGCACAGCGTCTTGGCCGTACCCAGCAGCATGGTGGTGTGCAGATCGTGGCCGCAGGCGTGCATCACGCCCTCGGTCTCGCTGGCAAAGGGTACGCCCGACTCCTCGTGGACGGGCAGGGCGTCGATATCGGCGCGGAGCGCCACGCACTTGCCGGGGCCCTTGCCGCCGTGGAGCAGGCCCACCACGGCGGTGGGCAGGGGCTGCTGGATCTCGTCCATGCCCATCTTCTCCAGCTCCCGCCGGATGAGGGCGCTGGTGCGCACCTCCTGCATCCCCAGCTCCGGGTGGGCGTGGATGTCCCGCCGGATGGCGGTCAGCTCCTCAAAAATACTGTCAACAAACGTCTTGATCTCGGACATTTTTCACTACCTCACTTCTGGAAATCCGCTTATTTTACAGCCAGCCGCTCATCACGCCGGCCACCAGCACGGAGGTGATGGACACGGTGACCATACCGGCCACCAGCATCTTGGGCATGATCTGGGCGTTGATGGCCGCCCGCTCCTCGGCGTTGGCGCCGGTGGACTCGGACACCTCGTTGGAGATGATGACCGTACCGGGGAAACCGAACAGGCAGGAGCTGCCGATGGCCATGGACATCTGCCAGCTGTACCCGAAGATCTTGCCTACAAGGATAGAGACCACGGAGAAGGCCACAGTGCCGATGACCACACAGACCAGCAGCGGCACCACCATACCGCCCACCATCTCCGGGGTGGCGGAGGCCAGATTGGTGAAGATGGACAGGGTGATGATGGGCATCACGATGCCGGTGGCGTGGGCCTTGCCCAGCGCGTCCTCATCCAGGAAGCCCAGTTCCTTGCACAGCACGCCGAAGATCAGGCACCACACCAGCTTGTTGACCGCGTCGTGGAACAGGCTGGACACCCACACGGACAGCAGCGCCACCAGAATGACCTTGGCAATGATGGCATTGGGGGTGTTGTACTTATCGGGCAGGGCGGGGATCAGCTTCTTGCGGCCCGCGGCGGCAGCCTGCACAGCGCCGGCGGCGGTGTCCACCTGCAGCTCACCGGCGTCGATCTGCGCCTTGATGCGCTTGGCCTCGCTCTTGAGGCACAGGGATGCCACAGGGTAGCCCACAAAGCCCTGGGCGCACATGACCAGCGTGGCGAATACCGCCAGATCGGGGAGGTTTGCCTTGTTGGCCATGTCCTGCATGGTCAGCGTGGCCACCACGCCGCCGGACAGGATGGGCGCGCCCACCAGTGCGAAGCCGCGATCAACGATCAGCTGACCGAGGAAGAACACGGCGGCGGAGATGGCGACGCAGGCCACGGCGGAGATGATGACGGTGCGCCACTGTGCGCCGAAGTCACGGAGCTTGATGGTGGTACCCAGATGCACCAGCAGCATGGTCACCAGCAGCCCCGCCATGCTCAGCAGTGTGGAGTCGGCAAACATGGTGGTGGGGAACACGCCCGTCCAGAAGCCCGCCAGAAACACCACAGAGGCTACCAGCAGCATGGACACTATGGCTTTTGTTTTTGCGGAGACCATGTCTCCGACGGCGAACACCACGAAGATGATCGCAGCAGCTAAGATCGCGTTCATTTTGTTTTTCTCCTTTACCTTTTGTGATTTTCGGTTTTTTGTCTGGTCTTTCTATAAAAGAAAAGCGGCCCCGTCTGAACGACGAAGCCGCTGATCGACTCTTGTGAGGAGGTCGATTCGCGTATGTCATGTCAGCCGGTATCTATCTTTTCCGCCAAAATAAGCGTACCAAAAGAAGCCCCCAAAACAGGAGCGGTTACCGGCATAATAGGAGACGGCGGCATGATCCTGAACCATGTCGCTGCGGCACATATCCTGACGCATCATGTGACGGACCATTGCTGTCTCCTCTCCGCCGGTATCAAACCGACTGTGTTTTATATGATGCGATTTTAGAACTTTAAAACGCAAAAGTCAATGGTGAGCTATGACAGCATCGTCCCGTTTTCCCGCCGCGCATTTTGTTCACACTGCACATAGACACGCTGCCGGACGTCACATATAATGGAGCAAAGCGCGGAGAACCTGCGCGAAAAGGAGAAATGTATGACCGTCCGTATGCAGACCAACTGTACCTGTTGTCTGTCCGCCGCCTGTGCGGACATGGTCTGCTGCGCTCATTTGGGTCATACATATTCTGCCGGATAACGCGGAGCTTTCCGCGGTCATTCTGTATTCTTTTGGAAGCGGTGAGAGATGTGTGACGTCTCCCACCGTTTTTCTATTGTCAGGAGGAATCAAGCATGACAAATACCGCCGATATCGCACGCGCCATGGCCGCGACTATGGAGAGTGCATCCATCCCCATGTACGGAAATAAGCTGCGTCTGCCGGATCGCGGCGCCATCATCGCGCTGATCCGGGAGCTGCGGCGGCTGTTCTTCCCCGCCTATTTCGGCGACCCCCAGCTGATGGCACTGTCGGCGGAGAACTACACCGCGCTGCTGCTGGAGCGCATCGAGACGGCGCTGACCGCCCAGATCGCGCTGGCGCTGCCGGAGAGCGAGGCGGTGCAGGCCGCCCAGATCGCACAGGCTGTCGTGGCGGAGCTGCCCCACATCCAGCAGGTGCTGCTGACGGACATCGAGGCCACGTTTGACGGCGACCCCGCCGCCGCCAACCGGGAGGAGATCGTCTTCGCCTACCCCGGCCTGTTCGCCATCTTCGTCTACCGCGTCGCCCACGAGCTGTACCTGCGGCAGGTTCCCATGATCCCCCGCATCATGACGGAGTACGCCCACAGCCGCACCGGTATCGACATCCACCCCGGCGCCCAGATCGGCCCGTGGTTCTTCATCGACCACGGCACCGGCATCGTCATCGGCGAGACGACGGTCATCGGCAGCCATGTCAAGCTGTATCAGGGTGTGACGCTGGGCGCGCTGTCGCCCCGGGCGGGCCACGCCAGTCTGCCGGGCAAACGCCACCCCACCGTGGGCGACTATGTGACCATCTACTCCGGCGCGTCCATCCTCGGCGGCAAAACGGCCATCGGCGCCCACTCTGTGGTGGGCGGCAACGCCTTCCTCACCGGCTCCGTGGCCGATAACACCCGGGTGGTCATTACCGCGCCGGAGACCGTCTTCAAAAATGCCTGACGCTCCTTTCACAGATGCCAACAGAAAAACCAGGGGTGTGTCCTTGTTGTAAGGACACACCCCCGGTTTTTCTGTGGGATATGGCAAATCGCGCCGCGAAATTTTGTGCAGTTCGCGGCGTGCGCCGGACAAAGCGTTTCTTGCCATTTTCGGCTATTCTGTACTATAATGTTCGTAGCACAAAAACAAGGAGGCGTCTGACATGGAACGCATCAGCAAGGAGAACTACTACCTGGACATCGCCGAGACGGTGCTGGAGCGGGCCACCTGCCTGCGCAGGGTCTACGGCGCCATCATCGTCAAGAACGACGAGATCATCTCCACCGGCTACAACGGCGCGCCCCGCGGCCGGAAGAACTGCGTGGACATGGGCTTCTGCACACGGGAGGCTATGCAGGTCCCCCGCGGCCAGCGGTACGAGCTGTGCCGCAGCGTCCACGCCGAGGCCAACGCCATCATCTCCGCCAGCCGCCGGGATATGGTGGGCAGTACCCTGTATCTGGTGGGCAAGGACGCCCAGAGCGGTGCGCTGCTGGGCGACGCCACCAGCTGCGCCATGTGCCGCCGGCAGGTCATCAATGCCGGCATCAGCCGGGTCATCATCCGCCAGACCAAGACGGACTATCAGGTGGTGGATGTCAGCGACTGGGTGCATCAGGAGGACGATCTGCCCAGCCTGTAAGCCGCAGAAGCGGTCAGAACCGAAATATCCGGCCCGTCGGCCCGATAAAATAACAAGTGAACAAAGGAGAATGTGTGATGTTGAACGACTCCAAGATCGCCGCCTATACGGCGATCCTGCAGGAAGAGCTCCTGCTGGCCACAGGGTGTACAGAGCCCATCGCCGTCGCGTACTGTGCCGCAAAACTGCGCGAGGTGTTGGGCGGAAAACCGGAAAAAGTGCTGGCTGAGGTCAGCGGAAACATCCTGAAGAACGTGAAATCCGTGGTAGTCCCCAACACAGCGGGACGCCGGGGGATCGACGCCGCCATCGCCGTGGGCATAGTGGCCGGCGACGCCGACGCGGAGCTTCAGGTCATCGCCAACGTGACGGAGGAGGATACGGCGGCCATTCAGGGCTATCTGGACAGCACGCCCATCCAAGTGACCTGCCCGGAGACCCCCTGTATGCTGGATATCAAGCTGACAGGCTGGCTGGGTGAGCACCGCGCCTGCGTCCGTGTGGCCAACAATCACACCAATATCATCTACATGGAGAAGGACGGACAGATCCTGCGGGAGCTGCCGGTGACCGGCAACGCCGAGGATCACTTGCAGGACAAGTCCGTGCTGAACGTCAAAGACATCATCACATTCGCTGAAACTGTACCTATAGACGCCATCCTGCCCACGGTGGGACGGCAAATTGAGAAAAACACCGCCATCGCCGCCGAGGGCCTCCGAAACAGCTGGGGCTCCAACATCGGCTCCGCCCTGCTGCGGCGCTCGGAGGATTGGGCGACGCAGGCGCAGGCGTGGGCCGCCGCCGGCTCTGACGCCCGCATGAACGGCTGTGAGATGCCGGTGGTCATCGTATCCGGCTCCGGCAATCAGGGCATCACCGCCTCCGTCCCCGTCTGGCGGTACGGCCAGCTCATGGGGGCGGACGAGGAGAAGATCCTGCGGGCCGTGTGCCTCAGCGATCTCATCACCATCCACCAGAAAACCGGCATCGGCCGCCTCAGCGCCTACTGCGGCGCGGTGTCCGCCGGTGTGGGCGCGGGCTGCGGCATCGCATGGCTGCGTGGCGCGGACTACGAGGGTATCAGCCACACGCTGGAAAACGCGGTGGCCATGATCTCCGGCTGCATCTGCGACGGCGCCAAGGCCAGCTGCGCCGCCAAGATCGCCATGGGCGTGAGCTGCGGCCTGCTGGGATACGATATGTACTGCGGCGGCAACAACTTCCGTCCCGGCGACGGCATTCTGGGTACCGATGTGGAGGACACCATCCGCCATGTGGGCGTGCTGGCCGCAGAGGGTATGCGGGAGACGGATCGCGTCATCCTGCGGATCATGACAGAGTAAAAAAACAGAGCGCGGGGTCTGCGTATGCAGACCCCGCTTTTTTGTGTCCACCGCAAGTGTCCCGCCGGGCCGCCTCCTTTCGCCGCTGGAAACGTTTTCGGCCCAATCGAAAAAGTTCGACAATAAATGGCGATCATTAACATACCACCCACATACGTTAGCAACTTCTGTATCCAAATGTCGTTTCATTAGCACCAATTTTATGAATATCGTGTTACTATTTAGAATCGTTAAGAGCAACAAATTTCGACACGCCGCAAGTCGAAAAAAATGAGTACAAAGGAGAGTGTTTTCTGTGGCAACATTTATCATCGGACTCGTCATCCTGCTGGGCGGCGCGGCCCTGTACGGCCGCTTCTGCGAAAAAGTTTTCGGGCCGGATGACCGCAAGACCCCCGCATACACCAAGGAGGACGGCGTTGACTTCGTCCCCATGCGCGGCTGGAAGAACAGCCTCATTAACCTGCTGAACATCGCTGGCACCGGCCCCATCCTCGGGCCGATCCAGGGCATCCTGTTTGGGCCCATCGCGTTTTTGACCATCCCCATCGGCAACATCATCGGCGGCGCCATGCACGACTATTTCTCCGGCATGATCTGCCTGCGCGACGGCGGCACCCAGATGCCCGAGATGATCCGCCGCTACTCCACCAAGGGTATCTATAAGTTCTACAACGTGTTCGTATGCGTACTGCTGCTGCTGGTGGGCGCTGTGTTCATCTACACCCCCGGCGACATCGCTGCCACGCAGGTCTTTGGCTTCAGCGGCAAGGCCACCGACCCCACCACCTGGATCATCTACGGTGTCATCTTCCTGTACTACCTGATCGCCACCGTGTTCCCCATCGACGCCATCATCGGCAAGATCTACCCCATCTTCGGCGGTATCCTGCTGTTCTCCGCCATTGGCATCTTCATCGGCATCTTCGTCACCGGTATGCCCCTGATGAACATCTGGGACAGCTGGGCTGCTCCCGTGCTGAGCCTCACCGGTGCTGACGGCACCGTGGGTACCTTCACCTACGCGGACTACTTCGCCAACGGCCACTTCCTGCCCATCTTCTTCGTGACCGTGGCCTGCGGCATTCTGTCCGGCTTCCACTCCACCCAGACCGCTATCATCTCCCGCACCATGAAGAGCGAGCGTCAGGGCCGCAATACCTTCTACAACATGATGGTGCTGGAGGGCTTCATCGCCATGGTCTGGGCTGCCGGTGCCATGGGCGTGTACAATCTGGCTCTGCAGGAGCCCAATGCCGGACTGGCTACCGGCACCGTGGGCGTTGTGTGCAAGTACCTGCTGGGTCATGTGGGCGGCATCATCGCCCTGATCGGCGTTATCGTGCTGCCCATCACCTCTGGTGATACGGCGCTGCGTGCCCTGCGTCTGAGTCTGTCCGAGACGCTGCACATCGACCAGTCCACCAACGGCAAGCGCATCAAGCTGGCTGTGCCCATCTTCGCGCTGGTCATCGCCATTCTCGTGTTCGCCAAGGTCAACAACGATGGCTTCATGATCCTGTGGCGTTACTTCGCATGGGCCAACCAGACGCTGTCCCTGTTTGCCTTCCTGTGCATCACCGCGTGGATGTTCGAGAACGGCAAGGGTAAGTGGGCTTGGGTCCCCATGATCCCCGGCTGCTTCTACACCTTCATCTGCGTGACCTACATCGCCAACGCCCACATCGGCTTCAACATCCCCTGGACGCCGTCCTACATCATCGGTGTGGTGTGCGCCGCCGCCTATGTGGTGGGCTGCTGCGTGTACGGCAAGAAGCGCGCCGCCAAGCTGGCCGCCAAGTAAGGCTTTCCCCTCCGCATTTTCGGATATACCAGAGAAGTCCCGTCCATCGGACGGGACTTCTTTTGGCTGCAAAAACAAAACCTCCGGCTAAGCCGGAGGTTTTGTTTTATTCTGCGCGCCTATGCGAGCAAGCGGAGGAGCGTGGACATCGGGATCCGGTCGGTATCGTAGCCGAAGCGCCGCCCACCGGGGAACGTGCAGCGGAGGTAGGGGCCCTCCGTCCAGTCGTTGGAGGGATTCACCAGCGTCACCTCCCAGACCTCCAGCACCGTTCCGTCGCCGTAATCGATGGTGATGCGCGGCGGCTCGGCGGGCGCCGGCCCCATGCGTCCCGGCCCCATTGCGGTAAGCAGCCGCAGCAGGTCGCTGAGCTTGTCGGCGGTGGCGGGCACGGTCTCGCCGTCCACGGTGACGGTGAACGCCCCGGTCTGCCGGACGCTGCGGGTGGCGTCGGCCAGCGCGGAGACGATGGTGCGGTATTGGTGCTGGCTGCTGCAGGCCCAGACGATCAGGGCGACGCCCATAACGAGAACGGCCGCCGCCAACAGCACCCATGCGTGCAAAGACCTTCCCCGGCTGCGGCCTGCACCGCGGCGATCGATGGCGTCATAAAACCCCATAGGCCCACCTCCCTCTTTGTTGTTTGGTACAGTATAGCAGGTATGGCGGCGCAAAGTCCAGCAACCGCAGGTTGTCACGGGAGATTTTTACGGAAGCTTCACGCAACTTCAGGTTGTCAGGGCAAAAAAAATAAGACCTGCCTGTCGGCAGGTCTTATTCGTTTCCCAATTACTCGGTCACGAAGGGCAGCAGAGCGATCTGACGAGCGCGCTTGATGGCCTCGGTCAGCTGACGCTGATGCATGGCGCAGGTGCCGGTGGTGCGGCGGGGCAGGATCTTGGAGCGCTCGGAGATGAAGCGGCGCAGCTTGGCAGCGTCCTTGTAATCGATGCACTCGCACTTGTCCACGCAGAACTGGCAAACCTTCTTGCGACGCTTACCGGCGCCGCGGGCGGGTCTATTTTCGCGTTCCATAGCCATGGAAGTATCCTCCTTTATAAAGTTTCATGTGCCGTCGGCACATCAGAACGGCAGGTCGCCGTCCTCCTCATCGATCTCGGCAAAGCCGGAGGGGCCGCCCACAGGGGCGCTGTACCCGCCGGCGGGCGCGGTGTAGGCCGGTGCGGAATAACCGCCCACGTCGCCTGCGTTGTCCCGCTTGGAATCGCCGAAATAGATGTTGTCGGCAACCACCTCCGCGCTGCGGCGGGAGTTGCCCTCCTTGTCAGTCCACGGACGGATCTGGAGCCGGCCCTCCACAATGGCCATACGGCCCTTGGTGAAGTACTTGGCGGCAAACTCGGCGGTGGAGCGCCAGGCGACCACGTCGATGAAATCCGTCTCCTTCTCACCGGACTGGGACTTGAAATCACGGTCCACAGCCAGCGTGAAGCTGGTGACAGCGGTACCGGACTGCGTTCTGCGCAGCTCCGGGTCACGGGTCAGACGACCCATGATGAAGATCTTGTTCAGCATTGCTGTTCTCCCTTACTCGCCCTTGCAGACGATCATGGAACGCATGATACCTTCGGTAATGCCGAGGATACGATCCAGCTCCTTGGGGAACTCGGGGCCGCTGGTGAAGCTCATCAGCACATAGTAGCCCTCGGTCTTGTAGTCGATGGCGTAGGCGAGGCGACGCTTGCCCCACTCATCGACCACTACGTTGATCGCGTTGTTCTGCTCTGCCAGCGTCTGGAACTTTGCCACGGTAGCGGCAATAGCCTCCTCACCCTGTGCAGGGTCGATGATGTAGACGACCTCGTAGTTGGCGGAAATCTTAGCCATACTTTTTGCACCTCCTTTTGGACAAATGGCCCTCATTCTCGATGAGAGCAAGGATATGCCCGCAATACGCGAGCCTATTTATTATACCGGAATTTTCAAATGAGTCAAGAGGTTTTTCCGATATTTTTTCGGTTTTTCCCTCTTTCAGCGGTTTTGCAGGTAGTTTTGCAGCGCTTTGCTCTTTTCCAGCCGCCACAGAAGCAGCATACCCAGCCCGTAGCACGCCACGATCTCCCCGGCCCCCACCGTCAGGGCGTTGAAGGCGTAGGTGGGCCAGAAGGCGGCGGAGGTACCGGCCTGCTCATAGGCCAGCACCAGTCCCACCAGCACCATGTTGGCCGCCACCGGCGGCAGCGGCGCCAGCCACTTCTTCTTGCACCGGGCGGTGAGCAGGGCGGCCAGCAGCGTGGCGGCGGAGCCCACCACGATATCCAGTATACCGTAGGGGCTGAGCAGGTTGGCGATGAGGCAGCCCACACCCAGGCCCCACGCCGTCTCCGGCATCAGGAAGGGCAGGACGCACAGTGCCTCGGAAAAACGGCACTGGATAGGGCCGTAGGTAATGCCGAATACAGAGCCGAAAATGCTCAGCACGGCGTAGGCTGCGCCCACAATGGCGGCGCAGGTCAGTTGACGGGTATGCAGCTTCACGAATTTATATCCTCCTCATAGGTGTACCAGTTGTTATCGGCGGCGGTAAAGCCCTCCGCCTCCATGGCGGCGTCCAGCACGGCGGGATCTCCGGCGCTGCCGGCCGCGTTGGTCAAAAGCACCTGCACGGCGCTTTCCTCGCGGGCGGCGACGGTCAGGACAAAGCCCTGCTGAGCCAGCGTCTCGGCGGCGCGCGCCAGCGCCTCGTCCATGGTCTGTGCGGGCGCGGCCGTGTACAGGTTCTCTCCATTGGGACACCCGCCGGTAATGTCCTTGCCCGCATCGGACTTCTGCTGTGCCTCGCGGTCAGACGGCGTAGCCCCATCCATCGCATTATCAGGGGCGAGTCGCTCTGCGCTGTTTTCATTCGCGGCAGCGGGCGCCGTATCGCTGCCCGGAACGGCGCTGTCACTGAACACCGCCTGCATATTGCTGCCCTTGTGCAGGCCGCCGCTATGCAGCAGCGGGATCAGCGCCGCCGCTACCACCAGACAGGCCGCCGCCGTCACCAGCCATTTGCGGGCGGCGGGAGGTGCTTTCCTCTGCTGGGGCGTCTCGGCCACACGCGCCATCACGCGGTCTGTAAAGCCGTCGGAAGGCAATGCCTCCGATGCCAGCGCCTCGCGCAGCACCTTATCCATTTCATCAAACATCGGGGTCATTTCTGTCCCTCCTCTCCTGCCGTTTTGACGGAGATAACGGCAGAAAGGTTCCCTCCGCCGGACAAAAGCTCCTTCAGCCGCGCCTTGGCCCGGTTGATGCGGGATTTCACCGTCCCCTCGCTGATGCCCAGCGCCACGGCGATCTCCCCGTAATCCAGCTCCTGCATATACCGCAGCAGCAGCACCTGCCGATGCTCATCCGACAACGCCGACAGCGCCGACCGGACAGCCGTCTGCGTCTCGGTACGCTCCGCCGCCTCTTGCGGCGTGTCACCGCCGTCGGGAAGCTCCACACCGTCCAGATCGTCGGCGTCCCGATGCCGCTTTTCCCGACGCAAACAGTCGATGGCGGCGTTGGTGGTCAGGCGGTAGAGCCACGTGGAGAAGCGGCTGTCCCCTCGGAAGCGGGGCAGTCCCCGCCATGCGGCCAGAAACGCCTCCTGCGCCGCATCCTCCGCCAGCGCCGCATCGCCGCCGCACATCCGCAGCGCCAGACGGTACGCCGGCGCCTGATACGTCTCCACCAGTTGGCGGAACGCCTCCTGGTCGCCCTGTCCGGCGCGGCGGATCAGTTCTCTTTCATCCCTCATCGCAAATCCCTCTGCACTCCCGCCGACACCCGGTACACATCTTCCAGCGTGTCCATACGGACGATCTGCTCCTTATAATAATTGGCGTGGCTGACGCCCTTGAGATACCAGCAAAGCTGCTTGCGGGCTTCCAGCACGGCGATATGCTCCCCCTTATCGGCGACAGACAGCTCCACCTGACGCACCGCCGTGGCCCAGCGCTCCGCCAGCGGCGGCAGCGGTGGGATGGGCTGACCCGCCAGCGCGGCCTGCGCCTGCTGAAACAGCCACGGATTGCCGAAGCAGCCCCGTCCTATCATGGCCATGTCCGCGCCGGTGAACGCCAGAATGCGGACGGCGTCACCCGGCGTAAATATGTCGCCGTTGGCGATGACGGGAATGCCCACCGCCTGCTTTACCTCCCGGATGGTCGTCCAGTCCGCCTGACCGGCGTACATCTGGGTGCGGGTGCGGCCATGGACAGCGATGGCACTGACCCCCACCTGCTCCAGCATTTTCGCCAGTTCCACGGCGTTGATGCTGCCCCTGTCCCAGCCGCGGCGCATTTTCACTGTCACCGGCACGGGGCTGGCCTTCACCACTGCCTCCGCGATGCGGGCGGCCTTCTCCGGATCCTTCATCAGCGCCGAGCCGTCGCCGTTGGCCACCACCTTACCCACCGGACACCCCATATTGATGTCGATGAACGCCGCGCCGGACACCTCCGCCGCGATCTGGGCGGCCTCCGCCATGCACTGAACGTCGCTGCCGAAGATCTGGGCGGCGGCGGGACGCTCGTTGTCCGCCAGCTTCAAAAGTCCGCGGCTCTTCTTGTCCTGATAGCAAAGCGCCTTGGCACTGACCAGCTCGGTGCAGCTCATGTCGGCGCCCAGCTCCCGGCAGATCTGGCGGAAGGCCATGTCCGTGACGCCCGCCATCGGGGCCAAATACAGTTTTCCGTTGACAGTAACGTGTCCGATCTCCATGGCGGCACCTCCCCTTTTGGCTTGAAATTGTATTGTATCACAAAAAAGAGTGCTTGACAATCCGCTTTAGCAGCGGTACTATCTCCGGTGTGCAAGAAATCTCCTCGCCATCTTTTACGAAAAATGTAAAAAGGGTGTTGACATTCGGGAACGTTCTTGCTATAATAAGCAAGCTTGAGTTTCAAGACAAAAGCGCAGATGGCCAAGTAGTTCAGTTGGTTAGAACGCCAGCCTGTCACGCTGGAGGTCGAGGGTTCGAGCCCCTTCTTGGTCGCCACATTATGCTGCTGTAGCTCAGTCGGTAGAGCGCATCCTTGGTAAGGATGAGGTCGGCGGTTCGAATCCGCCCAGCAGCTCCACACAAACCCTGTAACCACAACGGTTACAGGGTTTGCTTTATTTTATCGTTTCTCGGTTTTCTTGGACTTTCCAACAGATTTTCCAACAAGCTATTGCTATGCCTGCTTTTGCAGCGTTGCAATGATCAATTTGGCGATGTCTGGATTTTCCTGCAGCAGCCGGTATGCCTGTTCCGCCGTGTTTTCCAGCGGCTTTTCCTGCGGCGTATCAGCCCGTTTCTGGAAGAAATCCGTCTCCACCTTCTCGGCCAACCGGCGGCGCTCCTCGTTGTTGGTATGGGCGTAGAGATCGGTCACCATACGGGATTGGGCATGGCCGGTATCACCCTGCACCGCTTTGATGTTCCCACCGCCGATTTGCAGCTTCAGCGAAGCGCTGCAATGCCGCAGACTGTGAAAGACTACCGGCGGCAGTCCTGTGGCATCGGTCAGCTTGCGGAGCAGAAAGGCAATCTGCCTTTCCTCGTAAGGGCGTCCATCCTCATGGACAATGACAAGATCGAAGTCCTGATAGCCGCCAGCCAACATTTCCTTTATCTCCTGCTGCCGCCCTTTTTCTTCCGCCAGTGCCAGCGCCACGGTTTTCGGCAGAAATACCTTTCGCACACTGCTCTCCGTTTTCGGGGCCTTCAGCACCAGCGAGGTGGAGGAGCCGGTTTGCTTCCACTCGGGGAATGTCAGCAGGACAGTGGAGCGCCCACGCCGTTCCAGCGCCGCAAGACTGTCCTTCTGGCAGCGTTTCAGTTCCTTTGTGATCCGCACATGAGCGGTTCCGGCACAGATGGCATCCTCTGAAATGTCCACGCAGTCCCATGTCAGGCCCAGTATTTCTCCCACACGCATAGAGCAGCCGAGAGCCAACAGCATACACAACTTCAGCACAGGATCGGTGCACAAGTCCAGAGCCTGCTGCGCTTCGCTGGCAGACCACACGGTGCGTTCCTGCGGCTGATATTTGGGCAGCGTCACGCGGAGGGCGGGATTGATGGGGATGTACTCCCAAATGACCGCCTGATTCAGCGCACTGCGCAGCAGAGCGTGCGTCTTTTCAATCACTGAGCGGGAAACGCAGGCGTCTGTTTTCTTGTGCCCTTTCAGCACAACGGCAGGCTTGTCCTGAAGCGAATCGTAGAATAAGTCCAAATCGTGTGTGGTCAGGTCTTTCACCGCCACGTTGCCCAGGTACGGCTTGATGTAATGCTCAATACGATGAAGATTGCAGGACAAGAAGGAATCTCCCCAATGGTTCAGTCCATAGACCTGCACGTATTCATCCAGAAGCTCACTGACCGTGATAAACTTTTTTTGCGCTCGTTTGGTTTGTATGGGTGTTTGCTTGGGCGGGCGAAACTCACCGATGGACTTCTCGTATTCGATTTGAGCAATCCTCAAGTTTGCAGCTTCGTAGGTGGGAAAACGTTCATATATTGGTTTGGTATATCTGGGGCAGCGGTAGCATATCTCATACTGCTGTCCCTTTTTACGGGGTCTCATAAGTTCGCACTCCTTGTATCGTGTACTTAGAGCCGCATGACCTCCTGACAGCGGTGCTAAGCGGAGTACCCATTCATGCGGTTCAGTATAGCATGGGCAGCTGATTCCGTCAAAAAAACTTTTTCCGGCGAAGAGATTTACTTCCGCAGGAACTCCAGCAGGGACTCTCTCGGAATACGAATCTGCCTACCGATGCGAACGCTTCGTATCTGCCCGCTGCGGATCAGCTCATAGGCGGTGTTGCGGCCGATGCCGAGGATAGGCATCAAGTCCTCCACCCGCAGGATCATGGGGAGATCGTGCAGATCACGATACTTATTCTCCACGGGCAGCGCCTCCCTTCACGGACGCCAGATAGATATCCGTCACGTCAGGGCGTTCATGTCCCAGCAGGCGTGACACGGTGAAGTGGGCATCCAACGGTGTCATGCCGCCGCTGACGAGAGATGTATACTTTTCAGCGGCGTAGGTATGCCGTAACCCATGGAAGGTAATGCGCCTGTCCGGTACGGTGGGGTCACAGATAGTGTCACGGTGGCGGAGGATGAACTGCTGCATGCCGTTGATGGCCCGGTCGGTGGGAACGCCGTCCGGCACCAGCAGCTTGTGTCCGCGCTCCGTTTTCTCCAGCAACCTTTGCAACATCATTGTGATACGGTCGTCCTCAATAGGGACGATCCGGATTTTGCCGCCCTTGCCTTTCACGGTGAGGGCGTTTTCGCGCAGTGCGCGCTCCGCCGCGGCGGTGTCCATACGGAAGCACTCGTGGATACGCAGACCGGCATAGCGAGCCAGATACAGGGCGAGAATGTAGTCCTCCCGCTCTTCTGCCATGGCGCGGCCGATCAGCTTGCCGAACTCCGGGTTCGTCCATGTACGATCCTGCTGCCCGAAGCGGCGGCGTTCCAAAGCAACGCCCAACTCTTCATTGCCCGGCAGCGTGTAGCGGGGCTGAGACATCTTATCGTGGAAAAAGCGAATGGCGGAGAGGTCGGTCTTGATGGTGCTGGCCGACTTGCCCTGCGCCTGCAAATAGAGAACGTAGCTCACCAGATGCTTGTCGCTGATGTTCTCCAGCTTTTGCAGATGGTAGTGGGCGGCGAGGTAGGCGCAGAAACGCTTGACCGCCTCGTAGTAGCGATCCTTCGTGCGGAAGCTGCCCTGTCGGTTGTGCCGCGCCAGCTTGTCCAACTGGGTAACGAGAGTAATGTAAACACCTCTTGTGGTCATATCAAAAATGCTCCTTGTAATCGTAGTCGTGTTCAGATGGGCGCACTTCACCTGTTAGCAAGGAGAGCCGTTTCCGGCGTATCTCCGCAGAAAGGACAGCCTGCCGCAGGCGGAAAGCCTTGGTGCTGCGTGCTTTTCGCGGCCTGCCTGTATGTCTGTCTCTCTTTACTTGTGCCAGGTCAGTACGCTGCGGTATGGAGGTCTTTGACCTCTGCTCGTGTGAGCAACCGCGGACACCATGCCGCTGAACTCGGCTGCGGAAGGCTCCGCCGATGTCCTGTGATCCGCCCGGCGACGAATCGGGGAATGCGCGATACCCCGTATGACAGGTGCCGCACTCTGACTGCGGCATACAGGGCGGGAGCTTGCCTCTCCCTTGACGATTTTCCTGCCGTATCGTCCCAACGGCTTTTTACACAACCTCTTTTTCTTGATCTGCGCCGAAGTGATTTCGGCGCGCTTTCTTTTCCTGCGGTATCGCGGCGATGGCAAGTGCCGCGACAAAAACGGTAAGCAAAAACGCAGGAAGAATCTTCCTGCCGTTTCGGCTTCATACGATCCTTCCTGCGTTTGCAGTATTGCTCAATTCTGATGACCGCCCCATTTTTCCGGGAGGGTTCATTTTGACATACTTCGGGTTCTTAATCAGAGCGAAAAGCTGTTGATAATGCTTTCCACCCGTGCCTGCTCTGCCTCGACCTAAATGCTTGATGCCTTAAGTACAGGCACATCATAGCACGGCGACAAAACGGCGTACAGGTGGAAAATGCCGCGAGAAAAAAGTCCTCGCAGCATAGTCATTGAAATACGAGGGCGCAATGGCCCTAATCTCAAACGGGAGCGTGGCGCTCCTCAAGTACAAACTTAACAACGTGTGCGGTGCAGATAATATATCTGCAAATGATGCACAAATAACTGAACAGTTCTTATATACCACAATATATTGTGATTGTCAATATGTAAAACATCTAAATGTAGAGACAAAGAAAAACGCAGTCAAAACGCAATACGCACTATCTCCGTATTAAATACGTATTGCGGAGATAATGCGTATTGTGTGCGTATTAAAGGTGTATTAGCGCCGCAGGAAACAATCAAATCTGCTCCCATAGCACAGTTGGATAGAGAGCATCGGAGTATAGCTAACGGCCAGTCCTTTTCTGGTTGGCGTTTTCACAAATTCATTTTACCAGAAGGGGGCGCCGCTTCTATAGCATATAAGTGATTTTCATATTCAGCCATAGTCGAAAAACATTGCGCTACTGTCTTTTTCAAGTTTTGCTCGCAGCTGTTGGAGAATATATTCAGGAAGTACCTTTTTGAGCTAAAGCCTTTACAATAATTAAAATACTATTCAACTGATCGCAGTTAAGTTTTTTCAAAGAAGTATTAATTTCCGCAATTGTTTGGGGCATTTGCTCCTCAAAATCAAAAAAAGAACTTGGCGTAATCTCAAGATATTCGCAGATATAAAAGAAGAGCATCATAGATGGAAGCGTTTTCCCAGATTCTATATCGTTAATATACCCTGCATTTTGCCCCAGAGAAAGACTCATCTCTCTTGCTGATACACCACGCTGTGTACGGAGTATTGCCAATCGATTTTTAAATATATCTTCATATACATAGTCATTCATATAGCTATCACCTCTATCACATTTTATCCGATAAAGGCTGCTAAATTATTTGACTAAATCCGTCATCGGTTGTATAATATCGGATATATTCCGTTTTTCGGCAAGGATTGACGGAATATAGCTATCGTGCAATTTTGAATAATACAAAGCGATTATTGGTATTGTAGGGGGAATTATAGAAAGAGTTGCGATGTAATCGCAATTCCAAACAGCATACGATGCCATAATTAGCCCTGCTTCTGTTGTTGGGAGTAAAGACACCATCGCAAAGTATGTTTCATATTTCGGCGATAGATGTATTCGCAGGTTTGTATGCAAGATAAAATAAGCAACTCGCAGATAGCGCATTTTACTATTGCTTGATATGGAGGGACGTATGGCAAAGCTATGTAATAGGTCTGGCGAACCGCTGGTGGAAAGTGGACGTTGTTCCCATTGTTCCGGTAAAGGACAGGCTTCAACCGCTAATGATCCCGAAATGCTTGTGAGTCGTGCGAAACAAAAAAAGTTGCAGAAACAACTTGAGCGTCGTGCCGGACGCGAGGCAAAACGTGCCAAACGCGCCGCCATGACGACGGGGCAGAAGATGTGCCGATTCCTTTTGCACTTACTGGCGCTGGCTGTGCTGGTTACGGCAACGATGTGCACACTAGTGCATTTTGAGCTTGTGGATATCCCGGTGATTTCCAACATCATGGAGAAATTTATCCGGACTGACGCAGTGGAGACAACTGACTTTCAACTGCTACAGGAGGGTGCTATTTCACGGAAAGTGACCGATCAAGAGTCTGCGCGGCAGGCACTGGATGATATTGCGCCCCAACTGGGAATAAAAGATGTAGAAAGAGAACTGGGCGAGTGCAGAGAGGATGCCGTCCTGGGGAATACCTACTATCGTTTCCCTCAGGAGTATCAGGGGATTCCGGTGTATGGCAGAAGCGTGGTAGTTGTCGCTGACAACGCGGAAAATGGTACGCTTGTGTCGGGAAACCTGACAGGTGTGGGCAGGTTGAATACTAAGCCGACAATCTCTTTTGAGGACGCTTCAGAGGCTCTTACAACTTTTATTACAGATATGCCGGACTATAGAAAGAATACTGAAGTGTCTATTTTTCCGGCTGGATCTAGTCCTCTTGTAATATATCAGGAAAAAAGTACTGCACACTTGGCTTATTACCAGCTTCCGGTTTGCTGGTTCGCATCTTAAACGCCACGATACATCACTCCTTTGTCCGTTATCCAACGGAGCCATTGTCGGCACCGTAATCATATACATTGACGGTTGCACCGTTTGTAAACGGCACTGGCTCGGTGCTATCAGCGCCAGCGGAAAGAATCTCATTCAACGACCCGTTATTCTCTTCGCCAGATATGCCAGCGTAGCGTTCTCTACGCAGCTTCACATTTTCGCTCTGCTTCTTCGCACAATACGCTTTTAGGCAATAAATCGCATAGATGAGAACCTGTGCGGCAATGTCGGTGATAAGGACACCGAGATAGGTTAAATCATGAAGTACCCACATAGCCGCCATCGCATAAATCATTACGGCGTTAAATAACACGAAGAGGTAAATAGCAAGCAGCTTGCTTGTTTCGATGCGCTTGGTATCATATTTCCGTTTTTCTTCGCGGAGTGATTGCTTGTACTGCTTTTGAACATTTTCCCTGCGAATCTCAGCCATCTTAAGCTGATACTCTCTTTTGGACATTCTCATGTTAATCACCACCTTCTGTATAAAAGCCAAGTTTTATATGCCATAAATGCATTGTGGGAGCCTGCTGGTGTAGCACGGCTCCCACTTTTTATTTCTTACGCATTTCCACCGCTCAGGATCAACGACATCTCTCAGTTCATTGGAACAAATGGAGCTTATCTGTACACAGGGAACAAAGCGGCCAAACGCAAGAGCATTTCTCTTGACGGTCATGTCCTCGTTCTTGCTCCGCACGCAGGATGCATCGATGCTGATACATGGATTCGGTGCAGGCGCAAGTGCCTGAATGTGCGCCAGATAGCTAAGCCTGTGAAAGCAAAGAACACATGGCTTGCCGGTAAAATCAAGTGCATTGATTGTGGGCACGCCCTCTCCCTGAAATCCTATCCCCGTAAACGCAGTGCAGACGCAAGGTACTACATCTGCAACAGCAAGTATGTTTCCGCATCCTGCGACGGCGTAGGCGCAATACAGGCCAGCGGAATCGAGGACATTGTCTTTGATGAAATGTCCCGCAAACTTAAAGAGTTCAACAAGCTTTCTTACAAGGAAAAGCACGGAGACCCCATTGAGCTTACCAAGCTGAAAATCCGTGCAGAAGAAATCGAAAAAGAAATCGCCACGCTTATAGACAAAATCGTATCTGCAAGCACAGCGACAATGGAATATATCAATGAGCGCATTGATGCACTCGACGAAGAAAAGAAAACGGTAAAAGAAAAAATCGCTCAAATGTCAGCCGAAATGTATGACAGACAAAACATCGGCGTCATCAGCGATTACATGAGCAAATGGAACGATATATCTATCGACGATAAATTAACCGTGGTAGATACCCTGATTGAATCTATTCATGTTGGACACGGCAAAGTTAAAATTGCATGGAAAATTTGATGTGGTAGTCTGATTGTTTTGCTTTCTCAAATAATAAAAAAATTTATTTGTACTATCGTGATGGCTACGATGGCGGAAAAAATGCACTAGGAGGATTCTTAAATTCGGAAATTGGAGTCATTTCGATGGGAATAGGCATAGGTGTAGATGAAGTAGATATTATTGCTCATGAATTTACCCATTTTGTTTCCAGAAGTATTGTTGTAGATTGGATCGGGGGTAATGAAACAAGCAGCATAAATGAAGCTTTATCGGATATATTTGGTGAAATCATTGAGTCAAAAGGACAAATTTCAGCGGTAGGCACAATCATCAGTGCGGGATATGAAGAAAAACACGCTTCGACGGGGATCGGTCGATGTGTGTTTTCAAAAAAGTATAAAGCCTATTGACAAAGTATGTTTTATGCGCTACACTACAACATACAAAACAGGTGGGTATAAGGCAGCCGTCCGATACCGGCAAGCGGCATCTGCCCACACCGCTTTTGCAGAGCAAAATACCGCCTCCGTCGTCCGCTTTTGCGGATGCCGGAGCTTCAGGAGGTTATGTATGAGGATCTATCTGGATAATGGCGCCACAACAAAAATGAGTCAAGCGGCTATCCATGCCATGCTGCCGTACATGGATACCATTTATGGAAACCCCTCCAGCCTGCATTCGGCCGGTCAGGCCGCTGCGGAGGCGTTGGCAAACGCACGGCAGCGCATTGCAAACTGTCTCGGCTGCTCGGCAGCGGAGATCACCTTCACCTCCGGCGGCAGCGAGGCCGACAATCAGGCCATCCTCTCCGCCGCACGGCTGGGCGCACGAAAAGGGAAACGGCATATCATCTCCACGGCCTTCGAGCATCACGCCGTCCTGCACACCCTGAACAAGCTGGAGAAGGAGGGCTTTACCATCACCCTTCTGGACGTTCACGAAAACGGGATCGTTCTTCCCGAGCAGGTGCGTGACGCAATTCGGGAGGATACCTGCCTTGTCACCGTGATGTATGCCAACAACGAGATCGGAAGCATCCAGCCCATCCGTGAGATCGGTGCGGTCTGCCGCGAAAAGGGTGTACTCTTCCACACGGACGCGGTACAGGCGGCAGGCCATCTGCCCATCCATGTGCAGGAGCAGAACATCGATATGCTCTCCCTGTCAGCCCACAAGTTTCACGGTCCGAAGGGGATCGGCGTGCTGTATGCGCGAAAGGGTATCTTGCTGACGCCGCTGATCGAGGGCGGCGCGCAGGAGCGCGGCAAACGCGCGGGTACGGAGAATGTGCCGGCCATTATGGGAATGGCGGCGGCGCTGGATGAGGCGTGCGCGCATCTTGACGAAAACGCCGCCAAGCTGACTGCGCTGCGGGACAAGCTGATCGCCGGCTTGTCCAAGATCCCCCACTCCATCCTCAATGGAGATGCCGTGCATCGGCTCCCCGGCAATGTGAACTTCTGCTTTGAGGGTATCGAAGGGGAGTCCCTTCTGCTGCTTCTGGACGATAAAGGTATCTGTGCCTCCTCCGGCTCCGCCTGCACCTCCGGCTCTCTGGATCCCAGTCATGTGCTGCTGGCCATCGGCCGGGTACACGATATTGCCCACGGCTCCCTTCGCCTGACGCTTTCAGAGGAAATTACCGCCGAGGATGTCGCATATACCATTCAAGCAGTAAAAGAGGTCGTTGCCTACCTGCGCGGGATGTCTCCCATCTGGCGCGAGCTGGTCAATGGCCAAAGAGAATTTATCATTCAGTGAGGTGTTCTTATGGCTTTGTACAGTGAAAAAGTAATGGATCATTTCCGCAATCCAAGAAATGTCGGCGTTATCGAAGATGCCGACGGGGTCGGCGAGGTCGGAAACGCCAAGTGCGGCGATATTATGAAGATCTACCTGAAGATCAAGGACGATGTTATTGAGGATGCGAAATTCGAGACCTTCGGCTGCGGCTCTGCCATCGCCTCCAGCTCTATGGCGACGGAGTTGATCAAGGGCAAGCCGGTTTCCCAAGCGTTGGCTCTGACAAACAAGGCGGTGGTGGAGGCGCTGGACGGGCTGCCCGCCCACAAGGTACACTGCTCCGTTCTGGCGGAGGAGGCCATCAAAAAGGCTTTGCAGGACTATTACGAGCGTAACGGGATCGCATATGACCCGCAGCAGTTTCCAGATTGCGAGAGCTGCACCCATTGCACCGCCGAAAAATGACCCACACCCGCGCCGCCAGCGGCGGACTGATACGGTTTTTCCCCCTACCGGCTCTGAACACGCCGGCGGCGCAGCGGAAAAAAGGAGCGACTATTGCATCACGCAATAGTCGCTCCTTTTATTATGCGGAGAAAATAGCGGCTCAGTTCTCGCTGTAGTTGGGGGTGACGACCACCTCGCCGTTCTTGATCTGCTCGATGACAGCGTTGACCTTCTCGGCAACGTCGGCAGGCACCTTGTCGCTGAAGGCGGACATGCTGACCACGCCGTCATGCAGGCCGGGGAAGGTCTGGCCGCCGTAGTTGCCGGCCTTGATCAGGTCGATCTGGGAGGAGATCATGTAGGGGATATCCACCAGCATGGAGGTCAGGCACAGGCCGTCCGCCACCAGAGCGGACTGGTCGCTGGTGTAGCCCAGGCAGTACACGCCCTTCTCGCTGCAGGCCTCCAGCACGCCCAGACCGGTGTGGTCGCAGGTTTGCAGGATCACGTCCACGCCGTCCTCCATCATGGCGATGGCGGTCTCCTTGCCCAGTGCGGAGTCGTCGAAGGTGCCGGTGATCACGGTCTTGACCTCGATCTCGGAGGAGACGCTGGCGACGCCGTCGATGAAGGCGTTCTTATCGGACTGCTGGGTGGTGTTGTTGCCGCCGCCCACATAGCCGACCTTGCCGCTCTTGGTCATCAGTGCCGCCACAACGCCACAGACGTAAGCGCCCTCGCACTCACGGTAATCCGCGAACATGATGTTGGCGGGCAGCTCATCGGCGGGCACATCCTCGGGGGCGTTGCCGGTGATAAAGAAGTTCACGTTGGGGTAATCCTCCGCCACGCGGCAGCAGGCGTCGCCGTACTGGGCGCCGTGGCCGATGACGAAGTCATAGCCCTCCTCGCAGTAGCTGCGGAACACGGACTCCATGTCGTTGGAGCCGACGTTCTCGGTGTAGGCGGTCTCGTAGCCCTGCGCAGCGATGGTCTGCAGGCCCTCGTAGGCGGTCTGGTTCCAGGACTCGTCGGTGATGGAGCCGGGCAGCAGGACAGCGATCTTGGAAACGGTGCTGCGATCATTGACGGTATCCTCCTTGGGCAGGTCGGTCTTGTCCTGCTCCTTGTTGGCGTTGTCGCCGCAGGCGGTCAGCAGGCTCAGGGACATGGCCAGCGCCAGAATAAATGCCAGAATTCTTTTCATGTTGTACCTCCGTAAAATTTTGGTTATCTGCTTTCTTTATCAAAGGGAACACCCAGTTCCCGGGGAGCACGGATATTGCGGCCGCCGATGGCCAGCGCCAGAATGGTGACCAGATAGGGCAGCGCCACGAACACCTGATACGGCAGCGGAGAGCCCTGCACCTGCAGGCGGATCTGCAAGGCCTGAATGGAGCCGAAGCCGAAGGAGGCCGCCACCGCCACCAGCGGGTTCCAGCGGGAGAGGATCACGATGGCAAGGCAGATGAAGCCGCGGCCGGCGGAGATGGCCTCCGTGAAGGTGCCTACGGAGCCAAGGGTCAGGGAGGCTCCGGCGATGCCCGCCATACAGCCGCAGAACATATAGGCGAGGATCCGGAAGCGGTAGACCCGGATACCGGACGCCTGCGACGCCTTGGGATTTTCGCCCACGGCGGTCAGCTGCAAGCCCAGCTTCGTTCTCCGAAGCACCCAGAAGATCGCAACAGCCAGCAGCACGGAGAGATAGGCGAGAATATTCTGATGGAAGAAGATCTCGCCTATCACCGGGATGCGGCTCAGGCCGGGGATCGCAAGGGGCTGGAATATCTCAAGGGTGATGTTGGCGTTGGAGGTGCCGAAGATCATGCGGTTGAGGAAGTTGGTAAAGCCAACTGCCAGAATGTTGAACATGATACCGATGATGGACTGATCCTGCCGGAGCAGCACAGACCACACCGCCACGATCAGGCTGCTGAGCATACCGGCCAGCGCACCGGCCAGCACGCCCAGCCACAGGCTGCCGGTTCGCAGCGCCACCAGATAGGAGAAGAATGCGCCGAACAGCATTTCGCCCTCCAGCGAGATGCCCATGACGCCCGCCCGCTCGGAAACGGCGTCGCCGAGGGAGCCGTAGATCAGCGGGATGCTCTGCCGCACGCCGGAGGCGAACAGCGCCGTCAGGAAAGAGGCGGATAAAAGACCTGTACCCATCAGCGCACCTTCTTTCGCTTACTCTGGGCGGCGCTGACCGCCATACCCAGCAGAATGAACAGAACGATCAGCGCCTCCAGCACACTGGTAAAGGAGACGGGGATGCCGGTCTTGACCTGCATGGTCACAGATCCGGCGGAGATCAGCGCCATAAACAGGGCGGCAACCACGATCCCCACGGGATGCAGGCTGCCCAGCATGGCGACCACGATGCCGCTGAAGCCGAAGTCGCCGGCCACACCCTCCATCAGACGGCGGGTATTGCCGCTGATCTGCACGGCGCCGGCCAAGCCGCAGAACGCGCCGCTGATGAGCATCGCCAGAAAGAAGTATCGGCTCTTGTTGACGCCGCTGTACGCCGCCGCCTTCTGGCTGCCGCCCAGCGCCCGCAGATGGTAGCCGAAGCGGGTGCGGCGGATCACCACGGCGTATACCACCGTCAGAACCAGCGCGATCACCACGCCCAGATTGATGCGGGAGCCCTGATAGAGCTTGGGCAGCATGGCGGCGACCTTGGCGGACTGGGGCTCCGCGCCGCTGCGAAGGGGATAGAACACCATGTAGCTGATGAACTGCTCCGCGATGTAGTTCAGCATCAGCGTCACTACGATCTCACTGGCGTGGAACTTCACGCGGAAGAAGCCCGCCACGGCGGACCATACAGCGCCCAGCACGATGCCCAGCAGGATGCCCAGCAGCAGCGACCACGGCCCCAGCTTGTCGCCGATGGGCGGTACGCCGATCAGGGTCATGCCCAGCGCGCCCATCAGCATCTGTCCCTCGCCGCCCAGATTGCTGAGCTTGGCGTGGAAGGTAAAGGAGACGCCCAGCCCCACCAGCAGCAGCGGTGTAAAGTACATGGCGACTTCACCCAGCGAGGTGATGGATGTCAGAGGGCGGATCAGCATATAGTAATAGGCCTCCAGCGGGTCGGCGTTGACTGCCAGGATCAGCAGCGAGCCCACCAGCATGGCGCCCACCACGCTCAAAAGCAGGATCAGGGCCTTTTTTGCCCACGCCAGCTGCTGGTAATGGTTCAAATTTTCCCGGAGGTGCACGGTCAATCCGGTCTTCATACGGTTCCTCCCATCATCAACAGAATGACGTCCTGCGGTACGGCGCTTTCCGGCCTGACCTCGCCGATCACAGCGCCCCGGTAGAGCACCACGATCCGGTCTGAGATGGCAAACAGCTCCTCAAGGTCGCCGGAGAACAGCACCACACCGGTGCCCTGCTCCTTGGCGCGGATCACCTGCTGCCGGACAGACCACGCGGCCTTTACGTCCAGACCGCGGGTGGGATAGGAGCAGATCAGCACGTTGGGTGTGTTTTCCAGCTCCCGCGCCAGAATGAATTTCTGCAAGTTGCCGCCGGAGAGGTTGGCACTTCGCTCCCGGCAGCCGGAGGTGCGGACGTCAAAGGCGCGCATCGCCGCGGAGGCCTGTGCCTGCACCTCCCGCAGGTCGGTCAGGCCGTGCCTTTGCGGATAGTGGGCGTTGCGCAGCAGCCAGTTCTCATAGAGGGGGAAGTCCGGCACGGTGCCCACCGCGTTGCGGTCTGCGGGGACATAGCCCACACCGGCCTGAATAAACGACGCGGCGGAGCGTCCCAGTTCCTTGCCGTTCACCCGGATCTCTCCGGCATCCGCAGCGCGCACACCGGCCAGCACCTCTGCCAGCTCGTTCTGGCCGTTGCCCTCTACGCCGGCGATGCCGACGATCTCCCCCTGATGCACGGTCAGCTCCACGCCGTTCAGCGTCTGCACGCCCCGTTCATCCCGGGCCGTCACGCCGCTGCATTGCAGCGCGATCTCCGGCAGGGGGGACTTTTTTTCATAGACGGTCATATCCGGCAGGTCGTCGCCGGACATCATCCGGACGATCAGATCCTTGTCGGCGTGGGCCGTCTCCGTCTCGCCGGTGACCTTTCCGTGGGACAGCACGTTGATCCGGTCGCTGATCTGCAGTACCTCATCCAGCTTGTGGCTGATGAAGATCACGCCCTTCCCCTGCTGGGTCATGTGGCGGATGATGCTGAACAGCGCCTCGCACTCCTGGGGCAGCAGCACGGCGGTGGGCTCGTCCAGAATCAGGATATCCGCGCCGGTATACAGCATCTTCAGGATCTCGATCTTCTGCTGCATACTGATGCTCAGCTGCTCCACGGGGCAGTCCAGATCCAGCTCAATGCCGTAGTGAGCCTTCAGCTCCTCCAAAGAGGCGCGGATCTTCTGGCGGTTCAGCCGGGAAAAGGGGCTGTCGCTGCTGATAAGCCCTACGTTTTCCACGGCGTTCAGCCGGTCTACCAGCATGAAATGCTGGTGGACCATGCCGATCCCGTGGCTCAGGGCCTCCTTGGGCGAGGTGATGCGAACCTCCTGTCCGTTGACAAGGATCTGGCCCGCGTCCGGCCGATAGATGCCGTAGATCACATTCATCAGCGTGGACTTTCCCGCGCCGTTTTCACCCAGCAGCGCCAAAACCTCTCCGGGATACAGGGTCAGGTCAACGGCATCATTGGCCGCGACTCCATTGAAGCTCTTGGTGATCCCCCGTAGCTCCAGCAGGGGCGTCTTTTCCCCGCTCATTTGCAGTGGACTTCGCACCAGAGCTCCTGTACGGGAGGGATCTGCTCCCGCATACCGGGTGCCAGACGGCTCCAGATAATGCCCTTGCTGGGGCGTGGGAACTCGTGGCGGGTCTCGATGATGCGGGTGGGGGTGACGATATAGTCGATGGCGGTGTCATACTCCTCCACGGTGACGGGGACATCCGCCACCTGACAGTCGTGACCGGCGCCGATGATGACGGTGCTGCTGTCCGCGATGCCCTTGGTGGAGAGCATGGCCCACTCCAGATCGAAGTAGCCGTGGCCCTTGCCGAAGCGGATGCCGCTGGGGGTGATGGCGGAGGCGCCGGTGACCATCATATCGATGTGGCCCACGGACTCCTGCAGCTGCGCCAGCGTCTGGTGCTTCCAGTAGCGGGAAACGCCGTCCAGCAGGGACGCCACCTCCTCCTTCCCCTCAGGGATTTGCTCGGGACGGATCAGGAAGAAGCCCCGGGTGATGCCGTAGTTGGTCATGACCACCGTCTTCTTATCCCGGAACGCCTGTTCCCGGAGCGTCTCCAGATTGTTGTCCGGCGTGATGAAAATGACCTTTGCGTTTTTGTACATATCGGTAGCGGTCAGCAGGGCAGTACCCTTTTCGCTGCCCTCATAGTCGCAGATAAACTCGGAAAACTGCCAGCTGAACTTGGAGTCCGGCTTTGCGACCTTCAGCAGCTCCTCCCAGATCCGAACGCGCTCTGTCTTTGCATCCACTTTCATTTCCATACCTAAGACCTCTTCCTTCCACATTCATTTTTGAATACTTATGCGTAAAATAAATAAATGGCGTCCGCAAGCCTCGCAGGGCTTACAGGCACCGTATCGGATCCCTTTCGCAGCGGACCCGTATGCGGCTGCATCCCGCGAAAACGGCGGGATGCGGCGGCAAATTCTCTTAAACCACGGGTAGTATATCACGCGGCAAACGGAAAGTCATTCGTATATCTGACAAATTCTGACGGGGTTCTGTCATCAATTTTCGCCCCCATTACATTTGCTTCTGTGACGTAGTTTGCAGGATTATACGTCCCCCCTGCCCGGCACAAGTGGCGTAAAAACGGCCATCCGGCGGGAGCGTACAGGCTCCCGCCGGATGGCCGTTTTGGATGATTTTATTTATTGTGCCGGCTCGGGCTGCCGCAAAAACAGCACGCCCAGCGTCCCGGGGCCGCAGTGGGAGGACACGGTGCAGCCCGCCTGGGTGATAAAGACCTCCTTGAAGGGCGCCAGCTCCTGCACCAGCGCCGTCAGCTCCTGCAACGTCTCCTCCGACACCTCGCCGGAGTGGGTAATGAACGCCCAGTCCTCCACCACCGACTTGCCCGCCAACCGCTCGGTGACGTATTGGCGGTACACCTTCTCCATGGCGCCCCGGTACTTCTTGCAGACCACCAGCTTGCCGTCCCGTATCTCAAGGCTGGGCTTCAGCTTCAGCATATTGGCGCCCAGCGCCGTCACGCCGCTGCACCGGCCGCCCTTCCACATATACTCCAGTGTGTCCAGCACAAAGCTGGTGTCGCTGAGGGGCGCCAGACGGCGCAGCTCTCCGGCGATATCCGCCGCCGCCATGCCCTGATCCCGGAGCTTGGCGCCCTGCAGCGCCAGCAGGCCGCCGCCGGTGGAGAGCTGGCGGCTGTCCACCACATGGATCTCGCCCAGCTCCGCCAGCTCCTGCGCCGCCAGCAGGGCGTTCTGGCAGGTGCAGGACAACTCCGAGCTGATGTCGATGTGGACGATGTCGTACCCCTCCTCCAGAATGGGGGCGAAGAACCGCCGGAAATCCTCCGGGCTTACCGCCGTGGTCTTGGGCAGGGTGCCGTCCTTGCGGTAGCCGGCATAGAGATCCGCCGCGGTATAGCTCCCGTCGTCGGGGAAGGTCTGCTCGCCGCTGCGGATGGTCAGCGGCACGGTGCGGATCTGAAACCGCGCCAGAAGCTGGGGCGTCAGGTCGCAGGTGCTGTCATATGTGATGCAAACAGGTCTGTGCATATGTCTATCCTCCTATGATTTTCCGATCATAGCCGCAGTATACCGGAGAAACCTCAAGCCAACCTCTAAAAAGTCTCGATTTTTGCGGCTATCTGTGATAAAATCATCAAAAACGCAAAGGAGGAGCGGTATGTTCCGGATCTTAGTGGCCGAGGATGACGCGAGCGCCCGGCTTTTGATGTGCGAGGTACTGCGCCGCGCCGGATACGAGCCGTGTCCTGCACGGGACGGCGTGGAGGCGCTGGAGGTGATGGAGCACTACCAGTGCGATCTGGCGGTGGTGGATATCACCATGCCCCGGATGGACGGCATCGCCTTCACCCAGACGCTGCGGGAGGGAAACTGCGACCTGCCGGTGCTGATGGTGACGGCGCGGGTGACCCAGGAGGACAAGCGCCGGGGCTTCCGGGCGGGGACAGACGACTACATGGTCAAGCCCGTAGATGAGGAGGAGATGCTCTGGCGCATCGAGGCGCTGCTGCGGCGGTATTGCAGCCGGGCAGAGCGGCGGCTGACGGTGGGGTCTACGGTGCTGGATCGCAGCGCCCTGCAGGTCATCACCCCGCAGAACACATGGCAGCTCACCGCCAAGGAGTTTTTACTGCTGTACAAGCTGCTGTCCTACCCCCGGACGCTTTTCACCAAGCGCCAGCTGATCGACGACATCTGGGATCTGGACAGCGACGTGGACGAGCATACCGTGGAGGTCTACATCTCCCGGCTGCGGGACAAGTTCCGGGACAACCCGGACTTCGAGCTGCGGACCATCCGGGGCTTTGGCTACATGGGGATGCCCCGGGAGGATGAGAATGCGCAGAAATAAGGTGAAAAAGGAAAATCCCCCCGCCCGGCTGCTGGGTACGATGATCCTGCTGGTGCTGGGGCTGGTGGTGGCGTACGCCACGCTGGCGCTGGGCATCCTCTTTCTGGTGCGGCGGCTGGTGCATCTGGAGGACAAGAGCTATACGCTGCTGTGGCCCATCCTCATCCTGTCGGTAAGCGCCATTCTGGGCATTCTGCTGGCCATCTTCATTTTCCGCGGGTATCTGGCGCCCCTGTCCCGGCTGATGAAGGCCACAAAGGCGGTGGCGGCGGGGGATTACTCCGTGCGCGTGGAGCTGCGGGGCGCCCGGGGCGAGGTGGCGGCGTACATCCATAGCTTCAACAAAATGGCGGAGGAGCTGGCCAGCGTGGAGCTGCTGCGGTCGGACTTCGTGAACACCTTTTCCCATGAGTTCAAAACACCCCTCATCTCCATCCGGGGCTTTGCCAAGCTGCTGCAAAGCCCTGACCTGACGCCGGAGCAGCGGCAGACCTATACGGACACCATCGTGCAGCAGTCCGAGCGACTGGCCGCTATGAGCACCAACATTCTGGAGCTGACTCAGTATGAAAACACGGAGATCGTATCCGGCAAGACCCTGTACAGTCTGGACGAGCAGCTTCGCCGGTGCGTCCGGCAGCAGGAGCGGGACTGGCTGAAAAAGGGCTTAATGGTGGAGGGCGATCTCGACCGGGTGGACTACTACGGCAACGAGGAGCTACTGGAGCACATCTGGTCCAACCTGCTCTCCAACGCCATCCGCTTTACCCCCTCCGGCGGGCAGATCACCGTGGTGCTGCGGCAGGGTGAGGGCGAGGTCGCCGTGTCCGTGTCCGATACCGGCGTGGGCATGGATGAGGAGACCCAGCGGCACATTTTCGATAAGTTCTACCGCGCCGAGACCTGTCCGGACAGCCGCGGCAACGGTCTGGGCCTGTCCATCGTACACCGGGTGGTAAAGCTGTGCGGCGGACAGGTGGCGGTGTTCTCCCAACCGGGAAAAGGCTCCACCTTTACGGTGACGCTGCCGGCGGCGCAGTGAATCCCCGTCCCTCCCTCTTGCATAAATCCCGCGGAGGGTTTACAATGTACCCACCGTTATTCTCAAGAAAGAACCACAAGGAGGAAGCTATCATGATACAGGTCAATGCCATGGGGGACGCCTGCCCGATCCCCGTTGTGAAAACACTGCAAGCCTTGAAGGAGCTGCACGGCGCCGGCACGGTGCAGACGCTGGTGGACAACAAGGTGGCCGTGGAGAATCTGACCCGGCTGGCAGAGAACAAGGGCTGCACCATCGAGACGGCGCAGCTGGGCGAAAAGGAGTACCGCGTGACCATCACCGTGGGCGAGGGCGCGGAGCTTCCGGAGACGGTGGATACCACCTGCGCCGTCCCCGCCGCCGCGGACAACACGGTGGTGGCGGTGTCCGCCGACCACATGGGCGAGGGCGATGAGGTGCTGGGCAAGATCTTGCTGAAGGGCTTTCTGTTCGCCCTGACCCAGCAGGAGACGCTGCCCAAAACTGTACTGTTCTATAATGGCGGCGCCGCCGTGACCTGCGAAGGTTCCGCCTCGCTGGAGGATCTGCAAAAGCTGGAATCGCTGGGCGTGGAGATCCTCACCTGCGGCACCTGTCTGAGCCACTATGGCCTCACTGAGCAGCTGCGGGTAGGCGGCGTGACCAATATGTACGTCATCGTGGAAAAGCAGATGCAGGCCACGAAGGTCGTCCGGCCTTGACGCGGCAGAAAAAGCCCGCGCTTGTCGTCACCTTTGACACCACCTCCCAGGCCATGGCAGCGGAGGCACTGTTCCAAGCTGCCGGGCTGCCGGGACGGATGATCCCCATCCCCTCCCAGATCACGGCGGGGTGCGGTCTTGCGTGGAAGGCACTGCCGGAGGAGCGGGACGCCCTCTGCGCCGCGCTGGCCGAGGCAGGTATCGCCCACGGCGGCTGTTTTGTATTGGAGATGTATTGATGGAAAAGCTCATCTATCTGGATAACGCCGCCACCACGCTGCACAAGCCGCCGCAGGTGGCGCAGGCGGTGGCGCAGGCCATCCTGACGGCGGGCAACGCCGCACGGGGCGCCCACGGCGCGTCCATGCAGGCGTCCCGCACGGTGTTTGAGACACGGCGAAAGCTGGCGCAGCTGCTGGGCTGTCCCCGCCCGGAGCAGGTGGCGTTCACCGCCAACTCCACCATGGCGCTGAATATCGCCATACAGGGTCTTCTCTCCCCGGCGGATCACGCCATCTCCACCGATCTGGAGCACAACTCTGTCCTCCGCCCCCTGTACGCGCTGGAGGCGCAGGGCATGGGACTGTCCTTCGTCCGGGCTGACCGGCAAGGGCGCATCCGCTGCGAGGACTTTGCGCCGCTGTTCCGCCCCAACACCAGAGCCGTGGTCTGCACCCACGCCTCCAACCTGACCGGGGATCTGCTGGACGTAGCGCGCATCGCGGAGATCGCCCATGCCCACGGCGCGCTGCTGATTCTGGACGCCTCCCAGACGGCGGGCGCGATACCTATCGACATGACCGCGCTGGGGGTGGACGTATTGTGCTTCACCGGCCACAAGGGGCTCATGGGGCCGCAGGGTACCGGCGGGCTGTGCATCCGTCCCGGCGTGGACATCCGCCCCCTGCTGCGGGGCGGCAGCGGCGTCCACTCCTTTGACCGGGAGCAGCCGCAGGACTATCCCACCCGTCTGGAGGCCGGCACGCTGAACAGCCACGGTATCGCCGGGCTGGACGCAGCGGCGGACTACCTGCTGACGCAGGGCGTAGAGGCGGTGGAGCAGACGGAGCACGCCCTGATGCAGCGGTTCTATGAGGGGGTGCGGGGTATCGACGGCATCACGGTCTACGGCGATTTTTCCCTGCCCCGCCGGGCTGCCATCGTGGCACTGAACCTCCGGGACTGGGACTCCGCCGAGGTGTCGGACGCGCTGTACACCGACTACGGCATCGCCACCCGCCCCGGCGCACACTGCGCCCCCCGGCTCCATCAGGCGCTGGGTACGGCGGCGCAGGGCGCGGTGCGCTTCAGCTTCTCCGCCTTCAACACGGAGGCGGAGGTGGACGCCGCCATCCGCGCCGTCCGGGAGCTGGCAGGCGCAGTCTGAATACGTACAAAATAAACGCATCCCCCGGCTGCGCCGGGGGATGCGTTTATTATGTCGGCGTTCCCTGTTCCGTTATCACGGCGGGGATAAGAACGTCGTGCGCCTCCCACGGGATGCCCGACCGCAAAAGGGCCTGACGGCACAGCAGCAGCGTTTCGCCTGCGTACCTCACCAGAAATCGGTCGTAGTACCCGCCGCCCCGGCCCAGCCGCCGTCCATCGGGAGATGCGCCGGCGCAGGGAACGACAGCGAGATCGATATCCGCCGGCGCAACGAGGGGCGCTTCCGCCGGCGGCTCCAAAATGCGGTATGCACCAGGGCGCAGAACGGACAAGTCCGTCACCTCCCGGCACTCCATGATGCCGGGGGCGGTACACAGCGGTACGCACAGGCGCTTGCCGTCCGCCAGCACCCGCCTGAGCAGCGGCAGCGTGTCGATCTCATCACCGCGCCCCACAAAGGCGAACACCGTCCGGGCGCGGTGATACACTGTCGTGTTCACCACATGATGCAGGATGGCCGCGTCGGAGGCGCTTTTTTCCGCCGGAGTCAGCGCCCGCTCCGCCTTCGCCAGCTCCCGGCGCAGTATGTCCTTTTGCCGCTGTATCGTATCCAAGCTGCTCCCTCCCGGCGTTTTTTTACAGGGCGTAGAACAGCTCCGCCATCTGGGCGGTCACGTCCTCCGTATAGCTGCACAGCGTCACGCAGTAAATGTAGTTTCCCTGCCGAAGGCAGACGATCAGCTCATACACGGGGATATCCTGTATCGTGGCGGTCAGCGCGATAGCGGGGCGCTCCTCACCGGCCAGCTCCGCCGTGGTCACGGACGCCGCGACGTCTTCAAAGCCGTAAGCGGCCATGGCATCCGGGATCTGCGTAACATGCAGCTCCGCGTACTCCTGAGCGCTCATGGTGGTACCCAGCAGCAAGCCCATGTTCTGGAACACCACGTTGATGGTCATCAGCCCGTCCGTAGAGGAGGCGTACATATCCTGTACGCTCTGGCTGTTCTCCATCAGCTTTTTCATGTCCTCGTCGCTGGTACCGTCGGTCAGGAAGCCGTTGAGCTCCGCGATCTGCTCCTTCGTATAGAATACCCACGTCTCATCCAGTGCGCAGCCGATCCCGGCAAAGGTGTTGGTATAGGTACCGCCGTTGACGCTGCCCATCTCCAGTTCCTCTTCATCCGGCTGGGAAGCGTCCACCTGTCCCGTTACGGACTGATCCTGCGCCGCACCGGGCTCCACCGAGCCGCCGGTCTGCTCCGGCGCCTGCTGGCCGCAGGCCGTGAGCATCAGCGCCAGCATCCATATGGCCATCAGCATAGCTGCTGTCTTCTTCATAGCGTTCCTCCTTCTGCCAAACGGTTGTCTTCACTGCGGTCATTGTATCAAATCGACCGGGGAAATACAACAGGAAAATTTCCCGACAGGATGCGCCCCGCCCTTTCGCTACAATAGGGGACGAAAGGAGGGACAAGCCTTGAGATCTGTCACCGAGGTCAGTCGTGCCGTCCCGCTGCGCCCACTGCTGACAGCGTTTTTACCGGCTGCCGCCGCTTTTCTCCTTACCGGCGGTACGTTGGACGGTCTGTACAGCCCATGGGCGCTGGCTGTCGTTTCCGCTGTCGGCGTGGGTTGGCCCGGGCTGTGTGCGCTGCTGGGCGCCGGACTGGGCGCTTTTCTTTTTCTGGACTTTCAGGCGGGTCTGCGCCATACCGCCGCCGCCATTCTCATCTTCTGCGCCAACACCGCGTTCTGTACCACCCGCCTGTATAAAAAGCCGCGCTTCCGGCCTGCTGCCGCCGCTGCCATGGCGCTTCTGGTGCAGTCGGCGTATCTGTTCCAGCGGCAGCCGCGGCACTGGGCGCTGTGCGCCGCCGCGCTGGTCATCCTCTATGCCGTTTCGTATCTCCTGCCCGCGTTGGGGGAGCCCGATGCGCCCCCGGAGACACGGCAGCAGGCGGCGCTGGCGGCCGCCATAGGTGTGTGTCTGACTGCCTATGGGTGGGAGCTGTCGGGCTTTCGCATCGGCGGCCTGCTGGCGGCTGCTCTGCTGCTGGTTGCCGCCCGGCACCTGTCTCCCGCCTCCGCAGCAGCCATCGGCGCTGTCACCGGGCTAGTGCTGGACTTGTACACCGGCAGAGAAGTTCTGCTGGCTGTGGTACTCTGCGGAGCTGCGGCAGCAGCCGCCACTCCGCGGCGGCGTGCCCGCTTTTTGCCGCCGCTGCTGTTCTGCGCGGCAGCCTCCACCGCATACCTGCTGTTGGACGGGCCTGACCCCCTGCCGCTGCTGTGCCAGAACTTGGCGGGCGCCGGTCTGTACCTCCTTCTGCCGGAGAAGCTGCTGCCCCGGTTAACCGCGCAGGTCGCTGCCTCCGCCCGGACACCCGTCTCGCCGAACACCGCCACACCTGCTGCCGCCCTCCGCGCCGTGTACGACAGCTTTTTCGCCGGCACGACGCCGCCGCGCCCGGAAAACCCCGCCGTGCTGTTCGACCGCGCCGCCGAACAGGTGTGCGCCGGCTGCCTGCTCCGTCACGACTGCTGGCAGCCCCACTACAACGATACCTACAACGCCTTCAATGACGCCTGTCCCAAGCTGCTCCGCCGCGGCACCGCCTGTGCGGAGGATTTCCCGTCCTATTTCTCCAGCCGTTGCCTGCACTTTCCCCGGCTGTTGGAGGCGGTAAATGACCAGCTCCGTCAATTTCTGCTGCGCCATGTCCACCAGCTCCAGCTGCACCAGGCCTATCAGGTGGCGCGGGAGCAGTACGCCCAGCTGTCGGAGGCGCTGTCCGCCGATGTACCGGCCTCCGCCGCCCCGCGCTTTCGCTATGTTACAGGAATAGCGCTGCGCCCCCGGGACGGGGAATCGTTGTGCGGCGATCAGGCCGCCGTTTTTGAGGCGGGCAATACCGCCTACCTGCTGCTGTCCGACGGCATGGGCAGCGGTGAGGCCGCCCACCGGGAGGCCGCCATGACCGTACGGCTGCTCAGACAGTTCCTGCAGGCCGGTGTGGAGCCGTCCCCCGCACTGAAGACCCTGAACACGGCGCTGCTGCTGCGCTGTCAGGAGGGCGCGGGCTTTACCACCATCGATCTGGCGTGTCTGGATCGCGCCACCGGCGCCGTCACCCTGTACAAGTACGGCGCCGCGCCGTCCTACTATAAAAAACACGGGCGGGTCACCCGCTACGAGGGCAGCGCACTGCCCGCCGGCTTGGAGAAGGTGTCCCAGCAGCCGGAGGCTATCCGCTTTACGCTGCCGCCCGACGGCTGGCTGGTGCTGCTGTCCGACGGCGTCACCGCCGGGGATGGCGACGAGTGGCTGCTGGATCTGCTGGCCGGTTGGGATACCGGCGCGCCGGAGGAGCTGGCACGCCGCATCCTCACCCTGTCCGCCGATCACGGCGGCCTGTCGGACGACTGTGCCGCGCTGGTATTGTACCGTCCCCGCGGTGCAGAAAACGGTAAAACGCAGGTATAAGCGGCGGCGACGCTGTCCATACTGTGGGTATGACGATCAGACAGCAAGGAGGGCATACATTTGGTTAAAGGCATTTCCCGCCGGGTCATCGTGGTGGACTCCCCGGACCCGCAGATCTTTGAACAGGCAATTTTCATTCTCCGCACCGACGGCGGCGGTATCAGTTCCCAACAGCTGGTGGATCAGGCCGTCCGCATCGCCAAAAATTATGCCCGCTGTCAGGGGATGCCCCGCAGACGCCGCCGCATTCCGGCGTGGCTCTGGGCCTCCATCGGCGCTGCGGCCATCGGTCTGACGTGGCTGCTGTGCGCCATTCTCTGACCACTATTCCCGGTTTCAGCGGGGCTTACCCGTTTGAAATACTTTTCCATCATTTTTCTCCTCACTTGAAGCGAACGCACTGCGTTCGCTTCCTTTTTGCGTGTTGGGGACAATGCGCCTTGCGCGGTGGCGTTTTTCCTGTATAATAAAAGTGAGAACCAACTGCCGTACCACCTTTTTATTTCGATCGGAGGTGTTCCCATGCTCCTTGCCGTCCACCTGTTGGTGTCCGCTTCGTTTTTGGTGCTGGGCATTGTCTTTTCCCGTGGAAAGGGCACATCCCTCATCGCAGGCTACAACACCGCCTCGCCGGAAGAAAAAGCAAAATACGATGAAAAGAAGCTCTGCAAGGCCATGTCAAGGCTGATGTTCGTACTGGCTCTGTGCTGGCTGGTCATTGCCCTCAGCGCTTTGTGCCGGACAATGGGGCTGCTGTGGCTTGGTCTTGGTCTTTTCGTGGCCGCATCCATCGGCGGCTGTGTTTACATTGAACGCAAGTGCAGGCGATGAGCGGCAGGCACCCCCTCGTCCTATCAAAACACCCTCCCTGCACCAAGCGGCGCAGGGAGGGCGTTTGACATCTGAACAACAAAAAAGAAGCCATGACCATCGTCATGACTTCTTTTGGCAGGGGCAGAAAGGCTCGAACTCTCGACACGCGGTTTTGGAGACCGCTGCTCTACCAACTGAGCTATACCCCTGTGTGGTGGGCCTTCGGGGACTCGAACCCGGGACCGGACGGTTATGAGCCGTCTGCTCTAACCAACTGAGCTAAAGGCCCAAGTCTTCGCGGCTGACACTAATAAAAGAAATGAGCCGCCACCTTACGGATGGCGGCTCACCCTTTGGCTCCCCCTGTTGGGCTCGAACCAACAACCCTTCGGTTAACAGCCGAATGCTCTACCATTGAGCTAAGGAGGAGTGTTGGCGCTACCTATCTTCCCAGGCCGTCTCCAGCCAAGTATTGTCAGCAGAAGCGAGCTTAACTTCCGTGTTCGGG